>Ga0182016_10001063_pt1 | contig 33693 bp, 39 predicted proteins | sample 712S2MmetaG_FD_120491 | JGI IMG/M metagenome (GOLD analysis project Ga0182016, IMG submission 120491) | Permafrost microbial communities from Stordalen Mire, Sweden - 712S2M metaG | ecosystem: Environmental > Terrestrial > Soil > Wetlands > Permafrost | place: Sweden: Stordalen | collected...
CATCCATCCATGGCGCCAGCTGCTCAAACTTCTTTTTGATTTGCGATGGGCTGATGGCATGCATCCATGACAGGTTACACCATCTCGCAAGTTGAACAAGTTATTTATTTACAGTTCCTAAGGGAGGGACGGTTGCGGGTCAACCATGGAGACGGCCGGCAAGGATTGGCCCGGCCCTGGCCCCTACTTCTTCACATGCCCGGACACCAACTTGGTCATTTCAAACATGCTGACCTGCTTCTTGCCGTTGAACACGGCCTTCAAATTCTCGTCGGCATTGATCAGGGTCTTCTTTTTGGCGTCCTGTAACCCGTTCTTCTTGATGTAGGCCCAGAGCTTTTTGGTGAGCTCGGTCCGCGGAAGGGGTTTGTCGCCGACGACTTTGGCCAGCGTCTCATCTGGCGTGACCGGTTTCATGAATGCGGCGTTGGGTGTGCGCTTTGCTTTTTTAGGTGTTTTAGCCATAGGAGTGAAGTGCCTGATTACGAGGCAAAAGGCAACCTCAATAATCGATTTCCAAACTTCCCGCACCACCTCCTCATGCCAGAACATTCACAACCATTCCCTTGCCTCGTCTATGGTAAGCGCTGAATACTTGTAATATACGCCCCAGCGACAACATGAAGTCTCTACGGAAGTTCCCGGATAACTCCGGTGACTCAGTCGTAACCAACCCTGTTTTTGGCCTTTGCACACTGCAACTTCATTGGAATGGAGCAAGAGGCGATTTACGTGGATAATGGAGTTCCTGGAGATGGCGATGGAACAGGAGTCACGGCAATCGAGATAGACAAAAAAAACACCGAAAAGAATTTGCACTAGAATGTTACTGTGAGTGAAAATGATAAAGGTGAAAAATTGATTTCAGTGGCTGAACTGGCCGACCGGCTCGGTTTCGGGGTGGATTGGGTCTATGATCATGTCCACGACGGCACCCTCCCCTGCATAAAAATCAATTCTCGGGCTTGGCGGTTTCACTGGCCGACGGTTCTGGCCGCTCTTCAAAAGCGGCGGTAGCAGCTTTGGCTGCCTTGTCCGCCGCGTCGCTGAGCACTTTTAGCTAGACCGTGCTTTTAGCCGATCTGCCTTGGGCCACCAAACCACACTGAGCATGTGAGGGTGGCAAACCGCTCAATGAACTGCGCTGGGCCTCGGTCGAAAACTCTGAAACGAATGTGCGAAGCAGTCTTTGTGCGACAAGTGCCACGGGCGAAATCGAATGGATGCAAACTGGGCGGTTTAGAACGGGATCTTCTTCCGTCGGATTTTCTTCGCCAGATTCACTGAAAATTCTTCTTCCTTCTTCTCAGCCCTGCTTCTTCTTGCGGCTGGATTTTCTTCCGTTCTTTGGCTCCGGTTACCGAGTTGGCCCGGAATGCTTGTTGGCGTAGGTATAATTCTTACGGGAATCGCAAGAACCTTGATTCCACCATACGGTATTTCGAGCGAATCCTCCTCGCTCAGGACTGTCACGCAAGAATCGGAAGCGAAGCACACCCTCGAACCGCCAGAATCTTCGTATTTCCAAGCAATGCACAAGCTCACTTAATCCGCATAATAATATATGCAAAGTTTTCTTGCAAGTTGAAAATTGCGCGATAGATTATTACTTGAAAAATGAATAAGTTCTCACAAGAGCAATTTCAGAGGATCGTGGGTCAGAGGGTGAAACTCGCCCGGGAAGATGCGAACCTGAGCCAAGATGAATTGGCGTGCCAGTTGGGTTTGAATGACCGCCAAACGCTTTCCAATATTGAAGCCGGCAAACGCAAGCTGACCGCCGAGGAATTGGTAAAATTGATCCACACTCTCGGCAAAGAACTGGAGTATTTCACTGACACCTTTTCGCTGATCGGCGAAGGTGCATTCTCTTGGCGAGCAGTCGGGGCTGCGCCGGCTTCGCTCGACGAATTCGAGTCCAAGGCAGGGAAGTGGATCGGCACATTCCGCCGCCTCGGCGAAATCAAAGGCGAGGCGTTCAATGCACTTTCGCAGCGATTGACGCTGACGGAACGAAGTTCTTTTGAGGAATCGCAGGCAGCGGGAGAAGCGCTCGTCGCGGATTGGGATCTTGGGGAAGTCCCGGCGACAAATCTGGGCAAGCTCGTCGAGGATCGCCTCAAGATTCTCGTCCTCAATGTGGATGCCCCTAGCGGCATCTCCGGCGCCGCTTGCCAACTTCCACAGTTCAATACGATTTTGATTAACAGGCGCGAGCCGGATGGCCGGCGCAACTACGATTTCGCCCACGAGATTTTCCACATCCTCACCTGGAGCGCGATGCCGCCCCGCAGCTACGACCAGGCGGATAAGGTCGAAGGCACAAAGGTGAAACGAGTAGAACAATTGGCCAACAACTTCGCAGCCGCTCTTCTCATGCCCAGCGCAAGTTTGAAACCCCGATGGGAGAAGCGAGGAGATCAGGACCTGCATGATTGGCTGAACGAAACCGCATCAGAGTTTCAGGTGACTTCTGATGCGCTTTATTGGCGGTTGCGTCAGTTGAGCTGGTTAACCCAAGCCGCTTCACTTGACATTAACAGAGATCGCCTGACGTGGAACGGTCGTTCCCCGTCGGCACAGACCCTGCCAAAGCTGTTTTCCCGTCGGTTTGTTGAACGGATGCATTGGGCTCTGGATCAAGGCGAGTTGTCTGTTCGCCGTGCGGCAGAACTGCTGGATTGCACGGTCGAAGACCTTGAAGATTTGTTCAAGAGCTACGAGTTGCCCGTTCCGTTCGACTTGTGATGAGGAAACAGCATGACCAGAGGGGACATAGTCCTTATGGACACCAACGTAATCATCGAGGCGCACCGCACCAAGTGCTGGGGAGCAGTCGTAAACGCTTTTAAGATCGAAACTGTGGAGAAGTGCTGCGAAGAGGCAGCGACCGGCGACAAACGGCGTGCGGACTACGTGGTGATTGACGTGGAGGCGATGAAAAAATCGGTTCTGATTCATCCAGTCACTCTTTTGGAACTGGCAGAGCTTGAAACGCGGTTGGCCGAGCCCGATCGAATTGATCCCGGCGAAAAGCATTTGCTGGCGCACGCCCTGAAAAAGGCTGCCGTCTGGCACGTAAGCGCGTCCGATCGGGCCGCCGTAAAAGCGGGAAACGAATTAGGGCTGCTGGACAAATTCGTTTCTTTGGAAGCTCTGGCAAGAGTAGTGGGAATGTCGCCGCAGTTGAAACATCATTTTACCGAAAAATGGTTGGGTGCGCTGAGGACGGACATCCTTATGGGAAACTGACAGAAGAAAACCGACTGGCCCAGCGGCGTGGCGGGGGCCTGGGGATCCCACTCCACCTGAAATCGCCGGCCCACCGTATCCACGGCGATTGCGGGGAGAAGCGAGTCGCCTGTGGACGAAACCAACATGGAAAAATCCTCACCCTGAGGGTGAGCCGGAATCAGGGAGTTTTGCGGACTCATGCCGCATTAAATAAACAACTTACAAAAAATCCAAGCCTATCCAACCGCCGGATTAAGGTTCAATCGTTTGATCGCTCATGGGTCTCTTAGTCTTTAGCGATGTCGTCGGGCAACTCGTTGCCCTTGCCCGCTTCTGGCGGGAAGTGCTTGGCCAGCAGTTCCCCCGCGTGGTCAATTCCTTCCACGATCCCTTGGGTGTAGTTGCCGGCGCGAAACTCGGCTTGCATGTGGTCGCGTGTCTTTTCCCAAAAGGCGTTCTGGCAGATGTCATGCACGCCTGTGTCGCCCACGATCGCAAAGGTGCGGCTTTTCGGGGCGATGAAGATGAGCACTCCGTTGCGGTGTTTGGTTTGGGTCATCCCCAATTCTTCGAACTTTCGTTGGGCGTCGGCCATCACGTCCGTGGTGGTTTTGCGGCTGATGCAAATCCGGATTTCGCCCGAACTTTTCTGTTCGGCTTCGTGGATGTGCTTCAACACGAGTTTCTCGTCCAGTTGGACTGAAAAATGTCTGTGGTGCATAGAATTGTGGTTTTCCCGGTTGTTTACCAGCTGCCGCTTGCCCCTCCCCCGCCGAAGGATCCGCCGCCGCTGGAAAAGGAGCTTCCTCCCCCGCCGCTGCTGCGGCTGGAGCCGCCGCTGGACGAGGAGGAGTTGCAGAGCGCGTAGATCAGGATGTCGCCATGGTTGGTGGCAATGAGCACGATCACAACGATGACGACGATGAGGAGGAGGAGCATCATGCCCAAGCTCATGCCGGCCTTGCCTCCCTCAGCCGCCGTTGCCCCGGTGCCTTTGTATTCGCCTCTGGTGGCCAGAATGGCGGCATGCACGGTCTTGGTCATGCCCGCCGTGTAGTCGCCCTTGCGGAAGTCCGGCGTCATTTCGTTGTCCAGGATGCGTTTGGCGGTGATGTCCGGCACTTTGCCTTCCAGCCCGTAGCCCACCTGGATGTTTGATCTGTGTTCCTTGATGAAGGCGAAGATGACCAGCCCGTTGTTTTCCTTCTGGCCCACGCCCCACTTTTGCGCGATGCGCTGGCAATAGTCGGCCACGTCCGATTCGCTGTCCATGGTGGGGTAGATCGCCACCAGAATTTGGCAGGCGTTGCTGCGCTCAAACTGCGCCATCTCCTCGTTGAGCTGCTGGGCGGTCCCTCGGTTGACGACGTTGGCGTAGTCGTTGAAGTATTTGTCCGGTTTGGACGGGATGGTCTCGCCCCAGCTCACTGCGGTCAGGAGCATCCACAGGAGGAGGCCCGTTGCGGCGCGTATTGTTTTCATGGGCGGTTTATTTTGCTTGGTGGTTTATGCCGGGGTCGCGATCGGGACTTTGATCTCTTGCAGCTTTCCACCACCGCTTCGAGCAACTCGCCCAGATTGGCCCCTATGGCCATCGCGGCTTGGGGCGAGTTGTAGCGTGGGATGCGCTTGGTCGAATGGCGTTCTCTGAATTTGTGCCCGAACATCCGGCCCATCACGCCGATGCACCGGTCTGTTGCTGTGGGGCGGTGGGTTGCATGGTTAGAATTTCACTGTCGGCGCCTTGTCGCTCCCTTCGGTGGCTTGAAAGTAGGGTTTGGGTTCAACCCCCCCGACGCGCGCCGCTATGAGCGGGCAGATGACCTGCTTGATGTAGCTGTTGAGTTCCTGCGTCTTGTCGTTGAAGTTCTTGCGTTCGACGGCAATGCGGTTTTCTGTTCCTTCCAGTTGCGTTTGCAGGTCCCGGAAGTTTTCGGTAGCCCGCAGCTGCGGATAGTTTTCCGAGACAACAAGCAGGCGCGACAGAGCCGAGCCCAGACCATCCTGGGCGTGTTGGAAGGCCTGCATTTGCTCGGCGGTCGGCACCTTGGTGGGGTCGATCTGAACTTTGCCCACCGAGGCCCGTGCTTCGGTCACCGCCACAATCGTCGATTTCTCGAAGTTGGCCGCGCCCGACACAGTGGCCACGAGGTTGGGCACCAGATCGGCCCGCCGTTGATAGACGTTCTGGACTTGCGCCCAGGAGGAGGAGACCGCTTGGTCTTTCTTGACGACGCTGTTGTAGCATCCGGCCACTCTGAGGCAGAAGAGGCCGAGGAGGAGGAGGAGGACGCCGGCGATAATGCCGCCGATGATGAGTGCTTTTTTCATATTATTAGTTTTGTGGGCTTTTGGGTTTGTTTCAATTACAAACTCGGGCTTGCTTTGGACTCCGCTCTTGGTCCGTCTTTTTGGAGCATGCCGAAGGCAATGCTTTTTTTCTTCCTTTGGCCTGCCTGCGTTCTACTCCGTAAAGGTGGTAGGGCTTGGCGCGCTCGTTCTTTTTTGACGCCGTTCTGTCCTGAAATTCGGGGTGAATGATCTTGTTTCGCAGCCCTTGATGCTTTTGTTCTAGTTCAGCAGTAGCAAGTTGCGGCGGGATTTCAGTGCGGCCACGACCAGACGGATTAGGAGGATCAGCCAACGGATCATGCGGCAGAGGATTCCGGGAAATGACTTGGAAGCCCAGCGTTTACAGACGGGATGGATTTTTTGCCAACGACAGGTCCCACACGAGGCGGGACTCGGGTGACGCCTGTTCGACGCACTGTCGAATTGGCGACATGGTTCTTGCGACGTAAACCGATATTCCCAAATCTGTGCTAATGACCCCAAAAACAGCCCGAGGCAGAGGATTTTTCTGGAGAAAATGAGCGCCCGCCTGGACCTGGTCTCGCGTATTACCCACGGTATTTCCTTATGCTGCCTCCCATTACCAACCGGGGCAAGGAGGCAACCAAGCCACGAGCAGCCACGCCCGCAGGAAACCGCCGCAAAGCGCCATACGTCGTCTCATACGCACCGTAATCGTCTTTGGCCTGTAGTGATTCAACGAGTGTGATGAAAGCCTCGACTCCCTCCTGTCCGCTGATGCCCTGTTCCATTCCTCCGCTCCACTCTCCGCGCCACAAGTCCCGACCGAAGCAATGAATTCCGGCCCATTCAGGGTGCGGGCCTTCAGATCGAGGCCATTGGATAAGGCAGAACAGGGCCGATCATCAGCCGAATGAATTAAAACAAGAAAGCGCACAGGCCAGCGACATTTACTAGTCGCCAAATATGGCGAAACAAGCGCATTTATTGGCTATATTCGCCAAACAAGCCGAGTTGATGCTTCAATTTAATGCGTCAATTATGACGACTTACTTGACTTTTTTCGATCAATTCGTCATAAAAGGCGTCTTATGAAGATAACTAAACAGGCTACGGACGAGGCGATTCTCGGCGAACTGGGGGGGCGGCTGGCGAAGATCCGCCTGGATCGCAATCTTACGCAAGCTCAACTGGCGACGCAGGCCGGGGTCTCGAAACGCACCGTGGAACGATTGGAAGCGGGGACGGTGGGGACGCAGTTGTCCGGCTTTACTCGCGTCTGCCGTGCGCTGGATGTGATCGGGCGTTTCGATCTGCTTGTCCCGGAACCGGCCCCCAGCCCGGTCGAACAATTGAGAATGGCTGGCCGGCAACGTCGGCGCGCTTCCACCGCCAAGCCAGCCGAAGCTTCAGCCAAAAAATGGCAATGGGGAGATAAACAATGACGCTGGCGGAAGTTCGACTTTGGGGACGAACCATCGGAGCCGTCTCGTTGGAGGAGGGCAGCAGCTATGCCGCATTCCAATATGACCCTGCATTCGCAGGGAGCGGGATTGAAGTTTCACCCATAACCATGCCACTCGACGACCGGGTGTACGTCTTTCCAGATTTGCCGCTGAGAACATTTCACGGGTTGCCCGGTCTGCTGGCCGATTCGCTGCCCGACAAGTTCGGCAATGCCTTGATTGATGCGTGGCTGGCGACGCAAGGCCGCACACCCGATAGTTTCAATGCGGTGGAACGGCTTTGTTACACCGGTGCGCGCGGCATGGGCGCGCTTGAGTATGCGCCCGCTCTCGGACCTAAACCGCAGCAGGCGAAGAAGATTGAGATTGACGCACTCGTTAAACTGGCTTCGGAAGTTTTAAGCCATCGCAAGAATTTGAAAACCACTCTTGCCAGCGCCAGCAGGAAAAACGCCCTGAACGACATTCTGCGGGTCGGCACGTCCGCCGGTGGAGCGCGGGCCAAGGCGGTCATCGCCTGGAATCGTCAAACCAACGAAGTTCGTTCGGGGCAGATCACGGCGGGAACAGGATTCGATTACTGGTTAATCAAATTTGACGGCGTCACCGGCAATAAGGACAAGGAACTTGAAGACCCCAAAGGTTACGGCGCGATTGAATATGCTTACTATTTAATGGCCAAGGCGGCGGGCGTCACGATGAGCGAGTGTCGTTTGTTGGAAGAAAACGGGCGGCGTCATTTTATGACCCGGCGTTTTGATCGCCTGGACGGCGGGGAGAAGTTGCACATGCAATCGCTGTGCGCGCTGGCACATTTTGATTTCAATCACGCGGGCGCGTATGGCTATGAGCAGGCGTTCCTCGTCATCCGCCAGTTGAATTTGCCGATGGCAGCAGTGGAGGAACAATTTCGGCGGATGGCGTTTAACATTATCGCTCGCAATCAAGATGACCACGTCAAGAACATCGCCTTTCTGATGGACAAAGCCGGCCAATGGTCACTCGCGCCCGCCTTCGACGTGATGTACAGCTACAACCCGACCGGCGAGTGGACTGCACGGCATCAGATGACGATGAACGGCAAGCACGACGGATTCACGCTGGCCGACTTTCGCGCCTGTGGCAAAAGCGCCATAATGAAACGCGGACGAGTCGAAGGCATTGTCGAAGAAGTTCGCGCAACCGTGGCAAAATGGCCGTACTTCGCGGAGCAGGCGAACGTGATGGACGAATGGCGCAAACAAATCCAGCGCCACCTTCGGCTGGATTTACCACGCACATAAAAACCCAATATCGGATTCGACGGGTGTCCAAATCGTTTGCTTCTTCGAGGGCTGACGTTGCGCCCGGCTCATCTGGCAGGAGTCCTGTGGTTGTCTAATTGGTTGAGCCGGTGGAGTCGGTAATGAACGGCCAGTGATCCGCTGGAGCCGGAACATGAGCCGAGAAACCTTCACATGATCAAGGTGATTGGCGCGGATGAGCCGAAACGCGAGCCGTAAAACGCACCATGAACGACGCGGAGGCATCCAGCGGTTCCGGTTTGAGGTCCAGGACGCCATCGGAGAGGGCGCGCTAGTGGGAGAGGGTGTCCACTGGTTTCGAGATTCGCAATAAAAAGGTGGACGTGCTCCATGCGGCTCGTCCGATTGACCGCGACGCGGTCGCCCAATGCGCCGTGCGGGGACAATATGGCCCCGGCAACACCGATGGCAAAAAAGTTCCCGGCTATCGCCAGGCAGACGGCGTGGCGCCCGATTCCCAGACGGAGACCTTTGCGGCCTTGAAGTTATTTGTGGACAACTGGCGCTGGCAGGACGTGCCGTTTTACTTGCGCACGGGCAAATGCCTGCCCCGGCAGGTCTCGGAAATTTCCATCCAGTTTCGCGCGGTGCCGCATCGGTCCTTTCCGGTTGGGGCTTCGCTCGGCTGGCATCTATCCCGGCTGGTCATATCAATCCAGCCCATCGAAGGCATCGTGCTCGGCTTTCAGGCGAAATATCCGGGGCCGAAGATGCAACTGAGACCGGTGGACAACCATGCCGAGCTGCATCTTAGTCTGATTGTTCATCTCGATAAAACACCGCCAAGTTCGCAATGGCCTTCTTGAAACGGTGGCAAACTATGCTCCAACCGCGCACGCTTTATCGGCAGCGCATGCAGGCTGATGTTGCTGTAGCGCTTCTGGGTTGGACCGGCTTATGATGTTCTTGGCGTGAGCCGTTTCGATATCGGTTCCATGGGCGATCAAGACATACTTTCCACTTTTCACCGCCGTCTCATATTGTAAAATACTATCCTTGGGGATGCCTATGCTGTACAGCCCGGCCCCTAGAGCGCTCAAACCGCCCACCACCACGGCGCCTTCCAGCGCTCCGACGATCCAACCGACAATCGGTCCCGCCAAGAGCAAAGGTCCGACGCCAGGAATCACAAAAAACGCGGAACCAAACAACAGGCCCCAAAATCCACCCCAGAAAGCTCCCAGTTTTCCCCAGTATTTCATGCGGTCTCCGGTATTGTAATAGCCGACCACGTTTTCATCCGTTTCATAGTCTTTTCCAACAATGGAGAGATTCTTCAACTCGAAGCCCTCTTGCTGCAGGTCCTTGACAGCCGATTCGGCGCCGGTGTGCGTTTTGAAAATTGCCACCACTGAATTGCTTTGGGTCATAATGATTTTTCCTTCGCTTTTATTTTATCTTGTTTTTGATAACGAGGATACCTTATCGCCTTGCTGGGGCCTTGCTATGGGGTGTTCACCCCATTGTTTACGACGGATAATAGGAACAATTTCTTCAGGGCAAGACTATGAATAACCCTAATCTATTTACTCCTATTCGTCTGGGCGCGCTGGAAGCACCGAACCGCATCGTGATGGCTCCGCTCACGCGAATGCGGGCCGGACCAGGCCGGTTGCCGACGTCATTGATGGCTGAGTATTATGCGCAGCGAGCGGCGGCGGGCCTGATCATCAACGAAGCCACGGCGATTTCCCAACAGGGCACAGGTTGTCCCAATTCGCCCGGCATCTACACCGATGAACAGGTCAAAGGATGGCAGAGTGTCACCGAAGCGGTGCATCAGGCCGGAGGCCGGATTTTTCTTCAGCTCTGGCACATGGGTCGGATTTCACACCCAAGTTTCCAACCCAACGGAGGATTACCGGTCGCACCCAGCGCCATTGCCCCGCGAACCGGCCAGGTGCTCACCAATAGCGGTATGCAGCCTTACGTCGTGCCGCGTGCGTTAAGGAAAGAAGAATTGCCGGGCATCGTGGCGCAGTATGCCGCCGGGGCTGACCGCGCCAAAACGGCCGGTTTCGACGGCGTTGAAATTCACAATGCCAACGGTTATTTGCTGGATCAATTTCTGCGCGATGGCACGAACCTTCGCACGGATGAATATGGCGGCCCTGTGCGAAATCGCGCGCGGCTAACACTGGAAGTGGTTGACGCAGTCACGAAGGTGTGGGGCGGTGATCGCGTGGGCATCCGCTTTTCGCCCGGGGGTGTCTTCAATGACATGCACGATTCAAACCCGCTGGCGACTTTTGGCCATGTGCTGCATGAGTTAAACCGCTTTAAACTCGCGTACGCGCATTTGATTGTGTCCACCGAAGATGATTTGCGGCATGGGGCGGCGCCTGTTCCGCTGGTGGGCCTGCGGCAAGAATTTCAGGGGCCGTTGATTGTGGCCAACGGCTTCAATCGCGCGACGGCGACGCAAGCCTTGGCCGAGGATTTGGTGGATGCGGTGGCGTTTGGGAGGTTGTTCATCGCGAACCCCGACCTTCCGGAACGTTTTCGTTTGAACGCGCCCCTCAACGTACCGGATGAATCCACTTTTTATGGCGGAGCGGAAGAGGGCTACACCAATTATCCGGCGCTGGGGCCTCAGTTCGTGCAAAGATAGTCATAAGGTCAACACCCCATAGCGATGGGATGACTCCAGCGCGTAACCTATTTCCCTGAAGAAGTCGAACGGCGACAGTAAATTCAACAAAAACACTCATCATTTTATGGCAAAAGTACTTGGCATCGATTTAGGGACGACAAACTCCTGCATGGCGGTCATTGAAGGCGGCGAGCCTGCGGTGCTCGAGAACTCCGAAGGCAAGCGCACCACCCCTTCTGTGGTTGCTTTCACCAAAACCGGCGAACGCTTGGTGGGTGAGGCCGCCAAACGGCAGGCCGTCACCAACTCCCGCAACACGATTTATTCGATCAAGCGGTTCATGGGACGGAAATTTGATGAGGTGAAGGAAGAGATCAAACGCGTCCCGTACAAAGTGGTGCGGGCCGCCAACGGCGACGCGGCCGTCGAGGTGGAGGTGGACGGCAAGCCCAAGCAATTCAGCCCGCCGGAAATCTCGGCAATGATTCTGGCCAAGCTCAAGGCGGATGCCGAGACGCGGCTGGGCGAAAAAATCACCCAGGCGGTCATCACGACCCCGGCCTATTTCAATGACTCGCAGCGCCAGGCAACGAAGGACGCCGGCCGCATCGCTGGCCTGGAGGTGCTGCGCATCATCAACGAACCCACCGCCGCTTCGTTGGCCTATGGTTTGGACAAGAAGAAAGACGAGACGATTGCGGTCTATGACCTCGGCGGTGGCACATTCGACATCTCGGTGCTGGAAATCGGCGACGGTGTGTTCCACGTCAAAGCCACCAACGGTGACACCCACCTTGGCGGCGACGACTGGGACAATCGTCTAATGGATTGGATGCTGGACGAGTTCAAGAAAAGCCAGGGGATGGACCTGCGCAAGCAGCCCGATGCCCTGCAACGCATCAAGGAAGAGGCGGAAAAAGCCAAGATTGCCCTCTCCAGTGCACAAGATTACGATATCAACCTGCCGTTCATCTCCGCAGACGCAAGCGGCCCCAAGCATCTTAGTCTCAAACTCACGCGCGCCAAAATGGAGCAACTCTGCGATGCACTGTTTGAGCGCACGATCGCCCCGGTGAAGGCTTGTTTGAAGGACGCCGACATCGCCGCCGCGAAAATCGACGAATTGGTGCTGGTCGGCGGTATGACCCGAATGCCGCGCGTGGTTGAAACAGCGCATACGCTGGTCAACAAATCTCCGAATCAAGGCGTCAACCCGGATGAAGTGGTCGCGGTGGGAGCAGCCATCCAAGCTGGCGTGCTCAAAGGCGAGGTGAAGGACGTTGTTTTGCTTGATGTGACACCGCTGTCGCTTGGCATTGAAACCCTCGGTGGGGTATTTACCAAATTGATTGAGCGCAATACAACGATCCCCAGCCGCAAGGCGCAAACATTCTCCACCGCCGCCGACAATCAGCCAGGCGTGGAGATTCATGTTTTGCAAGGTGAGCGCCAGTTTGCCCGCGACAGCAAGACCATCGGCAAATTCAAGCTTGATGACATCCCGCCGGCCCCGCGCGGTGTGCCGCAGATCGAAGTCAGTTTTGACATTGATGCCAACGGCATCCTCAACGTCACCGCCAAGGATCTAGGCACCGGCAAGGAGCAGAAGGTCACCATTACAGCCAATAGCGGTCTCTCCAAAGCTGAGATCGAGAAAATGCGCAAGGATGGCGAACTCCATGCCGACGAAGACCAAAAGCGCAAGGAAGAATTGGAAGCGCGTAACGAAGCTGACAATGCGGTGTATCGCTCGGAGAGATTGTTGAAGGACAACAAGGAAAAAATCTCAGATGCCAATCGGAGCAAAATCGAAACCGCCCTTAACGAAGTGAAGGAAGCGCTCAAGGGGAGCGACGCGACGGCCATCAAGACGGCTGGCGAGAAGCTTAACGAAACCTGGCAAGTGGTTTCGGCTGAACTCTACAAGGCAGCCGCAGAAAAGGCCAAGACGGGCCAAGGTCACGGCGCTGGCCCAACCGGAACCCAACCTGAAGCGGATGGCTCTCCGGACGGCGGCAAGAACGAACAAGGCCCGATCATCGACGCGGAAGTTGTGGATGAAAAGAAGGCGGCGTAGATGAATGCGACCGCAGACAAAGCTGTGCCCGGCAACAATGTGCGCAGCTTTGCTGAGCGGCAAGGAGTCGGTCTGCAAGTCCGATGGCTTCGCAAGAGTTACAATGGCCACGAAGTGCTCAAGGGCATCAGTTTCGAGGTCAACGCCGGCGAGATTTTCGTCATCATGGGTCCGAGTGGATGCGGCAAGACGGTGCTGCTCAGGCAGCTCATTGGCCTGGAGAAGCCGGACCAGGGCGAAGTCCTAATCGAAGGCCAAGCGGTTCAATCGCCTGAGATCACATCCCGCTACCGCGTGGCGATGGTTTTTCAGTCTGGCGCGCTGCTGACCTCCCTTACCGTGGGAGAAAACGTCGGTTTCTATCTGGCCGAGCATCACCTCAAATCACCCGACGAAATCGCGCGGATCGTTTCCAAGGACCTCGAAAGCGTTGGCTTGAAAGGAACTGAAAATGAAATGCCCGACGAACTCTCTGGCGGGATGACCAAGCGGGTTGCCATCGCCCGGGCCTTGGTTGTCGAACCCCAGTTGATTTTCTACGACGAACCCACCAGTGGGTTGGACCCGATTTCCTCGGTCGAAATCGCTCAAGACATCGTAAAACTTAATGAGCAGGTTCATGCCACTTCGCTGGTGGTCTCGCACGATCTCGACCTTGCTTTTGGCATCGCCGGTCGCATTGCGGTGCTCGAAGACGGTTGTATCCTGGCGATTGGCACCCCCGACGAGATCAAGCGCAATTCCAATCCGGCCGTGCAACAGTTTCTGAACGCAAGCATCACCAAAATAAGGACGATCCCAAGGCAGGGTTACACCCCATAGCGGGCCTATCCTTGCCGATTTAGTGTTCCTCCGTGAACCGAAGAATATTGCCAAGAATTGAGACCAAGAGCCGGTAAAACGTCCGTTTGCTCGCAGCTTTCAGGTCACCTTGCGAAATTGCCCACTCTATGGATACAACAAATCTCCTTTCGGAAAAGAGACTCATCGAACAGATGGTCACGCCAGAGAAGATGAGTTCTGCCTTCGTCGCTGCCTGCGAATGCTCGACCGGTGAAGAACAACTCAACCAGGAGTTGGAATACCTGTGGGATGATTCCGACTCGTCTGGAAGGGCATACGAAATGTATTTGGGCAAGATCAGCAGGAACCCGATCGTTAAAAGCAAAATCACCGGCAAGTTTTTTGCGCTGCCGTGGTCGGAGATAATCAAGCTCGCTCTGGCAACAGGCATTGATAAATGACTCCATCGGCAGAAGCGGTGAAACGTTCCTTTAGCGGATGGCTTTCAAGCGCGGATTCTTGGCATTTTCCTCGACGATGGATTTAACCCTTCCGTTCACCGTTATTGATCATTGCGGGCGGAAGAACGACGACTGCCTTTGGGTTTGGTTGCGATGGCAACGCCCTTCCGAAATGCCACGGTAGGGTTACACCCCATAGCCAAGACTCCATGCCAGAGCAATGTAGAGGCTGGCGCCCGTGCAGACCGCATGCAGGCAATTTCTCACCTGCGGCCTTCCGCCGGAGACCTATACGGAACTGAAACAAAGAGCAAAAAACGAAGGTGTTATTATGTTGTACACAGCCAAAACAATCAAAGGTTACAAATTGGACAGTCTCGATGGGGAAATCGGGCGGGTCAAAGAATTTTATTTTGACGACCGCCACTGGACCATTCGCTATCTGGTGGCCGACACGGGCAACTGGCTCCCGGGCAGGCAGGTGTTAATTTCGCCTTATGCGCTGATCGCCGTAAACACAGACATTTACAAGGACCAAATCGAAGTTAATTTGACCAAGAAACAAATCGAGGGTAGTCCATCCTTGAACAGCGACAGGCCCGTTTCCCGCCAATTTGAGGAGAATTATTACGGGTATTATGGATGGCCGATCTACTGGGCCGGCTCATACACTTGGGGATATCAGCGCGACCTCGTGCGAGAACGCGCAAAATGGAGGGAAGCCACCGAAGGCAAAAAAACGTGGAATCACCATTTGCGGAGCACTCACGAAGTCAGCGGGTATCACATCCAGGCGACGGACGGCGAGATTGGTCACGTCGAGGATTTCATCATCGACGACAACATCTGGACGATTCGTTATCTCCTCATCAACACCTTGAACTGGTGGCCGGGAAAAAAGGTGCTGGTTTCGCCGCAATGGATTGAGCGCGTCAGTTGGGGCGAGTCCAAAGTCTTCGTCAATCTTTCCCGCGAGACAATCAAGCAGTCGCCAGAGTATACGGAGGCGTTTCTGCTGACTCGGGATTATGAGGATGCGTTGCATCGTCACTACAATCGCAAGGGCTACTGGGTTGATGAACTGGCGGCCGTTTAGCAATTCTCAGGAAGGCATTTCAAAAAAAGGGATCTACATGAATTCCATTCAAAAGGATCACCTCCCTGGAGCCCGCTCAATTCTCACTCTGCGGAGGTGCGGGTTGGCTGCTCCCGGGGATTGAAAACACCGAAAGAAGAAAACATGAAAGATCCCGTCTATAAACTGATCGAACTCACTGGCAGCTCGGCTAGGTCCATCGAGGACGCCATTGAGAAGGCTATCGCGCGCGCACACAAAACCGTCAAGGAGCTTCGCTGGTTCCAAGTCGTCGAAACCCGTGGCAACATTGAAAAGGGGAAAGTGCATCGCTGGCAGGTGACCATCAAAGTCGGTTTCGTCGTGGAAGACTGAGAGAACGGAAGTTACGTCGGTGCTAAATCAAAGACAACTATGCCTCAAGGCGATAAATCCAGCTACACGGGCAAACAGAAACGTCAGGCGGAATACATCGAAGCCGGCTATCAGAAATGGGGGTTCAGCCTGAAAACCGCGGAAGCAAGGGCTTGGGCCACCGTCAACAAGCTCACTGGCGGCGGCAGAATGAGCGGGTCCGGCCGGAGGAACCATAAATGAACTATGCCCCTGGGAAAACACGCGAAGTCGCGATGGTTGGAGCAGGCGCCGCCGGTTTGAAATTTGCGGAAATCTTGAAACAATTATGACAACATCACTCCCTCCCCACCCAAGAACTTTGAAAAACCCCACGCCCAAGTCAAAACTCAAGGCCAAGGCTTATCAGAGCGTGAATCCAGCCGACGGCAAAACTTGCAAAACCTTTGAGACTCTCACCGAGGCGCAACTTGAGACGGCGATCGCCACCGCCGCGACCTGCTTCGAGACCTGGCGGCACAAGACGTTTGCTGAAAGAGCGATCGTGGCTGTTAAAGCCGCCAACATCTTGCGTGAGCGCGTGGAGGAGTTCGCCCGTCCGGTGACCCTTGAGATGGGAAAGCTCATTGAACAGGCTCGGGGCGAAGTGATGCTGAGCGCGGACATTATCGAGTATTACGCATGGAATGCCGAGGAGTTCCTTGCGCCGCAAGCGCTCAAACCCAAGTCGGGCGAAGCCATGGTTGAAAGCTCTCCCTTTGGCGTGCTCTTTGGCGTCCAGCCTTGGAACTTCCCGTATTACCAGCTCGCGCGGCTGGCCGGGCCCAACCTGATGGCGGGCAATGTGGTCATGGTGAAACATGCGGGATGCGTGCCGCAATGCTCCCTGGCGTTTGAAAAACTGTGGCTGGAGGCGGGCACGCCCGCCGGCGCCTATACCAATTTGTTTATTTCGTATGGTCAGGTCAATAAGGTGATCGACGATCCCCGCATCAAAGGTGTGGCGTTGACCGGCAGCGTCGGAGCCGGAAAAAGTGTTGCCGCCAGAGCGGGCCAAAACCTCAAGAAGTCCACGATGGAGCTGGGCGGCAGTGATGCTTTCATCGTGCTCGACGATGCCGATCTGGACAAGACGGTCACTTGGGCCGTTTGGGCAAAAATGAACAACGCCGGCCAATGCTGTGTGGCAGCGAAGAGGTTCATCGTCGTGGAAGAACTGGCCGACCGCTTTCTCGCGATGTTCCAGAAAGCATTGGCCGCTCTCAAACCAGGAGATCCGATGGACCCCGCGACGACGCTGGGACCCCTCTCAACGGAAGCGGCCCTGTTGCATTTGCTGGACCAGATCGAAGACGCCGTCGCCAACGGCGCAACTTTGCTAATGGGCGGGAAACGCATTGACCGACCGGGGTCTTATATGCAGCCGACTATACTAACCAACATCAAACCCGAAAATCCCGCCTTCCGGGAGGAGTTCTTCGGGCCGGTCGCGCTTTTCTTTCGCGTCAAGAACGAGGACGAGGCCGTCGCGTTGGCCAACGACTCGGAATTTGGCCTGGGAGGCTCGGTGTTCACCGGGGACATTGAGCGTGGAAAGCGCATCGCGAGCCGCATCGAGACCGGCATGGTGTTCATTAATCACCCCACTTGGACGGCCTCAGACCTGCCGTTCGGCGGGATCAAAAACTCCGGCTATGGGCGCGAACTATCCAGCATGGGCATCCAGGAATTTGTGAACAAAAAACTGGTGCGTGTGAGTTCCATTGACGCGCCCGCGTGATCTCAATGTCAGCCAAGCGATATGCTTGGCTGTTTACCCCCCCCCAAAAAAAAGGCCGCGCCATATCATGGAGCTAAATCTTGCCAATGCTGAAAGGCAGCAAATTTATAGTTTGCTGTGCGGCCTGATCGCGCCGCGGCCAATTGCGTGGATCACCAGCATGAATGCGGCCGGGCAATTGGATGCCGCGCCGTTCAGCGCTTTCAATTATGTGGGTATGGACCCGCCGATCGTGGCCGTTGGCAATTCCACCAAACCCGGGCCGGGCACGATTGCAAAACAGACCGCTCAAAATATTCGCAACACAGGTGAGTTTGTCGTCAATGTCGTGAACGAAGCGGTCGCGGAGACCATGAATTTCACCGCGATTGATTTTCCGCCGGAGATCAAGCTATTGGAAATCGCCGCCTTGAAAACGGAGCCATCGCTGATCGTCAAAGTTCCCCGTATCGCCGCCGCGCCCGCGAGCTTGGAGTGCCGAGAAGTCATGACTCTGGAAATCGGCCGAAACCGAATCGTTTTGGGGCAAGTCGTGGCGATTCATGTAAAAGACGAGTTCATCGATGAGACCGGCCACTACATCCGCGCCGAGGAACTTCATGCGATTGGGCGGATGAACGGTTTGGGTGCATACGTGAAAACGCGAGATGCGTTTCTCGACATTCCGAGAATGACTTATGCGGACTGGCTCCAGAGAGCCAAAAAAGGACCGGAACTCCGCGATACGCTCCTGACCATTTAGGAAAAAAATCATGACCACTAAAAATAAAAGCAACGCAGATAGCGAAAAGCCCGTTTGGTTCATCAGCGGCTGTTCGACCGGATTCGGGCGCGAACTGGCCACCCAGACGCTGGAGCGCGGCTTTCGCACGGTGGTGACAGCGCGAAAACCGGAGCAGGTGGAAGCGCTGGCGGCCAAGGGCGAGGCTTTGGTGCTCAAGCTTGATGTCACTGACCAAGCCCAGATTGACGCAGCCATCAAGGCCGCTGAACAGAAATTTGGCGGCATTGACGTGCTGGTGAACAATGCCGGCATCGGCTATTTCGCGGCGATCGAAGAGGGCGAAGAGAGCGAGATACGCCGCATGTTTGAGATCAATTTGTTCGGCTTGACTCGGATGATTCAAGCGGTGCTGCCGGGGATGCGGAGGCGGCACAAAGGATGCATCGTCAATATTTCTTCACTGGCCGGACTGCGGTCGGCTCCGGCGCTTGGATTCTACAACGCGACCAAGTTTGCGGTCGAAGGCTTGTCGGGGGCGCTCTTGCAGGAGGTGGAACCGTTGGGCATCAAGGTAATGATCGTTGAACCGAGCGGCTTCCGCACCGATTGGGCCGGACGTTCGGCAAATGAAAGTAAAAAGCAAATTGCCGACTACGCGAAAACGGCGGGCGCGTGGCGCAAGGATATTCGCGCCGACTCGGGCAAGCAACCGGGCGATCCGGTGCGCGCCGCGCAAGCGATCATCCGCGCGGTGGAGTCCCCGAATCCGCCGTGTCACCTGTTGCTCGGCAACGATGCCTACGAAGGGGCCATGTCCAAGCTCGAAGAGTTGCGGAAAGCTTTTGCGGCGGTGGAAACGATTGCGCGTGGCGCCGATTTTCCGAAAAGAGTGCCAGCGCCAGCCACCCCATGACCATCAACCCCGGCAAATCACCTGTTATGCGTCGCACAATTCTCAACATGTTGGGGGCGCGTCTTAGCGCAACCACGCATGTGCAAACATGAAGGCGGTAACGATCATTCCTTCGAACCCTATGGAAATGCACCGAAGCGGGCGCATCGGGTGGCTGCGCGCCGCGGTGCTGGGGTCGGACGACGCCATCGTCTCGACTTCGAGCCTCATGATTGGTGTTGCCGCAGCCTCCGCATCGAAGCAAGCCATCCTGGTCGCCGGTGTGGCGGGGTTGGTGGCGGGTGCGATGTCCATGGCAGTGGGTGAATACGTTTCGGTTAGCTCGCAACGGGATGCGGAGCAGGCTGACATTGGCCGCGAAACGCAGGAGCTTACGGCGGAGCCGCAAGCCGAATTGCAGGAATTGGCTGCCATCTATGAGAAGCGAGGTCTGGAAAAGGAACTGGCGATGAAGGTCGCGGTGCAATTGAGCGCGGGAGACCGGCTTGGCGCGCATTTGCGCGACGAACTTGGGATCGACCCGAAATCACTCGCGCGTCCGATGCAGGCGGCGTGGATATCCGCCGCGAGCTTTGCGTTCTTCGCCACGATTCCGATTGCCGCCCTTTTGATCGCGCCAGCGTCATTGCGCATACCCTTGATCGCAGTGCTCTGTCTGATGAGTCTCGCGGCTCTGGGCGCGTTTGGCGGGTATCTCGGCGGCGCTCCGCTGGGTCGCGCAGCGTTGCGCGTTACACTTGGCGGCGGCCTGGCCATGGCTGTAACCGCCCTCATCGGTCGAATTCTCGGCGTTTCCACAGGGTAAGACATGATGAACACACAGACAGCGTTACTCGATGTCCGCCGGATGAGCGAAGCCGACCGGCTCACGGTTGCTGGTGGTACGTCAGTCAACGAACTGATGGACAATGCCGGCAAGTCCGTTGCGCAGGAGATTCAGAAGCACTGGTCTGTCCGTCCCGTGATCGTGCTCTGTGGCCCCGGCAACAATGGCGGCGACGGTTTTGCCGCCGCCCGACAACTTTCCGAAGCGGGCTGGCCCGTGCGTGTTGCCCTGCTGGGACAGCGTGACCATTTGGCGGGCGCGGCACTTCATCATGCGGAGCAGTGGCATGGTTCCTTCGAACGGCTGACGCCTTCTGTGCTGGATGGAGCGGAATTGGTGGTGGATGCCATGTTCGGGGCCGGACTCAGTCGCGCGCTTGACGGGGCAGCCGAGGAAACATTAATGGCCGCCGCTCGCAAGAAACTTCCAATCGTTGCCATCGATGTCCCAAGCGGGTTGATGGGGGATAGCGGGGAAGCGTTGGGCGCCGTTGCCTGCGTCCTGACCGTCACCTTCTTTCGGAAGAAACCAGGCCATCTGCTGCTCCCCGGCAGACTGCTGTGCGGCGAGGTCGTTGTCGCCGACATTGGCACTCCAAATTCCGTGCTTGAGCAGATCGCGCCGGATACATTCGAGAACGACCCGATGCTCTGGATTTCGAGCCTGCCGCGGCCCACTGAGGGCGGGAACAAATATACCCGCGGCCACGCGCTGATTTCCGGGGGATATCCGATGACTGGTGCCGCCCGGATGGCCGCCCGTGCGGCAGCGCGCGCAGGGGCGGGATTGACGACGATAGCAGTGGCCCCCATTGCCCTGCCCGTGTATGCGGCGACATTGACCAGCATCATGGTCCAACCGCTCGCGGTGCCGGAAGATTTCGCCTGCCTGCTGGATGATCAACGAACCTCAGCTTTTTTAATCGGACCCGGTGCAGGAACAGGCGAGGAAACTCGCGCCCGTGTGCTCGCCATGCTGGCGACTGGCCGCCCCACGCTGATTGACGCGGATGCAATCTCAGCATTTGCGGACGATCCCGACACGCTAGAACAAGCAATCACCGGCCCTTGCGTTCTAACACCCCATGATGGTGAGTTCCGTCGCCTTTTCGACCCAAGTGGCGACAAGCTCGCGCGCACGCGCGCGGCCGCCCGGCGCAGTGGTGCTGTCATCGTTTTAAAAGGCAGCGATACGGTGATCACCGCCCCGGATGGCCGCGCAATCATCAACACCAACGCTCCACCCACGCTGGCCACCGCAGGGGCGGGCGATGTATTGAGCGGAATCCTGCTTGGACTCCTTGCGCAAGGCATGGAACCGTTCCTTGCCGCTGCCGCCGCAGTCTGGCTGCACGGCGCTGCCGCCGCCGAATTCGGCCTTGGTCTCATTGCTGATGATTTACCTGATCTATTGCCGGGTGTTTTTCGCCGCCTCTATGACAAACATTGACGTTATCGGCAGTGGACCGCAGCTCGCTCAAATCAAATGGCTTGAGGGCCGTTCGCGAAACCGAGGAACCCTATGAATGCGATGGTGCTAAAGAAAATTGGCACGGCTCTTGAGTGGACAGAACTGCCCGAACGGAAACCCGGACCTGGCGAGATTCGAGTGAAGGTGGCCGCTTGCGGGGTCTGCCGCACGGACCTGCACGTCGTGGATGGCGAGTTGCCAAACCCAATGGTGCCAATCATTCCCGGTCACGAAATCGTCGGACGAATTGATGCAGTCGGGGCTGGTGTGGAGGGGTTGAAAGTGGGTGAGCGTGTCGGCATTCCTTGGCTCGGCCATACCTGCGGCGTTTGTCCCTATTGCATGGGAGGCCAGGAGAATCTGTGTGATCGCCCGCTCTTCACAGGCTACACGCGCGACGGTGGATTCGCGACGGCAACGATAGCCGATGCTCGCTTTGCCTTCCCGCTCGACGAAGCCGGCGATGACGTGGAACTCGCTCCTTTGCTTTGCGCCGGCCTGATCGGTTGGCGTTCTTTAGTGATTGCTGACACCGGCAAGAAGCTGGGCCTTTATGGTTTTGGAGCCGCCGCCCACATTTTGGCGCAAGTCGCCAAGTGCCAGGGGCGCTCAGTGTTTGCTTTCACTCGGCCGGGAGATGTGAATTCGCAGGCTTTCGCCCGGCAGCTCGGCGCGGCTTGGGCAGGTGGATCCGACGAGATGCCACCGGAACCGCTCGATGCCGCGATCATTTTTGCGACCGTCGGCGGTCTCGTGCCATTGGCGCTGAAGGCGGTCCGAAAGGGTGGACGGGTCGTTTGCGCGGGCATCCACATGAGCGACATTCCGAGTTTCCCCTATCAATTGCTCTGGGAGGAGCGGCAACTCGTGTCGGTGGCCAATCTTACGCGGCAGGATGGAATCGACTTCCTGCGGCTGGTGCCGGAGTTCGGAATTGTCACCGATACTACGCGCTATCCGCTCAAGCAGGCCAATCAAGCCCTCGCCGATCTCCGCGCCGGGCGATTCGAGGGCGCGGCCGTTCTCGTGCCATGAACGCGTTCAAACATGTGTCCGTAAGCGCTTGCGAAGGCCAACATGGGGAAGTGCCGGTTATTGCTCTGGCCAATATCGCCGTGCATGAATGGTTAGACGTAGTTTGGCACCCGCGAATTGGCGACACCAGGACTATGGAACGGAGAGCGATTGAACGATGGGAAAACGAAGGGGGAGAGATTCCAAACGAACAACGTAAGCGAACACGGTTTCTCGAAGGCAAGTCATCATGTCCATCCGCATTCCACTATTTTTCAAAAGCGATTATCAAATGAAAAAGGAAATCCAAGATCCTCCGCCGGTTGGTCCGGAAGCCAGCGCCTCCGCCGCCAAGATCACCGCCACAGAGTCGGACCCGCTCCGTCAGGAACTCGCCGAACAAAAGGACCTGAACCTGCGCCTGGCTGCCGATTTTGAGAATTTCAAGCGGCGAAGCCGCCAGGAAGTCGAGGCCCGTGCCGCCGCGCAAAAGGAATCCTTTATCCGTGAGTTGCTGCCCTCGCTCGACAACCTTGAACGGGCCTTGGCTTCAGGCGCCTCTCCCGGATCTCAACAATTTCAGCAGGGGGTAGAGATGACGCTGCAACAACTGCGCTTGTTGCTTCGCCAGCATGGCATCGAAACCGAGGAGATTATTGGACAGCCGTTTGACCCGCACAGGCATGAAGCGGTTTCACAGCGCCACGATGCGGCCCAGGCAAACCACGCCGTCCTGGAGGTGTTTCAGCGAGGTTACCAGCGGGGCGACAAAGTTTTTCGCCCGGCCAAAGTCGTGGTCAACGACCTGAAGCATCCAAAACAAGTTCATCATGCCCACTGAATTCAAGGACTACTACCGCGTCCTGGGTGTGTCGCCCAAGGCAACGGACGAGGAAATCAAGAAGGCTTTTCGCACGCTGGCGCGGAAGCATCATCCTGATGTCGCCAAGGACAAGAAAACGGCGGAGGAGAAATTCAAGGAAATCAACGAGGCCAATGAGGTCTTGAGCCATCCGGAAAGTCGCATGAAGTACGACCAGTTGGGCGCCAATTGGAAAACGGGTGGCGAGTCGCGCCCGCCACCGGGCCGAACTGCAGGCCGATCTGCTGGACGGGGGGCCGGCGGGGGCGAGTACGATTTCCAATTTGAGGGCACGGGTTTCAGTGATTTTTTCGAACAATTCTTTGGCGGACGCGCCGGGCGGTCTCGCGGCGCATCTCCTTTCGATCACAACGGAGGGGACGGCAGAGAGGAGCCTCAGGAAGCCCTCCGGGGTCAGGACATAAGCGGCGACATCCTCATCACGCTCGACGAAGTGCTCAAGGGGGCCATGCGAGCGATTTCGGTGCGGCGAACCAATGCTCGCACAGGCCAGGAGGAAACCGAAACTTACCAGGTGCGAGTACCGGCTGGCGTGCAGGCCGGCCAGTCAATTCGGGTGCCGGGCAAAGGCGGCAATGGGTTGGGTGGCGGCAGTGCCGGAGACATCTTTCTGCGAGTGCGCTATGCCCAGAACCCGGACTGGCAGGCGCGCGGCTCCGATCTGGTGGGCCATCTGGAGTTGGCGCCGTGGGAAGCGGTCTTGGGAACGACGGTTTCCATAAGCACCTTGGAAGGCAGCGTTTCATTGAAAGTTCCCGCCGGCACTTTGCAGGGACATCAACTGCGCGTCCGAGGCAAGGGACTGCCGGCCGGTGCCGGCAAGCGCGGTGATCTCTATGTCGGGGTTTCCATCCAAGTTCCGCCGCGAACCAGCAAAGAGGAGGAGCATCTGTGGAAACAATTGGCCTCCCTTTCCACGTTCGATCCGAGGAAGGCATCCTGACCCCAAAATCCAAGGCAGGGTTTCACCCCATAGGCGTCACATGATTTGCCTTCTACCATGTCTTTGATGAACCACACCAAAACGGTTGACCATGGCGATAATCTGAAAGCCGAAGCGGGTCTCTGGGTTGACCATCGAGAAGCTCTGATCGTTGTTATCTCAAAAACTGGGGAAGAAACAAAGCGCATCCAATCGAATGTGCAAAAGCAGCTTCGGCGGACCGGCGAGCCTTCGGTCGGCCGGTTTGAATATCAGGAAGTTCCGGCCGATGATTCGCGCCAGAGAGCTTACTCAGGATATCTCTCACGCTACTTCGACGAGATCATTGCTTATCTTCGTGATGCTGGAGCGATTTTGATCTTTGGTCCCGGCGAGGCCAAGGGCAAATTGAAAAAGCGATTCGCAAAAGAGTGCCCCGGCGCTCACATCGTCGTGATGGAAACGACCGATAAGATGACTGAACCGCAAATTGTGGCGCACGTCCGCCAACACTTCGAGTCCGCGGCGGCGAAACAGGGAACTTGATTCCAACAGCTTGGTTACTTGTTTTTTGTCAAAAAGAACAACCCCGCATAAATTTTGGGATCTATCAGGATTCCAGTGCTCGCTTTCGTTTCCAGCCACCGCGGCACTTCAGCCATCGGAATTTCATGAGTGGTGATTTCCTCGTTGGCCACTCCACCGCCCTTCCCGGCACGACGCAATCCCGTGGCGTGGAACAAAGTGACCCTTTCGGAAGTGAGGCCGCTGCAACTGGGGCCCATCATCAACGGCACAAAATTGTCCGCCGCATACCCGGTTTCCTCCAATAGTTCACGTCGGGCCGCTTCGGCCTGAGATTCATTGGAGGAGCCTGGCTCGTCTCCGACAATCCCGGCGGGAAGCTCAATCGTGCGCGCATGAACCGGAATTCGGTACTGCTCGACCAAGACAACTTTCTGGTCTGCCGTCTCGGCCAGAATGATCGCGGCGCCGGATCCCTTGACCCTATCCACGTATTGCCAATGGCCTTCTTCGATCAAAGTCAAGAACTTGCCGGAATGCAGGACGGTTTGAGTTGGTCGGTTTGTTTGCATGTCAAAATATCGGCGCTTTGCTCCCTGATACTGCCATTCGGAGCTGTTTTCGCAAGGTGACGTTCTCATGTTTTTGGACCAAGAGTTGATTCTCCGACCGGGGGACCGGGGTGAATACCCCATAGCGGACTGGCATTGCGAAAGCATATCGTTTCGGCATGAAGCACAAAACTTTCTACCAAGATAAAAGCCAAAAGCCTCCCAACCCATCGCTGGCGGCTGCAACCGAGGAGGCAGACCTGGAGGCAAAGGGTTTTATGCCATCAACAGATGAGGTGGCCAGAAAGGCCTATTTCACTTATGAAAATGAAGGTTCCAAGCCGGGGCGCGATGTGCAACACTGGCTGGCGGCGGAGGCGGAATTGACCGCCGAGCGCAACCTCACCCGCGTCCATGGGTTTCACAACAAGGCGTAGTCCCGAACCAGGCCAAAGTCGGGAGGCGGGGGATCTGGCAGCTCCTGAAACCTCGGTGCAAGCTGTGGAATTCTCGCACAAGGGGTTTTCACGTTTTCTGCAAACATGACCAATCAGCCCTCAACCTCGTTTTTGCATAGCGTAGATGATACGGTAGTGGGCCGTATTTACGGTCATTTTTCTGGCAAAGGATCATCCACGGAAATGCGGCTGCTTTTCATTGTCGGTCTGGTCATTGTCGTGCAAGTGATGGTTAAACTTATTCGGCTCACCAGTGAATGGCTAATCCTCAAGCGCAAAAGCCATCAAAAGGATTATCCGCGTCTTCTCAGGACTCGCCAGCCGAAATTCATCACGATTAGCCGCCTTATCGCCAACGCTCTCATTTTTGTCCTCTATTTTTTGGCATTCGGATTGATTCTGCAGGAATTCGGCGTGAACCTGACGGCCTATTTGGCCGGCGCTTCAATCATTGGCTTGGCCATCAGCTTCGGTTCACAGGGTTTGGTGCAGGATATTGTCAGCGGCATGACCCTGATTTTTTGCGACGCGATGGATGTCGGCGATTTGGTGGAAATTGCGAGTTCCAATACCATCGTCATTGGCCGCGTGGAGGAAATCGGATTGCGCTTCACCACGCTGGTTAATTTTCTGCATCAAAAGGTCCTGATTCCCAATCGGAACATTGGCACCGTCAGCCGGTTTCCGCCCGGCGGCGTGGACGCGTATGGGAATGTCAAGATACCGGCGGGCGTCGATCCACAAAAAGCAGTTCAAATCGTCGGGGACGAAGCCAAAGGCATGTGGGAGCAGTTCGGCGCGATCATCTTGAGCGAGCCCATGATTGGGGAAGTGGAAAAGGCCAGAGGCGGCGGCTGGTCCTTTTTTCGTGTTCACTTTAAAATCCTGCCGGGACAGGGGGGATTGATCGAAAAGACTTTTCGCCTGCGGGTGGTCAGTGCCATGAAGGCCTTCGATCCGAATTACGCCGAATGGCAGGTGCCCGTGACCTATCGCGCCCTAACGGTTGAGGAAAAACCAATCCCTGCGTTGCCTTCGGTGAAACGTGGACTTCCGCTTGAGCACGCCAATGTGATTGACGAGCCAGTTGTGGCGCGTGTTGCAAGTGATGCACCTGGCGTCCTCGCCGCGACTTCGCACCCCGCCTTCGCCGCCACTCCATTGCACCCTCGGAAATCTGAGATTTGAAACTCAAGACTGGCCCGATGGGCTTGAGCGATTGGGCTGCGCCAAGTGGAGTCAGCCGGCCCATCCGCTGCATCTAGGCAGTGAGTTCAACCTTTTCGAAGGACTTGGGCATTGCGACCTCCCATTTGGGGAGAAGACCCCATAGCCACGGAAATGCTCTCAGGATTATTCTTTAGGCGTATGGAAAAGAAGCATAGAAAAGAAACGGCGCACGGAGACATGGTCGCGGCAACAACCACCACCAAAGAATCGATATATGAAATCATCCAACACTGACCTCGCGGAAGCGCCCAAAATGTATGAAACCGAAAACGACATCTCGCTCCAGCGCCGGTTGGAGTTGAACGCGCTGATGAACCAGCGGCTGGCCTCCGCGGTGGACCTGCAAATGCAGATGAAGCAGGCGCATTGGAATGTGAAAGGACCGAGCTTCATCGGCCTGCACGAACTCTTTGACAAAGTGGACGAAGCCGTGGAGTCGTATGTGGACATGATTGCCGAACGGATCGTGCAACTGGGGGGCGTCGCCGAAGGCACGGTGCGCGTGTCGGCCGCGCGTTCGCGGTTGGAAGAATACCCGCTCACGCTAGCCGACGGCCTGGCCCACGTCGAAGCGGTCGCCAAGGCGCTATCCACTTTCGGAGAGGAAGCCCGCCACACAATCGATCAAGCAGACGAACTGGATGATGCCGACACGGCGGATATGTTCACTGAGATTTCGCGGGGGATAGATAAGTGGCTGTGGTTTGTTGAAGCCCATTCCCAGGCCACGAAATAACGGGCGTGATCCGATTGCTTTATTAGTCAAGAAGAGCGTTTATGGAAACACCAGCAGTTATAGATCCGCTCCAGAGTGAATGCACAACCGTCTTGGACGGTCCAGGTTCATCAGCCGCCGAAGAAGGAAAAACGAAGCCGCGCTCACTTTACGCTCTCATCGCCGAGCAGCCATTTTTTAAGGGGTTAAACGCGCAACAGCTCCAACTGCTCGCCGATTCGGCCATGGAAACGCAATTTGAAGCAGGGCAGTCGATCTTTCAGGCTGGAAGCCCGGCCAATCGGTTTTATCTCATATTGGAAGGCAAGGTCGTGCTCGAATCAGAAGCGGCGGAACTTGGCATGATTCCCGTTCAGACGCTCGGTCCGGGAGATGACCTGGGATGGTCCTGGCTGTTCCCGCCGTTTTACTTGCACTTAAGCGCCCGCGCCCTAGAGCCAACCCGGGCCTTATTTTTCTATGGAACTCGTTTGCGGAACCAGTGCGACCAAGACCATGACCTGGGCTACGAGCTCATGAAGCGAATTGCAATAGTGGCGACACAATGCCTTCAGGCCACACAGCTGCGCTTGATGGAATGTGCCGACACCACAATACGGAAATGGTAGACGGCGATGTGGACACTTCTCTACCTGCTCTTTCTTGCTTGCCTGGCTCCTCTTCTCCTCTGCGTAAATTTGGTCCAATGGCCCATCTCCCGGTGTCGGCTCGCGCTGCTCTCCATTCGCCGAGGGGCTCGCCCGCCGTGGAGAATGAGCAAAGAAGGATGAATCAAAGCTTTGTGAGGAATGCCTCGCGATTGCCAGGATTATTCTTATGACAAAAGTTACAAGCCAAGAAATTCGGCTGGCCTCCCGCCCTAAGGGATTTCCAACCGCAGCCAACTTTACCTTGGCGCAGACCGAACTGGAGCCCCTGCAAGACGACCAGGTGCTTGTTCGCAATCTCTACATCTCGGTGGATCCATACATGCGCGGTCGCATGAACGATGGGAAGTCGTACTTGCCGCCGTTCGAGTTGGGCAAACCCCTTGAGGGCGGCGCCATCGGCGAGGTCCTCGAATCCCGCGCCAAGGAATTCAAACCGGGCGATGCCGTTATTTCCAACTTTGGCTGGCGGGAGTATTTTAACACCGCGCCGAAAGATCTGCGTCTGGTCAGCCGCGAGGTTCAGCCGCTTTCGGTTTATCTCGGGGCCCTCGGCATGACGGGTATGACCGCTTGGGCGGGGTTAAATCTGGTGGAAGTCAAAGCTGGCGACGTCGTTTTTATATCTGGCGCCGCTGGCGCCGTCGGCAGTGTGGCCGGGCAACTGGCAAAATTGCGCGGGTGTCGTGTCATTGGGTCAGTCGGTTCGTCGGAAAAGGTGCAATTTTTAAGGGAAGAATGCGGGTTTGACATCGCCTTCGATTACAAAGTCGGTCCGGTGGTCGAACAACTGAAGGTGGAAGCGCCCGACGGGATCGATGTTTATTTCGACAATGTGGGAGGCGAAACGCTCGAAGCCGCGCTCTCGGCGTTGCGCGTGCATGGCCGCATCATTTGTTGCGGCGGTATCTCCGGCTACAACGACGAAAAGCCGAAGCCAGGCCCTTCCAATTTGTTTAACATGATTACCAAGCGGTTAACAATGAAGGGCCTTTTGGTTCGGGATTGGCTGGATCGCCAGGGCGAATTTGAAAAAGAAGTGGGGTCCTACTACCGCGCCGGTAAATTGAAGAACAGGGAGACAGTAGTCAAAGGAATCAACCAAGCAGTGGGTGCCTTCATCGGTCTTTTCCGAGGTCAAAACATCGGCAAGATGGTGGTGGAGTTGGTTTAAGCTTGGATCGTCTCATGACCGACTTTGTCTTTGAAATCGAAGCCCTTGCTCGTCGTTTCGGTGCATTTGCGGACGTCGATGCTTTAATCCTTTGTGTCCGTGGAGGAGAGATTTTCGGTTTGCTCGGTTCCAATGGGCCGGGCACGATTACCGCGATCAAAATGCTCACCACGCTGTTGCCACCTTCTTCGGGTGGGGCATCCTGCTAACCACGATCATCCTGGTTCTCATTGGCGCCCGAGTGTATTCCCGTCTTGCCGCCTGAGTTAAGAACGGTGCTTTTTGGAAGCGAGAGAATCGGTGAGCGATTGCATTTGTGAATTTCCCGATGAGTTGGCGGTTCCTGTTTGCGGGGCTGTCGGCGACGCACGATGGCATCGTAGCCCGCGTACCAATTCGGTCCCCAATTATTCCTGGGGCGGTCGCCTTTTCCATTTTGGACCGTGTTCATATCACGACTTCTTCCCATTACCCGGGTTTGAGAATGCCGGAGCTCGATGGCATAAAGCCGTGCATCTCCATCTCGATCATGCTCCAATTATTCGCATAGCGCCGGGCAGTGTCCTCGGTCACATATTTGCTCTGGAGAAGCTGCATAAGATATTGGTCGAAACTATGCATCCCCTCATTGACGGCTGCTTCGATGTGGCCGGCCAACAGGAGCATGTCATTGCGGGCGATGCAGTCCTGGATGCCTACATTGCGCTTCATGATTTCAAGGCAGGGAATTCGCTTGCCGAAAGCGCTGGGGATCAATCGCTGGCAGACAATCGCATTCAAGCAGCGGGCGAGGAGCGCGCTAATGTTGGCCTGGTCTTGAGTGGGATAAAACTGGCGCAGTCGTTCCAGGGCCTGTGGCACGGAATCGGCGTGCAGCGTGGTCAAGATCAGGTGCCCGGTTTCCGCCGCCTGCATTCCAGCCAGGATGCTTTCCCGGTCTCGAATCTCGCCCAGAAAAATCACGTCGGGATCCTGGCGGACTGCATTGCGAATTCCATCGGCGAATGAGTCGGTGTCCACCCCCACTTCGCGCTGCTCATACTGGCACTTGTCCTCCTGAAACAAATATTCGATGGGGTCTTCAATGGTAATGATGCGCAACGCCCTCGTTTCGTTGAGCTTTTGCAAAATGGCGCGGGCGGTGGTGCTCTTGCCCTGGCCAGCCGCGCCGGCGACAATGATTAATCCGCGCGGTTCTCGTACTAAATCGAGGATGGTGGCTGGCAAACCAAGGTCTGCGAATTGCATCATGTTTTGGGGCACGACGCGGAAAGAAAAAGATTGTTTGCCCTGTTGTTTGCTGAAATTGGCCCGGTAGCGCGCGGCAGCGCAGAGGAAACTGAAATCCATTTCGTGCTGCCGCTCAATGCGCTCATAGATTGAGCTTGAAAAGGACTCGCGCAGCATCTCGACGATGGCGTCGTTGCTGGGGGCGGGAAACTGGTCTTCCAAAATGCGCTGCAGCGCCCCATCAATGCGAATGGAATAGTGGCGGTCGGCCTGAGCGTGAAGGTCCGTCGCTTTTTGCCGCGAGCACCAATCGAGCAGTTTGCCTAATCGTGTGGTTGGATCAACGCGTTCCATAATTTCGTCTGTGTTTCGACGAGCGCACTATTCCATTTCTTGGGTCGTTTAGAATGGGTCATTTAAAACCCTCGCACTCTGCAAGTCTTGCGAAAGTGGTGACCATAGATTGACAAGGTAGCAGCCAAGGGGAACAGAGTGGGCCGGCGGAAGGCTGTCCAGAGCAGCAAAGCCCAGTAATGGAACCGCTCACAGCCAAAAACGCCAAGGCGGAGATTGGCCATCAGGAACGCTCGTATGGAGCGCCACGTCAATGCGCTGGAGATTCTCGGACGCTGGTACTCACGCAGAAATGTGCGGATCCGCTGATAATACGGCCCCGGCGCATAGATTTTTCCCATGAGGCCCTTGTAACCTTCGCACAAGGTCGTCTGATTCATTCGTGGAATGAAATTGGTCGTCCCATCCAGGTTGTTGCCGGTGGTCTGGCCAATCAGGCGGCCCTCGACGTTCAGCCGCTGGTGCAGCTTCGTGCCGGGAATGGCTTGCAAAAGGCCGACCATCGCCGTCACGATCCCACTTTTCTGGATGAACTCGATCTGGCGAGCAAAAATTGCGGGCGTGTCGCTGTCGAATCCAACGATAAACCCGCCCTGTACCTCCAAACCGGCGCGCTGGATGCGCTTCACGTCGGCGACCAGGTTGCGCTTTTGGTTTTGGCGCTTGTTGCATTCGACTAGGCCCGCTTCCTCGGGTGTCTCTATGCCGACAAACACCTGATTGAATCCCGCCTCAACCATCAAATGCATCAACTCCTCATCGTCGGCCAGATTGATGGACGCTTCCGTGAAAAGCGGAGTGCCGCACTGGCCCTTCTGCCACTGGATCAGCGCTGGCAGTAAGTCCTCCTTGAGCACATGTTTATTGCCGAGAAATTATCGTCCACGAAAAAAATCGCCCCACGCCAGCCAGCCCGGAGAAGACCGTCCAACTCAGCGATCACTTGGGCCGTCGTCTTGGTACGTGGACGATGCCCAAACATCGAGGTGATGTTGCAGAACTCACAGTCAAACGGGCAGCCACGCGAGAACTGCACGCTCATCGTCGCGTAACGTGGCAGGTCTGCCAGCGCCCACATAGGCACCGGGGTCTGCCGGATATCAGGGAGCTCAGGGGAGGTATAAACGCGCCGGGCGGTTTGGTGTTCGAAATCGCGCAAAAACTCGGGCAGGGTCGCTTCTGCCTCATTCAGCACAAAGTGGTCGACATCTGGGAACTGTTCATGGCCCAGGGTAAACAACGGGCCGCCTGCCACAATCGTCTTGCCAGCAGCACGACAGAGCGCAATCAATTCGCGAGCCGAGTCCTGTTGGGCGATCATCCCGCTGATAAACACGACATCGGCCCACGCCAGATCATCCGCGCGCAGCTTCCGCACGTTCACATCCACGAGGCGCTTGAGCCAATTCTGTGGCAGCATCGCGGCGACGGTGAGCAGTCCCAGAGGTGGCAGTGAAGCTTTCTTGCGGATGAATTTCAAGGCGTGCTTGAAACTCCAGAATGTGTCCGGGAATTCCGGGTATAACAGCAACACCTTCATCGTCTAAAGATCGGCTGCCCCTTCATCCCGCGCGATGGGGTATTCACCCCATATGCGGTTTGTCGGCCTGGGTCTTCCTCAACTGATCTGCTTTGCCAGGCGCTCAGTTCAGGAAGGGTTTCACCCCATATGCACGAAATGGTTAAGCGAACTACATTATCCAAGGAAAGCAAATGAATTGCCGTCCGAAACTGAAAGACAAAAAATGAAAAATAATGCGGAATTGCAACGAGACGTTCAGGATGCCATCAAATGGCAACCGCTATTGAACGCAGCCGAAATTGGAGTCACCGCCAAAGATGGTGTTGTTTCACTGACAGGGGTGGTTGACAGCTATATCAAGAAAACGGAAGCGGAAGACGCGGCAAAAAACGTCGCCGGTGTAACGGCCCTGGTTGAAAAAATCGAGGTCAGGTACCCAAGTTCCTTCAACAAAACCAACGCGGAGATCGCCACCGAGGTATTAAATGCTTTGAAGGCTTCTTGGGAGGTGCCTAGCGAAAAAATAAAGGTAAAAGTCGAAGACGGATGGGTTACCTTAACCGGTGAACTTGGTTGGAATTATCAAAAGGACGCCGCCAAAGATGCGATCGTAAATCTGATGGGCGTCACAGGTGTAACCAACAATATTACGATCAAATCGGAATCCATGGAGTCCGTCGAAAAAGCCGCCATCGAGAATGCGCTCAAGCGGGATTGGGCCTTCTTTGACAATAATATTCGGGTGCAGGTTTCCGGCCATAGGGCAACACTGACGGGCACGGTTGCTTCAATCTATCAAAAAGACGAAGCGGGGAGTATTGCATGGAATGCCCCAGGCGTTTGGTCAGTAAATAATGAATTGACCGTTGCGTGGAATTGATGGACCGGGGCTGCATGCGAAGCCGGAGGGATTGCCGCACACTTCATCCGTGAACGTTTAGGACGGATGGAGTGGAAGTTTCCACTGGTGCGAAGGTCTTTATTGCAACCGGGCGGACCGAGGCGAGTTACGTTTCATACACACAGTCAGCCGCGCGCCGGCAGCAATCAAAAACGCACCGCAAAAAACGAAAG
>Ga0182016_10001064_pt1 | contig 33681 bp, 27 predicted proteins | sample 712S2MmetaG_FD_120491 | JGI IMG/M metagenome (GOLD analysis project Ga0182016, IMG submission 120491) | Permafrost microbial communities from Stordalen Mire, Sweden - 712S2M metaG | ecosystem: Environmental > Terrestrial > Soil > Wetlands > Permafrost | place: Sweden: Stordalen | collected...
ACTACCCTCCGCTCTTCCACGTCTCCGCCGAACCGGGCCCATTTCGAACTGAGCCCTATGCCAACCCGACTTCGGAAGCTTTCAACATCCCGCCACCACCGCCGCCCATGCCGCCGTTAGCCCAGGCGAAGGAATTCGACCGCCTCCAACAATTCGCCAAAATCAACCAGCCCAAAGACGACGAAGCCACCCAATGGCTAGTCGACAAATTCCGCGCCAAATCCAAAGAAGGAAAAGTTGCCGGCATCCTCCCCATCGGAATTTCCTTCCCCGCTTTCGGCCCGTCCATCTTCCTCATCTCCGAACTCACCGCCGAAGGCCAATTACCCGCCGCGGAATTCACCTTCCAGCGCGAAAAAACGAAGGGGGCAAAATAATGGCGAACAAATTAATGGCAAGTAAAGTAATGAAGCACCGCAAACTCTCACTCTGTTGCCTGATCCTCATCCTCGCGCCTCTCACGCAATCAGCTCGTGCCCAGCAAAAAACCACTCTGCCCCTGCCCGACTCCGGCAACGTCACCCTCCCGCTCGACGAATACAATCGTCTCGTCGAGTTAGCCGCAAAGACGCCGAAGAAGCCTGACGCGCCGCCTCTCAGCTTCGCCATCAAACGTGCCGGCCTGAAGCTTCACGTTGAAAACGATTCCGCTCTCGGCAGCATTCAACTCGAAGGCGAGCTTTTCAAGAAAGGCGTCATCCGCATTCCTCTGACCTCTGGCATCACTATCCTCGACGCGAAACAAGAAAACAAGCCGCTCCCCTTGCAGCAGGAAAACGGCGTCCAGACCGCCGTTCTCACGGGACCCTCCGACTTCTCCATCACTCTCAACGCCGGCATGCCCCTGCGCATCGAAGCCGGACGCGCCACTCTCAACCTCCCCGTTCCTTCCGCCGGAAGCGTTCAACTCACTCTCGTCCTCCCCGGCGAAAATACCTTCGCCAACATCAGCCCCGGCCTCATCACTGATCGCCGCTCCGAGAGTGGACACACCACCATCGAAGCCACCCTCGTTCCCGGACAATCCGCCAACCTCTGGTGGGCTCGTCGCGAAACGCAAGTTGCCGTCGTTCCGCACGAAGTGCGATTTCTGTCGGATGTGAAAACGTTAGTCTCAGTCAGCGAAGCCGACCTGCGCATCGCCGCTCTCGCCGACATCACTGTCGTCCAGGGCGATCCCACTCAATTCGAAGTCGAAATTCCCGAAGGCTACGAAGTCACCGGAGTCACCGGCCCTTCGCTCGACTCGAACGAGACTCAAGCTGGTGTTCTAACTCTGAAAGTGCGCTCCGCCAGCGCTCGCAGCCACGAATTTCTCATTTCCATGGAGCGCTCCATCACCGACTCCAAAGCCAGCGCCCCGTTCGTCTCTTTCAAGAACGCGCAGCGCGAAACCGGAGAAGTTCTCATCGAAGGCGCCGGCACCATGGAACTCACCGCCACCGAGGGTGGAGGCCTCAAGCGCATGGACGTTCGCGAGACCAATCCCTACCTCCGCTCTCTCGCCCACTATCCGCCGCAAGCCGCCTTCCGCTTCCACCGCCAGCCCGATGAAACTCCCACCCTCGCGCTCGCGTGGACTCGTTTTCCTGATAGCAGCGTCCTCGCAGCCATCGCCGAAAACGCCGAAGTCACCACCCTCGTCACCTCCGAAGGCCGCTCCCTCACCGAAATCAAACTCACCGTCAAAAATCAGGCGCAGCCCTTCCTGAAAGTCACTCTTCCCGCCGGAGCGACCATCCTCTCCGCCGATGTTGCCGGAGAAAAAGTGAAGCCCGTCACGGGCCCCGACGGAGACCGCGTTCCCCTCCTGCGCCCCGGCTTTCGTCCCACCGGAGCCTACGAAATCTCCTTCGTCATCATGCACGCCGGAACCCCCTTCGCCAAAAAAGGTGGCTCCGAACTGTCTCTCCCCCGCATGGATGTCCCCATCAACCTCCTCCAATGGGAAGTCTTTCTCCCTGAACAATACAAAGTGAAAGATTTCGGCGGCGACGTCCTCGCAGCCAATCTAGTCCCAACAACCTTCGGGGCAGATAAGGAAGTCGCAGAATTCGGCGCAAACGTCGGCGTTGCTAATGGAGTCGTCGGAACCGGCAGCGGCGGAGGCACTGGCGGCGGCGTATTTCGCGCGTCCGGCGCGAACGGGATCATGCTCCCCGGTCAACTCGGTGGAGTCGTCACCGATCCCACCGGCGCAGTTGTCCCCGGCGCCCACGTCACCGTCACCAACTCCGATACCGGATTCTCCGCCAGCACCGTAACCGACTCCTCTGGCCGTTGGCTCGTCTCAAATTTCCCCGCCGGACGAGTCCACGCCACAGTAGAAACGAGAGGCTTCAAAACCGCAGCCCAGGACATGGCATACGACTCCAATCAACCGCTGAACTACTCGACGACTCTCCAGCTAGGAACCGCCAACGAAATGGTCGACGTCACTGCCGGCGCCGTCGATACCGAGGATTCGACCCTCTCACCCCCCGTCAGCGGCCGCAACTACGCCCAACTCCAGCAACTCGAATCCAACGCCAAAAAGCAGCAACAGAATGCCGCCTCCGCCAACGTCATGAACCTGCAACGCCGCGTCGCCGGAGTCCTTCCCGTAGCCATCGAAGTCCCTCGCGCCGGCACTTCTTTCCAATTCGTCCGACCCTTAGTCCTGGACGAAGAAACAAAAGTCACCTTTAGCTACAAAACAAAATAATCGGATGCTCAGTAGTGTACGAAGAGCGCGTCCCGACCCCAGAAGCTGCGCGAAAATGTGCCCTAGAGACGGGCCTGCCCTGCATAGAACCGTCTATAAACTGTGTTTGAGAGCGAAAAGGAAGGGTATGCGAAGATGCCGATTTCGGATGCCACAGGGCCTGCCACGACCCCGTCAAAGGGTTGTTGCCCGCTCCTAAGGGCGGGAACCTGGAGGAATTCCATAACTTTTATGTCGCGCCTTACACCCGGACGGACCATTCTTGCCGGCTACTCCACGTTGATCACCACATACTTCTTTCCCGCATACAACCGGTATGAAGGTCCTTCTTTCTCAATCTTCAACGGCACCGGATGCTTCACCTGATCGTCGTTCTGGGTTGCCACCGACAACAAATCCGTCGCCGCCACGTTCATCACCGTAAACTTGCCCTCTCGAAATCCAAAGCCATACTCTCCCGGATCAAGCGTCGCTCCATCAAAAGTCAGTTTCGTCTCCGTGATCAGCAGGCCTTGATATTTCTCCGCAATCGCCGTCGAATATCCCGAGGTATCAACCAGCCCCGCCAGCACCACCTTCCCGCCCGAGTTCTTCAGCCCCACCGTGTTCCGCGTCTGCACCGCCGCACTCTGCCCCGCAAAATAATAGTTCGTCGGAGCCAGCTCCTTTACCTGCTCTCCCGTAAGAATTTGCGCACTGGCCTGCACCGACCCGAGCGCCGCTAACACCGCCAGCCCGAGCATCACGCGATTCCACTTCCCCCTGCCCATCAAATTCCGTGTCATCGACAAACCTCCAAAAAATCATTTGACCGCAACATCCGGATATCCCACCACCGCTCAACTGCCCTATGTTACCTGCATGGCCACCAATGCGATACTTTCAGACGAAGCAATGAAGCAAACTTCACAACAGAAACGCACCGCTCTGCCAGCCGAATTGCCCACCGATGACCTCCGCTGGCAAGTCGTGCTCTCCCGCGAAACCTCTCACGACGGCTCCTTTGTCTTCGCCGTCTCCAGCACAGGCATTTTCTGCCGTCCCTCCTGCCCTTCCAAGCGTCCCCGTCGCGAGAACGTCACTTTCTACAACGACCCTCTCCAGGCCGAGGGCGCCGGATACCGCGCCTGCCTCCGCTGCCGCCCTAAAGCCATCGACGGCAATCCTCAGTCCGCGCTCGTCCGCGCCATCAGCCGCTACATTGAGCAGCACATCGAAGACCGCCTCACCCTCGCCTCGCTCGCAAAAGAATTTCTTCTCAGCCCGTTCCATCTTCAACGCACCTTCAAATCCGCTCTCGGAGTCTCGCCGAAGGCCTATATCGACGCTTGCCGCCTGCGCCAGGTGAAACAAAATCTCCAGGCCGGACACGACGTCACCACCGCCCTCTATGCCGCCGGATACGGCTCCAGCAGCCGCCTCTACGAGCGCACCGCCGCTCAACTCGGCATGACTCCGGAAAAATATCGCCGCGGAGCCATTGCTTCGGTGATTCGCTACACCATCTTCCGCTGCACCATCGCCGGCTCGCCTTCAGGACGCATGCTCGTTGCCGCCACCGACAAAGGTATCTGCTCCATCCAATTCGCCGACAACGATGCCCAGCTCCAGCAAGGTCTCATGCGCGAATTCCCCTTCGCCACCCGCCGGCGCGATGACGCCGAGCTCGCCGAGTGGAGATCCAGCCTCACCGGTCTACTCGAAGGACGCGAATCCAATCCAGCCCTCCCTCTCGACATTCGCGCGACTGCCTTTCAACGAAAAGTTTGGGAAACCCTCCAGAAAATTCCGCGCGGTGAAACCCGCTCATACACAGCCGTCGCCAAATCCATTGGACGCCCCAAAGCTACCCGCGCGGTCGCCCGAGCCTGCGCCACCAACCCCGTCGCCGTCGCCATACCCTGCCACCGCGTCACCCGCCACGACGGAACTCTAGGCGGCTACCGTTGGGGTATCACTCGCAAAGAACAATTACTTGTTATGGAGAAAAAGGCCGGTGTTTAGACTCTTGGGAGCTTGCTGAAAACCTAGATTCGTATCCGGGCTTTAGATTCTCTGTTGCAGGCGCAAGCCAGAAAGCTGAGTGCCGCAGGTTAGTGCCCGTTCATCAGGGCACCAACCAGGGCCGTCCTAAAGCTGACTGTCAGCACGCACGTGGAGCCTCCGCAAGCATTGCCACTCCACCACTCCAACTCCGCTACCTTTCCTTCCGCCGGAATCTCGCCCCCACCGCCGCCAGCCCCATCGGCTCTCCCGATTCCAGAATTTTCCGTACCCACTCCGGAGGATCCTTCCCCACCCTCGCACTCTTCGCTTCCTTCAACGCACCTTCGCTCTCTGCTAAATTCGTGCCGATCCCGCACGAAAAATCCATCCCCTCGACATTCTGAATCCGCCCGTCCGCATAAACCGGAAACGCTTCCCCGAAAATCTTTCGAGCTCTCATGAGCTTCGTCTCCAACTCCTCCCGCGACTCTCCTTTGCAGAGAAACTCATCCGCCTTGTCGTGGTACGCATCCAGCCCGACCTCGCAAAGGATCTTGCCCACTCTGCGCAACACCGCGTCCCCTGCGATGTGCCCGTAAACGTCGTTGAACACCTTCAGCAAATCGACATCCGCGAACGCGAGAAACGCGCCGGCTTCTTTCTCATCAAATGCCTGTCGGTTGGGCAATGCCGTCACTGCGGAAACCAGCGAAACCGGCTTGGGCTTCTGCGCCACCAGTTGCGTCGCCGGTTGCACCACTCGACGTGCCGAGATCGTCGCCAGCGCCTCTTCCAGGCTCGCCGAAATTCCGCTCTCCACCATAAACGCGGCCAGAAAAGCCGGAGACCGCGAAATTCCGTATTTGCAGTGAATCAGAACCCGCGCCCCGCGCTCCGTCTGCTCGCGCAGCCAGAAAACTGCGTCCTTCACATGCCTGGCCGAAACCACTCCTGAATCCGGCGCCGGAATCCACTTGTAAGCCTTCCCCGGATGCTCAATCGACTGGTTTCGCCCCTGTGGCTCATACGCGTCCGGCCCCCGAACATTCAAAATCGCCGTAATCCCTTCAGGATTCTTGCGCGCGAGTTCGTCCGCATCGCGCTGGCTCCCCAGCCACAAATTATTAACAATCCAATCCATCAAACTGATCTTAATTGAAGGGGATATCCAGACGTCTATGAGACTCTCCCGTTCCGCTTCGTAGTAACGTCGCGCACAGACGTAGCTCGCCCCGTCTTGCGTCGCCCACAAACTAGTATTCAAAAATTCAAAAAGAAAAGAACGGCACGAACGAAAGGGAAGGTCACGACTTCAGTCGTGCCGCAAGTCGCGAAAATAAGTGGCGCTTTTGGCGCTGGGTGGGAACCGCTTGTAGCGCACTAAGACTCGAAACACCCGCTAGAACCCGACGCAGCCCCCGCTTACTCCGCCTGCTTCGTAATGTTCAGCAATACGCCCACGCACATCAACGTCACGAACAACGAAGATCCCCCGTACGAAACAAACGGAAGCGGAATCCCCTTCGTCGGCATCAGCCCCAGCACCACACTGATATTGATGAAAGCTTGCAACACAATCATGCTCGTGATTCCCACCGCCAGGAATCTTCCAAAATTATCCTGTGTGCGCAAGGCCGCCCGCGTCCCACGCCATAGAAAAACCGCGAACAGCAGAACCACCGCCAGCGCTCCCACCAGTCCCAACTCTTCCGCCGTCACTGCGAAAATAAAATCGGTGTGCGGTTCCGGAAGATAAAACAGCTTCTGCTTCCCTTCCATCAACCCCAGTCCTGTCACCCCGCCCGTCGACACCGCGATCAGCGACTGGATAATGTGAAACCCGAACCCCTTCGGATCTGCATACGGATTCAGAAACGCCAGAATGCGGTCCTTGCGATACGACACGTGAAAAATCAGGAAATAAAGTGGCAACAGCGCCGCCGCAAACGCATACGCGAAATATCGCAACCGGATTCCCGCCACAAACAAAACGCACGCCGTAATTCCCACACAAGCGATCGCTGTTCCCAGGTCTGGCTGAAAAACAATCAGCAGGATAAACAGGCAAGTCGGCGCTACCGCCGGCAGTAGCGTGTTCCGCCAGTCGTCCATCGCTTTCGTTTTGTTTTCCAAAAACCATGCCAGAAACAGAATCAACGCCGGCTTCGCCAGTTCCGAAGGCTGCAGCGACACCGGACCCACGTGAAACCAGCGATGCGTCCCGTGCGAGCGATCCAGAAAGAAAACCGAGATCAGCAGCAGTGTCGTAAACCCCATCAGCAGAAACGCCAGCGCCGGATGTTGCAGCCGCTTGTAATCCACCTTCATCGCGATGACCATCACCAGCAGTCCCGCGACCGCCCACACCAACTGTTTCACCAAAAACTCGTAAGCCGACCCAAACCGCTCTTTCGCCATCACCGCCGACGCGCTGAAGATCATCACCAACCCGATGAACACAAGAATCGTAGTCACCGTAAACATCCAGCGATCGACACTAACCCGCTTGGCCATACAGATTCATTTGACCACGGACTTTCCACCAACACCTTGCTTTCCGCGAGTAATCTCGCAAAGAGTGATAACTGAGTAGGTTCTAAATACCGCTGCGCACTCTAGCGAAACTCTGATTGAGTCGGTTCATAAGCCAGAAGTCGGCCGTGCAGAAACATAATTTGCTCCGGCAAGCGATCCTTTGCCAGGCGCAGCGGGAATACCATCTGCTGCGTCACATTGATGCCAGGAATAAAAACTTTGACTTAAGCCTCAACCCATCCGACCCTAGAGTATTCATGAGCAAGAGCATGCATGAACACGTTTTTAGCCAAATGGGGTAGGGGTGGGGGGCATACCATCTAGTTACTGCCTGAAGAGTTCACACATTGTAATCGCAGCTCTCTCTGCGAAAATCCACTCACCATGCCCATTGACCGCACCCGCCTCGCTACCTTCGCCGCCCGCGAGCGAAAGCGCTTCGTACAGGAGCGTCCCAAATCCCAAGCCATCTACGAACGCGGCCAGAAATCCCTGCTGTCCGGCGTGCCCATGAACTGGATGGTCAAATGGGCTGGCGCTTTTCCCCCCGTCGTCCGTGAGGCCCAGGGCTCGCACTTCTACGATGTCGACGGCCATCGTTATGTCGACTTCTGTCTCGGCGACACGGGAGCCATGACCGGACACTCGCCGCACGCCACCGTGAAGGCCATCGAAGACCAGGCCAGGCGCGGCATCACGCTGATGTTGCCCTGCGAAGACTCCGTCTTCGTCGCCGAAGAACTGCAACAGCGCTTCGGACTAACCTACTGGCAGTTCGCCCTCACCGCGACCGACGCCAACCGCTTCGCCATTCGCCTCGCGCGCCAGATCACCGCACGCCCGAAGATCCTTGTCTTCAATTGGTGCTATCACGGCACCGTCGACGAGACCTTCATCACCCTTCATCCCGACGGAACCACTGGTCCGCGAAGCGGCAACATAGGACCGCCCGTCGATCCCTCCATCACCACCCGCGTCGTCGAGTTCAACGACGTTCCCGCTCTCGAACACGCGCTCGCGCAAGGCGACGTCGCCTGCGTCCTTGCCGAGCCCGCACTCACCAACGTCGGAATCGTCCATCCCATCCCGGGTTACCACCACGCCCTGCGCGAACTCACCCGCAAATACGGCTCCCTCCTGATCCTCGACGAAACCCACACCATCTGCGCCGGCCCAGGAGGATACACCCGCGCCGAAAACCTCGATCCCGATTTCCTGGTCTTCGGCAAGCCCATCGCCGGAGGCCTTCCCGGAGCCGCCTACGGCTTTACCCAGAAAGTGGCGGATCAGATTCTCGAACGCCACAACCTCGAAGATTGCGATACCGGTGGCATCGGCGGCACACTCGCCGGCAACGCCCTCTCTCTCGTCGCCATGCGCGCCACGCTTACCAAGGTTCTCACCAAAGAAGCTTTTGACCGCATGATCCCGATGGCCGAACGCTGGACCGCCGGTGTTCAGAAAGTCATCGACGATTTCGGCCTCCGCTGGCACGTGACGCGCCTCGGATGCCGCGCCGAATACCTCTTCTGTTCCGACGAGCCCGCCAACGGCACCGAAGCTCACAATGCCATGGATTTCGAACTCGAACGCTTCCTGCACCTCTACGCCATGAATCGCGGCATCCTGCTAACACCCTTTCACAACATGGCCCTGATGTCCCCCGCGACCTGTCCCGAAGACGTCGACTACCATAGCAAGGTTTTCCGCGAAGCCATCCGCGAATTAATGGGCTGAAATGCCTGCCTTGGCGCGCGCCCCGCCCGCGCCCTGACCGGCGCAAACCAGCCGAGGATCAAAGCAAATGCTGATCAGGAAACAAGCTCCCACAAGAGCAACGGAACTGCCTCGATGCGACTCGCACGCATAACCTCTGCTACTCTTTCCCTTTCGTATGACACTCGACCGAACCCGATTCACCACCGTGTTGGCCCTTTGCCTGATCATGGCCGCATGCGCTCAAACTGGACCTCCCTTACCGCCATCCCTCGAGCTGCCCAAACCTCCCGACGATTTGCGCGCCACGCGCAAAGGCGGTCACGTCACTCTCAGTTGGACAGAACCAACCCGAACAACCGACCGCCAAACTGTGCGCTTCCTCGGCCCAACTTTAGTCTGCCGCGATCTCGCGCCCGAAATGACTAGTTGCGGACTTCCCGCCGCCAGGTTGTCAGCGCCCTCGATCCATCCGCAACTGCCAGGATCCAAAAAGCCTTCCCAAAAGAGATCAACACCCCAACGACAACCCCCCGAAATCTATACCGACACCGTTCCTGCTTCAATGCAGCAACTCGATCCGTCTTCTGACTTCACCTACGCCGTCGAAGTCCTGAACCGCAACGCGCGAGGCGCTGGATTGTCGAATCGCGTTCATGTTCCCGCCATCATCACCCTGGCTCCGCCCGACGACCTGGGACACAAGCTCACCGCCGATGGTGTGGTCCTGACGTGGACAACCGCTGCGGAACCGCCAAACACCGCAGACGCCGCCAATGCAGTCCAATATCGCTACCGCATTTATCGCCGCGATCAGGCTTCGGGAAAGGATGCCATTGCGGGCGAACTTCCAGTGCCCTCAAGCGGACCGCAAGCGACGCAGTTCACCGACTCGACCTTCGAATGGGAGAAAACCTATCTCTACCGCGTCACTGCCGTGAGTCTTCTGAGACGTCTCGACAGCGAGGTACAAGTTGAAGGAGACGACAGTGCGTCCGTGCAGGTCGTCGCGCACGACATTTTCCCACCAGCCGTTCCCGCGGGTCTGCAAGCTGCATATTCCGGCGAAGGTCAGAAACCGTTCATCGACCTCGTCTGGGCGCCCGTGACCACGGTGGATCTCGGTGGCTACAACGTCTATCGCGGCGAAGCGAACAGCGCTTACGAGAAATTGAACGAAGTCCTTGTCAAGTCACCGTCCTATCGTGACAGCGGCGTCGTCCCGGGCAAAACCTACACCTACACTGTCTCGGCAGTAGACGTTCGAGGCAATGAAAGCCAACGAAGCGATCCCGCAAGGGAGCCTGTTCCCTGATTTCGCGTGCAGACTCTTCGGAGCAACTTTCCATCGCGCGCAGTTTCGAAATTGTGATTAGATATTCTTAAGATGAAATACTGTCGCTTCAATCTCGACGGCTCGCCGCATTACGGCCTCGTCGAATCCGTCGCGGGCCACGACGAGATCACCCGCCTGTTTCTTCAGCCTCCACAAAATAGCGATGGAGACGTTGAGGGGCTGGCCAGCCGCCACATGGATCGCATCCACATCGCCGAAGCTTCGCTGCTGCCGCCTGTCGAACCTTCAAAAATCGTCTGCGTGGGACGCAACTACCGCGAACACGCTGCCGAACTCGGGCATGATGTCCCGCAAGAGCCTCTGATCTTCTTCAAGCCGCCCTCTTCCCTGCTATCGCCCGGCGCAACCATCCGTCGTCCCCAAGTCTCAGAGCGCACCGATTACGAGGGCGAACTGGGCGTGGTGATTGCCCGGCGCTGCCGCAAGCTCACGGAAAGCGACGACGTTCGCCCCTACATTCTCGGATACACCTGCGTGGACGATTTCACCGCTCGTGACCTGCAGAATAAAGACGGTCAGTGGACGCGCGCCAAGGGTTTCGACACGTTTTGTCCCGTCGGCCCGGTAGTCACCGACGAACTTGATCCTTGGGCCGGCGTCCAGGTCGAAACGCGAGTGAATGACGAAGTGCGCCAGTCAGGCAACACGCGCGATCTTATATTCGCTCTCGATGTCATCATCCGTTACATCTCGCAGATCATGACGCTGCAACCCGGCGATCTGATTGCCACGGGCACTCCAAAGGGCGTGGGCCCGGTTCTCGCAGGTGATGTGGTCGAAGTTTCCATCGCAGGCATTGGCCAGTTGCGCAATCCAGTAGCCGACGAATAGTCACCCGGGATCGGTGAGGTGTGGGAGCGGGTGACTCGCCCGATCGAACAAGGCTGAGCGTTTCAGAACTACACCTGCGATCTTCCTAGTTCTCGCCGGACTGCTAGCTCCATCAGATCAGCCGCTGTGAGCAGCGTTTTCAGTTCTGATTCGCCTAACCCGCTGAGCGTTTCAGCCAAAAGCTGAATCCTCCGCAAGCGTGCTTCCTGCAGCAAGCTTCGGCCCTTGGCCGTAGCGGTCACCCGAATCCGACGCGCGTCTTTTGCCTCGGTTTCGATCTTCACCAGTCCCGCACGCTTCAGGCCCGCTACAATCCGGCTCATCGTCGGAGCTTTCACCTGCTCCGCTACCGCCAGTTGTCCCAGCGCCAGCGGACCGCCAAACACCAGAACCGACAATGCTGACAACCGCGCTGGACCTTGGCGAGCCAGCAGATCCTGTTGGCGAGCGTGCCTCAGCAGATGAATCGCAGCCGAGTGCAGCCGGTCCGCTACTTGCAGGCGGAATCTCTCTCTCGAACTAGTCATAGCGCACAGCTTAGCATGGCTAAAAGTTAGCTATGCTAAATATTATTCTTGACAATACAGCCCGACGTCTTATACTTCGTTAGCCTTGCTAAGTAATCGGAAGGGGAAATTATGATGGAAACCGCACCACGTGCCCTGGAACTCTTGCAGTCAGGTGATCTCGATGGACTTCGCCGGCTTCTACAGCAAGACTCCTCAGCCTCCGAATCCCACGATCCCAACGGAGTCAGCCTGCTCATGCATGCTCTCTACCGGGGGCAACGTGATCTGGCCGAAATGATCGCGAGTAAGAAGAAGGATCTCGACCAGTTCGAGGCGGCCTCGCTTGGCCGTCTGGATAATCTCAAGAAAAGTATCGGCGAGGAAATCCGACGCGATGCGACCGCCGTTGATGCGCGCTCGAAAGACGGCTTCACCGCCCTTCACTTTGCCTGCTATTTCGGGCAACCTGCCGCCGCAGGCGTGCTCATCGAAAATGGAGCAGCTGTCGACGCCGTGGCGGCGAATCCCACACAAGTCATGCCCCTGCACTCCGCAGCCTCGGCTCGCAATCTGGAAGCCGTACGCCTGCTACTCGAACACAGCGCCCCAGTCAACGCCCGCCAGCAATCGGGATGGGTTGCCATCCACGCTGCCGCCCAGAATGGAGACCGCCCAATGGTGGAACTCTTACTAAAGCATGGAGCCGATCCCAAACTCGCTAACGCCGACGGGAAAACTCCGGCTGCCGTGGCGCGAGACAAGGGCCACGAGGAAATTGCGACCCTGCTGGAGGCATAACTCAACCGAAGGTCGATTGCATCTTTCGATTTTGGGGAGCGAGAGAGCCAAGGTCCAACTTGTTGATTAGAATAGACTTGATCGATAACCATTACCCGCGGCACCCTTCCGGAACCTTGTTATCAAGACTACGCATCAAAACGTCTATAATGATGTGAAAGTTCCTTCAGGATGCCTTATCCAGAACCCGATCTAACAGAATCAAGACTAACGAGAAAAAACAATCTATGTCGACGAAGTTGAAGGTCACCGTGATTGCCAGTTCACTGGCTATTTTGCTGTTCACGATCGTGGGCGGTTTTGTGAACGTGCGCGCCTCTTCGAACGATGGCGCCTATCGCCAGTTATCCGTGTACAGCGAAGTGCTATCGCGCATCCGTTTGGAATACGTGGAAGAGCCGAATATTCCAGGAGTCACTGATGGCGCGCTGCATGGGTTGCTGGAGTCTCTCGACGCGAATTCCAGTTACCTGTCGCCGGAAGAATACAAGCGATATAAATCGACGAAGAGTGGCGGGAAGGCCAACATCGGCGCCGACGTCTCGAAGCGGTTTGGCTACGCGGCCGTGGTTGCGGTGATTCCGGGAGGACCCGCGGACAAGGCTGGTATTGAGAACACGGACATCATCGAGTCCATTGAAAACAAGAGCACCCATGACATGTCGTTGGCTGAAATCCGCAGCCTGTTATCCGGGGATGTGGGATCGACGATTACCGTCGCGGTGGTCCGCCCGCGGCGGGCCGAACCGCAGAAGGTCGTCATCACGCGTGACTTGGTCACCATTCCGCCCGCCAGCGAGAAGGTGCTCGCCGACAATGTCGGCTACATCAAAGTCGACTCGTTCCCGCAAGGTGAGTCGCAGGAAATCGCGGGCAAGATTCGCGAGGTGCAAAAAGACGGTGCGAAGAAGATCGTGCTCGACCTGCGCAACTGTGCCGGAGGCGAAGAGTCTGAGGGCATCGCTGCCGCCAACCTGTTTCTGGACCATGGCACGATTACCTACCTGCAGGGCCAGAAGTATCCACGGCAGGCTTTCAACGCTGACGTGGCGAAAGAAATCACCAAGCTTCCGGTAGCGGTTCTGGTAAATCGCAGCACGGCCGGTCCCGCTGAAATTGTCGCGGCTGCAATTCTCGAGAACGCCCGCGGCGACGTGGTAGGAGACAAAACCTTCGGCGACGGATCGGTGCAGAAACTGATCGAGATGCCCGACAACGCCGCGCTGATACTGTCGGTGGCCAAGTACTACTCGCCAAGCGGCAAAGCTATTCAGGACTCTTCCGTTACGCCCAACGTGATGGTCGCTGATTCGACGGTCGAAGATGATGCCGGGCTGCCCGATGAAGATGAGCCCGCTGCCACGCCCGGCGTAAAGCCTGTCGAAAAGAAAGACGAGAAACCGAAGAATCAGCCCGACGATCAACTCAACAAAGCGTTGGAGACGTTGAAGAATAGAGAATCAAAGAGCTAAGAGCTTTGTACTTTTCGAATCGCTCGCCTCGGCGAGCGATTTTTTTGTGCGTTAGATTCTTGGCACACATCATAACTCTGGTCACATTCTGATTTTGCTCGTCGCCTTCTGGGATACCATCGAAGCAACACCATTCGACCTTTGTAGTGACTCTCCAATGGGATCCTTCTACCAAAATCTCCCGACGATCAAGATTGGCGACCGGAAGCTGTTTGGCCGTCTCTTGTTCGGATTGCTCGTTGTGCTTTCCGCCGCTGTGGGCGCGGCGGGAGGATTGCTTCTTGTCTACTCCACCGATTTGCCCCAGGTTGAGGAACTCGAACACTACCGTCCCAGTTCGGTCACGGAGCTTTATGACGTCCAGGGGCGCGTCATCGGTACTTTAGCCTTGCAGCGTCGAGTGATCGCGACTTATGACGATTATCCCGAGGTGCTGCGCAACGGCTTGGTCTCGATCGAAGACAAGGATTTCTACCGGCACTCCGGAATCAACCTTTGGCGCATCATCGGCGCCGCCTACCGCGATATCGAATCCGGTGGCAAAGTGCAGGGAGCATCCACCCTTACCATGCAGCTCGCCAAGAATTTGTTTCTTTCGCCCGACCGCTCTTTTTATCGCAAGGTGCAGGAAGCTCTCCTCGCCATCCAGATCGAACGCCGGTTCACGAAGCCACAGATCTTCACTCTTTACGCAAATCAGATATTCCTGGGCCACGGCGCGTACGGTTATGAGTCTGCCTCTGAATACTATTTCAGCAAGCCCGCCAAAAAGCTCAGGCTTGAAGAGGCCGCGCTGCTCGCCGGACTTCCGAAGGCACCGCAATATTATTCTCCGATCACGCACCCGGACCGTGCTATCAAGCGTCGCAATCTTGTGCTTAACGCCATGCTCGAAGACGGCAAAATCACGGCGGCGCAGGCTGCGGATGCGAAGAGCAAGCCGATTGTGCTTGACCTGCAGAAAGATCCCAATTCGCTGGCTCCCCACTACGTAGAAGAAATCCGGCGTTACCTGGAAGCGAAGTATGGTAGCGATCAAGTCCATGAAAACGGACTGCGCGTTTACACTTCGCTCGACATGGATCTCCAGAAATCCGCGCGCCAAGCTCTGCTTGATGGTCTGGCCACCTACGAACGGCGTCACGGTTGGCGCGGGAAACTCGTCAATGTAATTTCCCAGGGTGAAAGCCTCGACAAATATGCCGATCCTGACTGGGACGAAGAACCAGAACTCAATGGATACACGCACGCCCTCGTAATCGCAGTCTCGCCCAGCGCTGCGGAGATTCGCTTCGGCGGCCATACGGCGCTCTTGTCGCCAGCCGATGTCAGTTGGACGAAACTCAAAGCCCAACCCGCCGACATCCTGCACGCCGGAGATATTATTTACGTAAAGGTGCTCGGGCTCGAGGCGGATGGAAAGGCGCGCGTGAGTCTCGAACAAGACTCAGGCGCGGAAGGCGCGCTGGTCGCCATCGACAACGCCACTGGAGAAATCCGAGCGATGGTCGGGGGACGCGATTTCAATCTATCGAAGTTCAATCGCGCGACCCAGGCTTTGCGCCAGGTGGGATCGTCTTTCAAACCCTACGTCTACACCGCCGTGATCGATCAAGGCGGCAGCCCGGACGACACCATTCTCGATGCTCCCGTTACCTTTCAAACCGCCTCCGGCCCATATTCGCCTCACAACTACGACAACAAGTTTGAAGGCACCGTGACTCTGCGGCGTGCGCTGGCGCAATCCAGAAACATCCCAGCTCTCAAACTGGCTGACCGCATCGGGATTAAAACGGTGATCGATTACGCCCACCGCTTCGGCGTAACCTCCAACATTCCCGCTTACCTTCCTGTCGCTCTCGGATCGGCTGAAATTACTCCGCTCGAGCAGACTTCGGCATTCAGCGTCTTCCCCAATGACGGCGTTCGAGTTGCTCCGCGTTACATCACGCGGGTCACAGATTACGATGGGCGAATCCTAGAAGAAGACTTCTCTGACATCAAAGATGTCGTGAGTTCGCGCACCGCGCGCATTATGACCTCTATGCTGCGCGAGGTTGTGCTTCACGGGACGGCAGCAGCGGCCGCCAAATTGCCCTACCCCCTCGCGGGAAAAACCGGGACGACAAACGATTTCACCGACGCTTGGTTTGTCGGTTTCTCTCCCTCCCTGACCTGTGGCGTTTGGATCGGCTTCGACGAAAAGAAATCTCTTGGGGAGAAAGAGACGGGAGGTCATGCCGCGCTTCCGATCTGGATACAGTTTATGAGCGCCGCCTTGTCCGGTAAGGACCCCGGAGAATTCGAATCCCCTCCATCCGAAGGTACGGCGGTGGCACACAAAGTTGACACTCCCGACGTTGCGCCCGGAGATGGAGAACTGCATTAAAGGCGGCTGCCGGACGCCGGCTCGCGCCATTCAGCTGTTAGCTCCGACTAAAATCTTTCGCATCAGTCGACTAATTCGCACTATTCGATAGAGCGGAAAAAGCGCTTCGGGAAGTTGCACAGCAGCGATATCTCCTGTGCCGGGAGTCCAGACGAGACGCCAAAGGTAGCGCAACTGGTCGGAGCGCCGCTCGCGGAGCTTCAGAATCAGACGAAAGTATTGGGTAGACTCAAAATTGTAGGTAACGCCGCCCCGGAGACGCTCGGCAAATTCTGCGCCAACTGCAGAAACCCGGGCGTCGCCCCCAACCATTTCTTCCGCGGCAGCGGGAAGTTTCGAACGCAGAACATTTCTAGCCAGCCAGAAGCTAACACCGAGCATGCGAACGACCCCAAGCGCTTCTGCCCGCGCGATAATTAACGACCAGTCGACGGATTCCATCGATGCGGCTTCGGCGATGTCGGAGAGCCAGATAAACCGTGTCCAAAGATGTTTGGCAGCGTGCAGACAAAGAACGATCACGCAGTCTTCTGGAGACAAACACGCGACCTCGCTCCCACCGATGTTGATCCGTCCCGCGCGCGTCGCCAAGTCCTCGACCCGCAAATCGACTCCGTAGAAATACGGCAACAAGGCCCACTGCAGCTCAACCAGGTGCTTGCCGGCTGCTCCATCAAAAGAACGCTCGTACCCCGCCCAAAGCGAGAAACGCTCGACGGCCGCTGTCTGAGCCAACGTAGGACGGTACCCAAGCTCGGCAAGTGTCTGTTTCGCCCGCGCGAAATCGGCCGAAGTAACCAGAAAATCGATATCCGAATAACTACGCAACCCCTGATCACCGTAAACTTCTTGTGCCAATACCGGACCTTTATAGGGGACTGCCCTGAGATTCTTGCTTTCGAAATGTCGCGCGATCCGCGACAATTCCGTGCTGAACCACAGATTGCGTCGCAGATTCGCCTCGTAGGCGGATCGCAACGAGTGCTGAATCTCCAAGGGGAGCCCGCGACCGTGCTCGATTAGATTTCTCGCGGCGAGCGGAAGCACTCCGTGGTATTCCGCTAAGCGTTGAAATTCAACCCAGTCGATTCCTGAAAGATCCCATTGCCTGATGATCTCGATCCGCTTATCGGAAATGTTCGTGCCGACCGCGGCACACAGAAGTTCGAATTCGACCTCCCTCGGGAGCGCAACTCCCTTGGCGGACCGCGGAGGATAGATTTCGGTCATGGAAGGATTTGGATGAAGAAACAGACTACATGCCAGATCAAATCGGAACGCAAATCGCATCTATAATACAGAGTCTTCGGCGCAACCGAAGGTTTGTTTGCGCTACGTTCCCCATTTCATGAGCCGTCTCGCCTTCGAATCCGTGCGCAAGGTCTTTTGTCATCGCCCCGCCTTGTTCAATTGGTTCGGACAAGAGCGATGCGGGCAAACCATAGCTCTAAGAGACGTTTCGTTTTCGGCAGAGCGCGACGAAATTCTGGTTTTGCTGGGTCCTAACGGTAGCGGGAAGACCACGGCCCTTAGACTAATCTCGACGATTCTTCTACCCGATGCCGGCGTTCTGCGGGTGGGCGGCTTCGACGCGCGGCGCAACGCGAGCGATGTCCGCCGCCAGGTTGGAATCGCCGTTGCCACGGAGCGCTCATTCTTCCCGCGTCTGTCCGCGCGAGAGAACCTCGACTTTTTCGCCGCGCTTGACGAAGTTCCACGCTGCGAGCGCCAGCAACGAATCACTCAGGTGCTTGACGAAACGGGCCTTGAAGAGGGAGCGGATACACTGGTCATGAAATTCTCGAGTGGCATGTATCAGCGGCTCGGGATCGCGCGCGCTCTGGTGAAGCGTCCGAAAGTACTTCTGCTGGACGAACCGACGCGCAGTCTGGACGCCGGGACGACAGCACATTTTTGGACAACGATTCGCACACTGGCTCGCCAGGATACGACGGTGTTGCTCGCCACCCACAACTTTGCGGAGGCCGCTGCCGTCGCCAACCGTGTCCTGCTGCTGCATCACGGAGAATTGCTAGCTGATCGCCCGATTCAAAAGGGAGAAAGTGCAGACACCGTTCGCAGCTTCTATTTCCGCACGACTGGGGAAATTGATGAAAGAGATTTATAGCTCTTAGTTAGCGCGACTTATAAACTCCGTTCTCTCATGTATTCGACTCTCGACAAACTGTATGCGATTCTCCGGCGCGACCTGCTCACGTCCATTCGTCACCGCAGCGGGTTCGTTGTAACCATGGTCGGAGTATTGACCGAACTGGCGGCTTTTTATTTTCTATCTCACGCCATTGGTCCCGCATTTCGACCCGAGGGCGTCGCTTACTTTCCGTTTCTACTGGTTGGTACTGGGGTTTACACTTTTTTCGTGATGAGCGCGCAATCTTTCGTAAACGCGGTGCAAGAAGCACAACAAACGGGCACATTGGAAGTACTGATGACAACCGCCACGGCTCCCGTCGAACTGCTTATACTCAGCTCAGCTTCCGCTTTTGCAGGAAATCTTGTCAATCTGCTGGTCTATCTCATCGCGGGCGTGGCCGTTTTTCGGGCCGGCATTCACGCGAACTTTTATTCTTCCGCCGCGGTCATGCTCTGTTCTCTGGCGCTTGCTCTGGCTCTGGGAATCGCGGCCGCGACACTGCAGGTTGCGTTTCAGCGAGGAGCCGCCCTCTTGTGGTTGCTCAGCTCCGGAGTCTGGTTTCTAAGCGGAACCTTGTTTCCAGTCGAAAGCTTACCTCGTCCGCTCGAATTACTCGCGCGTGCCATTCCATTGACCTACGCAATTGACGGGATGCGCCGCGCGCTCTTGAACGGGCAACCTCTGGCCGCGATCGGTCCCACGTTACTAACCTTGGCGATATTTGCCGCCATTTCGCTTCCCCTGGCACTAGCCTGTCTATCGCTCAGTTTGCGGCGCGCCCGGCAAAATGGAACTCTCTCATTTTATTGAGGATGCTGATACTCCTTTTCTGAATTCCACCTCTGAGATAGTGGCACACAGCAAATCTGTGTAGTACACTTCCTTTACTCTTATCCAAACTGGGGGAGAAGTCAGGCGGTTTATGAAACTGACTCGACCAACTATGGACGACCAGCGAACGACTCGCGAGAATCAGAAAAAGTTGGGTCCCGCGGGAAACGCCAAGAAGCACTACCAGAAGCCGGCATTCCGCCACGAGCGAGTCTTCGAGACGCTCGCGCTCTCTTGTGGCAAAATCGGCGCTACGATTCCGAGTTGTCAGTTCTCGCGCAAAACTTCCTGATGCCTGAAACGACCACCAGTTCGCCCAGAGCGAGTTGGAATGCTGCACGCGTATCTTTGGTGGCCGAAACTTTGTGCGGCATCGGTCGTGAGAAATCCGATCGCCCCCAGAACATCCGCATGCGTGTCTACGGTGAAAGTATGCTCCCCACCCTTTGGCCCGGCGACATCGTTGAAATCGCGCCCTGCGCACCCCAGGAACTTCGAGCGGGCGAAATCGTGCTCGCCACGCGCGAGGGGCGATTCTTCTTGCACCGTCTTTTGGCGCTTGGCCAGCGGGATGGCTTTCTACTTCGCGGGGATTCCATGCCAGGCGTCGACCCATTGTTCCCTTGGGAAGCCCTGCTCGGCCGGCTTGTGCGCCTAGAATCGAGCTGCGGCGTTTCATCTTCAGCCTTCGCTCTGCACCCAGGCTGGTCCGCTAAGTTGTCGCGTGTTCTGGGATTTTTGTTTTGTCATATCGGTCTGGCGAAACGAATTGCTTTGAGGATCCACGGCCGCATGGCATCGGAATCTGACTTTTCCTGTTCCAAGAATGGGGCCGAACCGGAAGCTTTGTGATGGGGGCAACTCAAAAGGTCGCGTGTGTCGAAATCGGTGGAATTCCGATTGCCCTGTCCAGCGTCGACGAGGGCTTCCTCCGTCTCTTGCAGCAGCGTTATCACGGGTTCCTCAGTTCTTCACGACCGGAGTTTGAACTGGAATTTGACCTCACCGCCAGGCAGACTGTTTCGGATGATGATGTTCGTGTACATCGCGATGGTCGCGAGTGGATCTTGCAGCGGGGGGACTTTCAGGCCCGTTGGGATCCACGCACGGGACGCGGTAAAGTCCTCCAGAACTCCAATCCCTACTCTCTCGACTCCGTGCTCCGTATTTTGCATAGCTTGATTCTGGCGCAGCGCGGGGGATTTTTGCTGCATGCTGCCAGCGCCATTTGCGAGGGCCAATCCTTTCTCTTCTCTGGCGTATCCGGCGCGGGGAAAACGACAATGACGCGTTTAGCGCCCGCCGACGTTACCCTTCTCACCGACGAGATCTCCTATCTGCGGCCGCATGCAGAAGGCTACACCGCCTTCGGCACGCCTTTCGCCGGAGAACTAGCCCGACCGGGAGAGAATTGCGCAGCCCCCGTTCGCGCTTTGTTTTTTCTGGAACAAGGCCCTGCGAACCGCATCGACGAGTTATCTCAGGCGGAAGGCGTTCGCCGCTTGATGCGCAACATTCTGTTCTTCGCTGAAGATCGAGCGCTAGTAGAAAAGCTTCTTGCGACCGCATGCGACTTTGTAGCCAAAGTCCCAGTTCGCCGCCTGACGTTCTATCCAGACGCTCGAGTATGGGACGAGGTTCGAAACTTCGCACGTAACTTCAATTGCGAACTCCCGGGAGTGCCTGCAAATGCCTGAGGGTAGCATTTACATAACGCGCAGTTCTGCCATTGCGGCCCGCGCCCTGGCCGGAGAAATGATGGTTATGAACTCCGCAAACTCGACGTTCTTCACGTTGAATGAGGTTGCGACTGCCATTTTTCAGGCTGCGGACGGACGCACTCCTCTGCGAGAGATTGTCCGCGACACGATTTGTGAACAGTTCGACGTTGACCCCGAGCAGGCTCTCACCGACGCGGAGCAGTTCGTGGCCGAGCTCTCAAGCCATGGCATTCTGCTAGTGTCCAACGAGCCTCTTCCTGCGGAGCCTTCCCGATGAGCTTGATGAGCGAGGTAGGACAAAAGGCGTTTGATTTGGGTGTGCCGATTGCCGTGCACATGGATGTGACCTATCGCTGCAACGAACGTTGCGTCCATTGCTATCTCGATCACGACGACCATGGTGAAATGACCTCTGCCGAAATTGCTGGTGTGCTCGATCAACTCGCAGCTGCCGGTGTTTTCTTTATTACTTTTAGCGGTGGCGAGGTTTTTTTGCGCCGCGATTTCTTTGAGATACTCGAATACGCCCGCCGCCTGATGTTCAACGTCAAGATCAAGACCAATGCAGTCATGATCCACGAAAAAGAAGCGCGCCGAATCCGCGAATTGGGCGTAGACACGATCCAGATCAGCGTTTACTCGCATCGCGCCGAAGTGCATGATGCTATTACTAAACTACCGCACTCCTTCGACCGTACTATCGCCGCCATCCGATTTCTCCGCGACCAGGGATTGCGCGTCACAATCGCAAACGTGTTGATGACCGCAAATTCTTCCGATCACCTCGGGGTACAACAACTGGCCGCCGACCTCGGCGTGCACTACACCCTCGATCCCACCATTACCCCGATGATGGACGGCGACACTTCTGTTCTCTCGTTGCGCATTCCAGGAGAAGAACTACCCGAGGTCTTCAACAATCCCGCCTTGGTTGGGAATCAGGAAGACTTCTGCGCTCCACCGAAGCCTCCATCCGAAGAGGATCTGGAAGGGTACTCATGCAGCGCAGGCCATTCTTTCTGTTACATTTCGCCCTACGGCGACGTCTTCCCCTGCGTGCAGTTTCCTCTGCCCACTGGGAACATCCGGCAACAGAAATTCCTGGATATCTGGAATCACTCTCCTCAGATGAATGAGGTTCGATCGATCCAGGCAAAACACCTGACCACCTGCTCGTCATGTTCGCACGTCAGCAGTTGCTCGCGCTGTCCCGGCTTGGCTTACGTCGAGGGAAATATGCGCGGCCCGTCCACCGCCGATTGCGAAAAGTCCTTCTATCGCACGGGCATACCGACGGCGAACATGCTGCAACAGGGCTTGTCGAAACCGCAATCGGCAGCGAATAAGACTAAAGCGTTGATCCAGATCCGCCCAATCGCTGTTTCCGCTTGAACTTAGTGTAGAGAGACGAGAGCCAGAGGGCGTAAGACAAGCCGTGGCATCTGTTTTGGCGCAATCGCCTAGAGTTTGCTGGCCGCTGCAGCGTTGTGGCTGCGTTTCAGATCCACAATCGCTTCCGCGCTCGCCAATTGCTCCAGAATGCGCTGCAATGCCGCTCGAATGTCATGAGTAGCCTCGTGGAACTTCAACGCTGCTCCCGTACCCATGTCCATGCGCACCACCTCGCTCTTGATGGAGACGTTTGTATGTTCATGCGAGAACGCAAGTTCCAATTCCGACCCCGGTAAGAGCAGACCACTCGTCTCGACATAGCAACCACCCAGGCTAAGGTTGGTCACAATACCGAGGATCGCCCCTTTCACGGTCGTGCCAGAAATCTCCGTGGTCAGCCTCCCGCGCACTCGGGGGTAGAGGCGACGGTTCTTCTGAACCGCCTGGCTTTGCTTCTGCAAGTACATCCGCTTATCAGCCTCCGATAAGATCTTTTCGGCGTCCATGCCATCTTCCGGATACACGGCTTTGCCGACGCTGAGTGACAGAATGTCCTCATTGCAGATGTCTTTACCAGCTTGTTTCGCGAGTTCACGCATTTGTTCAGCCTTGCGTGCAGTGGCCTCGGCTGTCAGGCCCGGGGCGATGACCACAAACTCGTCGCCGCCCATGCGCGCGACATAGTCGTACTCACGGCTAGTCTCTTTCAGAGAGTGGGCAAAAAGACGTAGAACTCGATTTCCTTCAAGGTGGCCAAAGCGGTCGTTGATTTGCTTGAAACCATCCAAATCGGCGACCATCACCGTCAGAGTTTTGTTGTCGCGCTTGCAGCGAGCCAACTCCCGGTCAAGCTGCAAGAACAGCGAGCGGGCATTCGGAAGGCCGGTAAGATAGTCGGTAACTGCTGAACTCTCCGCCTGCTCATACTTCATCGCGTTCTCGATTGCCAGCGCCATCTTGGAACTGACCGCCTGCAGAATGCGCAAGTGATCGGACGTGAAGAAGTCCTTTTCCGCGTGATATAGCGCAACCACCCCCACCACCCCCTGTAAGCCTTCCAGCGGAACCGCCAAGGCCGAGTTCAACGTGCTGTATTTCGAAGCATCGTTGAGATACCCGGGTTCAACCGAGGGATTTCCATTCAGAATCGGCTTCAGGTTTTGCGCCACCCATCCCGAGAGCCCTTGTCCAATCGGGATGCGCAGGGAGGCAAAGAGCCGGAAGTTATCGCCGTTCACGTACTCGGGGACCAATTCTTCCCCGTGCCGCACGTAAATTGCGATCGCATCGTAAGGCATTGCCCGCCGCAACTTCACGGCGAACACAGAGAGTGTTTCTCCCAAGCTGAGCGAAGCTCCCAAATCCTGGCTGAGTTCAAAGAGTGTCTGGGCCTCCTGCCGCGCGGCCGCAATCGAGCTAAGGAAGCTGCGCTCCTGCACTTGCCCTTTCCCCTGCGCCTGAAATCCCGCCGCCGGCTTGATCGTCGGCTCCATCTGCGGATCTTGGTCCTTCACTTCTGTCGACAACTTCTGCTTTCCTATGCTGTCAGTCCGCTGATGAACCAGTTGCTCCAGCTCTACATATTTTCGCTCGAGTACTTTGACCACCTGCGGATCGAATGATTTTCCCGATTCGTCCGACAGCCTTGCCATCGCTTCATTGAGAGGAAGCGCACGGCGATACTGTCGGTCGGAAGCCAGCGCATCCAGAAAATCCACCGCCGCCAGTATGCGAGCGCCAATTGGAATCTGCGCGCCCTTCAACCCCATGGGATATCCAGTCCCATCAAACTTTTCGTGATGGGCTCGCACGATCGGGACAACCGGATAAGGAAAGCGCACGCGCTCTAGAATTTCCGCCCCGACCAGTGGATGAATCTTCATCTTCTCGAATTCTTCCGGCGTCAACCGTCCCGGTTTCGAGATAATGTGCTCGGGAATCGCGAGCTTGCCGATGTCGTGCAGCAAGGCAGCAGCCTGCAGGGCCGCCATTCCCTCAGCGTCCACCTTCAGCTCTTTCGCGACCTCGACCGCATAAACACGAACTCTCTGCAGATGATCGTGAGTCGTCTGATCCTTCGCTTCAATGGCCAGCGCCAGTGCCTCAATCGTGCGCATGTGCAGATCAGCCATCTCTTCCACATGGCGCTTTTCGTCTTCGAGCTTGCCAAGGTAAAGGCGGTACGACCGGTAGATGAGATACACGACCGGCAGAGTCAGCAACGATGTTTGCCAGTCCGTAAAGCCGTGCAACCAGCTCATCATCCCGGCGACGCCCGCGCCAACCAGATAGTAAGGAAAACTCCAGAAATAGCATTCTGCCCAGATCTTACGCAGGGAACGGCGCTCGGTGAGAGAAATGACCGCCGCAACCGGCATCGTATTCGCCACGAAATAGACGCAGGCCGCTAGAAACAATAATGTCGACGGATTACTCACCGCCCGATGGACCAAGGCGTACCGGTATGAGGCGAACGTTACCGCTATGGCAAGAGCAGTCGAGCAGACATTAAACGCGACCTGGATTGGAATCGGGCGATCCTTATCGAAGCATTGCACCACCACGGCGGCGCAACCGAGCGCCATCGCTTCCGAAAGGCTTAACTCCAGAACGCCCAACAGCAAAAAAAGAAAGTTGACCGACATCGTCCCGGTGATGCCGGGCAGGTTCACTTTGAGGCGCGATGCTGCGAGCGCAATCAACAGATAACAGAAGAATTTGAGCGGATTTTCGCTCCTGCCGTGCAGAATCGAATAGGTCAGCACCGCCGTCCCGCAGATCACCACCACCGCGATGAAAAAGCGTGGCGCGGCGCTCATGTCCCTCCAGGATTGAGGGCGAGTTTTCATGTTCCGACAAACTCCTCCCCGGCAAGCCCGGGGCAAAATTTCCCGGCGCGAAAACACGGGAACACTCATTGATAACAGGCTGGCATTGGGCAGCAAAGCATTCGAACTTTTTTGGGCAAACTTCCGTAATGAAAAGGCGTGACTTTCTACTGGTTGCGGATCCCGGCATTCCTGCGACGACGCTGTCTAACTCATAGATATTAAATAGTTAATGTTTCTTCGCGCGGCCGGTGAACTTGTGGGCGGTTTGAGTCGTATATCCTACTGATCAGCGGACCCTGAATTTGACGCACTGGAACCTGCAGGCCTAACATCAATGACTCTCTCCTAGGAGTGATCCCCCCGAATGATTGGCCAAACCGTCTCCCACTATCGCGTCCTCTCCCAGTTGGGTGGAGGAGGCATGGGCGTTGTCTACGAAGCCGAGGACGTCAATTTGGGTCGCCACGTCGCGCTCAAATTCCTGCCACCCGAGACCGAGAAGGATCCGCTTGCGCTCGAGCGCTTCCAACGGGAGGCGCGCGCGGCCTCTGCCCTGAACCACCCCAACATTTGCACCATCTACGAAGTAGGCGAACAAGCGGGTCGTCACTTTATCGCGATGGAATTGCTGGAAGGGGAGACGCTCAAAAACCGCATCCACGGACAGGGCCACGATCAGCCCATGGAATTAGAGCAGTTGCTCGACTTGGGCGCTCAAATCGCCGACGCACTCGACACAGCCCACGGCAAGGGGATTGTTCACCGCGATATCAAGCCCGCCAACATTTTTGTGACCAGTCGCAATCAGGCCAAGGTGCTGGATTTTGGCTTGGCCAAGCGGACCGCCAAGACTTCGCCCCTTTCCGCCGAAACGCTAGGGTCGGCTTCCACCGTAGACGATCCCTTTCTGACCAGTCCAGGATCAACCGTCGGCACGGTGGCCTACATGTCGCCTGAACAAGCGCGCGGTAAGGACCTCGATGCCCGAACCGACTTGTTCTCCTTCGGGGCCGTACTCTATGAAATGGCCACCGGTGCGATACCGTTTCGCGGCGATACCTCGGCCGTCATCTTCGACGCCATTCTCAATCGGCCACCGGCACCTCCGCTCCGCTTCAACCCTGATCTGCCGCCACAATTTGAGGTGATTCTGAACAAACTGCTCGAAAAAGACCGGGATTTGCGCTATCAGAGCGCCGCCGACCTCCGTTCTGATTTGAAACGCCTGAGGCGTGATTCGGAGTCGGGCGCAATTCTGGCGGCAACCTCCTCCAGTTCTTCCCTGCGCATTCCGCCGATTTCCGGGCATTCTAAAACCAATCGCAAGTTACCTCTGTGGCTGATTCCAGCTCTCGTCATAGTGACGGTCGCCGGCAGCGCTAGCTTCTTTTTTCTCAAGCGCGGACACGCGCTCACCGAAAAAGATTCGATCCTCATCGCCGATTTCGTAAATACCACCGCCGATCCAGTCTTCGACGACACTCTGAAAAAAGGCCTCGCTTTCGACTTGGGGCAGTCTCCGTATTTGAACGTGTACCCTGAACAGAAAATTCGCCAAACGCTGCAGTTCATGGGACGCAGCCCCGGCGACCGCATCACCAGCGACGTAGGACGTGAAATCTGTCAGCGCGATGGCATCAAGGCGATGCTCAATGGCAGCATCGATGACGTCGGAGGTCAGTACGTGGTCACTCTCGAAGCCACGAACGTCTCCTCCGGCGACTCGCTAGGACGCCAGCAGGCGCAGGCCGATCGAAAAGAAGATGTGCTCAACGCTCTCCACGTCGCGGCCACGAAACTCCGCAGCCAGCTTGGCGAATCTTTGTCGATGGTGCAGAAGTACGATATGTCTCTCTCGCAAGCCACTACATCATCACTCGATGCGCTCAAGGCATTCACCCTGGGAGACACCAAGCACAACATGGGCGACGATTTGAACGCGATTCCAAATTACCAGCGCGCCATTGAGATTGACCCCAACTTCGCCATGGCTTACGCCCGGCTCGGCACCGTCTACAATAACCTAGACCAAACCGATCTTTCCGAGCAGAATCGCCAGAAGGCCTTCGAACTCCGCGACCGAGCCAGCGAGCGGGAGAAACTTTACATCACCTCCCACTACTACGCCGACAGTGGACAACTCGACAAAGGCATCGCCGCTTACGAACTCTATCGCCAAACTTACCCTCGCGATTCGGTTGCTTACAACAATCTGGCCGTGATCTATAACCAACTGGGGCAGTTCGACAACGCCTTGGAAAATGCTAAGCGCGCCCTTGAACTCGATCCCGACATGTTGAATGCCTACGGACAAATTGCCGTGGCTTATTGTGGGCTAAACCGAATCGAGGAGGCGCGCTCCACCCTGAAGAGCGCCATCCAGCATAGAGGAAACATCTCAACCTTTCACAGCTTCCTGGCCTCGCTCGACTGGGCCGAGGGCAAAAATCAAGACATGGAAAAGGAACTCGAGGCCGCGTCCGCGACTCCAGACGGAGCCCTAAGTGTTCTGAGCTTTCGCCTTGGCTTGGCCACCGTTCGTGGACAATTGACTTTGGCCCGGGAGACACTGCAGCAAGTCGAGGAAGCGCTGGATCGTCTTCATTTGCAAGGGCGTGCGGGGGTTGAAGCCGGAATGAGCGGCGCGGAAGCGATCGTGGATGAGCGCTCGGAAGCCATTCGCGATTCAGAACAGGCGCTCAAATTGTCGCGGAGCCTCTCCGTCTTGGCCAACGTCGCCATCACTTTCGCGATTTGCGGCGACGATCAGAAGGCCCTGACTCTGGCCGACGAAATCCAGCGGACTCATCCCAACGACACCATGGCGGTAAATGTCACTGTGCCGGTCATCCGAGCGATCGTTGTTCTGCGGGCAACCCATTCCGGTAAACCGGATCCCGCGAAAGCGCTAGATTTCCTCAACACCGCCGCTCTCTACGCACGGTCAAACAGCGGAGTCTTTTACGCTCGCGGCCTGGCCTATGAGCAGGCGGGCCGTTACCCCGAGGCTCAACAGGATTTTGAAAAAGTACTGAGTTTCAAATATCGCATGGGACCAGACCTCATGCTGCAGGCCGCTCAACTACAATTAGCGCGGTTGTTTCAGAAAGAAGGCGACTTACCCAAATCTCGAATCGCCTACCAAAATTTCTTAACTGAATGGAAAGAGGCCGACCCTGCCATCCCACTCCTCCGCGAAGCGAAAACCGAATACGCCAAACTGCAGTAGCCGAAAGTGTGAAAGCAAAGCCTGCAGGCGGCGAACGTAGGGGCGAGCTACCTCGCTCGCCCTTTCTGCTGCCAGTCAGGACGTCCCACTAGAAATGAAATCCCAACTGTGCCGTCAATGCCCGCGGAGTCACATAGTGTGTCCCGCTGAACGTCGACAGAAAGTTATACAGCGCCGAGGTGTTGGCGATATTGATCGCTGTGAGCGTCAGGCTCCATTTGTAACGATCGCCTTTGAACAGATTGTCATCCCCCACCGATACATCGAACAAATTGCGCGACGCGATGCGCGGCGGATTATGGTCGTCATTTTCGGTATTGATTCCCGGCACCTGAATTCGGTTCGACCCGAATTGCGATGCTAAGCACGGTGAAGGCAGCGGCACTGTAGGCGTTGCATGGACACCGTTGCAGCTAAAGCCTGCCTCGAATTCCTGATCCGCGCTCAGAGGGTTTCCGAAAACATCCTGTAGCAACACCGCAGGCTGCCCTCCGAGCGTCGTGGACTGCGGGCAGTCGTTGCTCGGATTCACCCCGTAACACGGCGCATTCCCCGCCACCAGGCCGCTGTCATAGCGCCAGTTGAAGCCGAACCACGGACCTCGCTTCCATGGCTGATATTGCAAGTGCGTCGTCTCGTTAAATCTTTCGTCGTGATCGATACGAAAAGGCAGTCCCGCACCGGTCGCCACCGTCGCACCCGCGCCGCCAATTTGCGGCTGGAAAAACCGCGCCGCTACACTCGAGAATACAACCTGCGCCGAGAAGCCATGTAAATTCGGAACCTTCAAACTTCCCGCGTACCCCGGAATCTTCGCGTTATGCCATTCGATCGGAAAGGTGATCGGAGTATTCCCCAGCACGCTGAAGTCGTATCCATTGTGGGTGTATTTCGTAATCCACTCACCGGAAAATACCAGGTAGCGTCCAAAGGCCTGCTCCAGCCCCGCATGAAACTCATTGCGGAAACCGGGACTCAGCGGATTGGCATTCGGCGCGGAACACGCCAGCAGCGGATTCAACACGGCGTTACTGCATCCGATACTGGAAAGAATCAGGTTTTCATTAAAGGGAGATTCCAGTGTGCGCGCATACGATACGCGAAGGACAGTGCCCGTCTTCTTGATGTTGTAGGAAATTCCGATTCGCGGCTCGGCCTGGCTAGCAATCGTCAGCCCGTTGTACAGATCTCCGCGGATGCCCAGGTTCAGGGCCCAGTGTCCTTTGGTGATCGAATCCTGAATGTAGAGAGCCAGTTCTTTCACATCGGTATGGCCGTTGAACGTGTAAGGAGTTCCGCCTCGCGTCAAATCGTATGGAAGTAGCGTCGGGTTGAACAGTGGGTAGAAGGCTGAGCCTGGCGCATTCAAGTTCGCGATCGTATTCGGCGCGAAACCCGCAGTCCCGCACTGCGACGGATCGGTGAGCCCTGGGACCGGCACATTTGGTGTCGCCGCCGAAGAGAGTGTCAGACAAGGCGCGTTGTATGCAGGATCAACAATCCCCAGCGTGTCTTTCTCATCCAGGAATGTCTGCTCGTAGGTCACTCCCGCCTTGATGTTGTGGATACCCTTAACATACGAAATATCCGAACGCAGACCTGTGTTCATAAGAGTGCGGTTCTGCCCCACCGACTCTCGCTGCAGACTCGGCGGACCTAGATCCGCGAATGGATCGCCGCTGGGGTAGTAGTTGTAATCGTCGCGCCGCACAAACCCTCCTACACTCAATACAGAATTTGTGCTTATTAGATGGGTCCACGATGGCGCAATATTGAAGGTCTCTATTTTGGACTTCTGGTCGGTCGCTCCTACGGTGATCGCCGTTCCGGGAACAATACCCCCATAGTTTTCCACTCCCGGCAACACGCCGCTCAGTCCGCTCCAGGCGGTTGCATTTTCAGCATCCAGAGAATTCGGTGTTTGGAACCAGCTTCGGCTGTAAGCAAAGTTGAAGTGAACCGAGTCCGCCGCCGAGAGTTGAAAGTCCACTCGATCAAAAACATTCTGTTCGTTGCCCTTGTCGTGGATCACCGCGAATTCCGGAGGATCAAGGAATCGCCCGCTATTCAGCCCGTTCGCGGAAATAAAGTTTCCCCATTTCTTGCCGCCGTAAGCGACATCGGCCTCGATCGTCGAAGTTCCAAACGCCCCGTAAGACGCGGTCACGCTCCCATGTGGGGTGGTTACCCCTTGTCCCGAACGGGTTGTCGCGACAATCACGACGCTGGTCTTTCCTCCATACTCTGCCGGAGGCGCGCCCGAAATCACTTCCATGGACTGAATCGAGTCGAGTGATATCTGGTTGGAAAAAACCTTGCTGTGCTGGTCCGTGTCAGGTTGATCATCCGTGACAATCGAATTTTCCGCGTGATCGCCAAGCCCGTGATAGAGGCCATTCGAATCGGCCGCAATTCCTGGCGTCGACAATGTAACCAGCGAACTCAATGACGACGACGCGCTCTCTAACGGCATTTTGTCAAACAGATCTTTATCGATATCGGAGTGAAAGGTCGGATCGTTCTCCACCAAGTCCCCCGACGCCTCGACTGAAACCGTGGTCGATGAAGCCGACACTTGCAGATTGATCTGAACCGTCGCCGGTACAACCGACCGCACTTGCACATCCTGCGCTGTTGCTGCGAAGCCCTGTGCGTTCACCGAAAGGTGATAGGGATTGAAAGGTATGTTCGGAAAACTGAAGTTTCCCTTTGCGTCCGTCGTGGTCGTGCGGTCATAACCACTGACCGGATTGTGAATCTCGACAGTCGCGTTCGCAACCACGGCGCCCGAAGGATCGAGCACCGTGCCGTTAATCGATCCCGAACTTGATCCCGACTGCGCTCGCGCAGCGGCAAGACCGAAAGACAAGGCAATCGCGACCACGCTGGCCGCGAGCCACTTCTTAGAAAAGGAATGCATGATTTTCTCCAATAAAAACGAGTGAGCGGCGTGCGGCGATCCTTTTGCAGATCGACGTCGCCGACTCTTAGAAATAGGAATGGATTACTGGATAGGAGAGAAATCAGAGAACGGGAGGGGGACGAATAAACTCAGTCGTGGCCGGTCGAAAGATGACGGTGGCTTCCGTAACCGGCAGGACCAGGGCCGCCGTAGCTAACACTGGAGCGGACTGCACGGTCTGCGTATTGATTCCGGCGTGAGCAGTGGCGCAAATCGAACAGGTGTGGTGAGCTGCGGTCGACTCCTCGGCATGGGAGTGAGTCGCCTGGACCATCCCCAGAACGCAAATCAAGGCGATGCAGAGCACGCAAACGGCTCTGACGAATACACCTCGATTGACCATTTCCCTCATAGCTGAAGAACACCCGACCCGCAAAATACCTAGCTTCAGACGATTCTAGCGTCAAATGGCGCTCTTCGTAAATCAGATCGTGTTGCGACGGACGGCGAATGGCCAGTAAGGGGCGGGCGATTCGCCCGGCTAAAACTATTTTCTCTTACCTCCCGCGCGCTTCGTCGCCGCTCATCTGTGTCATCCAATTCGTGCCGTCTATCGACTTCTGAACTTCAAAATGAATCTTATCCGTCCCGGAGAAAACATTCGTCGTCCGCCAATAGGTCTTCTTACCACCGTCGCTTTCTTCGCTCGAGTACACCCATCGATCGCCCACAATTTCCAGCTTGCCCCAGGTACCCGGGCCGTCCGCGTCGGCCCTCAGCGCTTGATTGCGATACTCGTAGCCGCCACCCTCCAGCGGATGCACCGGGAGAAAAACGACAAGCGCAGTGTTCTTGCCGTTCACAAATTGATTGCACGAAAAGAACTCGCCCACCTTGGCGCAGCGATTTTCGATATGCATCGGCTCGCCCGGCTTATCCGCCGGCGTTGGAATCAAATCCCACTTCCCGTCGTACAACTGAAGCGGCGCGTACGGATCAGTCAAGACAGTACCCACCTTTGCCGGAGTAAGGTCACGCCGCATCTGACCCGAAGCTGGCACAGGAGACATCCACAGAGTCACGAAACTCAAAATTGTTAGCAACATTGCTTTTTTGCTCCTGCAAACCACGATTTGACCCGCTCACAATCGCGCCATGATACAACGATAGCGGCCGATTTTCGCGCCTACTCATGAGTCTCTTTCGCCTCGCTTTTGTCGGATTCGGGAATGTCAATCGGACCCTCGTCGATCTATTCCAACGCAAAAATTCAGAACTTCTGGAGCGATACGGCATTCAATGGACGATCACGGGTGTCGGCTCGCGGCGCATTGGTTGGCGCGAGAATGCCGGAGGCTTCGCCGTGGGCGATCTCCTTCGTCCTGCGACCGAAACAAACGCACAGATTGGCGGATGCACCTGTCCGACGTATGCCGACTGGCTCGTCGCCGCGCAGCCCGACGTCATCTTCGAGGCCACTTCCCTTAACGTCGAATCCGGGCAGCCAGCGATCGACCATATCCGCCAGGCGCTTGAACACGGAGCCCACGCCGTCACCGCGAACAAAGGGCCGGTGGTCCACGCGTATCGCGAGTTGCGCGATCTGGCATTCACGCGCGGTAAGTACTTCCTTTTCGAATCCACCGTCATGGACGGTGTCCCTATCTTCTCGCTTTTCCGGCACTCGCTACCGGCTTTAGAAGTGAAAGGTTTCAAAGGAATTCTCAATTCCACGACCAACGTCATCCTCACGGGCATGGAACAAGGCCTGACCTTCGACGAATCGCTTCGACAGGCCCAGCAACTCGGGATCGCGGAAACCGACGCCAGTTTCGATATCGACGGATGGGATGCGGCCGTCAAAGTCGCAGCTCTCGTAAACGTCATTATGGACGTCCGGTTGTCGCCAAAAGACGTGGAGCGCGAGGGCATTCGCAAAGTCACGAAAGACACGGTACAGGCAGCCCGAGCTGCGGGCAGGCCCTACAAGCTGGTTTGCCGGGCGCACCGCGACGAATCCGGCGTCAGCGCCAGCGTCCTTCCGGAGCAGATAGCTCTCTCCGATCCTATGGCCCTGGTCGATGGAACCTCATCCATCCTCCAATTTGAAACCGACATCTTCCCCGGCCTTACCATTACAGAAGAGAATCCCGGTCTCTATGCCACCGCGTACGGCATGTTGGCCGACTTCCTCGAGATTGCCACCGGCTCAAACGTGGGGGCGAGAACCAACAAAAGCACTATCCCCTCGGCGATTCATCTTTGACAATCAATGGAACTGGTTCACAAAGCCCGATCACTCGTCTGTTGTCGCGCCGGCTGC
>Ga0182016_10001066_pt1 | contig 33657 bp, 37 predicted proteins | sample 712S2MmetaG_FD_120491 | JGI IMG/M metagenome (GOLD analysis project Ga0182016, IMG submission 120491) | Permafrost microbial communities from Stordalen Mire, Sweden - 712S2M metaG | ecosystem: Environmental > Terrestrial > Soil > Wetlands > Permafrost | place: Sweden: Stordalen | collected...
AGGCCCCTGCCCTCGGGCCAGACCGGGCTGGGGCTCCAGTCGCGCATCACGCCGAGCCGATGACCGGCCCCGCGCATGAGCGCGTTCTCCAGTTGGTCGTCCAGGGTGTGGCCGAAGAGGATCACCCCCGCGCCCGCCTGGCGCGCCGCCTCGCCCAGGAGCCTATGGCGGGCGGTGCGCGCGGCAGCCGGAATGCCCGAAACCGGCTTTTCGCCCCGCCAAGCCAAGGCGCGAAAATCCACGCCCAGGCGCTCGGCGGTCTGGCGCGCCGTCTGGGTCCAGGCGCCGCTGCCGGGCTGAAGGCCATGATCGACCGTCAGCGCCAAGAGCGGCCGGCCGCATCGATCGGCCCAGCATTTGGCCAGCAACAGCAGGGACAGGGAGTCGGAGCCGCCGGAGAAAGCCACGGCCACCGGCGTGCGAGCGGCCGAATCCAGGCGTCGGTCCAGGGCGTCCAGCGCCCGCCGCATCCTAGCTGCAGGCGGCGCGGGCACGCACGTCTCGGAAACGGGCCTTGACGGCCGTGGCGGCCTTTGCCGCATAACGGTCTTCGAACTCGGCCAAGGCGCGGCAGGCGTCGTCGGCCCGCTTCAACTCCACCAGAGAAACAGACAGGCGCACCAGGGCGTCCCCGGCCCAGGCGCTCTGGGGCCAGCCCTTGAGCGCGCGGGCGTAGGCGGCCGCCGCGTCGGCATGCAGGTTCTGCAGCGCCAAGGTGCGTCCAAGCCAGTAATTGGCCTCCGCCGCCCTGGGGCTGGTCGAATAGCGCGCCAGATAATCCTGCAGCGCCCGCGACCCTCCGGCGTAATCGCCGGTGTCGAGCACCTGGCGAGCCTGGCGATAAGCCAGAATTTCGTCAGCGGCGCCGGGCTGGTCGCCTTGATCGGGCGTTCCGGCCACGGCGCCGGGGGGCGATTGGCCCAGCACGTCGGAACCCGGCGCCGGGGTCGCGGAGGCGCCTTGGGCCGCGCCGGGCGTCTGCGACGCCTGGACCACGCCCTCCAGCTTGGAGAGTCTGGCTGTCAGATCCTGATTGGCGGCGCTGGCCTCGCCCAGCGCCTTGCGCGTCAGATCGAGGTTGTGCTGCAGGTCCTCGACCTCGCCGTTGAGGCGGCGCAGGGTCTGGTCGAAGTCGTCGATCTTGGACTGCATATCAGCCAGGGCGGGATCCGGCCCGGCGTCCTTCACCTCGACCGGGCTGCCACTCGCCTTGGCCTGCAGGACGATCTGGCGCAAGTCGCGCAACGTCTGCTCGTCGCGCTCCAGACGGCGGTCGATCCCGCGGTTGCCGCTGAGTTCGGCCGGGTCGGTGGGAGGCACAGCCCGCTGAGGGCCGGCATCCTGAGCCAAAGCGCGCGGATTTCCGGCAGCCAGGGCCAGGGCCGCGCCAAGGAAGCAGGCCCCAAGGGCGCCGGCGCTGGGCCGGCCACGCCGCTGAACAGTCTGAGTCATGGATCGAGGCTCCCGGTCGAGGCTGCTTTGGGCGACTGCGTTGTAGAACAAAGGGGAGACGCCCGCCCAGCCTTGCGGCCGAACGAGCGCCTTCCCCGAGCAGAGCTTTTACGGACTAGTGCGGCTTGAGATTCAGCAATTCGCTCCGCGCTCTCCACAAACCGCAGGCGAATTTCTGAATCGCCACACTAGGCGCGCTTAGGAGGCGCCGGCCGTAATGGCGGTGTGGCTATTGCGGTTATGCGCCCAGGCATCCTCGCCTTCGCCCGGATCGATCGGCCGTTCCTTGCCGAAGGACACGGTTTGAATCCTCGACGGGGACACCCCGTGAGCGACCAGGAAGTCACGCACGGAATTGGAGCGGCGGGCGCCCAGAGCCAAGTTATATTCCCGGGTGCCTCGCTCGTCGCAATTGCCCTCAATGCGCACCTGCACCCCAGTGTAGCGGTTCAGCCACGCCGCCTGGGCGGCCAGGACGGGCTGGGCGTCAGCCCTGATCGTGTATTGATCGAAGTCGAAGTAGACCCGGTCGCCCACATTGACCACGAAGTCCTGCGCTGACCCTGGAATTGGGCCCACGGGAGCGCTGGCCACAGGCGGCTGCGCTGGCGGCGGCGCAGCGCGCGGCGGCGGCGGCGGCGGCGGCGCTTCGGGCGGCGGGGGCTTGGGCGTGGCGCAAGCCGCCAAAGCAGACGTCGCGGCGAACACGGCCAAGAGACGTGCGTATCGGGATAGGTTGAAATTCACGGACCCGGTCTCCTCTTTGCGGCAAGCATTCGGTCAAGACCCAGCTTGACCGCCCGCCTTCGATTGGTCCTGCATTATACAGGCGACATTGTGACGCATGCTTACTAATGTTCAAAAAACGCTTCAGTTCAACAGCGGAGACCACGCAGGATCCGACGCTTGCCCCGAATAGGGCGCCGGCTGCAGGATTCGACCCGTCAAATCCACCGTCCACAGGTGGGCGCCGCCAGCGGGCGTCTCGCGGAAGAACATGAGCACCCGACCGTTGGGGGCCCAGGTTGGACCCTCGTCGAGATAGCTGCCGCTCAGGATGCGCTCATCGGAGCCGTCGGGCTTCATGACCCCGATGTGAAACTGGCCGCCGATCTGCTTGGTGAAGGCGATGAAGTCGCCGCGGGGGCTCCAGACCGGCGTGGTGTAGCGGCCTTCGCCATAAGAGATCCGGCGCACGCCCGACCCGTCGGCGTTCATGATGTAGAGTTGAGGCGAGCCGCCCCGATCGGAGTTGAACACCAGCTGGCGACCGTCGGGTGAAAATGACGGGGAGGTGTCGATGGCCGGATCGGTGGTGAGCCGCGTGGTCGTGCGATTGCGCAAATCCATCACATAGACGTCGCTGTTGCCGCTCTTCTCCACCGAGAACGCGACCTTGCCGCCATCGGGCGAAAAGCGCGGCGCAAACACCATGCCGGGAAACTTGCCGAGGGTCTCCTGACGCCCGGTCTCGATATTGAACAGGTAGATCGAAGCCCCGGTGTCGCGCAGGGCCATGTAGGTGATCTCCTGGGTGTTGGACGAGAAACGGGGCGTCATCACCAGATAGGAGCCGTCGGTCAGGAAGCTGGGATTGGCCCCGTCCTGATCCATGATCGCCAGGCGCTTGATCCTGTGCGCGCGCGATCCGCTTTCGGCCACGAACACCACCCGGGTGTCGAAATAGCCGCTTTCTCCGGTCAAGCGGGTGTAGACCGCGTCGGAAATTTTATGCGCCACCCGGCGCCAGTTATCCGGCGTGGAGATGAACTGTTCGCCCAGCAACTGCTGGCCGGTGTTCACGTCCCACAGACGGAAATCGACCTGCAACCGCCCATCGGCGTCCACCGTGGCCTGGCCGTTGACCAGGGCCTGGGCTCCCAGGACCTTCCAGTTGTCGAAGGTCGGCTGGATGTTCACATCCAGATTGCGCTCGATGAAGCTGTTCGGATCGAGCGGCTTGAACAGGCCCGAGCGCTGCAGGTTGCCGGTGATCACCGACATGATGTCCGCGCCGATCTTGGCCGTGTTGGCGTCCTTGCCGGAAAAGGCCGCGATGGCGATGGGCAGGGGCTGGCTGACGCCCTGGTTGACGTTGACCACGATGTCGGCGCGCGCCGCCAGGGGGGCGGCCAAGCCCAGGACCATGGCGGCGACCAGGAGGAGCCGGAGCAGGCGTTCGCGTCGGACTATCATTTGCACGCTTCCTTCGCTTGGTAGTTTGCGGTGAACGTCCGCCATTGGGAATAGGTTTGCTTGGGCAAGTCTCTAAACGGCTGCGCTTGATAGACCGCGCGAACGGCGGCCTCGGCGGCGGCCCGCCATACCGGGTCGCTCCGCTCGGCGCTCGTGACCTGGGGAGCGCCCTGCAAATCGCCATCAGGGCTCAGGTGAAATTGGACGTGGATGTCCTCCAGGTTCCTGAACCCTTCGACATCGCAGCGCTTGTTCCAGATGCGATTGAGCCGAGCGCCCACTGCGTTTTCGGCGTCGACGGTGGCCGCCTCGGCCGCGCCCTGATCCTGGCGGGCCGCATCCGCCTGTTCGGCGCGCAGCGCCCCCTTGGCCCCAGGACCCCGGTGGGCGTCGGCCTTGGCCGCCTGCTTGTCGAGGCTGGAGGTCAGCGTGCTCAGAAAGCTGTCGTCCTTGGCCGACTTTGACGCCTTGGCCTGGGGCTTGGGTGGTTCGGGCGGCGCCGGCTTTGGCGTGGGCGCGGGCTTGGGCGGCGGCGTTGGCGCGGGAGTCGGCGCAGGCGCTGGCGGCGGTTGGACCGGCGTTGGCGACGGCTCCGGCGCGGTGGCCGGCGCGGGCTCAGGCGCCTGTTCGGCCGGGCTCAGTGGAGCGGGCGCCGCCGCCACCAGGGTGACGGAGGTCACCGCGCCCGGTGGGATCGGCTTGCTGAGCCACGGCCAGGCGATCAGCCCGGCGGCCAACAAGCCCAGATGCAGCAGGAACGCCGCGAGCAGGGCCGGCGCGAAGTTTGTGCGCTGCTGCTCCATCGATCCGATCAGCCCGGCTTGACCGGCGGCGGCGCGGACGAGGAACCGGAGCTGGGACCGCCCGTGTCGGTGATCAGATTGATCTTAGTGAAGCCCGAGACGGACAGGGCCGCCATCACCTGGGCCACCCGCTCATAGGGGGCCTTGCCGTCGGCGCGCACATAGATGGGCTTGTCGAAGCCGTCGCCGGCCAAGGCGTTCAACCGAACCGACAGGTCCGAGAATGGGGTCTCGACGTTCTGCAGGAAGATGCGCCCGTCCTGCTGCACGGTGATGGTCAGGGGCTGGGTCTGGTCGCTGACCGCCGCGGCCTCGGTCTTGGGCAGATCCACCGGCACGCCCACTGTCAGCAGCGGCGCCGAGATCATGAAGATGATCAGCAGCACCAGCATCACATCCACCAGGGGCGTGACGTTGATCTCCGACAGGACCGCACGTCGCCGGCCCCCGCGCCGCCGGCGGCGGCCCGTCGCAAAGGCGTCATTGGCGGACAGGGCCATGGGCTAGTGTCCCGAACCAAACGTTCGCCAGCAGACGGGATCGAACGCAGGGCGAACGTCTGGTTCGACAAGGACACTAGCGAACGAGAATTTTTCTAGTGTGGCTTGAGATTCATAAATTCGCACAGCGTTCTCCATCAATCTCAGGCGAATTTCTGAATCGCCGCACTAGTGCTCGCCCGTGGAGGACACGGACCGCTCGCCCAGCCGACGCGCGACCGAGGCGGCCAGGTCGTCGGCGAAGCTTTCCATCCGCCCGCTGAAACGGCCGGCCTCGGTGGCGAACTTGTTATAGAAAATATAGGCCGGAATGGCGGCGGCCAGGCCCACGGCGGTGGTGAACAGGGCTTCGGCGATGGACGGCGCCACCACGGCAAGATTGGTGTTCTTCTGGGCCGCGATGGCCTGGAAGGCGTGCATGATGCCCCACACGGTGCCGAACAGCCCCACGAACGGCGAGGCCGTGGCGACAATGGACAGGGCGCCCAATCCCTCCTCGATGCGCCGGGACTCGCGCGAGATCATGCCGTCCATCAGCCGGTCGATGCGTTGAATCAGCAGGGCCGCCTGGCTGTCGGCGGAAGGGCCGGTCAGGCCGCCCTTGGCGCGGGCGTCCCGCCATTCCTTCAAGGCCGCCTGCAGCATGCGCGGCAGCGCCTGCCGCGGCCGCTCCCCCGCCTCGGCGGCGATGTCCTCCAGCGAGCGTCCGGAATTGACCGCCCGCTCGAACTTGTCAGCCTGATCCCCCAGCGCCGCGAAGCGGAACAGCTTGTCGAGGATCACCGTCCACGACCACAGCGAAGCCAGGGCCAGGCCGATCAGCACCGCCTTGACCACCCAGTCGGCCCGTAAAAATACGGCGACGATCGAAAAGCTCTGGTTTGACAGGGCGCCCGCGAGGGCGTCGGAAGCGTCCATTGGCTGCTCCAAGCTCGGGTATGACGGCGGTCTGGCTGTGCCCCACCGTTTGGGTGAAACTAAGGCGTCTCCTGCAAGAACCAAGCCTTCAAGGCCTCGCTCAAGGCCTGCGGCGGACGACGCGGACGCCCGTCCAATCCTATGCAGACGATGGTTTCGGCGGCGCGCGCAATGATTTCCCCGTTGCGTTCAAGGCTTTGGCGCACATGCAGGCGCGCGCGCTCCATGCGCTCGTATTCAGTGCGCACAACCAAGGCATCGTCGATGCGCGCAGGCTTGACGAAATCGATCTCCATCCGCGCCACCACGAAGGCCATCGGGTCATCCAACGCGCGCAGCTCCGTGTGACTGATGCCGGTCAGTCGCAGGAACTCCGAACGACCGCGCTCGAAATAGCGCAGGTAGTTGGCGTGATAGACCACCCCCGTAAAGTCCGTATCCTCGTAGTAGACCCGTACCGGCAAAAGGTGCGCCTTGCCGTCGAATACCCCTGACGGGGGAACAGGCGCGGTCATGAGTCCTCGCCTTCATCGAACAAGGTCGTCTGTCCGGGCCGCTGCGGCGGGGCGCTCAGGCCCAGGTGCAGATAGGCCCGGGCGGCGGCCATACGGCCGCGCGGCGTACGCTGGATGAACCCCTGCTGCAGCAGGAACGGCTCAATGACGTCCTCCACCGCGTCGCGCGCCTCCGCGATCGCATAGGCCAAGGTCTCCACTCCGGCCGGGCCGCCGCCATAGTTCTCGATCAGGGCCCTCAGATAGCGCCGGTCCAGGCTATCCAGCCCCGCCTCGTCCACCTCCAGCCGGGCCAGGGCGCGGGCGGCTTCCAGCTGGCCGATGGGCGAAGCTCCCTCCGCCTCGGCGAAGTCGCGCACCCGACGCAGCAGCCGGCCGGCCACGCGCGGGGTGCCTCGGGCGCGGGCGGCGATCTCGGACGCGCCTGTGGCGGTCAGGTCCACGCCCATCTTGCGCGCGGCCTGGCTGAGCACCCGCTGCAGTTCCGCCGGGGTATAGAACTCCAGACGCAGGGGGATGCCGAACCGGTCTCGCAGGGGCGTGGCCAGCATGCCGGCCCGGGTGGTGGCCGCCACCAGGGTGAAGGGCGAAAGATCGATGCGAACCGAGCGGGCCGACGGTCCGTCGCCGATGATTAGATCCAACACATGGTCCTCCATGGCCGGATAGAGAATCTCTTCCACGGCCGGCGCCAGGCGGTGGATCTCGTCGATGAACAGAACGTCGCGCGGCTCCAGATTGGTCAGGATCGCCGCCAGGTCTCCGGCCTTGGCCAACACCGGGCCGGAGGTGGCGCGGAAGTTCACCCCCAGCTCGCGCGCCACGATCTGGGCCAGGGTGGTCTTGCCCAGGCCCGGCGGCCCGAACAGCAGCACATGGTCCAGGGCCTCGCCGCGCCCGCGCGCGGCCTCGATGAATACCTTCAGATTGGCCTTGGACTGCTCCTGGCCAACGAACTCCGCCAAGGTTTGCGGCCGAAGCGCCCGGTCGGCGCCCTCGAAGGCGGCCGGCTCGCCCGACACCAGCCGGCTCACCGGCCAAGCTCCTGCAGGGCGGCCTTGATCACGGCGGCGACCTCAGCCCCCTCGCCCAGGCGCGCGACGGCCTGCTCCACCGCGCGGCGCGCCATCGGCTCGGCTGAACCCAGGCCCATGAGGGCTGAGACCGCCTCGCCCGCGGCAGTGGGCCGGTAGAGGGCGGGCGCCGCCGCGGGCGCGAACGTCAGGCCCGCGCCGATGGGCTTGTCCTTCAGCTCCACCACGATCCTTTGGGCAAGCTTGGGTCCCACGCCTTGGGCGCGGGCGACCAGCGCCTTGTCCTCGCGCGCCACCGCTCCGGCCAGCTCGCCGGGCGTCATCACGTCCAGCACCGCCAGGGCCGCCTTGGGGCCAACCCCCTGCACGCCTTGCAGAAGGGTGAAGGCCTGGCGGTCCTCACGCGACGCAAAGCCATAGAGGCGGGTGCCGTCCTCACGGGTCTGGGTCTCGATATGCAGCACGGTCTCTTCGCCGACGGCGGGCAGACGCGACAGAGTGCGCGCGCCGCAGCGGACGATATAGCCGACCCCGCCCACATCGATCAGCAAGTCCTCCTCGCCGACTTCGGCCAACACACCGCGCAGCCGCCCGATCATGCCGCGCCTCGCCCAAGCCTATAGGCCGGCGCGGTGCGCGCGTGGGCGTGGGTTATTGCCACCGCCAGGGCGTCGGCGGCGTCGGCCTTCACATCCCCCGCGGCGGGCAACAGCCGGCGGACCATGAAGGCCACCTGGGTCTTGTCGGCGCCGCCGGTGCCCACCACCGCCTTCTTGACCACCGTGGCGGCGTATTCGGCCACCAGCAGGCCCGCCTGGGCCGGGGCGATCAGGGCGCAGGCGCGGGCGTGGCCCAGCTTTAGTGTCGAGGCGGCGTTGTTGTTGACGAAGGTCTCCTCCACGGCCGCCTCGTGCGGCGCGTGGGCGGCGATGACCGCCGCGATGGCATCGAACAGGATCAGCAGCCGCTCGGCCAGGGCCAGGGTGTCGTCCGGCGCGATGACCCCGTGCGCGATATGGCTGAGGCGCGAGCCATCCACCGCCACCACGCCCCAGCCGGTGCGGCGCAGGCCAGGATCCAGCCCCAAAATTCGAATCGCGTTCGTCATGCGTTCGCAGATTGGACCGGGGGGAAGGCGGAGGAAAGCAGCAGCTAAACCCAATCAATCCTTCTGACGCTGGCGGTCATGATGGAACTTGCAGAGTGACAGAGTAAAATGCCGCCGGGTCCGCACGCGGGCAATCCGCGTCAGTCCGCGAACGCCGCCGCCTGTTCCTCGGTAAGGTCAACGTTGGAATAGACGTTCTGCACGTCGTCATCGTCGTCCAGGGCGTCGATCAGCTTCATCAGCATGGCCGCGTCCTCGCCCGACACCGGCGTCAGGGTCTTGGGCCGCCAGACGATGGCGGTGGACTTGGCCGGGCCGAGCTCAGCTTCCAGGGCCTCGCCCACCGTCGACAGGTCCTCGAAGGCGGCGAAGATGACGTGCCCGTCCTCATCGGATTCCGCATCCTGGGCGCCGGCCTCAATGGCCGCCTCCATGATCTTGTCCTCCGACCCGGCCGCGAGCGGATAGACGATCTGCCCCAGCCGCTCGAACATGAAGGACACCGAACCGGTTTCCCCCAGGTTGCCCCCGTTCTTGCCGAAGATGGTGCGCACATTGGCCGCCGCCCGGTTGCGGTTGTCAGTCAGCACCTCGATGATCAGGCCGATCCCGCCGGGGCCGAAGCCTTCATAGCGAATCTCCTCCAGGTTATCGGTCTCCCCCGCGGCGCCCTTCTTGATCGCGCGGTCGATGTTGTCCTTGGGCATGCTCTCGGCGCGGGCGTTGGCCACGGCCAGGCGCAGGCGCGCATTGGCGGTCGGGTCGGGCAGGCCCTGCTTGGCGGCCAGGGTGATGTCGCGCGACAGCTTGGAGAACAGCTTGGAGCGCAGCTTGTCCTGCTTGCCCTTGCGGAACTGGATGTTCTTGAATTTTGAATGGCCGGCCATGGACTTCCGCAATCAGGTTTGCTTCGCGACGCGCTTCTAGCGCCACCCGCGTCAGAAGGCCAGATTCGCTCCGGGCGCGCGCTCATGTCCGACGCCTCGACGTGGGCTTCAGCCCCAGCCTCAGAGCTTCTTCACGAACTCCGCGCGCAGCACCAAGCCCTTGATCGCCTCGTGCCGGCAGTCGATTTCCTGCTCATCGCCCGTCAGGCGGATCGAACGGATCACCGTCCCGCGCTTGAGTGTCTGGCCCGCGCCCTTGACCTTGAGGTCCTTGATCAGCGTCACCGCGTCGCCGTCCGCCAGGCGGTTGCCCACCGAATCGCGCACCTCGACCACCGTGACGGCCGAGGCCTTGGCGGCCGCATCCGCGGCGCTAATCCACTCGCCCGTGGCCTCGTCGTAGACGAAGTCCTCCCCCGCGGCGCTCACGCCGCGGCCTTCTTGACCACGCCGACCAAGTCCTTGACCAGCTTGGCCACCAGGGCCTCGTCGTCGCCCTCGGCCATGATGCGGATCAGGGGCTCGGTGCCCGAGGCGCGGATCACCAGACGGCCGCTTCCCTTCAACTGGGCTTCGGCGTCGGCGATGGCGGCCTTGACCTCGGCGCGCTCCAGCGGCTTGCCGCCCGAGAAGCGGACGTTCTCCAGTTTCTGCGGCGCCGGCTCGAACTGCTGGGCCAGGGCGCTCATGGCCTGGCCGCTTTTGACCATCACCGCCAGCACCTGCAGGGCGGCGATCATGCCATCGCCGGTCGTGGAGAAGTCCGACAGGATCAGGTGGCCGGACTGCTCGCCGCCCAGGTTGAAGCCGCCCTGGCGCATGCGCTCCATCACATAGCGGTCGCCCACCTGGGTTCGCTCCAGCTTCAGGTCCATCCGGTTCAAGAAGCGTTCCAGGCCCAGGTTGGACATGACCGTGGCCACCACGCCGCCGCCGGTCAGCCGCCCGCTTTCCAAATAGGCCTTGGCGATGATCGCCATGATCTGGTCGCCGTCGACGGTCTGGCCCTTCTCATCGCAGATGACCAGGCGATCCGCATCGCCATCCAAGGCGATGCCGATGTCCGCGCGGTATTCCTTGACCGCCTTGGCCATGGCCTTGGGATGGGTCGAGCCGCACTCCTCGTTGATATTGAAGCCGTCCGGATTGACCCCGACCTCGATCACCTCAGCGCCCAGCTCATAAAGCGCGGTGGGCGCCACCTTGTAGGCCGCGCCATTGGCGCAATCGATCACGACGCGCAGGTTCGAAAGGCTGAGGTGGCGGGGGAAGGTCGCCTTGATGATCTCCACATAGCGCGCCTGGGAGTCGTCGACGCGGCGAACCCGGCCCAGCTCGCGCGGCGAGGCCAGGCCCTCCTGCAGGCCCTCGTCCATGAAGGCCTCGATCTCAAGTTCGCGCTGGTCCGATAGCTTATAGCCGTCCGGCCCGAACAGCTTGATGCCATTGTCGCCGAAGGAATTGTGCGAGGCGGAAATCATCACGCCCAGGTCCGCGCGCATGGAACGGGTCATCATGGCCACCGCCGGGGTCGGCAGCGGGCCCAGCAGCCGCACGTCCATGCCCACGCTGGTGAAACCCGCCACCAGGGCCGGCTCGATCATGTAGCCGGAAAGGCGGGTATCCTTGCCAACCACCACCAGATGGCGCCGGTCGCTGGCCGAACGGAACAGCTTGCCGGCCGCAAGACCGACCCGCAGCGCGACTTCGGCTGTCATGGGGTGCTTGTTGGCCTGGCCGCGGATGCCGTCTGTGCCGAAATAGGCGCGCTTGGTCATGGATGAATCTCGAAGTGGACTTTGCGGCACTGTCGCCGAAGACTTTTGCGATTTGCTGAAGCCTTCGCCGAGCAGGCGGTGCGATGCTCACTATTAGTCCTGCAACACCCGCATCGCCAAGCCGGGAGCGAGACCTACGGTCTAGCCGTGCCGGCCCCGATCCACTATGGCTCCCAAATCCTACAAGGGGTTCGCCGCGCATGAAGCCTGTCCGCAAAGCCGTCCTCCCTGTCGCGGGCCTGGGCACCCGCGTGCTGCCGGGGACCAAGACCGTGGCCAAGGAGCTGCTCAACGTCGTCGACCGGCCGATCCTTTCCTATGTGGTGGCCGAGGCTCGGGCGGCGGGAATCGAGCACTTCGTGTTCGTCACCGGACGGGGCAAGGGCGCCATCGAGGACTACTTCGACCATCACATCGAGCTGGAAGCCCAGCTCAAGGCGAAGGGCAAAACCGACCTCCTGGAGGAAATCCTCTCCGAACTGCCCAAGGCCGGCGAGATGTCCTTCATACGCCAGATGCAGCCGCTGGGATTGGGGCACGCGGTGTGGTGCGCACGTGACGTGGTGGGCGACGAACCCTTCGCCGTCATGTTGCCCGACATGCTGATGGAAGGGCCCACCCCGCCCCTGGCCCAGGCGGTGAAGGCCCACGAGGAGACCCAAGGCAACATCATCGTGGTGGAGCCCTGTCCGCCCGGCGAAGCGCATAAGTACGGCGTCGTTGCCCTGGAAAGTCAGAGCGGCCGCCTGAACCGCATGACGGGCATGGTGGAAAAGCCGCCCAAGGGAACCGAACCTTCCAACCTGTTCATCTCGGGCCGCTACGTGCTGGAGCCGGAAATCTTCGCCATCCTGGAGTCCCAGGAGAAGGGCGCCGGCGGGGAGATCCAGCTGACCGACGCCATGGCCAGGCTGATGAAGACGCGGCCGTTCCACGCCCTTGAGTACGAGGGCGTCACCTACGACTGTGGCGACAAGATCGGCCTGCTCCGCGCCAATGTGGCGCTGGCCCTGAAGCGGCCGGACCTGGGCGCCGAAGCGCGCGCGGCGGTGGAGGCCCTGCTCAAGGCGTGACCGGATCGCGATCTGGTGATCGGCGCGACATTTGCGACTTTTGAGCCGTCGCGCTTCGCTGCCCGGCGCCCTGGAGCTGATGACGATAGAGCACGTTCCGAAATGGAAACCGGTTTTCCGATAAAAAGCGTTCCGAACAAAAATCCGGAGCAGGCTGCGATTCTGCGGAGACGCATCAGGTTGGCCTTGCGGGAGGCTGGCGCGTGAGACTGCTGATCTTTGGTTATGGCTTCACCGGTCGCGCCCTGGCTCGGCGACTGCTGGCTGAAGGCTGGTCGGTCGGCGCGGCGGCGCGCAACAGCGTAACCCGTGCGGAGGCCCTCGCCGACGGTTTGGAGGCTCTGCCGATCGACGCGGTGGCGGACGCGGCCAAATCGGCGAGCGCTATCCTGATCACGGCCCCGCCCGACGAACAGGGCTGCCCCGGCTATGCCGCCCTAGCGCCTGTGCTCGCGCAGGGCGGCGCCCGGCCGCGCTGGATCGGCTACCTGTCCACCACCGGCGTATACGGCGACCACGATGGGGGCTGGGTGTTCGAGACCAGCGCGACCGCCGCCATGTCCATCGAAGGCTCGCGCAGGGTAGCCGCCGAGCAGGACTGGCGGCGCCTGGGCGCGCAGGCGGACCTGGCCGTGACCGTCTTCCGACTCCCCGGCATCTACGGCCCCGCCCGCTCTCCATTCGATCGTCTACGCGAGGGGACCGCCCACCGCCTGATCAAGCCCGGCCAGGTGTTCTCGCGCATCCATGTGGACGATCTCGCGCGCGGGCTGGAGGCCTCGATCGCCAAGCCGCGCCCCGACGGAATCTATCATCTGTGCGACGACGAGCCGGCGCCGGCGGACCGGGTGATCGCCTATGCCGCATCCCTTCTGGGGCTGGAGCCGCCGCCGACCCGCGCCTACGACGACGCCGGGGCAATGCCCGCGCTTCGACGCTTCTATCGGGAGAATAAGCGCGTCTCCAACGCCCTGGCCAAGGCCGAGCTGGACTGGCGGCCGATCTATCCCAGCTACAGGGAGGGACTGCGCGCGGTGCTGGCGGCGGAGATGTCACGCAACTGACATGCGGGCCGGTTATGGCCGCCTGGTCGTCCGTGGAGTAACTGCATGCGCACCCCGACAGCCTGGTTCGTCAGGGGCCTGATCGGCCTGGTCCTGGCCAGCGCCGGGGGCGCCGCGGCCCTCGCGGCCGAGGATCCCATCGCCGCGGCCTTCGTGGTGCTGGGCGAGAACGGGGCGCCGGCGGCCCGGGCGATCACCACGGCGGCCGATTGCCCGACCATCGATGCGGACGGAACGGCGCTGCCCATGTCCATCCGGGCCAAGGCGCAGACCGCGCCCCAGCGCCCCACCCGCTCGGACCCCCAGGATTCCAAACCCTCGGCCTTCCCCGTGCTGACCTGCGAAGCCGCCCTGCCCCAGGGCCTGGCGCACGCCTCGGTCGGCGGCCATCGTCTGCCCCTGCCGACGGCCGAGCCCAAGCGGATCGTGGTCATCGGCGACACCGGCTGTCGGCTCAAGGCCTCGGACGACGCCTATCAGGCCTGCAACGCGCCCAACCAATATCCCTTCGCCAAGGTGGCGGCGGCGGCGGCGGCCTGGAAGCCCGACCTGGTGCTGCATGTGGGCGACTATATGTACCGCGAGAACGCCTGCGCCTTCGCCAAGCATCCGGGCTGCGCCGGCAGCCCGTGGGGCTATGGCTGGGACGCCTGGAACGCTGACTTCTTCACCCCAGCCGCCGCGCTACTGGCCGCCGCGCCGTGGGTTGCGGTGCGCGGCAATCACGAGAGCTGCAACCGCGCCGGCCAGGGCTGGTGGCGCTTCGTCGATCCACGCCCCCTGTCGCCCGGGCGCGATTGCAACGACGCGGCTAACGACGACACCGGCGATTTCAGCCCGCCCTACGCCGTTCCCCTGGGCGACGGCGCCCAGATCATCGTGATGGACACCTCCGACACCTCCGCCGAGGCCATTGCGCCCAGCGATCCTCTAGCCGCCCACTATCGCCAGCTCTACGCCGACATGGCGGTCCTGGCCGCCCGGCAGCCCTACACCATCGTGACGAGCCACCACCCCCTGCTGGGCTTCGCCGCTCATGTGTCCAAGGCCACCGAACAGACCGTGTTGGATCCTGGCAACCAGGGCCTGCAATCGGCGTTCGGCGCCCTCAATCCCTGGCTTTTCCCGCCAACGGTGCAGTTGGCCCTGTCAGGCCATGTGCATGTCTGGCAGCAAATCAGCTTCTCCAGCCCCCACCCGACCCAGTTCGTGGCCGGCTTTTCCGGAACCCAGGAAGACGTTGTGCCGATCCCCGCCACCCTCCCCGCCGACGCGTCCGTCGCGCCGGGCGCGGCTGTCGAGGCCTTCAGTTCGTGGGTGGACGGCTTCGGCTTCATGACCCTGACGCGCACCGGGACCCAGACCTGGGACGTGGAGGTGCGCGATCAGAACGGCGCGGTGGTCAACCGCTGCGAGATCAACGGCCGCCGCTCCAAATGCGACATCGCCCAGGTCAGCGGCCCCAAGGGCTAGCGGTCGAAAACCGGAATTTGGGTCCTGCTGAACCCCCGGCGCGATGTGGGCCGAACGTCTGATTGATGGCCTGGGACTGGGGGGGAGAAACGCCCCTTGTGAGACGCTGACAACGTTGGCTTCTCGACGTGACGATATGCGGGGACTGCCGTCCTCAGTCGTCATCCACGTCGCTCAGAGCAGCATCGTGAGCGGCGTTGTAAGTGTCGGCGTAGGCTTGGCACCCCTCACGAAATGCCGGATTGGCGTTGTTCGGACAATCGATAGAGCCGGCGATGCTGTGTTGACGCGCCCAAGCCCAACCCGCCTCTTGTCCGTTGCAATCATGTGAGCAGTCGGCGGTTTCAACATCCTCGCCATAGGAGTCGGCCGTTGCGTCGACCCCGGAGTGGTTCGCATAGGCCCGCGCCTCAGGTGAGTTGTTATGCCCCCACCAGCCTCCGACACCCACCACCGCGAGCGCCAAAGCCAATAGCGCGCCCATGTCCACTCGCTTGTGCATCTGCGTCGCCGGCTGCTCTCAAATCGTTCCAAAAGACCGTCCGACCGTCCGACAGTATCGAACTGCGAGACTAGCTCAAGCCAGCGACCGCTGCCCCCCCCGACGGCGACCTTCGGAACGTCTGCATCCGGGCCGGCGCTGCGCCGCCTTCGGACAGCGGCGGGGTGCACATCGGCCGGCGCCCAGCGCCAGACTCTCAGCCCTCGCCAAGCTCCTCCGCCGCCGCGATCAGCCGCCTAATATCCTGCGGGCGCGACAGGCGGTGGTCGCCGTCGCGGATCAGGCTGAACACGACGTCCTGGCCCTCGACGGCCTGGGCCAGCTCCAGGGCGTGCGGCCAGGGTACTGAGGCGTCAAGCCCGCCCTGCAGCACCCGCACCGGGCAGTGGATCGGCAAGGGGCCGGGCAGAACCGACCAACGGGCGCCGTCCTCCAGCAGGGCGCGGGTGATGGGATAGCCGCCTTCGCCGAAATCGTCCGGCGCGGTCCACACCCCCTCCGTTTCCAAGGCCTTGAGCGCTTGCGGCGGCAGGGCCGGCTTCATCAGCGCCTCCGTGAAATCCGCCGCGGGCGCGATCAGGACCATGCCGCCCAAGCGCTCCGGCCGCGCCGCCGCAACCAGGCAGGCCAGCCAGCCGCCCATGGAGGAGCCCACCAGGATCAACGGCCCTCGGGTCAGTTCGTCGACGACCGCCAGGGCGTCGGCGCGCCAGCGCGAAATGGTCCCGTCCCGAAAATCCCCCGAGGACGCGCCATGGCCGAAGTAGTCAAACCGCACAAAGGCCCGGCCGCGGCCGCGCGCCCAGTCCGACAGCGCCTGCGCCTTGGTTCCGGTCATGTCGGAACGAAAACCGCCAAGCCAGACGACGGTTGGCCCGTCTGCGCCCACACAACGATAGGCTAGGCTTTCGCTCCCCTCGCGCGCCAAGTATCTGACGTCGTCAGTCAACCCGAAATTACAAGCATCTGTTTTTGATGGCATTTTTATAAGTCTCAGGTTCAAGATCTAGGTGCTGCAGGCGGTTCGTTCGATGCTTCCCGCATATTCCCGGATCATCCTGCTCAACTGCACGCATGATTGACTGCGGACTTCTCCCGAATCCACCGAAAGAGCCGCCCGTTCCATTGATGGCCGCCTGGGCCGACGAGGAAGCGTGACAGCCCTGCTGAGCGCGCCGTCTCACTTGTCCAGGCAACATAGCCGCTGAGGCCCATCTCCAACGTCCCCTTGACCGAAGACCAAAATGCCGCTGAAGGACACCATGCCTGAAAGTTTCCTCCGTATCGTCACCACGCACGATGACCAGGGTCGCTCGATCGTCCGCAGCGTCGATAGGCTCACGCCTAGCCCCATTTCCAACGGTCCAGCCGACTTCCAGCTCGTCTGGACCACGCCGAGCGTGCCCGCAGACCTGAACCGTGGCGATGACGGCGCGCAGGAGGCGGGCCTGACCCTGCGGGGAGGGTCGGTCATCCGAATAGTGGACATGCCGCCGGGCGCCGCCTCGCCGATGCACCGCAGCTTTTCCATCGACTATGGCATCGTCCTATCTGGCCAACTGGAACTGGAGCTGGACGGCGGCGAGGTCGTCGCATTGGCGGCGGGCGACATCGTCGTACAGCGCGGCACCAATCATCTGTGGCGCAATCCATCGCTGCAAACGACATGCCGTATCGCGTTCGTCCTCATTGAGGCGGCGCCGGTCGTGGTCAACGGCCGCATACTCGAAGAGGTTCACCCGTGAAGGGCGGCCGCCACGTCCTGCTGACAGGCGCGGGCGGGTTCATCGGCAGCCGGTTGGCCGAGGCCATTCTCGCCGCCCCGGACTTCCGCGATTGTCGGCTGACGCTTGTGGACCTGCGCCTTCCTGGCCTGCCCAACAATCCCCGCGTTCGCCGGATCGAGGGCGATATTTCCACCCCTGAGGTGCTCGCCCAGGCCCTGGATGGGCGAGCGGATATTGTCCTGCATCTCGCCGGCGTGCTGGGAGGCGCGGCTGAGGCCGACTATGCCCTAGGGCGGCGGATCAATGTCGACGCGACGCTGAATCTCTTCGAGGCTATTCGCAACCCGGACCTTCCCCCACGGCTCGTTTTCGCGAGTTCAATAGCCGTTTTCGGTCCCGACCTGCCGCCGCTGGTGGACGACGATACGCCGCCGTTTCCGACGATGAACTATGGCGCGCAAAAGCGGATGATGGAGATCGTGCTCGAGCAATTCAGCGCGCGCGGCTGGATCGACGGCCTCGCCATCAGATTGCCTGGGGTCGTTGCTCGGCGCGATGCCGACGCTCGACAAAAGGCCGCCTTCTTGAACACCTTGTTCTACGACTATGCGGCGGGGCGCAACATCACGTTGCCGGTATCGCCCGATGGCGCGACATGGCTGATATCGACGCCGGCCTGTGTCGAAGCCTTTCTCCACGCCCTTCGTGTCCCGGCTGGCGCCCTTGGACCGAGACGCGCCTTCACTCTGCCCGCTCAGCGTGTGCCGATTGAGGCGCTCGTCGTCGCCCTCGCGGCCCGGTTTCCGGAAAGCTCAAGCCGGGTCGCCTACAGGCCCGACGATGCGCTGGACAAACAGTTCGCGCGTCAACCCGCGCTGGTAACGTCGATCGCCGATAGCCTAGGCTTTCGGCACGATGGCGACATAGGCCGCCTGATTGACCATGCGATGCGGTAACGCCAAGGCGGGGCCGACATTCGCCATGAGGCGATGCGGTTCCGGCTTTCGCATCCGACAACCAAAAGGTCTGTTTGCGCTTCAACATCCGGGTCACCTCCCAGAATTGTCGAATCAGCGTTTGACCTCCGGCCCAAGCTGATTGAGTACGAAGCCTAGACCGCCCCCAGCCTTGCCGGAAACCGGATTGAGCGTTCTGCCTCCCAATTTCACCCTGCTGCAGATCGTGCCGAGCCTGGATATCGGCGGCGCGGAGCAGACGACGCTGGATGTCGGCGCCGCGGTCGTCCGGGCCGGCGGAAGGTCGATTGTCGCCTCCTCCGGCGGACGCATGACCGAAGCCTTGATCAGCGCTGGCTCGCGGTTCGCAGCCCTGCCGGTGAATTCCAAAAACCCCCTGACCCTCATCGCCAACGGCCGAGATCTGGCCCGGCTGATCCGCAAGGAAGGCGTCAGCATCGTGCATGTGCGCTCACGCGCGCCGGCGTTCAGCGCCCTGTGGGCGGCTCGCCGCGCTGGCGTTCCGGTGCTGGCGACCTACCACGGCGTCTACAACGCCAAGTCCGCGCCCAAGCGCTGGTATAACGGCGTGATGACCCGCGGCGACCGGGTGATCGCCAATTCCGCCTTCACGCGCGACCACCTGCTGGGCCAGCACCGGATCGACCCCGCCAAGGTGATCGTCATCCCCCGGGGGGTGGATCTGGAGCGGTTCGAGCCGGACGCGATCGACGAGGCGCGGCTCGAGGCCCTGCGCGTGCGCTGGGGACTGCACGAGCGGGATCGACGCCCCACGTTCATTCTGGCGGGACGGCTCACCCGGTGGAAGGGTCAGCGCCTGGCGATCGAGGCCCTGGCCAAGCTGCGCGACCGCGGGATCGACGCCCTCCTGATCCTGGTCGGCGACGCCCAGGGCAGGGTCGAGTATCCGGCCGAGTTGGAAGCGGCGGTGCGAGTGCTGGACCTGCAGGATCGGGTCAGGCTGGTCGGCGCCTGCTCGGACATGCCGGCCGCCTATCTGCTCGCCGATGTGGCCCTGGCGCCGTCGCTGGAGCCGGAGGCGTTCGGCCGAACCGCCGTAGAGCCTCAAGCCATGGGCCGGCCCGTGATCGCCGCCGCCCATGGGGCCGCCTGCGAGACCGTCGTCCCGGGAGAAACGGGCTGGCTGGCCGCGCCAGGCAATGTTGAAGCCTGGGTCCAAGCGATGGCCGAAGCGGTACAGGCAGGACCGGAGCGGTTGGCGGCCATGGGCGCCGCCGCCATGACGCGCGCGCGCCGCCTCTACTCGGTCCAGGCCATGACCGAGGCGACGATCGAGGTCTATCTCTCGATGCTCGCGGCCGCATCCGCGAGACGGCCTGACTGATATTTTAGGGGACGAACTGCGCTAAGCCTGTCAAGGACTGCTCAACCGCGCTTGATAGAAGCCCGTCCCTGGTCATATATCGGTTTGAGCAGCGCTCTGCTTCGGCCGAAGGGAGCGCGCGCGTGTCAACGTCTATGGAGATACCCTATTCGCCGCCCCATGCCCGCGCCCCCGTCCAAGGACGGTCCCCGAATCAATGATGAAATCCGCGTTCCCCGAGTCCTGCTGATCGACCACAACGGCGAAAAGCAGGGGGTCATGCCCACATCGTCGGCATTGGAAGCGGCGGAGGAAGTCGGGCTCGATCTGGTCGAAGTATCTCCAAATTCCGACCCGCCGGTCTGCAAAATCCTGGACTACGGCAAGTACAAATTCCAGGAACAGAAAAAGAAGAATGAGGCGCGCAAGCGCCAGAAGACCGTAGAAATTAAAGAAATCAAGCTGCGTCCCAACATCGACATCCACGATTACGAGGTGAAGGCTAAGGCCATGCACCGGTTCTTCGAGGAAGGCGACAAGGTCAAGGTAACCTTGCGCTTCCGTGGCCGCGAGATGGCCCACCCGGAACTGGGCATGAAGCTGCTGCAGCAGGTCAAGACCGACTTCGAGCCGGTGGCCAAGGTCGAGTACGAGCCGCGCATGGAAGGCCGGCAGATGATCATGATCCTGGCTCCGCGCTAGTCCGGGTCGGGCAGGCGCGCTCGCCTTTCGCCGGATAAGCGGGTGAAAAGACCAGGGATCACGGCATGACGAGGGCCAATCCTTCCGGCCCGATGGCGCAGGGCAAGGTCGCCATGGCCATCCTGCTGGCCGTGGTGTTCGTCAATCTGGCGGGATTTGGCGTGCTCCTGCCGATCCTTCCCTTCTACGCCCGGGCGTTCCATGCCCCGGCATGGCTGGTGACCTGGGTGTTCGCCGCCTTTTCCCTGGGTAACTTTGTAGCCGAGCCGGTGTGGGGGCGCCTGTCGGACCGGATCGGCCGGCGGCCCATCCTGCTGGGCACCATCGCCGCCAGCGGCCTCGGATTCATCGCCCTGGCCTTTGCCCCGAGCATCTGGGCGGTGCTGCTGATCCGCCTGGTCATGGGCCTGACCACGGGCAACCTCTCGACCATTCAAGGCTACATCGCCGACATCACCCCGCCCCAGCAGCGCGCCAGCCGTATCGGCCTCTTGGGCGCGGCCTTCGCCCTGGGCTTCGTCGCGGGCCCGGCCCTGGGCGGTTTGCTGGCCCGGCCGGACCTGGGCCTCGCCGGTTATCGCCTGCCCCTGCTGGTGGCCGGGGCCCTGTCGCTGGCCGCCAGCTTGGGCGCCTTCCTGTTTGTGCGGGAATCCTGCGCGCGGGTTCGCTTGGGCCCAAGCGTCAACGTCGGCGTGGCCCGGCGGGCGCTGAGCCATCCGGTGCTGGCGCGGGCCTTGGTGGTCACCCTGCTCTACACCGCCGCCTTCGCCGCGGCGGAGTCCACCTTCGGCCTGTGGACCCAGCATCGCTATGGCTGGGGACCGCAGAAACTGTCGATCTGCTTCGTATTCGTGGCGCTCACCGCCACCCTCGCCCAAGGCTTTCTAACCGGACGCATCACCCGCCGCTTCGGCGAGGCGGCGACCCTGGCGGGCGGATTGGCCATCATCACCCTGACCCTGGCCGCCCAGCCCCTCGGCCAGGGCATGCCGCGCACGGTGCTCCTGCTGGCCCTGACCGTGTTCGGCCAAGCCCTGGCCCTGCCCAACGTGACGGCGCTGATCTCGCGATCGACCCCGGATCATTGCCAGGGAGCTATGCTCGGCCTGAATACAGCCTTGGGCGCCTTTGCGCGGGTCGTCGGCCCCATCGCCGGCGGCGCCCTGTTCTCCCTCGTCGGCGCCGATGCGCCGCTCTACGCCGCCGCCCTGCTGGTCGCCCCCGCCATCCTGCTGGCTTGGCAGGCCGAGGGCGCGGCCAAGCGGCGGGGCGGCGCGGCCCCATTGGCGCTCAAAGCGGGCGACCCGCTGAACCAGATCGGCTGAAGCCAGACCGCGGACGCCTTGCTTTTCCGCCCCAATTCCCCTATTGCACGCCCCTTCGCGGAGCCGCCTGGCCAAAGGCATGCCATGGCGGCTCGAAATGCTATCTAGAGGACGGTTCTTCGGGACCGCAGCAAAATGCCCAAACTGAAGACGAAATCGGGCGCCAAAAAGCGCTTCAAGATGACCGCGTCCGGCCTGATCAAGGCGGGCGTGGCGGGTAAGCGGCACCGGCTGATCAGCCACAACGGCAAGTACATCCGCCAGCAGCGCGGCACCAAGGTGCTGAATGCTTCCGACGCCAAGGTGGTGATCAAAAACTACCTTCCGTACGGCCTCTGACACCCCGATCTTGAAGAGATACTGACATGGCTCGCGTCAAACGGGGCGTCACCGCCCACGCCAAACACAAGAAGGTCCTGGAACAGGCCAAGGGCTTCTACGGTCGCCGCAAGAACACCATCCGCGCCGCCAAGGCCGCGGTGGACAAGGCCGGCCAGTACGCCTACCGCGACCGCAAGGTGCGCAAGCGCATGTTCCGCGCCCTGTGGATCCAGCGCATTAACGCCGCGGCGCGCCTGGAAGGCTTCACCTACTCGCAGTTCGTCCACGGCCTGGACCTGGCCGGCATCGACATGGACCGCAAGGTTCTGGCCGATGTCGCGGGCGCCGACCCGGCCGCGTTCAAGGCCATCGCCGACAAGGTTCGCGCCGCGCTGGCTTAAAAGCATTGGGTTCCTGAACCCGCCTGCTTAAAAGAGCCCTCCAGCCCGGTGCTGGGGGGCTTTTTGCTGATTCCTGGATTCCCATGACCGACCTGACATCCCTCGAAGCCCAACTGACCGCCGCCGTGACCGGCGCGATCGACCTCGCGGCACTTGATGCGGTGCGCGTGGCGGCCCTGGGCAAGACCGGCTCCATCTCCAACCTCTTGAAGTCCCTGGGCGCGATGAGCCCGGACGAGCGCAAGACCGCTGGCCCGGCCATCAATGGCCTGCGCGACAAGATCCAGGGCCTGATCGCCGAACGTAAGGCGGTGCTGGAGGGCCAAGCCCTGGAAGGCAAGCTGGCCGCCGAGCGGCTGGACCTGACCTTGCCCGCCCCGCCGCGCCGCAAGGGCCAGGTGCACCCCACCATGCAGGCCTTCGACGAGCTGATCTGCATCTTTGCCGAGCTGGGATTCGCCGTGGCCGAGGGACCGGACATCGAGGACGACTTCCACAACTTCACCGCGCTGAACTTTCCGCCCAAGCACCCGGCGCGCGACATGCACGACACCTTCTTCCTGCAGGAGGGCCCGGACGGGACGCGCAAGGTCCTGCGCACCCACACCAGCCCCGTGCAGGTGCGCACCATGATGAGCCAATCCCCGCCCATCCGCATCGTCGCCCCCGGCCGCACCTACCGCAAGGACAGCGACCAGACCCACACGCCCATGTTCCATCAGATCGAGGGCCTGGTGATCGACCGCGACACGCACATGGGCCATTTGAAGTGGACCTTGGAAACCGTGCTCGCGCGTTATTTCGAGACCGACGCAGTGACCACCCGCTTTCGTCCGCACCACTTCCCCTTCACCGAGCCATCGGCGGAGATGGACGTGGGCTGCGACCGTTCGGGCGGCGGGCTGAAGATCGGCCAGGGCTCCGATTGGCTGGAGATCCTGGGCTGTGGGATGGTGCATCCCAATGTGCTGAGAAACTGCGGCCTGGACCCGGACGAGTGGCAGGGCTTCGCCTTCGGCTTCGGCGTGGACCGCCTGGCCATGCTCAAGTACGGCGTGCCCGATCTGCGCGACATGTTCGCCGCCGACACCCGCTGGCTGCAGCATTACGGCTTCTCCGCCTTCGCGGCGCCCAATCCGGCCTCGGGGCTCAGCTGATGAAATTCACCCTGTCCTGGCTCAAGGAGCACCTGGAGACCGACGCCTCGGTCGCCCAGATCGTCGACGCCATGACCATGGCGGGCCTGGAGGTCGAGCACGTCGAGGACCCCGCGAAAAAGCTGGCCGCCTTCACCGTGGCCAAGATCGTGGACGCCGTGCAGCACCCCAACGCCGACCGCCTGCGGGTCTGTCAGGTGGATACGGTGGATGGCGTCAAGGAGATCGTCTGCGGCGCTCCCAACGCGCGCGCGGGCCTGGTGACCATCTACGCCCCCATCGGCGCCTATGTGCCGGGCCTGGGCGTGACCCTGGTGGAAAAGCCCGTCCGCGGCGTCGTCTCCAACGGCATGCTGTGCTCGGCCGCCGAATTGGAAGTGGCGGAGGAATCCAATGGCATCATGGAGTTGTCGGAAGATCTTCAGGTAGGTATTTCAGCCACCAAGGCGCTAGGCCTGGAAGCGGTGATCGACTTCGAGGTGACCCCCAATCGGCCCGACTGGCTGGGCGTGGCCGGCATCGCCCGTGACCTGGCCGCTGCCGGCGTTGGCCGCCTGAAAGACATGACGGTAGCGCCGGTTAAGGGCGAATTCTCATGCCCAATCACCATCCGCATCAAGGCCGGGGACGCCTGCCCGATGTTCGCCGGCCGGCTGGTCCGCGGCGTGAAGAACGGCCCCTCGCCGGACTGGCTGCAAGCCCAGCTGAAGGCCGTAGGCCTGCGTCCGATCAACGCCCTGGTGGACGTGACCAATCTCATCTCCTACGACCGCTGCCGGCCTCTGCACGTCTATGACCGCGCCCTGCTTTCAGGCGACGTGATCGAAGCGCGGCTGGGCCACCACGGCGAACACAATGCGCCCGAACACCTGATCGCCCTGGACGGCAAGACCTACGCCATTGGGCCGCAGATGTGCGTCATCGCCGACGCCGACGGCGAGCGGCCCATCGGCCTGGGCGGGGTCATGGGCGGGGAAAGCACCGGCTGCTCCGACGCCACGACCGAAGTGTTCCTCGAAAGCGCCTGGTTCGACCCGATCCTCACAGCTCAGACCGCGCGGGCCACGGGCATCAGCTCGGACGCCGCCTACCGTTTCGCCCGCGGCGTGGATCCGGGCTTCGTCGAGGACGGCCTGGAGCTGGCCACACGCCTGATCCTGGACCTGTGCGGCGGCGAGGCCTCCGACGTGACGGTTGCCGGAACGGCGCCTCCATCCCCCGCGCCCATCGCCTTCGATCCGGCCTATGTGCATCGCCTGAGCGGTATGAGCATCGAGCGTGATCGGGTGCTGGACATCCTGCACAAGCTTGGTTTCCTCATCGAAGGCCATGGGCCGACCGTCACGGTCGTTCCGCCCACCTGGCGGCGCGACGTGGACGGCAAGGCGGACCTGGTGGAAGAGGTCGCCCGCATCGCCGGGTTCGCCGCCCTGCCCTCCACGCCCCTACCCGAGGCTCCCCGTCCCGTCGGCGGCGTGCTGACCCCGCGTCAGGCCCGCGCGCGCATCGCGCGGCGGGCCCTGGCGGCGGCCGGCTACGCGGAAGCCGTCACCTGGTCCTTCACCGCGAAGAAGATCGCGACCCTGTTCGGCGGGGGCCCAGAAGCGGTCGTGCTGGCCAATCCGATCGCCTCGGATCTGGACTGCATGCGCCCCTCGATCCTGCCCAATCTGATCCAGGCGGCCGGCCGCAATGCGAGGCGGGGGTTCCCGGATGTCGCGCTGTTCGAAATCGGACCGGTGTTCGCGGGCGATGCGCCCGGCGATCAGCGCACCGCCGTGGCCGCCATCCTGGCCCCGCACCGGCCCCGCCGCTGGGACCATGCCGACACCGGTCAGGACGTCCATGCCATCAAGGGCGAACTCCTAGCCCTGCTGGAAGAACTAGGCGCCCCCGCCGCGTCCCTGCAGATCGCCCAGGGTCAGGCCGGTGCCTGGTGGCATCCGGGCCAATCCGCGCGCCTACAGCTTGGCCCCAAGGCGGTGATGGCGGAGTTCGGCGCCATCCACCCCGCCGTGCTGCAGGCCCTGGATGTGGAAGGGCCGGTCTATGGCTTTGAGCTGTGGCTGGAGGCCATTCCCGAGCCCAAGCGCAAGGCGACCAAGACGCGGCCACTCCTGAAGGCTTCGCCGCTGATGCCCCTGTGGCGCGACTTCGCCTTCCTGGCGCCGGAAACCTTGGCCGCCGGCGACCTCGTGCGCGCCGTGCAGGGCGCGGACAAGGCGTTGATCGCTTCGGCCAGGGTGTTCGACCTGTACCAGGGCCAGGGCGTGCCGGAAGGCTTTAAATCCTTAGCCATCGAAGCGCAGATTCAGCCGGTGGAGCAGACCCTCGCCGACAAGGACATCGAGGCCCTGTCGGCCAAGATCGTCGCGGCGGCGGAGAAGCTCGGAGCGAAACTGCGGAGCTAGATATAGGAACCACGAAGGTCACGAAGAACACAAAGGAAGCGCTGTCCTCTTAGTGTCCTTCGCGGGCTTCGTGGCTGAATTCTAAAACGGCAGGAGATGCCGCGTGCGGGTGTAGGCCAGGTAGCCGACGTTGGCGCCGAGCCTCAGGCCCAGGCCGGCGCGGATCGGCGCCAGGGTGATGATGTCGGCCTTTTGGTAATTCACGCCCAGGCCGCCCACCACATAGGCCGAGCCCTCCACGCCGGGGAAGCGCTGGTAGATCTGGTCAGGCTCCTGAATGCCGTAGCATAGGGTGAATACCCGCGCCGCGTTGCCGCCCACGTCCCAGCCGATGGACGGACCCTGCCAGTAGACGGTCTGGGGCTGCCGGTTCTTCATGTAGAGCAGACCCTTGCCGTAGCGCAGGCCGATGGTGAGCGCCACAGCGCCTTCTTCGCCGGCGATATAGCCGGTGGGCCGCCCGTTGTCGTGAAAGGCCTTCTCGATCACCGCCCCGGCCGCCTCCGCCGTGACGCCGAAGAAGTTCGACGCGGAATTGACGATCTCGTCCCGCGAATAGGACTCCGCGGGCGTGCTGGCGGGGTAGGACGGTCCGTGATCGGGGGGCGGCGGCGCGTCCTGCGCCAGCGCCTGTTGGGCGATGAGGCTCAATCCTGAGGCCAGAAGCACGCGGCGGTCCATGACAACTCTCCTTGGGGGGCTCGACAACGCCCTCCCGAGTGCAGTTTTGGTCAAGCCCCCTTAATTGGCGATTAACCGTAAAGCCTCAACGCCGCAGACGGCGAGCGCGATGCACGGCCTCGTCCAGCGCCGACGCGAAACGCGAACGGTCGGTCGCCTGAAACGGCGGCGGACCGGATGTGATCTGGCCCACCGAGCGCAGGTGCTCGCCGATGGCCCGTCCGGCCAGGGCTGAGCCGATGGAATCTACGGTGAAGGCCTTGCCGCGCGGCCCGAGCACGATGGCCCCCTTGGCCAGGGCGCGCTGGGCCAGGGGGATGTCGGCGGTGATCACGATGTCGCCCGCCGCGGCGTTATCGGCGATCCAGTCGTCGGCCACGTCCGGTCCGGCGTCCACGATCACCCGCTCGATCAGGGGCTCGCGCGGGGTCATGATGAAGGCGTTGGCCACCACATAGACCTTGAGGCCATAGCGGCGCGCCACCTTGTAGGTCTCCTCCTTCACCGGACAGGCGTCGGCGTCGACGAAGAGGCGCGGATCCGCCATGGGTCGCAGCAGCGCCTTAGGCGCGGCCCAGGAAGTCGCCTTTGGTCAGGTCGACACCCGCCTGGCGCATCAGATTGTAGGCTGTGGCCGCGTGGAAGAAGAGGTTGGGCAAAACGAAATTCGTCACATAGGCTTGGCCCTTGAACGCGAGCTCGCCATTCGGAAACTTCAAGACGATATCGCGCTCTTCGGAACCGTCGATCTGTTCGGGTTTGAAAGTCTCGATATAGGCGATGGTCTTGGCCAAGCGCTCACGCAGCGCTTCGAAGCTGGCCTCGGTGTCCTCATAGGACGGCGGCGTCTGACCGGCCAGGCGCGCCATGGCGCCCTTGGCGTTATCGGAGACGATCTGGCATTGCCGCACGAAGGGATACATATCGGGGAAGATGCGCGCCTGCAGCAGCACCTGTTCGTCCACTTTGCGCGCCTTGGCGTAGGCTTCCGCCTTGTCGAGCACGATCATCAGGCCCTTCAGGCTTTGAATGAGCGCCGGCGCGACGGTTTGGTGCATGGAAATGGCCATAGACGGTCTCCTCGATCCTAAACGGATGCGCCGCTTCTAGCGCGGTTCGGCCGTAGGCATGAAGCCCCAATCCTCGCCCCTGCGGCTCCAACTCCGGCGTCACAGGCAAGGAGGCCTCGCGATAGAGCGCGAATGTGCTAGAGGCACGCGCCATGACTACTCCGCTCGAGCGAATCCGAAACTTCTCGATCGTGGCGCACATCGACCACGGCAAATCGACCCTGTCAGACCGGCTGATCCAGGAGACCGGCGGGCTGACCGCGCGCGAGATGAAGGAGCAGGTGCTCGACAGCATGGAGATCGAGCGCGAGCGCGGCATCACCATCAAGGCCCAGACCGTGCGCCTGCAGTACCGCGCCGACGACGGGCAGGACTATATCCTGAACCTGATGGACACCCCCGGCCACGTGGACTTCGCCTATGAGGTGTCCCGCTCCCTGGCCGCCTGCGAGGGCTCGATCCTGGTGGTGGACGCCTCTCAAGGCGTGGAGGCCCAGACCCTGGCCAACGTCTATCAGGCCATCGACAACAACCATGAGATCGTGCCGGTCCTGAACAAGGTCGACCTGCCGGCCGCCGAGCCCGAGCGGATACGCGCGCAGATCGAGGACGTGATCGGCATCGACGCCTCGGACGCCGTGCTGGCCTCGGCCAAGACCGGCCTGGGCATCCATGACGTGCTGGAGGCCATCGTCACCCGCCTGCCCCCGCCCAAGGGCGACGAAGCGGCGCCGCTCAAGGCCCTGCTGGTCGACGCCTGGTATGACGCCTACCTGGGCGTGGTGGTGCTGGTGCGGGTGTTCGACGGGCGGCTGAAGCTGGGCCAGCAGGTCAAGATGATGCAGACCGGCGCCACCTACCGCGTCGAGAAGCTGGGCGTGTTCAAGCCCAAAGCCTCCGACGTGGACAGCCTGGGGCCCGGCGAGATCGGCTTCTTCACCGCCGCCATCAAGGAAGTGGCCGACGCCGCCGTGGGCGCCACCATCACCGATGAGCGCAAGCCGACCACCGAGCCTCTCCGAGGCTTCAAGGAAGTGCAGCCGGTGGTGTTCTGCGGCCTGTTCCCGGTGGACGCCGCCGACTTCGAGGACCTGCGCGCCGCGGTCGGCCGTCTGCGGCTGAACGACGCCTCCTTCACCTATGAGATGGAAACCAGCGCCGCCCTGGGCTTCGGCTTCCGCTGCGGCTTCCTGGGCCTGCTGCACCTGGAGATCGTGCAGGAGCGCCTGAGCCGCGAGTTCGACCTGGACCTGATCGCGACCGCCCCGTCGGTGGTCTACAAGATCAAGCTGACCTCGGGCCAAGAGATCGAGCTGCACAACCCGGCCGACATGCCCGACCCGGTGAAGATCGACACCATCGCCGAGCCGTGGATCAAGGCCACCATCTTCACCCCGGACGACTATCTGGGCGCCGTGATCAAGCTGTGCCAGGACCGGCGGGGCAATCAGCGGGAGCTGAGCTACGTCGGCAGCCGCGCCATGGTAGTCTACGACCTGCCGCTGAACGAGGTGGTGTTCGATTTCTACGACCGGCTGAAGTCCATCTCCAAGGGCTACGCCTCCTTCGACTATCAGATCGAGGACTACCGGGTGGGCGACCTGGTCAAGATGCAGATCCTGGTCAACGCCGAACCGGTCGACGCCCTGTCCATGCTGGTCCACCGCACCCGCGCCGAAAGCCGCGGCCGGTCCATGGTGGAGAAGATGAAGGAGCTGATCCCGCCGCACCTGTTCGTCATCCCGATCCAGGCGGCCCTGGGCGGCAAGATCATCGCCCGCGAGACGGTGCGGGCCCTGCGCAAGGACGTGACGGCCAAGTGCTACGGCGGCGACGCCAGCCGCAAGCGCAAGCTGCTGGACAAGCAGAAGGAAGGCAAGAAGCGCATGCGCCAGTTCGGCAAGGTGGAGATTCCGCAGGAAGCCTTCATCGCCGCGCTCAAGATGGACGACGATTAAGGCGCCGGCCAGCGGAGCTACGGAACGGCGCGGCGGCTCTGACCGCTCACAGCTAGAGAGGCCGAAGCGTTCCCGCGGCGATCACGGGTCCCGTTGGCGCGCCGGTAGTTGAACCACCTCGCGGCTCAAGCGATACCGCAAGGATTGCCCTGACCCTGGAGTCGCTAAGAACGGCGGCTGTCGCGGGCAGCTTAGCGCTTACGACCCGCAACAGCCCAATCGGGCGTGGCCTGCCGCCAGCAGGAATAATCCAAAGTTCCGGCGAGCGGCCTGACGCGGCCACCTGTCCAACAGGAATGACGGTAACGGCGTTCTGCGCGGGATCAAGGGTGGCGACGTAGAGCGGCCTGCCGTCGGGGGCGGTAAGGGTCGCGATTTGTTGAGCGTGAGGCGCGGACGGCTTGGTCGGGAGGATCAGGACGATGGCGAGGCAGGCGGCGGCGAGCGTCGACAGGGCCGCGGTCGCGCGCCAGACCGTCAGACTATTCATCCAACGGGGACGATTGGGGAGGGCGACAACGTTGGACGGGGCGATGATCGACCCGGCGATACGCTCCCAAACCGTGTCGGGTGGCGTGACCTCTCCAACATCGCCAGTCAAGGGCGAGAATCGTTGCTCCCAGGCGTCGATCCTGGCAGCGAATGCGGGGTCGGCGCTTGCACGCTCTCTGGCGATTGATCGTGCGTCGCCTTCGGTGAGGCCGAGAACGTATTCGGCCGCTGCTAAGTCGACCTCATCTTCGCCTGGGCCCTTGGAGCCGCTGATGTCGGGACCCTGATCGGTCATCGCTCAAGACATACTCGCAATTTTAGCAATGCACGCCGAATCCAGCTTTTCATTGTTCCCAATGGCACCCCCGCCTCCCTGGCCAACGCCTCATAGGTGCACCCGTCGAGAAAGGCGCTCTTGATCGCGCTCTGCTGCGGCTCGTCCAGACCGCCGAGGCAGTGGGCCAGGCGCTGGCGGTCTTCTTCGTTTTCCAGGTTGACCTGAGCCGACGGCGCGGCGTCTGCGACCGCCAGGCCCTGTTCGATCGGCCGGTAGCGCTCGGGGTGCGCCGCGCGGGCGCGATCGATCGACCGGTTGCGCGCGATGGCCGCCAGCCAGGTGATCGGGCTGGCGCGGGCGGGGTCAAAACCGCCCGCGCGGCGCCAAACTGTTACATAGACTTCCTGAAGCACGTCTTCGCTCTCGCTGGGTTCGCCCAAGATACGCAGGCAGACGCCAAAAAGCTTCGCGGATGTCCGGTCATAGACGTCTTTCAGCGCGGCGGCGTCGCCTTGACCGACTCGTTGCAGGGCATCGGAAAGCGCTTGTCGCCGGCGCTCCAGTTCCATTTTAGCCCACCCAGCCGTCGTTTTCTCCGCGTTCTTACGTTCGGCAAACTGGCTTGGACTTGGTCAGGGCCAAAATAATAATCCGGGGCTCTGCATCCGCCCCCGGGGGCGTCCCGTAGCTGCTTCAGTCCTCCATGCTCGGAGGCGGCAGAATTGGACTAACTCCCATGCGCTCCAACACACCCCGGACCATCGCTACGGCGATGTTTGCTCTCGCTTTAGGCGCTGGCGCTTCAACAGCGGCGCTAGCGGACATGTCTATGGGAGGCGATCCCATGGTCGGCGGCGCGGCCATGTATCCGTCGAAGAACATCATCGAGAACGCCGTCAACTCCAAGGACCACACCACCCTGGTGGCCGCCGTAAAGGCAGCCGGCCTTGTGGAAACGCTTGAAGGCCCAGGCCCATTCACGGTCTTCGCCCCCACCAACGAAGCCTTCGTCAAGCTGCCAGCGGGCACGGTGGACACGCTGTTGCAACCGGACAACAAGCCCAAGCTGACGGCGGTGCTGACCTACCACGTCGTGCCTGGGCGGCTGACCGCCATGGACCTGACCCGCATGGTGCGTGAGGGCGGCGGCAAGACCTCGCTCACGACCGTGGAAGGCGAGCCGCTGATCGTCACCCGCGCCCACGGCCATCTCGATGTCACCGACGCCAAGGGGGATGTCGCCCGGATCACCATCGGCGATGTGATGCAGTCCAACGGCGTCATCCACGTCGTCAACACCGTCCTTCTTCCGTGATCACAAGGGGCCGGCGCCACATGCGCCGGCCCTTTTCATTTTCCACTGAAACTCAACTGGGGGGCGCGATGCGACCTATCAAGACTGCAGTATCCATCTCCGCCATGGCGGCGGGACTGGCGATGGCGAGCGCCGCCTGGGCCGACGACGCCGCACCGACCGTTCCCTACGTAGATAGCGGCCGGCTGCTGCTGACGCAGGGCGTCAGCAATATCGAAGGCGCAGCGGGCGGCGGACTGGCGACCTGGGCCGTCATCAGCGGCTATGGCACGAAGGACGCGGTTGGCGGCAACGTTCACGCCACTTACGTCAACCTGCCCAGCTACACCCTGCAGGACTACGGCGCAGCGGTGGGTCTGTTCGACCGGGTCGAGCTGTCCTACGCGCGAGAGGAATTCGATACCGGTTCGACCGGCGCAAAGCTCGGAATCGGCAAGAACTTCACCTTCGATCAAGACGTGTTAGGCGCGAAGGTCAAGGTGCTGGGCGACGCGGTCTATAACCAGGACAGCCTGATCCCGCAGATCGCGGTCGGTATGCAGTACAAGCACAACGAGCAGGACGCGATTGTCCATGCAGTCGGCGCCAAGGAGGCGGACGGGGTCGACTACTACATCGCCGCGACCAAGGTATTCCTGAACGAGTCCCTGGTGGTCGACACGACCTTGCGATTCACCAAGGCCAACCAGACCGGCCTGCTGGGGTTCGGCAGCGCACGCGACGACAACTACCATCCCGAGTTCGAAGGCTCGGTCGGCTATCTGGTGACGCGCCAAATCGTCGTGGGCGCCGAGGTGCGCACCAAGCCGAACAACCTGGGCTTCGCCAAGGAGGACGACTGGTACGACGTCTTTGCGGCCTATGCGATCAACAAGCATCTGTCGGCGACCATCGCCTACGCCGACCTCGGCTCGATCGCCACCTTCAACAATCAGCGCGGCGTCTACGTCTCGCTCCAGGCCGGCTTCTAGCCGTGCCCCCCGTAAAAAGGACCTCGGCCATGTCCGCCTCCCGCTCCCTTCGCTTCGCCGCCGCCCTGCTCTGCGGCGCCGCCCTGTTCGCCGCCGGCTCGGTCTGCGCGCAGGAGGCCACGTCGGCGCCTACGCCGATGGGGACTTCCCCTTCCGCCAATCCCGCCGGCGCCGACGCCATCCCCGGCGATGGCGTCTACAAGGCCTTCCACGAGCAGGCTGGAATCGACCGGATCATCGACGATTTCGTCGGCCGGATCACCACCGACCCCCGGATCTCCGAGCGGTTCAAGGGCGCCAACCTAGTTCGCCTCAGGTTCGAGCTGAAGGCTCAGGTCTGTTACCTCACCGGCGGTCCCTGCACCTATACCGGCAAGGACATGAAGACCGCCCACGCGGGCATGGATCTGAAAAACTTGGACTTCAACGCCCTTGCCGAAGACCTGCAGCTGGCGATGGACAAGGAACGGGTCAGTTTCCCGGCCCAGAACCGGCTTTTGGCCAAGCTCGCGCCGATGCAGCGGGCGGTCGTCACGAAATAGTTCGTGGTCCGGCCGGCGCTTTCCCCCTGCGCCGGCCGGGCCTGTCGTCGGAGCAGACCATGACCCCATCCGAGACCGAATCCACCCGCCGCCGATGGCTGCAGCGCGCCGGGCTGGCGATCGTCGCCGCGCCCGCCTTGGCGGCCTTCGCCACCTCGTCGGCCCGCGCCGCCGGCAAGACGCCAAAGGCGGACGTCGGCTACCAGTTCACCCCGCACGGCGACCAGCACTGCGGCGCCTGCACGTCCTTTATCCCGGGCGATAGCCGCCAGGGCGCCGGAACCTGCAAGATAGTCGATGGCGTCATCCCACAAAGTGGCTGGTGTTCGTTGTTCTCGAAGCGATAGCGTTTGTGGTCGACGGTAAGACCTCTCAGCGTGATCACTGGAAAGTCGGGACGCAAACCACAAACGCCTAGGCTTTGACTATGGCGTCTCAGGTCATGCCGGCCAGGAGGCCATCGACGTCCACCGTGGCGAAGGGCGCGACAGCGTCCGCGACGCCATAAGGCAAGAGTAGCGTGCGCTCCCGCAGCAAGGAGCCGCAGCTATAGACAACATTGGGCACATAGCCGTCGCGGGTGTGCTCGTCCGGCTCCAGCAGGGGGGCCGCCCTGCGCGCCAGCAGCTTGGTGGGATCCTCCTTGTCGAGCAGGCAGGCGCCGATGCAGTCGTTGCGCAGCGACCCCACGTCGTGCTGGACA
>Ga0182016_10001068_pt1 | contig 33584 bp, 32 predicted proteins | sample 712S2MmetaG_FD_120491 | JGI IMG/M metagenome (GOLD analysis project Ga0182016, IMG submission 120491) | Permafrost microbial communities from Stordalen Mire, Sweden - 712S2M metaG | ecosystem: Environmental > Terrestrial > Soil > Wetlands > Permafrost | place: Sweden: Stordalen | collected...
AGCAGCGACACAGTCAACAGCACCGGTCTAGAGCCGGAATCGTTCCGCTCGCACCATCCCCACCCGTCAACAACGCGGCAAAAATCCCCGAATTCTCGTCGAGTTTTTCAACGAAATAGGTCAACTTCAGACAACCGATGCAAGACGGAATTCAAAGCAATCCCGAGCGCAGCAGCGCAGGTGTAATGCTGACATATCCAACAGCCACGGCGGTGAAACAGCCACGGCGGTGAGGAGGCTGATACCGACCCCTCCATGCTTTGGCCGGATCCGCCCTGCTTATTAGACGCGATTGCTGAGTAGTAACCTATGCAGCAGGTGCCGATGACAGTGCTGCTGATTTTCAGCACAATGACACATCAAGGTCACAGATCCGCGGCGCGCGAGTTGCTTGATCAGGCGCAGCGTGAACTTCTGCCCGTGGTTCTTGATGGTTCGGCTGCGTCTGCCGTCGGCCGCGCCAGCCCCGCCGTGAGCACGCCGCATGCCGGGTCTGGCCTCCGAGCCGCCATCGCGGCACACTCCGTCACCGCACGCACGCACCGGAGCATTTTTATGACGCAAGTGATCCGCATACACCAGACCGGCGGCCCGGAAGTTTTGCGCTTCGAGGATCTGGCGGTGGGCGATCCGGGGCCTGGCGAGATCCGTGTGCGGGTGGAAGCGATCGGGCTCAATCGAGCTGAGGCGATGTATCGCGCCGGTCTGTACATGGGCACGCCCAAGCTGCCCTCGTTGATGGGCTTCGAGGCCGCGGGCATCGTCGAGGCGCTGGGTGAGGGGGTACAGGGATGGGCCCCCGGGGATCCAGTCTGCGTGCTGCCCACCTTCCGATTGGGGGAGTATGGTGTGTACGCGCAGCAGGCTATAGTGCCCGCGCGCAGCGTGATTGCAGCCCCTGCGGGGTTGACGCCCGAGCAGGCCGCCTCCATCTGGATGCAGTACTTCACCGCCTACGCGATCATCGAGGTCGCGAAGCTCGGGATCGGGGAGTTTGTGCTGATTCCCGCAGCCTCGAGCAGCGTCGGGCTCGCGGCCATTCAGCTCGCCAACTGGGCCGGTGCGGTTCCCATTGCCCTGACCCGACACAGTGTCAAGGCCGCGGCGCTGAAGGCCCAGGGCGCGCAACATGTGATTGCAACCGCCGAGAGCGATGTGGTGAGCGAAGTGATGCGAATCACGGGTGGAAAGGGCGCGCGCGCCGCCTTCGATCCGGTCGGCGGGCCGTTCGTCGAGACGCTCGCCAACTCCCTGGCCGAGGAAGGCATCCTCTTCATCTATGGCGGGTTGAGCGGTCAGCCCACGCCCTTCCCGCATTGGCCGGCGGCATTGAAGGGCTTAAGCATTCGCGGTTGGGTGGCCTCTTCGATCCTGAGCAAGCCCGAGCGCTTCAGTCGCGTGAAGGATGTGATCCTGCGGGGCCTGGCGGCGGGACATTTAAAGCCGGTGATTGCCAAGACCTTTCCCTTCAGCCAGATGGTCGAGGCACATCGCTTCCTCGAATCCAATGCGCAAGTGGGAAAGGTGGTGGTGAGGGTGTGATCCGATCGTCATCGCCCCCGCGGTCCTCCGGCGCTAGGCGTGGCCGCAGAGCGCCCTACTTCAGCTCCATCTACACGGCGCTCTGGCGCGCACTGGGAGTACCCTCGGCTCCGAAGTGCGTCCCCAACCTCTTATGCTGATATCGGCATCGACGGCCAACCGACCGATGAATAACAGCGATAGTCAGACCCTTGTTTAACCAAACATGGCCGCTTCGCATCTGGGAGCAAGATTGCGCTAGCAATCTCATCCGAGCCGAGCGTCAGCCGTACGCAAGGTCGGTGCTCTGTCCGACCTCGATAATATATCCGTCAGGATCGCGGATGTAGCAACGCGTCTCGCCGTACTTGGGTATCGGCTCCGTAATGAACTCGGCTCCTCGACTTTTCCATAATTCATAGCACGCTTGAATATCCGCAACCCGGAAATTCATAAAGCTGTTGATGTGATTCGGGTCGGGGACGCTGAGCGTTACCGTCGGTTTATCCGGGGTCGGTCCGCCTCCTACGTTCAGAATCATCCAAATATTCGCAAGCTGAAGGTACCCAGGAGCGTTGCCATCACCCAGGCTCAGAATGCGAGCGCCGAAGACCTTTTCGTAATAACGGGCCGATCGCTCGACGTCGGCGACGGTAAGAAAATGCGCGATGCTGATCCCCTCTCGCGGGGGCATCTCATAACTCTTCTGCTCGATTTGTACACTGCTCATTGACGACTCCCCTTCCGAACCGACCAGTATCACGGGTTGCACTACCTTCAATGTCTGACACGATAGCTGACGTTCGCGACAGTCAGCACGGGCCAGCAAAACCGGGCGCCCGGTCTCACTCACTAGCCGCTCTGACGCGGACATTCGGGGCTTTCGGTAGGCTCGACACTATCTTTAGCGCACTAGTGCGCTGGCGTCTTGCCATCGGGTTGCTCGAGAAACTCACGTATCGCCAGATTGACCAGATCGGGCCGACTATTGAACGTTCCATGCTTGCTCGCTGGGACAATAATCAGTTGCCCACGCGGTAGATCCCGAAACATCTCGGCATTGTCTTCAATCGATGTGAAGTCGTGGTCGCCGGCCATAACGAGCACCGGTATTGAAATCCTCTTGAGGTCGGCAGGCTCGATCACCACCGGCTGAAGCCACATGTCGTAACACTTCGCCATCAATGCCAGCCAGTGATCCGGGCCGTCGGGACTGACTTTCGCGTAGTCAGCCGAAAACCAGGGCGGGAGCGCTGCGGCCATCTCGCGGAGATGAGCATCCAATTGCTGTTGCGACCAATGGCTGCGCAGCTTTTGTTCTGGAGACAAATCCACCCGGATGTTCGCGCCTGAAATAACCAATCGACGGACCAGATTTGGATGATCCCGCACTAGGACCAGGGCGAGATCCGCACCATCACTGTGGCCCACTATGTCCACGGGGCCGAGGCCAATTTTCTCGATGATTGCCGCGGTGTCATCGGCCATCATTTTATAGGAGAGCGACCACGGGCCGTCCGGGCTATGGCCGTGCCCGCGTTGATCGATGCCGACGACCGTGCGAAAGGCCGAGAAATAATCCCGCTGGTTGGCAAAGCTATTGTCAAAGAACATCATGCCGCCGTGCAAAAATACGATCGGCGGGCCGTGGCCGTAGATTTGTGTGTAGAGCTTAGCGCCCCTCACCTCATAGTAGCGTTGAGTACTACCGGAGCTATCCGCATTCGCAACCATGGAGCCGAGTGCAGCGACGGCAGCAATAACGGCCCGTGCGAAGATATTCACGATGCTTGTCTCGGGATCTGCGAAAGCGTAACTAGGATACGCGATGTCGAGCACTGTTGCCTGCCGAGCAGCAGACAGTCGCGAGTGACTCGTCAGGTTCAGCAGTCGTCCCTCGATGTTGCGGTGCTGCAGCGGCTTGAAGTACCCGCCCGATAGCCGCGGTTCAGATGATTCCAAAGACCTTTGTCATCAGCGGCGTGTCAACTATCACGTGCGGAGCGACGATGTGGTAGCTGAGCGCGTGAACCCAGGCGTTGCCAGTTCGCAGCGTCAGTACGCTTTTGATCATTCCTGGGCCAGCGTACTGAAGCAGCACGAAAATCAAGGACAGTGCCACGTCCCGAGGTGAATCAAATACTGACCAGCCCTCGACAATATGCATCGCAGCGTAGGTAAGCCCGCCTAGCAGTATGGTGCTTATCGGCGATCCCGTTAGCTTGAGATATCGAGGCAGCAAGATTGCATAGATCAAGACCATCGTCGGTAAAACCGTCCCCACGAAGAAGATTAAGAAAGTCAGCGGCGCACCGAGCAGCACTTGGCGCGGACTCAGGCCGAATATAGTGTTGTTGAAAACAGCCAATTCGAAGGCGGATTCAATGGCCAGCACGACAGTGATCACCAGCGCGTCGTTGCGGCGATTAGTGGAGCGAAGATTGAGCTGAGTATTCGTGTAACGACGCCGAAAGTAGAGGTAGGGTGCAACTGCGAAAATCACGAAATTGTAGCTGGCCCATATGAAGACTTCGGTAGGTTTTGGCAGCACGCTACAGCCAAAGACGGTGCCAGCGATGTGGAAGCTAAAGGCGCGATAGCCAAGAGCCGGGCCCACGATCCAACCTCCGACCTGGCCGAGAGCCGCGTAGGCGAGAACAATGACCGTCTCGCGCAACGCAATGCGCCGTTCAGGCGCGCGAGCTGCCATATCGGGAATGACACGCCTGCGAGTGAGCAGGAACACTAGCCCCATCAGCACGAAGATCTCGAGCAAGGTGATACTGGGGGCGGCCATCTGCAGGGCAAACGGCAGTTGGGCGACCGCCGGACGCTCGAACGGTAGCGATCCCTGCGCGAGCCACAACACGACCAAGTAGCTGACGACCCACAGGGCTGCGGTGGCCTGGACGCCGCGATGATTAACGATGGCTTTAAGCGCCGTCCCCATCGAGGGCACGGCCGCAGCTTTCGTCGGCGGCGAATGATTGCTGGCGCTGGTCACTGGCTCCAGAGAAAAGTTCAGAGAGTGTCGCCGGGATCGCCGGCCGCCCGATACCGGTCCGCCCTGTTGTCCCAAGAGACTGCTTCGGCTAACCATAGCCACTATAACGCCAAAAGGTGATCCGCATGTCGCCTTGCTCCTTCGGTCTGCCGCTGGCGGCCCAGCTTGTTAGGCTGACCGGGCCGGCGTTATCTGCACAAGCGCAATGCGAATCGAATACTATCCCGAATAATCGACCCCTTCCGCTTGCCTGTCGGCCCTCATCAATGCACCGGATCGAAACGCAGATCGATATCAACGCCTCCGCTGAGCGCGTTTGGTCCATCCTAATGGACTTTCAGAGCTATTCGCGCTGGAACCCTTTTGTCCGGTCGATTGAGGGAACGCCGAAAGTTGGCGGATCACTCGCCGTACACATTCAACCTCCAGGTTCGAATGGCATGCGTTTTCACCCTACCGTGCTCACTGTCGAAGCGACGCATGAATTCAGATGGAAGGGAAAGCTGGTGATACGCGGGATATTCGACGGCGAGCACTATTTCATCCTAGAGCCAAAATCGGACACCCAGGTCATCTTTCGCCAGGGCGAGACATTTTCGGGCTTCCTGGTGCCCCTGCTTCGGCGTTCGCTCGATGGTGCAACCAAGCAAGGATTTGCAGCGATGAACGAAGCGTTGAAACGGGAAGCCGAGAAACTTGGCCGCGGAGCCGCTGGAGAATAAATTGAAATGGATCGCCGGCCCGATCATCGCCTCGGCTGTCCTGCTCTAAGGAAGCTTCTATGGAGCCCGTCCCTACCGCGCGAAAAATGGTGTTACTCATTGGCGCCTCGCGTGGCCTAGGTTATGCCATGGCCGAGGAGTTCCTCGCGCGCGGCTGGAACGTCATAGGCACCGTCCGGGGCATGGCTCGAACCCGATTGCATGAACTCTCGGAGCGCTCGTCCGGGAGAATCGAGATCGAGATCGTCGATATCACAATGCCAGATCAGATCGGCGCGATGCGTTCGCGCCTCGCGGACAGGGTGTTCGACATGCTGTTCGTCAATGCCGGCGTCACCAACAATCCGGAGGAAACGATCGGTGAGGTCGCGACGGAAGAGTTCGTGCGCGTAATGGTGACCAATGCGTTGAGCCCGATGCGGGTGTTGGAGACTCTCTACGACCTAGTTGCCGTTGACGGCCTGATCGGAGTGATGTCGTCGGGACAAGGAAGCGTCTCGAATAACACGATGGGGAAGCGGGAGGTGTATCGTGGCAGCAAAGCCGCACTGAACATGTTCATGCGCAGTTTCGCGGCACGCCATACCGCTGATCACAGAAGCATGGTCCTGATGGCGCCGGGGTGGGTGCGCACTGAGTTGGGTGGCCCAGACGCGCGACTCAGCATCGAGGAAAGTGTCCCGAACATCGTCAGCACACTCCTGGCCACCCAGGGCAAACCTGGGCTGCATTACCTGGATTATCTTGGCCGGTCGATTCCCTGGTAGCAGAAGGCACTCATATGGTCGCTATGACATGCAGCTTTGAAGTAGATTCAGCTGGAAACCCGTCCGTGCGCTCTTGGAGCGGTTGCTCCCGATAGCCCGCAACGGGTTTGAGGATGTACATACGACGAGCCGGTCAAATAGCGACGGCGACGCCCGGGCCGAGACACGCGACCGACAGACCACCCACAATAACGGCGGTAACGATCCAAGGAATAGAAACGTCGAGATAGCTAGACGCACCGTCAGAAGGCGATGATCGCGCTGCACGTGCCGGCGCGGATAGCAGCCCGATGTGGAGCAGGAGGGATTGAGGCACGGCGCCTCGCAGCATGACGCTCGAAGCATTGTGGTCGAGCGCCGCCGTCAGTATTGCAATCCCGCCGGCGGTGCCCCATGCCGTAACGGCAATGACTCTGGCTCGGACGAGCGGTTGAGCGAACGGTGCCAATTGATGCCCGACTGCACGCACGGCAAAGGTATATAGGGCGACCCCTAAAACGATCATCATATACCGTACCGGTTCAGCCACGTGATACTGCTGAATCGCCCAGGCCCAATCATCGGTCTTGGTCGCGGCACTGTAGACAAGCTGCATACCAAACCAGAAGAGGTTGAACGCAGCCGCCAGGGTACAAAAGAGATGGGTGGCAACCAGCCGGCGAGAAGAAGAAAAATGGGCGCCAAGCAAAGTGCCCACACCGACTATCAGGTTCGCTACTGGCCCGGCGAGGTCAACGGCGCTACCGGTCACTGAGCATTTCACGTGGACCGAGGAGAGTGACTCGATCTGGCCGCGCAACGCCAGGCATGCACCGCCATGACCGAGGACATGATGGGCGACATCGGCCGATACGTATGCGACCAAGCTGATCGCTGCGATCGTCACGATGCTGTCCCTGCCCATGACTGAAGCATACCCGCCCGAGATCGCCGGGCGTAGCGCTTGCGTTAAGTCGGGAGGAACCACCGGGTGTGCGGCATGTTCGGCTGCGCGAGCAGCGATACGGTCGCCGTGCGCGACATCGCGAACACGCAGTTACACAAGATCGCAGCCGCGCAACTTGCTGTCGAGCGCCATATTGAACAGCGCGAGTTTGCGCTTGTGAGCGGCGATCTCGAGGCGAACCCGAATTGCCCAAATATCCCTGAGTTTGAGCGGTGCTTTTTGCCCGGCCAGCTTACCTTTGTTCCAGGGATCGCGGCCGCCACATACAACGGGGGATGGCAGCATCTTGAACTCCTACGGTTTGAAGGGAGTTCAAAGGGTGAAATTAACCGACTGGAAAGCCACGACCAACATCGGTTCCGCTCAGCGATCCAGCATGTACGCATGGGTTCACTGATATTCCTCTTCGCGTTGATGGCGTACGGCAGGCACGGTCACTGTATGACTGTCATCAATCTCAAATAGCGCTACATAGCCCGAGTGACCAAACGAGATCAAAAGCTCGCGCCAGCGCAGATTCTTCCGGTGCAGCGCCTTTCGGCACGAGAATGGCGAGTAAGCGAGTAGATCAAGCGCACGTTCAATGACTTCAAGTGCTCGTTCTGCCGCACCCAGATCCCGTTCGACAAGAAACTCGTAAAGTCGATCGAAGTCCTCAAGAGCCTCCGCAGTCAGCCGAACTTTATATGTCACGGCCGGGTGCGCTGCGCGCGCGCCAGCCGCTTGCGAAGTCTGGCGGTGGCCTTATCGGCGGGCACATAGCCGCCTACCGACCGCGCACGTTCCGCGCTCGCCATGCCTCGCGCAAGGAAATCCAATTGAGTCTTGCGAAAATCGATGCTGCGCGAAACTGCGTCCATGACAAAGGCGGACAACGTTTCTCCGGGACCAAGCACGCTTTCCGCATCGGCCCGCAGCTTTTCCGACACCCGCAGCGGCGGAATGGTTCGCGATTTAACGCCAGTCATAACGACCTCCATTTGCATCGCACTTGCGATGCAACCTGACGTAAGGCAACCTGAAGTTCAAAGTCGCCCAGTGGCCGGTCTATGGCCCCGATTTCCCGATGGCGAATGTCCGGGTTTGGCCGATGAGCGACAGTCGTCCCGGCGAGGTCTGCTGTTGACACCAAGCCGCCCGACGCGGCCGGTCGCTTCAGAGAAAGTAGGCTGCGACTTTCCACCGTCAGTATCTGAAGGGATTACTTTTATACCACCTCGGTCTTATGTCGCCGCCGTAAATCAATTGCAGCGATACACAACTCCCTCCACGACTCCTTGTGACTCCTGGAATGCATTCGAGGTATCAAATATGGTATTTCCGCCAAGGCCGATAGCTTGATTTCTCGCAATGCGCTGTCCGGCGTCCGTCACGTTTCCCCCATTTACATTGCTGAGGTTGCCAACAGCCTTACAGTTCGCGACTTCCCCGGCAGTTTTAGTGACCTTCACTTGTTCCGCTCCCGGCGCTAGCGGGATACCAGAATTGCTAATCCCCGGGGCAACGGATATCCCAGCCGGAGCGAAACATCCCGTCGCAACCAGACATAGAAATGTGACAAGGAAGAAAATTCTCCGTGGCATAGAGACTCCTCAATTTGCGCGACCATTGTCGCTAGCTTGAAAACAATGTGAAACTCATATCTATCGCGTTCATAGCCTACCCCAGCCCACGAACGGCAGCTCCAGGGGGTCAAGTTACGGCAGCGATCGGCAGCAGTTGGCCTCCGGCGCCCGGGTTTACGCACTCATATATTCCCAGTGGGGTGATAAGCAGTCTGCATTGGGATGGCTGGCCACTGCTGAGCGATTGCGCGATCCCGAGTTGGCTCAAATCCAAAACGATAGGCTACTCGATCCGATTCGCAATGAGCCGGAATTCAAGGCGATCGAGACGCGGATGAATTTTCCGCCTTAAGGGTCTCGGCGCTCTGCCAGCAAGCAGTGGCTCGCGACGGGCAGGCAGGGGTCGGCTTCAGACGTTCCCTGTAGGAGGTCGGTCGCAAGCCTCGGACCATCTCATTTCGATCTATCATCAGAGAATGTCCAAGAGCGCCACCAGGATTCGGTTCAAAGCAAAACTGCTGCTGCCCACTTCAGCGGGGAAGGACACCTCTTGGACCTTTCTGACGTTGCCAAAGACCGCCAGCGCGAAGCTCCCCTCGCGGGGCATGACGACGGTTGAAGGCACACTCAATGGCTTCCCCTTTCAAGCGACGCTTGAGCCGGACGGCCAAAACGGTCACTGGCTCAAAATCAGCCGTAAGTTGCGTGAAGCTTCGGGCGCAATCGTTGGCGATGTCGTAGCGTTGGATTTCGCTTTGGCGGGAGAGGAGCCGGAGCCGAAAGTGCCGGCAGATCTCCGGAGGGCGCTCGTGAGCGCTCCGAAGGCGCATGCGGTATGGACGGACATTACGCCCGTTGCTCGGAGAGACTGGATTCACTGGATCATCTCAGCCAAACGGCCTGAAACGCGCGCGCGCCGTATCAGGAATGCCTGCGCGATGCTCGCTGATGGAAAGCGGCGCGTTTGCTGTTTTGACCGATCTGGGTTCTACAGCAAGAGCCTAAGCTCTCCCAAGGCGGCGAGGGAGTGATCCCGGCCAGCCGTTCCGCGTTATGCTTTTGACGGTATGGCTGCCAGAATACCGGGCGCCACGGATATCGCGTCCGCAATAATCCAAGATTCAAGGTGGAGGGGAGCGTGCACCACGTTGCGACTACCGCATGGTCACCAGCCAGCGACCGAAAGATCTACGTAGTCTGGATCGGACTGGTCTGGGCGGCCATATTGGCGGGATTCGGCTTGGACTTCGCCGTGGGTCGAGATGGGGAACGTGCGCAGGCACAAGCAACTGGGTTGGTTGACAGTTGCCGTGTCGGTTCTGATGGTCCCGCTAGGCCTGGCCGCGGCCCTGGTGGACCAAGCGCGGCAGGTTACTCATCCGGACTACGCACCACAGTTTCTCGCACTCGAATTTGAGGAGATGATCACCTTCTCCGTTTTTATGACCGCCGGCGTCATTTTTCGGAGGAACCCGGCTGCACACAAGCGACTGATGATCCTCTCGGCGGTTGCCATTTCCGACGCTGGGTTTGCGCGCATCTGGCTTATGGGGATCAAGACAGAGATTCCAGGTCTTTTTGGCTGGTGGCTGCAATACTTCTGGGGCATCTTTCTTATTCTCGTTGCCATGGGGATTTGGGATCTTTGGCGCCGGCGACGCATTCATCCAACGGTGCTGTTCGGCGCGGCCCTGCTTTGGACAGGCGAAATCATCCCCACCATTCTCAACTTCTCGCCAACATGGCGCGATTTAATGGTTCGGCTAGTCAATGCCTGGGGCTATGCCGGCTGAATTCCGATTTGTTGTTAAGGCAACGGACTTACCAGCCAGGGCCGTGGTCCACTGAGCAACTTTGCGCTCCTCCGGGTCAATTTGAGTCGGGTGGTCTGCTAAAAACGGTCGGACCATGGTCATAAGTTCGACTGTGAGCAGATGCCGATCTGACAGTAGCGTCCATCCTACAGACTGCCCGGGGAGTCTTGCGCACCATTTGCAGAGAACCGAAGCATCATTAACGCACAAGGATTATTTATGAAGATGATTGCAATTGCCGCGCTAGCTCTTTTGGGCACCATTGGAGCCCCGACGCTGTACGCAGCAGATCCCGACGCGCCCTATCCAGGCATGTACGTCAAGGACTCGGCGATCACCACTAAGGTATGGACTAAGCTTGTGGCCAAAGATCCAACTCGGCTGTCCAACGTGAAGGTCAATACAGATCGTGATGGCATCGTTTGGCTCAGCGGCACGGTGCCCACAAAGGATGCCAGGGATCACGCGGAGACGATAGCAAAGGAAACCGATGGGGTAAAAGGAGTGCACAACAATATCGTGGTCGCGCCGTAAGCAGGAGTCTCCGTCTCCGGCGACACACGAACTCCGCGGCTTGGGGTAGGCTAGATGTGTATTCAGGGCGGGGACGACGACGGCCCGCAATATCCTGATCGGGTCCAGCCTGGCGGCGGTATGAGCACCGGACTCGCTATGGCCCAGTGCCGGGTTCGAACATCGGACGCACTTCTGACTCGCCTTCGAAGTCGGGCCAGTACTTCCGGTGCAGTTCCATAAACTCATGGACAATGCGCAGCGCCTCGGCCTTCGATTCCGCCTTGAGAATGGCCCAGCCGCCAATTACTTCCTTGCTTTCCGTGAAAGGGCCGTCGGTCGTCGTAATCGCGCCCTTGGCAAGCCGTACTCGGAAACTGTCCTTGCTTGGCAGCAAGCCCCCGGTGTCGACAAGCGAGCCGTCCTGACGAGATTTCTGTACAAACCGGCCCATCGCCTCCATAAGCGCCGGCGGGGGCCCGGCTTCACGGTGAGCTTCGGAATGGCGGATGAAGGCAAGGTATTTCATGGCTTCCTCTTGATGGCGAAAAGTCGCATTGACCATCTGTACGACGAACCAGGTCCGTGCAAATCGACAGCCAGCCTGCACTCCGGGCCAAAGGGGGTCTGCTGCGACTTGAAGCGCGCGGAGGAAATTCCCATGACGATCGCGAAGACGACCAACGCCGCGAAAATCGACCCCAGTCCAATCAGTATTTTCTTCACGAGTCCCGTGGGCGCTCGCTGGTTCGGATTCGCTATCGCTGCGGCGAATCAGGGCGTTGGATTTCAGTGGCCTTGGATCATCAGCACGACAAAGGTGCCGGGTACCGGCACGGGGCGTGGGTGGGGATTCTCGGCGCTCGCAGGCACGGGCGGCGTCAACTGCGCGGTGGGAAGGTAGAGCCGATGCGTGGTCGGATCGAGCGCCATGGTGCGGGCGCCACGCTGCGTGACCAGAGTCTGCGAGGTGACGTAACGATCAGGCGTCAGCTCGCGCACGATGCTCAGCGTGCCTTCGCCGTTTGAGCTGAAGATTGTCTGCGACTCAGGATCGAACGCTGCGCCATCGACACCCCGTCCAATGGGCAGACTTGCGACGGCGGCTCCGGTATCCAGGTCAGTGATCGCCAAAGTCTCATTGCCGCAGGTCGAGAAGCCGCGGCGATGGACGGCATCGATCGCCAATCCGCTGGGGCCCTGGCAGTGATTCAGCGGCCATCGTGCCGTCAGGGCCGCAGTGTGCGCGTCGATGCGCGCCAGTTCGGAGGTGTCCTCGATGTTGACGAACACATTGCCCCGCCCGTCCGCGCGTGAGAATTCCGGTTTGCCAGCCAACGCAATAGTGGCCACCACGAGATTGGTATGCGCGTCGATGACGGTCGCGCTGTGGCCGCGCCCATTGAACGCGAACACGCGCTGGGTGACGGGTTCATAGACGATCGCATCTGGTCCGTCGCCTGCCTGAACGGTCGCGACAATCGCGCGGCTATCCAGGGCGAACACCTTGACCACATTGCTTTGACCGCAGGTGATATAGCCGCGATTCAGATCCGTGGCCAACGCGATGGCGTGGACGCCCGGTGTGTCTGGGATTTCCGCCAGGCCCTGCGCGCTAGCCAGGTCGATGACGGCAACACGGGTGGCCCGCGCCACATAGAGGCGCTGCGCCTTGCCATCGACGATCAGATCGTCCCACCCGCCCTCGCCGCTCAGTGCGATGCGCGCATCGACGGTGTAGGACGCCTCGGCGGCCATCAGCGGCGTGCAGGCGGCCAGCAAGCACAGGATTCCGATCCGCTTCATATATGTCACTCACTCTGTTGCGCAAAGCTCATCACGGCATAATAGCGCGCTGATGCCTGCATCACCCATCCGCCTTCTGTTTCCCCTGCTCGTTGCCGCTGCCATCGGGATGCCCATTGCATCCCGCAGTCAGGGTGGCCCTCCACTGGTGACCGACGATCCGGATACGCCGCCAGACGGACACTGGGAGATCAATCTGGCTGCCATCGGTGTGCGCTTCACGGGTGAGGAACAGCTGTCGCTGCCGGATGCCGATATCAACTACGGCTGGGGCGATCACGTCCAACTCAAGTTCGACACGCCGTGGCTTCTGTCCAGGGCCGATGGCGAGCCCGCTAAGTCGGGATTGGGCGCCACCAACCTCGGCGTCAAGTGGCGGTTCGTGGATGCGGACCGAAGCGGTTTCTCCATGTCGACCTATCCGCAGGTGCTCATCAACACACTGCCCTCCAGCTACCGGCGCGGCCTGACGGCGCCTGGTCAGACGTGGCTGCTGCCGGTCGAACTCTCGACGCAGCGCGGCGGATTTGCATTCGACGGTGAATTGGGCCGCTACGTGTCAACGAGTCTGCTGGCGCGGCTGGAGCAGCCGGACGCCTGGGTGGCAGGCTTCATCGTATCGCGTGATTGCGCCCCGCGGCTCGAATGCCTGGCGGAGATCCGCCAGGCATTCGCGTCAGGTGATGCGCAGACCTTGCTCAACATCGGCGGTCACCGCCAATTGAGCGAGTCGCTGTCGCTGCTGTTCGCCGCAGGTCACGAGTTCGGTCCCGCGCGGCCGGATCACGAGCAGCTGCTGTTCTACGTCGGTCTGCAGGTACTGCGCTAGGCCGGCTGCTTCACGCCAGCGAGCGTCGGGTAGTCGGTGTAACCCTTGGGGCCCGGTAGGTAGAACGTCGCCATGTCGGGCGTGTTGAGCTTGGCGTTGAGCCGCACCCGCTCCACGAGGTCCGGATTGGCCAGGAACGCGCGGCCGAAGGCGATCAGGTCCGCTCGCCCTTCGACCAGCGCACGCTCGGCGCTTTGGGCATCGAAGCCGCCCGCGAGGATGAACACTCCCGAGAAGGCCTGGCGCAGCTTGATCTTGATCTCGGCGGGAACCGGCGGCGTGCCCATGGCCGAATGATCCAGTACATGCAGGTAGCCCAGTCCCAGGCGTGAAAGCTCCTCCGCCAGCGCCAGGTACTGCGCTTCCTGGTCGGGATAGGTGCCCGTGCTGTTGAATATGCCGTAGGGCGAGAGCCGGATGCCGATGCGCTCGGCGCCGATGGTAGCGGCCGCCGCCCGGGCGACCTCGAGCGCAAAGCGGTTGCGCGCCTCGGCACTGCCGCCGTAGCCGTCGGTGCGCTTATTGACGTTGGCATTGAGGAACTGTTCGATCAGGTACCCATTGGCCGCGTGCAACTCGACGCCGTCGAAGCCGGCCTCGATCGCCAGCTTTGACGCGTGCGCAAATTCACTGACCGCGTGTGCGATATCGTGCTCGTTCATGGCGCGCGGCGGGCTGTGGGGCTGCATGCCGGAAGCGTCGGTGTACATTTCGCCCGGGCAGGTCTCATCTGTCGGCCCGAGCACTACGCCACCAGCGGGCAGGTTGGCCACGTGCGTCACTCGCCCCGTGTGCATCATCTGCACAAAGATCTTGCCGCCGCGCGCGTGCACCGCATCGGTGACGCCCCTCCAGCCTGCCACCTGCGAGGCATTGAAGATCCCCGGAATGCGAGCGTAGCCGAGACCATTCGGCGAGGGCGAAGTCCCCTCCGTGATGATGAGGCCGGCTCCCGCGCGCTGGCCGTAATATTCGGCCATCAAGGCATTGGGCGTGTTGGCGGCGACGGCGCGGTTGCGCGTCATCGGCGACATGACCAGGCGATTTTTCGTATCCAGCGAGCGGCTGTGCAGCGGTTCAAAGAGCATGGTGGTCCCTTGTCGAATGGCAATGCGGTAACTTGTGGGCGATGGACCACCATATCAAGGCGCCGCCGACATAACCTCTTCCGGAAAACACATGAGCGCCGGGTATACTGCCGCGCCCGCCATGAAGAGCCACTCCCTGCGCGCCGATCTGTTGATGCTATTGGCCGCATTCATCTGGGGCTGCTCGTTCGTGGCCCAGCGCCTGAGTCTCGCGACGATCGGCCCGTTCTTTTTTACCGGGATTCGATTTCTGCTCGGTGCGCTGGTGGTCGCAGGCTTGAGCCACTGGCTGAAGGCGGCCGACACAGCGCTTGAGGGCGATGCCCCCCCGTCACCTCAGCGATGGCCCTGGGGGCCGGGCATCGTGCTCGGCGTGGTAGTGGCCATCTCGATCAGCGCCCAGCAGGTCGGGCTCGCGTACACGAAAGTGGCCAATGCGGGTTTCATCAGTTCGATGTACGTCATCATCGTGCCGATTTTGTCGCTGGTCACCGGACAGCGGTTGCGATGGGGCATCGTGGCTGGAGCGCTCTGCGCCGCGGCAGGTCTCTACTACCTGAGCGGCGAGCACCTGACACTTAAGTTTGGCGACGGGCTGGAACTGTTCGGCGCGGCCGCGATCTCCGTGCAGCTCATGGTGCTGGGATCGGCGACCCAGCGCTTCGATCCACTGCGACTCGCCCTGGTGCAGAACACGGTGTGTGCGCTCGTCTGCCTGAGCGTCGCGGTGTTCGTCGAACCGATCCGCTTGAGCGACATCCGGCACTCCGCGATCGCGATCTTTTACTGTGGCGCGCTGTCGGTCGGCGTGGGCTACGCCATTCAGGCCATCGCGCAAAAGGATGCCGTGCCCGCCCATGCGGCCATCATTTTCAGCATGGAAGGAGTGTTCTCCGCGCTGGCCGCCTGGATCATCATCGGCGAGACGTTGAGCCTGCATGCGATCTGGGGCTGCGCCCTGGTCGTGATCGGCTGCGTGCTCAGTCAGGTGGCGCCGCTGCGGCGGCGGATGTCGGGCAGCAGCCAGGCGAGCAGCCCGATCAGCGGCAGGTAGGCGCACAGCTCGTAGACATAGACGATGCCCTTGCGATCGGCGAGCGCACCCAGCACCGCGGCACCGAGTCCGCCGAATCCAAATGCCAGGCCGAAGAAGAGTCCCGAGATCAGGCCGATCTTGCCGGGCACGAGCTCCTGGCCGTACACCACGATGGCCGGAAAGGCCGACGAGAGGATGAGGCCAATCAGCGCGATGACGGGCGAGGTCCAGAAGAGATTCACATGCGGCAGCAGCAAAGTGAAGGGCAGCGGCGCTAGGATCGAAAACCAGATGACGGCGCGCCGCCCGACGCGATCGCCCACCGGCCCGCCGACGAATACGCCGATCGCCGCGGCCGCCAGAAACACGAACAAATGAATCTGCGCACTCTGCACCGACACGCCGAAGCGCTGGATCAAATAGAAAGTGTAGTAGCTCGAGATGGCTGCGATGTACACGTACTTGGAGAATATCAGCGCCAGGAGAATGCCCAGCCCTCGCCATACCACCGCGCCCGGCAATGCAGGCATCTTCGCGTGGGCGGCGGCGGCACTGCGCAGGCGCTCGAGTCCATGGTGCTTGTACCAGATACCGACGAACCAGAGGATGGTGCCGCACATGAGCGACATCAGCGCAAAGAAGGCGATGCTCGACTGACCCCAGCGCACGACGATGAGCGCCGCGGCCAGCGGTCCGATGGCCTGGCCGATATTGCCGCCGACCTGGAACAACGACTGCGCAAAGCCGTGACGTCCGCCCGATGCCATGCGCGCCACGCGCGATGACTCGGGATGAAACACCGCTGAGCCCACGCCGGTCATCGCCGCTCCGAACAGCAGCACCGCGTAGCCGTGAGCGCCCGACAGCACGAGCAGACCAACCAGCGTAAACAGCGTGCCTCCGGGCAACGCCAGCGGCGTGGGGCGCCGGTCGGCATACAGCCCTACCAGGGGCTGCAGCAACGATGCGGTCACTTGATTGACCAGGGTCACGATGCCGATCTGCGCAAAGTTGAGGCCGAGATTGTGCTTGAGATCCGGATAGATCGCCGGCAGCAGCGACTGCATCATGTCGTTGAGCATGTGACAGACCGCTATGGCGACGATGACGCCGATTACGGTCTGATCAGCATCCAATATCGCTGGGGCCGGATTGGCGGAGACTTCGGATTCGATGATGCCGGATTCGGTGCGCACATCTTAATGCTACACGTTCGGTGATATCCTTAGGAAAAGCTAATTCGCGAAGCTGCCGGGTTAAAGAGCATGTCGCAATCGCGCCGGGATTTTCTCGCGGCCACCTCGGCTGCTCTTTTTTCTACCGCGGCGGTGCGTGGTGCCGAGGCGCCGGAGACGCCGGAGACGCCGGCCGGTACCCCGCCCGCATTCGGGACATCCGCACCCGTGGGTCCGGAAGTCACGGCTGCGACATTCACTGAGGCGCAAAAGCTGGTGCAGGTGGAACTCACCGACGCCGAACGCCAGCAAGCGGCTTCGAACTGGCGCCGAAGCATGGCGGCGCTGTACGAGCGACGGACCGGACCGCGCACGGTGTCGCTGCCGACGACGCTGGCACCCGGCTCGCACTGGAATCCGGTGTTGCCCGGACACGGGCCACTGCCCTCGATCGATCGCTTCGTGCGCAGCACGGCCCCAGTCGGACCATTGCCCGGCGCCGATGCCGACATTGCCTACGCGCCCGTGTGGAAACTGTCGCGCTGGCTCGAGCACCGACAGCTTACGTCCGAACGCCTGACTCATATTTATCTGGATCGGATCGCACGCTTCGATCCGAAACTGCGCTGTGTCATCACGCTCACGCCTGAGCTTGCGCTCGATCAGGCAAGACGTGCGGACCGGGAAATCGCCGCCGGCAAATACCGAGGACCGCTGCACGGGATCCCCTGGGGCGGCAAGGATCTGCTCGACACGGCCGGCATTCGCACCACGTACGGCGCGGAGCCCTTCAAGGACCGCGTGCCGACGCGGGACGCCGCCGTCGTGCATCGCCTGCATGAGGCGGGCGCCGTCATGCTCGCGAAGCTATCGCTCGGCGCGCTGGCACTGAATGACATCTGGTTCGGCGGCCAGACCATGAATCCCTGGCTGCTCGATGAGGGATCTTCAGGATCGAGCGCGGGGCCGGGCGCGGCCACCGCGGCAGGTTTGGTCGGCTTTGCAATCGGCAGCGAAACCGAGGGCAGCATCGTGGGTCCGAGCATGCGCTGCGGACTCACGGGGCTGCGACCGACCTTCGGCCGCGTGCCACGCACGGGCGCGATGACGCTGGCCTGGTCGCTCGACAAGCTTGGCCCCATGACACGCAGCGTCGAGGACGCGATGCTGGTACTGCATGCCATCTCGGGTCCGGATGCCGGCGATCTGGGCAGTGTGCCCAGTCACCTGGACTTCGACGCCGGACGCGACATCAAGGGGCTCAAGGTGGGCTACTTCCCGGCGTGGATGGCCGCCGCCACCGATGTCGATCGCCATGCGCTGGCGCAACTGGAAAAGCTGGGACTGCAAAGTGTCCAGGTGTCGCTGCCCGATTGGCCTTACAACTCGCTCAACGCCATTATCTTTGCCGAGTCGGCGGCGGCATTCGAAGAACTCACGCTCAGCCGGCAAGTCGATCAGCTCAAAGTCCAGGTGCCTGATGCGTGGCCCAACACCTTCCGCCAGTCGCGCTTCGTATCGGCCGTGGATTACGTGCAGGCCGATCGCTTCCGGCGGCTGGTCGCGCAGGAAGTGCAGCGGGTGCTGACCGAAGTCGACCTGCTGATCGTGCCCTCGATGAGCGATGACATGCTGACCATCGGCAATTTCGTCGGCGTGCCGTCGCTGACGCTGCGCGCGGGCTTCATCGAAGTCTCCGAAGCGCGCAGCGACTGGGCGCCCGATCCGGATCATCCGCTGTTGAAATTCGACCCGCCGCGACGCGTGCCGCATGGGGTGACCCTCATCGGCCGCCTGTTTGACGAGGGCACGCTGGCGCGTGTCGGCCTGGCGCTCGAGCGCTCTTTGAATGTGATCGATGAGAGGCCGCCGGGTTTCTGAATCCATGCGCCGACTTCTCACCATCCTGGCATTGCTGAGCGGCCTCTTTGTTTGTGCATCGGCGTTCCCGCTCGAGCGTGGCGGCAGGCGTGGCGACAAACCCATCGTGGTGCTGATCTCGATCGACGGCCTCAAGCCCGAGGCCATCGTCGATGCGGCGAACCACGGACTCAAGGTTCCCAACCTGCGCGCCTTCATGACCGATGGTGTCTATGCGACCGGCGTGCGCGGGGTTCTCCCGACGCTGACGTATCCGAGTCACATGGCGATCATGACCGGCGCCTCCCCTGCCCGTCATGGCATCTACTCCAACACTACCTTCGATCCCTTCAAGCGCAATGACCGTGGCTGGTACTGGTACGCCGAGGACGTCAAGGTGCCCACGCTGTGGAGCGCCGCTGCGGCGGCTCACCTGACGACGGCGAACGTTTATTGGCCCACGAGCGTGGGCGCGCCCATTACCTACAATCTGCCGCAGATCTGGCGCTCGGGCACGGACGATGATCTGAAGCTGCAGCGCGCGCTGAACACACCAGGGCTGGAACAGGAACTCTCCAGGACACTGGGTCGCTACCCGGGCGGCATGGAGGAGACTGTGGCCGAGGATGAAATCCGGTCGCGGTTCGCAGTGCGGCTGTTCGAGACGAAGCATCCGGACTTCATGACCATCTACTTTACCGGGCTCGATACCGCGCAGCATGAATCGGGCCCCTTCAGCGCCCAATCCAACGCCGTGCTCGAGCGCATCGATGCTCTGGTCGGCACGCTGCGAGCGGCGATCGAAAAAGCGACCGCTCACCGCGCCACGATCTGCATCGTGTCCGACCACGGCTTCGCCGCCGTCGATCACGATGTGAATCTCTACAGCGCTTTCCTCGAGGCCGGACTCTTCAGCGTCGACGGCGATAACAAGGTCACCGCCTGGAAGGCCATGCCGTGGCCGGCCGGCGGCGGTGCCGCCATCATGCTGGCCGATCCGGCCGATGAAGCCATCCGCGCGCGGGTCGACGCCCTGCTCGATTCGCTGCGGCGCGATCCGGCCAATGGCATAGATCGCGTGCTGACGCATGACATGCTGGTCCAGGCGCGTGGTTTTCCCGATGCGTCCTGGTTCGTGTCGTTCCGTGTCGGATACGAATTCGGCAGCAGCTTCGCCGGACCGCTCGTGTCCAGTCCGAGCAATCGCGGCATGCACGGCTATGTGCCGGATCTTCCGGAGATGCGGTCCTCGTTCTTTTTACTCGGACCGCACATCCCATCCGGTCAGTCGCTGGGAGAAATCGACATGCGCCAGATCGCGCCCACCCTGGCGTCGATTCTCCATGTACCGCTTACGGGCGCGGAGCTCGCGGCCCTGAAGCTCGACTAGCGCTTACTTGTCTCGTTCGCCCTCGTGCTCCTTTTCAGGATGTGGCGTTGACGCTGGCTTGCCCGTTGCCGGTGGCTTGCCGCTGTTCGGATTGACGGGCCGCGGCGGCGGCGCCTTAGGCTGCGCCAACGGTACCTGCGGCCTCGCGGCGGCTGCAGCTGCCTGAGCGCCCTGGCCGCCTTGAACCGCGTTGGGCGCGCGATTAGGAGTGTAGGCGTTCGACGGCGGTACCGCACCGGCACCATTCGGTGCCCGCGGCGGTGCTGCGCCATGCGCGCTGATGACACCGGGGCCTGAGAAGGCGGCCGGACGCGCGGTGGCGGCGATACCCGGATGGCCGCCATTGGCATGCGCGAACAGGGCCGGATTGCGATTCGCTTCCTGCACGTGCGAGACCTGCGCCGGCGTCGGCGCCACGTGCTGCTCACGACTGTACGAGCGCTCTTGCGGCGTCGGTGCCGCGTGCACGCCGTTGGGTCCGCCGTTGTAACTGACGTGATTGACCGTGACGTTGTTGACGATCGTCTCGTTGTAGGTGTTGTGAATCACCGTGCGATTCACATTGACGACCGCGGTGTTGTACGCAAAGCGATTGCCTTCCCAACGGCCACCGCCGTAACCGACGCCCACGTAGCCGAAGCCATAGTTGACCCCGCCGTAGTAACCGACGTGCGGGCCCCAGTAGCCGCCGTGAAAGGCATACACGCCGCCCACGAACGCCCAGTAACCCGGCGTCCACAGGAAGCCGACCTGCGGCGGTTGTACCCAGGTGCCGGGCACCCAGTAATAGCCCGCAGGACTCCAATGCCAGTAACCCGGTGTCCAGAGGTAGCCATCATCAGGGCATGGCGGCTGGTCGTAATCGGGCAGCGGCGGCGGCGCTTCATTAGCGGTCTCTGCCACGTCACCGCCATTCGGATCGCCCTCATAGTCTTGAGCCGGCGCTGACTGCGGCGGCGGCTGATAAGCGGGCGGTGGTGGCTGATACACCGGCTGCGGCCTGTATACGGGCGGCGGCGCGGGCTGATACGGCGCGACGACGCAGGCGGTCAGCGACAATGCACCCGCCAGTGTCAGCAGCTTCAAGACTTGTTGAGCACGATCCATGTAGAGGCCTCCAGGAACCAAACCAATTCCAATGATACCCATAACGTCAAAGTCGCTGCGTCGGCCGACGCATTCTCCCCCGAACGATGCCCTGGACGGCGAAATAAATTTCGCGCCCGTTAAGGAGCAGTTCAGCTTATGGGCGCGCGCCCGCATGTGATGCGGTTCTCGCTTTGCCTACAATCTATCAAATCCGTTGAAGGAACTGTGGCACAGGAGGCGCTGCGAGGAGGCGGCCCTCGGCTACGTTTCGCCTTTAAGAAGGCGAACAAAGCCATGGGACTTCACTGATGCAGGGCTCAGCCTCGGGCACACTCACGGATCAGCCAAGGCGGCAAACGGCGGGGCAACCCAGGCGCCGCGTACTGATCATCGATGACGACCCGGCATTCATGCTGCTGGCCAGCGAAACGCTCCAGCAGGCCGGTTTCGATCCACGCCAGGCCAGCAACGCCCAGGAGGCGCTGGCGGCATTCGAAGCCGTGACCCCGGACCTGGTGCTGCTCGATGTGGAACTGCCCGGCAGCAGCGGCTTCGACCTATGTTCCACGCTGCGCGCGCTGAGCCCCGGATACGACGTGCCCATCGTGATGGTGACCGGCCATGACGACACGGCCTCGATTGCACACGCCTACGAGGTCGGGGCCACCGATTTCATCCACAAGCCGGTGCTTTGGGCCACGCTGCCCCATCGCATCGGTTTCATTCTGAGGGCGCAGGACAATCTGCGCGCGCTGCGGGTCACCGAACACAAGAATCGCGCGCTGCTGCAGGCACTGCCGGACACCATCTACATCGTCGATGGTGAGGGCAAGATACTCGAGCACATCACCGGTCACGATAAGCGCAACAGCGCCAGCGTCGTCGGCCAGCAGCTGGAAAATGTATTGCCGGTGGAAGTCGCGCGTGCCATCCGCGTGGCGGCGAGCGGTTCCAATCCCGGCGCGCCGACCAGTTTCGAATTCGTACTGGGCCGCGGCAAGGAACAACGGGCGTTCGAGACGCGGCTGCGGCCGCAGCCGGACGGTACGCTGCTGATCGTGACGCGCGATATCACCGAGCGCCGCAAGGCCAAGGCGCGCATCGAATACCTGGCCTATTACGACATTCTCACGGGCCTGCCGAACCGGCAGCTGTTCGTGCGCGAAGTCGGGCGCGCGATTCGCGCGGCCAAGCAGAGCGGGCAGTCAATCGCCCTGCTCTACCTGGATCTGGATCGTTTCAAGCGCATCAATGACAACCTCGGGCATTCGGTGGGCGATGCGCTGCTGCAGAACGTGGCGCGCAGACTCGAGCAGAGCGCCAGGCCGAGTGACATCGAAGCCACGGGCGAGCAGCGCCGGAACGAGAGCGTGCGCATCGCGCGTCTGGGCGGCGATGAGTTCGTGGTGCTGCTGAGCGGACTGGCCGATGAGGAGCAGATCGCCTCGATGGCCAACCGCATCCGGCAGGCGCTCTCGGAACCGCTGGACTGCGGCGGCCACCGGCTGGTCGTGACGCCCAGTATCGGCATCGCGCTCTATCCGCGCGATGCCAGTGACATTGAAGACCTGCTGGTCAAGGCCGACATGGCCATGTACCAGGCCAAGGATCAGGGCCGCAACGGCTATACGTTCTACGGCCACTCCATGGCGATTCGCTCGCTGGGGCGCCTGGAACTGGAGACGGATCTGCGTGCCGCCTTCGAGAACGGCCACTTCCGGGTTTTTTATCAGCCCAAGATCGATCTTGCCAGCGGCGTCATCATCGGCGTCGAGGCGCTGCTGCGATGGCACCATGCCACGCGCGGCTGGATCGCGCCGGACGTATTCATACCGGTAGCCGAAGAATCCGGGCTGATCGCGGCGCTCGGCGACTGGGTGATTATCGAAGCCTGCAAACAGCTGGCCGACTGGGCAAAGAAGGGCCTCGGCCACCTGACCATCGCCGTCAACGTATCGGTGCAGCAGTTCGCGCGTTCCAACTTTGTGGAGAGCGTGCTGCAGGCCCTGCAGCAATACTCGGTCAGTCCGCACCAGCTCGAGCTCGAAATCACCGAGAGCCTGCTGATGCGAAACGTTGCGGATACGACCGCGTGCATGCGGCGCTTCCGCGAAGCGGGAGTTACCTTGTCGATCGACGACTTCGGCACCGGCTATTCCTCGCTCGGGTATCTGCGCCAATTTCCGGTCGATGCGCTGAAGATCGACCGCTCCTTCGTCAAGGACATGCATACCAGCGACGATGACGCGGCCATCTGTGCGGCCATCATCGCCATGGCGCGCGAACTCAAGCTCAAGGTGATCGCGGAGGGTGTATCCAACCCCGCGCAGCTGAAATTCCTGCGTCGCCATCGATGCGACCAGGTGCAGGGCTACCTGATCAGCAAGCCCATCCCGGTCGATGACCTGGAGATGCTGTTGCAAGGAACGGCGCCCGGCGGCAGCGACTACGATCACACCACCCGTCACGCCGTACTGCTGGACTTCAAATCGTGATTCGATGGGTCGGCGGCCTCTCGCTCGGCGCCAAGCTGCGCTTCATCGTGGTTTACGCGGCCGCGGTCGCGGTGCTGATCGCCTCCGCATTACATGTGACCGGCGAGGCATCGGAGCTGAGCCGCAACCTGCGCGATCACTTGGCTACTCTGGCCAGCGTGGCGGCCGAGAATGCCGCACCCGCCATGAAGGCCTCGAACCGCGTACTGGCGCGCCGGCAGCTCAGTTCGCTGCATGCCGAGGGCGACATACGTGCCGCCACGTTGTACGACGCCGCGGGTAATGTGTTCGTTCATGTCGATTTCGGCGCGGTCCCGACTGAGGTGGCGGAACATGTGCCGGCATCGCAGCCCGGTAGCACCGCGAGTAAGGCGCTGGCGGTTCAACTCTCCAGCCTCACCCGGATGCAGATACTGACACCGGTGATGCTCGATGGCGTGCAGATCGGCACGCTGCAGGCGGATGCGGAGTGGTCGGAATTGATGGGCCTGCTCAAGGGGGCGGCCATCTCCCTCGGGCTAGGACTGCTGCTGGCGGTGCTGGTGGCGTACGTGCTCTCGATACACCTGCAGCGCATGATCTCAGGCCCGGTGCACGATCTGGCGAAGGTCGCGCGTGATGTGTCCGAGAGCCGCCGCTTCTCGATCCGCGCGCACAAGCAGACCGACGATGAATTCGGCACGCTGGTGGATGGCTTCAACGGGATGTTGTCCGAGCTCGAGCGCCGCGATCTGAACCTGCGCATGTACCAGAATGAGCTCGAGAAGCGCGTGCGCGAGCGCACCGTCAGTCTCGACCAGGCCGTCGCCGATGCGCAGGAGGCGCGCGAGCGCGCCGAGGGCGCCAGCCGCGCGAAGAGCGAATTTCTGGCGCGCATGAGCCATGAAATCCGCACCCCCATGAACGGCGTGCTGGGCATGGCGGAACTGCTGAGTCAGTCGACTTCGCTGGATGTTCGCCAGCGCCGCTACGCGGCCACCATCCGCCAATCCGGCAGCGCCCTGCTCGACATCATCAACGACATCCTGGATTTCTCGAAGATCGAGGCCGGCAAGCTCGAGCTGCACGTGGCGCCCTTCTGCGTTCGCGACATCGTCGAGGACGCGGTTGATATCCTGGCCGAGCGCGCACACAGCAAGGGCCTGGAACTGATCTGCGATATCCCGGCCGACCTGGATACGCAGGTGCTGGGCGATGGCCAGCGGCTGCGCCAGGTGGTCATCAACCTGGTCAGCAACGCTGTCAAGTTCACCGAACGCGGTGAGATCCGGATTGCAGTGCGCCAGAGCAGCGCCGAACTGCTCAATTCGGCATTCCGCTTCGAGGTCACGGACACGGGCATAGGCATCAAACCCGAGAACTGCGCGACTATCTTCGAATCCTTCGCCCAGGAGGACAGCTCGACGACCCGACAGTTCGGCGGCACCGGCTTAGGGCTTGCCATCTGCAAGCAGCTGGTCGAACTGATGCGCGGCCAGATCGGGGTGACCAGTGAGCCTGGTGTCGGTTCGACCTTCTTCTTCACGGTTCCGCTCGCCAACGATCCGAATGCGGAGCGCGAGAAACGCACCAATGTATTGAACCGGGCGCGAATCCTGCTGGTCGACGACAATCCGACCATCCGCGCCATTCTTCGCCATCACCTGGCTAGCTGGGGCGTCATCGTCACCGAGGCAAGTTCGGGTCGGGAGGTGATGGGAGTGCTGCAGCACGCACTGAGCGGCCAGTTCGACGTGCTCATCATCGACGGACAAATGCCCGAGATGGACGGGCTCGAACTGCTGGCGAAGGTGCGCGCCCGCCATGAATTCCGCGGCATGCCCGTGTTGATGATGGCCTCCGCGGCCGACTCGACGCCGCCCGCGCACGATTCAGCCGATGGCATGACCGTGTGGCTGACGAGACCCATGCGCCGCGCGCAGCTCAAGGCCTGCCTGTCCGCGCTGCTGAGCTATCAGTTCTCAGCGGCCGAGTGGGTCAGCCACACCGTGCGGATGAACGCCAAGGCACTGGCCGAGATGCATAGCGAGCGCAAGGTCTCTCGCATCAAGCGCGTTCTGCTGGTGGAAGACAACCCGGTCAACCAGGAAGTCGCGCTGGCGGTACTGCAGGATCTGGGCGTCGAGGCAGTGAGTGCCTGGAGTGGTGAGGAGGCGCTGGAGAAGCTGACCGCCGATCGCTTCGAGGCGGTGCTCATGGATTGCCAGATGCCCAAGCTCGATGGCTACGCCACGACCAGCCGCTTCCGCCAATGGGAGACCGAGAACCAGCGCCCGCGCACGCCCATCATCGCTTTGACCGCCAATGCGCTCAGCGGTGATGCCGAGAAATGCTACGCCGCCGGCATGGATCGCTACTTGAGCAAGCCCTTTACGAGCGAGCAGCTCTACCGCGTACTCGAGTCCTGCCTGCCCGATGGCGATGCGAGCGAGACCTCCGGGAAGACGAGTGATATGAAAACCCTCGATGCCAGCAGCGTGGATGAAATTCTCGACCCGCAGGCACTCGGACGCATCCGCGCGCTTCACCGCCCCGGCGGCCCGAACCTGCTGGCCAAGGTGCTGGGACTGTATTCCTCGAGTTCCCTGGCACTGACCGAGGCGCTGCGAACCGCCGCGCTCTCACAGGATGCCGAAGGCCTGCGCCAGGCGGCGCACGCTCTCAAGTCCAGCAGCGCCAATATCGGCGCGACCTCCTTCGCCGATATCTGCAAACAGGTGGAGGCGGCGGCGGCCAGCGGGAATTTCGACCATGCCTGCCTGCTGCTGGAAGACCTGTTGGCGGAGCATCAGAAAGTGCTGCAGGCGCTGGACGCGCAGGATCTGGCCGCCTAAGCGAGCGCAAGAACCGGGGTGCGGGCAGCGGGTGCGGGGCACATCATCCGCGCTCATCCGCGCTCATCCGCGCCAACCGGAGTCTCCCATGCCCTTTCGAGTCAGTGGCCTTAAGGCCGAGCCCTTCCGTCAGCTCTACGGCCTCACCGATACGGAGCTGCTCGCGCGAGGCGCGCGTCGGTACCTGGTCGACAAGACGCCCGGATTCCCCGATCGAATCGAACTGCGCGACCTGACGCCCGGAGAAACCGCACTGTTGGTGAACTACACCCACCAGGACGCCGATACCCCCTATCGCGCCAGTCACGCCATCTTCGTGCGCGAAGGCGCCGAGCAGACCTGCAGCCTCATCGATGAGATCCCCGAGGTGATGCAGCGGCGCATGCTGTCGCTGCGCGCCTTCGATGCCGCCCACATGATGATCGATGCGGTGCTCGTGGACGGACGACAAGCGCGCGAAACCGTCGAACGCCTGCTCGGCAATGGCATGGTTGCCTATATCCAGGCTCACTATGCCCAGCGGGGCTGCTACGCGGCGCGGATCGAACGGGAATGACGCTCGAACACGGTGCTATCCGCGGAGTCACGGCCTCGCTACCATGCGCCTATGACGTACTGCGTAGGTGTACTGTTGAACGAGGGGATCGTGATGGCATCCGACTCCCGCACGCACGCCGGCGTGGACAATTTTGCGACCTTCTGCAAAATGACGGTCTTTGAACGGGCCGGCGATCGCGTCATTGTTCTGCTGAGTTCCGGCAACCTGGCGGGTACTCAGGCGGTCGTCAGTATTCTGAAGCAACACGCGGAAGCGGCACCTCCGGGCCAACCTGGCATTTGGAGCGCGCGCACCATGTTCGATGTGGCGAACATCGTCTCGGATGCCGTGCGCTCAATCGAGCGCCGCGATGGGCGCTACGTCGCTGAGCGCGGCTCGCCGTTTAATGCCTCGTTCATCATTGGAGGGCAGATTAGAGGTGAGCCGCTCCGGCTGTTTCGAACATTTGCCGAAGGTAATTTCATCGAAGCAGGGCTCGAGACACCTTACTTTCAGAGCGGTGAAGCCAAATACGGCAAGCCCATTCTCGACCGCGTCGTGACTCGAGACACCAGTCTGCGCGACACCATGAAAGGCGTTCTGATTTCTTTTGACTCGACCATGCGCAGCAATCTTTCCGTAGGCATGCCGATCGACCTGATCTGCATCGAGCGCGACAGTCTTCGAGCAACAGCGCGCCAACGCTTCCGGGAAGGTGATGCCTACTTCAGCGCTTTAAGTCGGCACTGGCGCGACGGCATCAAAATGCTTTTCGAGCGCATTCCGGATGTGCCGCTGTTGCAAGCCGATGATCGTACCCTCGATCTTTTTCATGGGCCTGAGTCGCGCGAGCCCGATAACGTTCGCGAACGTCACTAAGCCGCTGTTCGAAGAAATCGCCCAGCAGTGCGCGGCGGGCCAAGTGATTCAAGCGAAACCCAGCTGCCTTCCAATCTTCGATTCAATTCACTATCTATGAGGCGCATGCCTTCGCTGCATTGCAGTCTTTGCCGCGATTTTGTTTACAAGTAAACATATTCATCAGCAGGGCGCGCGCTGCACAGGCGATTAAATGTGCTCCTTTTTCGAGTAATACGTGCGGATCAGCGATTGCCCAACGGCAAAGCGCCGGCATCGTGTTCGTATATCCATCCAATTGCCTTCAGGAACCAGTCGGTTGCTGCGTCTTGTATCTGCGCGTCGCGCTGGCGCTGCAGTGCTCCATCGGGCAAATGAAAGCGGGTCTTGTTCTCTTTGGAAGCGGCCTGAACGCGCGATGTCCGGGGCAGCCGCAGAGACTCGTAGCGACGCAGTGCCCCGGGAATGTCTTCCCGACCTGTCATCGCCAGGCACCCCGCGAGTGACGCGCCATCCTCGATGGCCTGTGCTGCCCCCTGCGCCAGGAACGGCAGCATGGCGTGACAGGCATCGCCCAATAGCGTCACGCGCCCGGCAGACCAGTGCGTCATCGGCGAGTGCTCGAAAAGTCCCCAGATAAATACCTGATCGACAGCCTCCAGGATCGAACGGACCTGCGGATGCCATCCTTCAAATGCCGCCAGTACCTCGCTGAGGGACCCCGGCTCCGTCCACGATTCGCAGGTCCAGGTCTCCCGTTCCACGATCGCTACGAAATTGACGAGAGTGCTGTTCCGCACGAAGTAGTGCACGAAATGCTTGCCCGGTCCCATCCAGATCTGGGATTCCAGCGGAAGCTGGAGAGACGCCAGGCGATGAGCGTCTACCAGACCGCGGTAGGCAACACAGCCCGTGAACTGTGGAGCGGCCTCTCCGAATACGCTGCGCCGCACGGCAGAATGGATTCCATCGGCGCCGACGAGGGCATCGACCGCGATGCTCCGGTCGTTGGCGAAGTGCACGACCACTCGATTCCCGTGATCGGCGAGGTCAGCTAGGCGATGGTCGAGATGAAGGCGCTCGGGCGGCAATCGGCTTAGTAGGGCATTCACCAGGTCAGCGCGATGGGCCTGGTAATACGGCGACCCGCACGCGCGTTCGAACGCCGCACCCAGCGGTGTAGACCTTAGCGTGCACCCATCGTCCCAACGCCGCTGGTGCAAAGCCAACGGCTTCACTGCCTGTATCGCCGACTCGTCGCGCAGACCGAGTCGATGCAGGATCCGCGAGGCGTTCGGACTGATCTGGATGCCGGCGCCGACTTCATTTATCTCGCGCGCCTGCTCAAAGACATGCACATCGAAGCCGTCTTGTAACAGCGACAAAGCCGCCGACAGACCGCCGATGCCGGCACCGATGATTGCGACAGAGCAATTCATGCGCGGGTTACTATAGGAGCGCCGGCAGCGGATACACGGCTGAAAGCCGCCATTTCCTGGTAATAAACGGACAAACCTTGTGAGCTCTCACAAAAGAAAAAAGACTTCGGGTATCGCCCGCCTCGATTACGACCCCTCTGGCTCTTATGCACTGGACATCGAAGTCTTTACGGTCGCGGATCTCAGACAGCGACTCGGCAAACGGCGCCTGCGATTACCGCATCGATATGCGTTCGGCATGGTCCTCTGCGTCACGCGGGGCGAATGCACCCAAGTGATTGATTTCAAGTCCGTGCGATGCAAGCCAGGCTCGCTCCTCGGCATCCGGCCCGGACAGGCGCACCGATTTGGCGATGAGCGCGATTGGGATGGCTGGATCGTTCTCTACCGGCCGGAGGCAATCACTCAGAGAATGACAGCGCACCTGGCACTGCGCGAACCCGAGCAGCGCCTCGTAACCGGCGCCATTGTTCAGATGAAAGAGGACACGCGCATGACCTCTCCTGTCGCTCAGCTCAACGCGCTGCTACGTCAATTGCTCTCTGCATTGCTGTTACGGCTTTCCATCTTTGAGGGCCGCGGCGGGAAATCGGACGTGACGTCGAAGTCCGCGCAGCGTCATGGAGTCTTTCAGCAGCTCGTGGAAGGTAACTTCGCGAAATGGCATCAGGTCGCCCACTACGCCAATCGCATGGGCTGCTCGGAGAAAAGTCTGACCCGCGCCGCCATGCAGTCGGCCGGCGTCACAGCGAAGGCCGTGATCGCGTCGCGAATCAATCTGGAAGCCAAGCGCATGCTGGTGCATTCGACGATGTCAGTTACCCTGATCGCCGAGCAGCTGGGTTTCGATGATCCCACCAACTTTGTGAAGTTCTTCAGACGAGAAGCCCACTGCACGCCCCGCGAATTCAGGCAACGACACGCCGAGGTCGACGCCCTTGGCTAGGTTTGGCTAGGGTTTCGGCCTTTTCGCCAGTTCGTCCTCGTAGGTGTTGCCCAGGGCCACGTACCAGCGGTGCAGCCGGTGGTCATCCGTAATGGCCTGCTGGAATCCCTGCTCGAGGCGATCGATCTGCGCCGGCGTCAGGCGCAAAAGATCCTGTTGCCCGCTGAAGCGCGCCATCTCGGCATCGAAGGTTTCGGGAGTCATAGACAACAGTTCTTCCGGGGTGGCGGAGTCTCGATAGGTGGATTTCTGGATGCGATCGGCCTCCTCGGAATCATCGGTCCGCTCGGTGTTGAGCACGGCCGCGGCACGCTGCAGTTCGTTATTGGAAGCCCGAAGATCGTCGTTGACTGTTCGTTGGCTTTCTTCGATGTGGTCGTACACGGCCATCAGATCGTGCGGAATGTAGGTCGCCGCGGCCGATTCGTGCACCACCCGCCATGCCGAGGAATCCAGGTCCCAGTACGGGCGGATGAAAATAAGACGGTCATCCGGCTGCAGTTTGTGATTGCTCAGACGCTGCAATACGCCGAGGTTGGCGTGCTGCTCGCGCTCGGAGAAAGCCAGCACTTTTTCGTCGTACTGAAGACTCACGCGATTCGCGTCGACTTCCCGGCGCAGCAGCGTAAATCCCTCGCGCGCCTGGTGGCGGTGATGAAAGTGTTCCACGGTCTGCTCGAGGCCCACCGCGATCAGCAGGCCGATGACGATGGTCGCGATGTGGATGAAGAAATCCGACCAGCTGTGAGTGCGCTCGTGAGGTGCGTGGACATCGAGCATCGGACTTACTCCAGCATGCCCTCGCGCAAAATGAACTCGATCACCGTGTCCAGGCCCTGCCCGGTCTTGAGGTTGGTGAACACGAACGGCCGCTCACCGCGCATTTTGCGCGCATCGCGGTCCATGACTTCGAGCGAAGCACCCACGTGCGGCGCGAGGTCGATCTTGTTGATGATGAGCAGGTCCGACTTGATGATGCCCGGTCCGCCTTTGCGCGGAATCTTGTCGCCCGCGGCGACATCGATGACGTAGAGCGTCAGGTCGGACAGTTCCGGGCTGAAGGTGGCGGCCAGGTTGTCGCCGCCGCTCTCGACGATCACCATATCCAGCTCGTGGAACTGGCGCAGCAGCCCGTCGATGGCCGCAAGATTCATCGAGGCGTCCTCGCGAATCGCCGTGTGCGGGCAGCCGCCAGTCTCCACGCCGCGGATGCGCTCGGCCGGCAGCGCTTCGCTTCGGATCAGGAACTCGGCGTCTTCCCGCGTGTAGATGTCATTGGTGACCACCGCGATGTCGAGCCGGTCGCGGAGGCGCTTACAGAGCAGGTCCACCAGCGCGGTTTTCCCCGATCCCACCGGACCGCCGACGCCGACGCGCAGTACCTCGGCGTGGCGAACCTTGTCTCGCAGCTCCGATGCCTGGACGCTCATGGATCAGTCTCTCCCTGCCCGGTGTTCCACATGGTGTTGCATGCAGGCGACGATCGCAACAATAGTTGCCAAGGCAACGAAATCGCGCGCCAGTACCCTCACGGCTGGCGGGCGCGCCATTCGGCGGCCGTGATTTCGCAGGTCGTCACCGGCCGCCCATACCATTCCTCCACGCCGCGCTCCCGCATGCCAAGGCGCCGCATCACGGCCAGCGATGCCGGATTCTCGGGATCGCACACGGCGTACAGGGTTGGGGCGCCGATGGTATCGAAGGCAAAGGCGGCCATCGCGCGGGCTGCCTCGATGGCCAGCCCCCGATGCCAGCGGTCCTGGCGCAGGCGCCAGCCGATTTCGATGGGACAGGTGGGGTCGGGCTCGGATCCGCCGCGGCGCAGATTCTGGATGCAGCCGGCGCCGATGACCTGGCCCGATTGTCGCTCGATGAAGCTCCACCAGGAATAGCCGCATGTAGCCCATCGCGCCTGCACGCGTTCGATCACGGCCCGGGTTTCATCGGGGGTCTCGGGGCGACCGGTGATGTATCGCATCACCACCGGGTCGGCATTGAGGGCCTGCAGTCCCTCGAGGTGGTCGGGGTGGCAGGGTTCGAGGCGCAGACGCGGCGTGGTCAGGACGTGGCCAATCGGCATGGCTTCAAAAACCTGGCTAATAGTTTCTGGCTGACAGTTGGTGGCTGACAGTTGGTGGCTGACAGTTGGTGGCTGACAGTTGGTGGCTAGCACTTATAGTGGCTGCGGAACCAGTCGACGAAGTTCCGCACACCGATTTCGATGGGCGTATCCGGCTTGTAGCCGACAGCGGCCATGAATTCGCTGACATCGGCGAAGGTATCGGGCACATCGCCCAGCTGTATGGGTTCCAGCACGCGCTCGGCCTTGCGGCCCAGACAGTCTTCCAGCACCTCGATGTAGCGCAGCAGCTGTATGGGGCGATTGCTGCCGATATTGTAAATCCGATAGGGAGCGCTGCTGGAAGCCGGATCCGGATTGGAGCTGTCCCAATTGGGATTGGGTGCGGCTATCCGGTCGGTCGCTCGCAGGACGCCCTCCGCGATGTCCTCCACGTAGGTGAAGTCGCGGGAGTGATGGCCGTGATTGAAGAGTCGGATGGGCCGGCCGTCGATGATCGCCCGCGCAAACAGGAACAATGCCATGTCGGGCCGTCCCCATGGCCCGTAAACGGTGAAGAAGCGCAATCCGGTCGTTGGCAGCCCGAATAGCGCGGAATAGTTGTGCGCCATCAGCTCGGTCGACCGCTTGCTGGCCGCGTACAGCGACAGCGGGTGTGAGGCAGGTTCGTGTTCCGAGAATGGCATCCGGGTGCTGGCGCCATACACGGAACTGGTGGATGCGTATACCAGGTGCTCCACGGCGTGATGGCGACAGCCCTCCAGGACGTTGAGCGTGCCCAGGACATTGCTGCTGATGTAGCTGTGGGGATCCTCCAGCGAGAATCGCACGCCCGCCTGCGCTCCCAGGTGCACCACCCGCTGAAACCGGCCGCGCGCGAACAGTTCCGCCATGCGGGCCGTGTCCGCAAGATCAATGCGAGTGAAGTCGAATCCGTCTCTGGCTTGCAGGCGTTCGAGCCTGGCCTGCTTGAGCGCGACGTCGTAATAGTCGTTGAGATTGTCGAGCCCCGTGACTTCGTCGCCGCGATCCAGCAGACGAGACGCCACAAACGACCCGATGAAGCCGGCAGCGCCTGTGACCAGAATCCTCAAGTTGCCCGCTCCGTGCCGGCGGCCGACCCATCAGCCGACGTTCAGATAATCCAGAATGCCGCGCGCGGCCTCGCGGCCTTCGAACACCGCGGTGACCACCAGGTCCGAGCCGCGCACCATGTCGCCGCCCGCGAATACCTTGGGATTGGTGGTCTGGAACGGCCGCTGCGCGGCG
>Ga0182016_10001069_pt1 | contig 33530 bp, 26 predicted proteins | sample 712S2MmetaG_FD_120491 | JGI IMG/M metagenome (GOLD analysis project Ga0182016, IMG submission 120491) | Permafrost microbial communities from Stordalen Mire, Sweden - 712S2M metaG | ecosystem: Environmental > Terrestrial > Soil > Wetlands > Permafrost | place: Sweden: Stordalen | collected...
ACGCGCAACGCCGGCCGCGCCGCGGAGGCCGGCTGCGCTGCGGCAGCATCGGCGGCGGGCACCTGCGGGGCCTTGACGGCCCGCGCGAACGCTTCGAGCTCCGCCGGCGACGGAATGGCGACGCCCAGTTCCGCCGCGAGCGCGACCAGCATCTCGCCGTCGGACAGCGTGCCGGCCGGCGGCTCGTGGCCGCCGCGCACCGCGTGCACGGCGCCGGTCACGTCGGCGACGTGGCCCGCTTTCTCGAACGGACCGCGCGCCGGCAAGAGCAGCGACGCATACTGCGCCGTCTCGGTGGAGAACAGATCGCTCACGACGACGAACGGCGTCTTCTCGAGCGCGGCCTTCGCCAGCGCCGCGTCTTCGTAGCGCAGCGCAGGATTGACGCCGAAGAGCGAGAGCACCCGGAGCTTGCCGTCGCGCGCGGCCGCAAAGATGTCGCGCGTCTCGAGGCCGGTGCCGCGCGGCTGCACGCCCATCGCCGCGGCGCCGTATGCATTGGGCTGCTCGCCCACGATGAACGCGTCGACCGTTTTGCCCGCGTCGACCAGGCTACGGCAATACCCCCACAAGGCGGCGTCGAGCTCGCCGTCGCAGCCGTCCCAGATGACGGCAACGCGATCGAACGACGCCGGCAAAGCCGCCTTCAGTTCCTCGACGCTCGCGACGTTGGTCTCCGGTACCGCCGAGCGCGCCGGGCGGTCGCCGAGCGAGAACAGCCGCGCGCCGTTGCGCTGCACGGCCTTGCGGATGCGCAGGTCCATCACCGGCGCGAGTTCGGACGGCGGCTTGCCGTACGTCACGATGACCTGCGCGGACTCCAGCCCCTCGTAGGTTCCGGCGAACGCGCTGGCGCCGACGCGCTGCCGCCCCGCGCGCCAGTCGAGATTCTCGACACCGGCCGCCCGGAAAACGTGCTGCAGCAGATAGGCCTCTTCGTTGAGCAACCGGCCGCCGCCGATCGCCGCGACGCTCGCCTTGCCACCCTCGTCGAGCGCTGCGCGAATCTTCGACGCCCACAGCGCGATCGCGTCTTCCCACGTGATCTGGATCCACTCGGAGCCTTCGCGCAGCAGCGGCGTCGTGAGCCGGCGCTCGTCGTCGTAGAAGCCGATGTTGTAGCGGCCGCGATCGCACAGCCAGCCGTCGGACGTCGGATCGTCGGGATCCGACATCGTGCGCAGCACGTTGCCGTGGCGCACGTCCACGTTCAGCGCACAGCCGGCGGGGCACTGGGTACACGTCGTCGCCGTCCGCTGCAGATCCCACGGCCGCGAGCGGAAGCGATACGTCTTGGACGTGAGCGCGCCGACCGGGCAGATCTCGGTCACGTTGCCGCTGAAGTTCGACACGTAGGGATCGCCCGTCGCCGTCGCGATCAGGTCGTGCGCGCCGCGGTCCTTGACGACGAGCGAACGCTCGTTCGTGATGATGTCGTCGAAGCGCACGCAACGCTGGCAGACGATGCAGCGCTCCTCGTCGAGCACGATCGTCGGCCCGAGATCGACCGCCTTCGGCTTGGAACCCTTCGCCTCAACCTTACGCGACGCGCTCTGGCCGTAGGCCATCGAGTAGTCCTGGAGGTCGCACTCGCCGCCCTTGTCGCAGATCGGACAATCCAGCGGGTGGTTCAGCAGCAGAAACTCGAGGACGGCGCGCCGCCCTTCTTCCGTCTTCGGCCCGCGGGTATGGACGACCATCCCCTCGGCTACCGCCGTGTTGCAGGCGATCTGCAGCTTCGGCATCTTCTCGACTTCCACGAGACAGATGCGGCACAACCCCGCCGGCCCCAGCTTTGGATGATAGCAGTAGACCGGCACCTCGTTGTCGATCTTCTTGGCCGCCTCGACGATGAGCGTCCCCGCCGGCACCGTCACCGGCACCCCATCGATCGTCAACGTAACGTCAGCCACGCGCGCGCTCCGTCATACCGCCACCGTTTGCGGCGGCTTGCGGACGTAGGCGTAGAATTGCTCGGGGTAGCGCTTGACGACCGACGCCAGGAACGGTTCGATGGAGTCGCCGAGCGGACACAGGTTGATGCCCGTCATCTGGTGCGAGACCTGCACGAGCATGTCGATGTCCGATTCGAGGCCCTCGCCGTGGAGGATGCGCTCGAGCGTCCGTTCGAGCCAGTCGCCGCCCTCGCGGCACGGCGTGCACTGGCCGCACGACTCGTGCGCGTAGAAACGGACAAGCGCGTGCGCGGCTTTGACGAAATCGGTCGAGTCGTCGAATACGTAGACCGCACCCGACCCCAGCATCGAGCCGGCGCCCGCCAGCGACTCGTAGTCGTAGCCGAGATCCAGATGCTCGTCGAAGAGGCACGCCGACGAACCGCCGCCCGGCTGAATGCCGCGAAACGACCGTCCGGGGCGCAAGCCGCCCGCGACCTCGATCAGTTCGCGCATCGTCATGCCGAGCGGAATCTCGTAGTTGCCCGGCTTCTGCACGTGCCCGCTGACCGACACGACCTTGTAGCCGGCCGACTTCTCGGTACCGACCGCGGCGAACCACTCCGGCCCGCGCCGCATGATATGCGGCAGGTAGCCGAGCGTCTCGACGTTATTGACGACCGTCGGCTCTCCGTACAGCCCCTTGACCGCCGGGAACGGCGGTTTGAGGCGCGGCTCGCCGCGCTTGCCCTCCAGCGAGTTCAGCAACGCCGTCTCCTCGCCGCAAATATACGCGCCCGCGCCGCGGTGGACGGTCAGTTCGATCGAAACGTCCGTCCCGAACAACTTCTCGCCCACATAACCCGCCGCGCGCGCCTGCTCCAGCGCGGCGCAGAAGATGCGATAGCCCTCAAGAAACTCACCGCGAATGTAGATGAACGCGTGCTTGCAGCCGATCGCGTACGCACCGATGATGATGCCCTCGATGATCTGATGGGGCGTCTCTTCGATCAGCATGTGATCTTTGAACGTGCCCGGCTCGGCCTCGTCCGAATTGCACACGAGGTAACGCGGCCGGTCGTTCGCCGGCAGGAACGACCACTTGCGTCCGGTCGGAAAGCCCGCGCCGCCGCGCCCGCGCAGCCCCGACTTGTTCGCCAGGTCGAGGATGTCGGCGGGCGCCAGTTCCTTGATCGCCCGCTCGAGCTGCACGTAACCGCCCTGCGCCCGATAGACGTCGATGTCGCGCAAATTCAGCTCGCCGATCCCGGCGGTCAACACCTTTTCGAGCGCCATCAGTGCGACTCGCCCTCGGCCGGAACGATCTCTTCCAGCACCTGCCGCCCGTCGGCGACCAAGCGCTCGCGCGTCGGCCGCACGTCGATCGGATACGGATCCTTCTCGATCAGCCGCAGCATAGAAACGCCGCTTCGGTCGCCGATCCCGCCCGGATCGTTCGGGCTCGAAACGCCCTGCGCGCCCGCGGCCTTCTTCCCCGTCTCGTAGCTCACGTGCCAGGTCTTGCCCGGCTTGGCCGTCTGCGGCAGCGGCGGCGTGGCGTACGTCCCCGCCCGCATCGCCGCCAGCATCGCGTCGATTTTCTCGGGCGTCAAATCGTAGACGAACTCCAGGTTCACCTGCATGCACGGCGCGCGGTCGCACGCGGCCAAACACTCGACTTCCTCATACGAGAATAAGCCGTCGTCCGTCGTCTCGTAGTGCCCGACACCCAACTGCTTGCGGAAGTAGGCCATCGCCTCTTCCGCCCCGTTGATGATGCAGCCGATCCCGCGACACGGCTGCAGCATGTACTTGCCGACCGGCCGCTTGAAGAACAGCGAGTAGAACGAAGCGGTCGACTCGACGACCGAAGGCGGCAGGTCCAGCATCTCGGCGCACGCACGTTGCGCCTCAGGCGAAACCCATCCCTCCTCGCTCTGAAACAGATGCAACATCGGCAACAGCGCCGACCGCGACTGGGGATACATAGCAATGATCCGTTCGCACTCAGGCTTGACGCGTTGGTAAATCTCGGCGAACACGCTGTTCGTCTCTTGCGTCACGCTCGGTACGCTCCGGCGACGGGCGGCGCGGGCGCACGACATTTCGTGACGGAACCGCTCGTCGCTCCGCCATCCTGGCTCCGCTCCTGCTCGACTGCCGCAGCCCTCCCGCCATCCTGGCTCCGGGCCGCGGTCAGACGTTCCGTCCCGAAACGTCGCACGCCCCCGCCGCCCTCGATGAACTCAAGAAAAACCCAATCGCCAAACTCAGCCCAGAAACGACGGACGAGCTCAGCCTTCACTCCCACGACCGTTGATGCGCCCAATGACGAAGTCGAGGGTGACGGGGCGCGACGTTCCATGGCGGAAGCTCGGACCTCCGAGCGGAGCCAGGATGGCGGGAGCGAGGAGGCCGTGCAGCAGGAGCGAGCCCCGGATGGGCGAGCGACGAGCGGTTCCGCCATGGAATGTCGCGCTCCGGCACCCGTCGCAGAAAAAGACACGCGCATCAGCGGTCGACCTCACCAAACACCGGGTCGAGCGAGCCGATCATCACGACCATGTCGGCGATTAGGTTGCCGAGGGCCATCTGCTTGAGGACCTGGAGGTTGTAGAGCGAGGGGGGGCGGGTGCGGACGCGGTAGGGGCGGTTGTTGCCGTTGGAGACGATGTAGTAGCCGAGTTCGCCGCGCGGACCCTCGACGGCTTGGTAGACGTCGCCGGGCGGCACGCGGAACGACTCGCTGACGATCTTGAAGTGGTGGATCAACGCCTCCATCGAGAGCGCGATCGTCTCTTTGGGCGGCGCGGCGACTTTGGGGTCGTCGATCATGATCGGGCCGGGCTTCATGGCCTTGCGCACCTGCGAGATGATGCGCATCGACTCGTCCATCTCGTCGAGCCGCACGAGGAAGCGCGCGTAGGCGTCGCCCTCCGTGCGGGTCGGGATGTCGAACTCGTAATTCTGGTAGCCGCTGTACGGGAATGCTTTGCGCACGTCGTAGGCGACGCCGCTGGCGCGCAGGACGGGGCCGGTGAGGTTCCAGCGCACGGCGTCCTCGGCGGAGACGATGCCGATGTCGATCGTACGATCGCGCCAGATCGGGTTATTCTGCAGGAGGGTGCGCAGGTCGCGCATGCGCGCGGGGAACTTTTCGATCAGCGCGTCGAGCTTGGCGACGAAGCCGTCGGGGATGTCGCCGTTGATGCCGCCGATGCGCAGGTAGTTGGGGTGCATGCGGGCGCCGCCCGACTCCTCGACGAGGTCGAGGATGTTCTCGCGGATGTCGAAGGCGTACCAGAACGTCGTGATCGCGCCGATGTCGATGCCGTGGGTGCCGAGCCACACGCAGTGCGAGGAGAGGCGCGTGAGTTCGCACAGCAGGACGCGAATCTGCTGCGCGCGCTCGGGGATGCGGTCGGTGATGCCGAGCAATTGCTCGACCGCCAGCACGTAGCACAGGGCGTTCGAGAGCGGAGACAGGTAGTCCATGCGCTCGATCACGGTCGAGGCCTGCGTCCAGAAGAGGTTCTCGGCGGACTTTTCGATGCCGGTGTGGAGGTAGCCGATCTCCATGTCGGCGCGCTCGATCGTCTCGCCGCTCACGTCGACGACGACCTGAAGGACGCCGTGCGTCGACGGGTGCTGCGGGCCCATCGACAGCGTCATCGAGTTGCCCTCGCGCTTGACGATGTCGATCGAGCCGAGCGCGGCGGCGCCGCCGGCCGAGTTGAAACTCATGCCTGCGACTCGTCCTCGGCGCGGCCGCGGCGAATCTGGGCCTGCAGCGCCTCGGCGACCTTCCCCGACGGGGGCGTTCCGGCGGGGACGTTGCTCTTGAGCGCAAACGCCGGGCGCGGCGAGCGCTCGCGGGCCGGGCCGCGCATCGGGTAGTCCTTACGCAGGGGGTAGCCTTCCCAGTCGGCCGGCATTTGCACCCGGCGCAGATTTGGGTGGCCTTCGAAGGTGATGCCGTAGAGGTCGAAGATCTCGCACTCAGCCCAGTCGGCACTGGGCCACAGGTCGACGACAGACGGCACGACCGTGTCGTCGGCCGGCACCCCAACGAGCAGGCGCACGCGGCGCGGCGTGCCGACCTCGGCGGGCGTGGCGGGTTTGGTGGGTAGCGCCAGCAGGTGGTAGACCACGTCGAAGCGCGGCTCGCGCTCCAGGTAGTCGACGGCGCCCACGTCGAGCAGCATCGTCATTCCCTCGGCGCGCAGGGCCTCGAGGCGGCCGCGCAGCGCAGAACGGTCGATCCGCTCGATCTCGGCATCGGCAATGGGCGCACGGACGCTCGTGGGGTCGAGCGCCGTACCACCCGGTTGCGGCGTCTGTGAACTCGGCAAGACCGCTATGCCCGGGCGAAGATCCCGCCGCGTCCGCCTTCGCGGATCTGCTGCTGGATCAGGTTCACGGCGTAGAGGAGCCCGTCGGGCGTGGGCGGGCAGCCCGGGACGTAGACGTCGACCGGAATGACCGTGTCGACGCCCTGGACGATGGCGTAGTTGTCGAAGACGCCGCCCGACGAGGCGCAGGCGCCCATCGAGATGACCCACTTCGGGTCGGACATCTGGTCGTAGAGGCGCTTGAGGATGGGGGCCATCTTCTGGGAGACGCGGCCGGACACGATCATGAGGTCGGCCTGGCGCGGCGAGGCGCGGAAGACCTCCGAGCCGAGGCGGGCGATGTCGTACTGGGGCGCCTGAACGCTCATCATCTCGATGGCGCAGCACGCCAGGCCCATCGTCAGCGGCCAGACGCTCGAAGACTGCGCCCAGCGGGCGACATCGTCCAACCGGCCGAGCAGAAACTGCCCGGGCATTACCTCCACTGGAACCCTCCCTTTCGCCACACGTAAGCGTAGCCGATGCCGAGGACGACGACAAAGACAATCATCTCAAGCAGGCCGTATACGCGCAGGGCCTTCATCTGGACGGCCCACGGGTAAAACGACGCCGCCTCGACGTCGAAGACGACGAAGAGCATGGCGATCAGGTAGAAGCGGATCGGGAAGCGGCCCGAAACGTCCGAGGTGGGCTCGACCCCGCACTCGTAGGCCTCATCCTTGACCGGGTTGGGCTTCCGGCGGCCGAGCAGGCCGGGGACGAAGCAAAAGAGGCACGCGGCGACGACGGCCACGCCGAGGTAAATGGCAACGGGCCCATAGGGATTCATGGCCCTTCACACTTTCGCAAGGGCTTAGGCGGTCCTCCGAAGGAAATTCGCCTCACGCATGACCGTGTACCCATCGCCCCGCCACATCCTCCGGACGATCGCACTTGCCGCGGTCGCCATCCTTGCGCTGCCCGGCGGCTGCGTTGACCCCAACGCCATCGGTGTCCAGGAATACGGGAACATTATCGGCCGGGTCGTCGACGGCAAGACGAAGCAACCGATCGTGAACGCCTTCGTCATCGTCAGCTCCCTGATCCAGGGCCGCACCGACGGCGGCGGGGTCTTCAACATCCCGAAGGTGCCGGTCGGGATCCAGCACATCACGGTGCAGGCGAACGGCTACAACGCGTTCACGTCCGACGACATCAAGGTGCTCAAGAACCAGACGGCCCAAGCCGGCGTGGTCGAGATGCAGTCGGTCAACCCGCTGCCGTAGGCTGCGAGCCGGCTGTCCCCGTCGCGAGCGCGATCGCCTCGCTCTCGCCCAGCTGCGCACCGTCGGCGGCCAGCGCATCGATGTCGGCTTGGCTCAGCCGTTTGCGTAACGCGGCGGTGAGGGTGCCGTATGCGAGACGCTCCGTCCCTTCGCGGGCAAGCCCGTCGCGCAGATACGCCGCGTCGACGTACCCGAGGAGGCGGGCGGCCCGGCGAGCGTCGCCCGACAACGCCTCGACCGTCGCGAGATGCTGGAGTGCGATCGTTGCGAGGATGCGGTGACGCTCTCGGCGTGCGCGCGCCAACGCGGCCCGCGCGGCGGCGCGCGCTCCTACGACGTCGCCGGTGGCAATCCGGTACGCCGCGACGTTGACGTTCGTAATCGCGACGGCCCTGCCGCCGAGAAACTCCACGCCCGTCGCGGCGGATTCCTCGAGAAGCTCGAGGGCGCGCTGTGGGTCGCCGGCGGCGTACTCTACTTCGGCCAGATTCTGCCGGATCGTATAGGCGTAATTCTCGTCACCGAGCGCGACCGCAACCTCGAGCGCTTGCCCGTGGAGGCGACGCGCTTCGTCCCAGGCGCCCCGCTCGCTCATGAATTGTCCCCGATAGTCGAGCGCCATGGCGAAAGCGGCAGACCGCGTCATGCCGAGCTCCGCGAGCATCCCCAGCGCACGATCGTTTGCTGCCACCGCGTCGGCGTAGCGACCCTCCTGGCGAAACCCGGTCGCCATAAAACTGAGACAGACGGCGGCATGAAAGGTATCGCCCGACGCCTCGTAAAGCGTCAACGCCCGCTGGGCCGCGTCCACTCTGTCGGCGCCGATTCTCGCCAGCGCCAGCGCCCGCCACGCGCGAGCCGCGAGTGCGCCGTCCGCGTCGCCCGGAAGGCTCGGCAGCGCAGACAGCAGCCAGCGCTCGAGTTCCGAGAACGACCCGATGCGATGCCAGACGCCGCACAGCCCGCCCGCTATGCGGGCGATCGTCGCCGAATCGCCGTTCGCACCGGCGAAGTCGAGCGCGGCTCGCGCATTCTCCAGTTCGGGCGCGAAGAGGGCGTACCACTGCTGGGGCGTGGTCCACCACGTCTCGTCGGCGAGGTCGGCGACGCCGGCCACCCATTGCGCGTGCCTGCGCGCGAGGTCGTGACGCTCGCCCCGTTCCTCGAGTTTCTCTCGCGCAAAGGCGCGTGTCGATTCGAAGAACCGGTAGCGAGCGCTCCCGCTAGCGAGATCGACGCCGACCAGCGACTTCTCGACGAGCGACGACGTGAGGTCTAATACGTCGAGCGGGTCGATCCGATCGCCGGCCGAGACGGCCTCTGCGGCCTCGAGGGTCCAACCGCCCGCGAAGACGGCGAGCCGCGCGAACAGCGTGCGCTCGTCTTCGGCGAGGAGGTCGTAGCTCCACTCGATGAGAGCGCGCATCGTCTGCTGACGCGGTAACGCCGTCCGGCTACCGCCCGTCAGAAAGCGAAAGCGCTCGTCCAGCCGCCGGGCGAGTCCCTCGATGCTCAGCACCTTCACGCGTGCTGCCGCGAGCTCGAGCGCGAGCGGGATGCCGTCGAGACGCCGGCAGATCTCGGCCACGATGGGAGCGTCGTGGTCCGTCAAGACGAACCGCGCATCGGCCGTCTGCGCGCGATCGACGAACAGCATGACGGAGTCGAACGCGATGGCCTGGTCGGCGCGGAACTCCGTATCCGTATCCGGCTGCGGCACGGGCAGCGGCGGCAGCGGGTACGTGCGTTCGCCCGGGATCCCGAGACCCTCGCGGCTCGTCGCAAGGGCCACGACGCCCGCGCAGGAACGCAGAATCTCGTCGAGGAGCGGCGCGACCTCGTCGAGGAGATGTTCGCAGTTGTCGAGCACCAGCAGCAGCTCGCGATGCTCGAGGAACTCCACGAGCGCCGCGCGGATCGGCTGTCCGCCGGCTTCTCGCACGCCGAGCACTCGCGCCAGCGTCGCCGCCACCAGCTCCGGGTCGCGCAACGCGGCGAACTCGACGAACCACACGCCGTCCGTCGAACCGTCCAGCAGGTTCGCAGCGACCTGCAAGGCCGTCCGCGTCTTTCCGATCCCGCCGCTCCCGACGATCGTAACGAGGCGGTGCTCCTTCATCAGGCGCGCTAGCTCTGCCACCTCCGACTCGCGGCCGAGAAAGCGCGCCAGCTGGTGCGGCAAGTTGTTGGGGAACGATCCAACCGACCGGAGCGGAGGGAACGCGTCGTCCAAGCCGGGCCCCGCGAGTTGTGCGACGCGCTCGGGGCGCGCCAGGTCCTTCAGCCGATGCTCGCCCAGGTCGCGCAGCGTCACGCCGTCCCTGAGCGCGCTCCCGACGATCTCGCTGGTCACGCCCGAGAGGAGCACTTGGCCGCCGTTTCCGGCGGACAAGAGCCGCGCGACGCGGTTCACTGCGGGGCCGAAGTAGTCGCCGTCGCGCTCGTCGGCGGTCCCCGTGTGCAGCGCCATGCGGACGCGGACGCCGTCGACCGCGGAAAAGTCCTCGGCACCCAGCGAACGCTGGGCGTCGAGCGCGGCGCCGACCGCGTCCTCCGGCCTGGCGAATGCCGCGCAGAACGCATCTCCGATGGTCTTGAACACGTAACCGTCGCGCGTCCGGATCGCGCTACGCATCAACTCGTCGTGGCGGCGCACGGCCGCCTCCATCGCAGCGCGATCGCGCTCCCAGCGCTGCGTACTCCCCTCGATGTCGCTGAACAGGAACGTGATCGTCCCGCTCGGCGGCCGCGTTCGAGCGTCCATCGACGGCCCGGGTTCGCTACGTCTTCGTGGCTTCCGTCCCGGGGATTGCGACGCGCGAGCCCTTTACGTGCGCCATGAACCGTTTGGCGTCGTCGATGGGGATGGCGAATCCGATGGCCTTCTCTTCTTCGAAGCGGGACTCGGCGAGCCCGAGCACGGCGCCCGTCGCGGCGTCGAAGACCGGGCCGCCGCTCTCGCCCGGGATGACCGGTACGTCGAGTTCCAGCGCGTCGTGGCGGATGCTCGAGATGCGGCCCGCGAAGACGGACGTCGACGTCCCGAGCCCTTCGTCTTGAAAGGCGTCGGGAATCGGATAGCCGGCGACGCCGATCGCCATGCCGGGCTGCAGTCCCGTCGACGTGCCGAGCGCGACCGGCGGCAGATCCTTCGCATCGGTCTGGACCAGCGCGAGATCGGTCTTTTCGTCTGCGGCGATGGTGCGCGCGGGGACCTTGCGGCGGTCGCCGATGGTCACCCGCAGGTTACGAGCGCCGTCGATGACGTGCTGCGCCGTCAGGATCTGGCTGCCCCACGGTCCGCTCGCGACGACGAAGCCGCTGCCGTAGGCGTCGTCCCAGTCGCCTTTGTGCTTGGGGTCGTCGCTGGGAATCTGCATCGTGAACAGCACGACGCTCGGCCGCAGCGCGTGGAAAACGCGCACGAACGGATCCTGCTGCGGCGCCTGGGACGCGCGCGTCGCGCACGCCGGCAGCGCGAGCGCGAAGAGGAGCGCGGCACGCCTCACGGAGCGGTCGCTTGCTCCCGTTCGCTCAAGCGCGCGGCGATCGCGGCGCGCAGCGCGTCGAGCCCCTCGCCGGTCTGCGCGCTGATCGCAACGGCGTCGTTGGGCAGCGGCGGCGCGCCGGCCGGCGCCGGCCGGTCGGTCTTATTGAACGCGAGGATCGTCGGCTTGTCGTCGACGTGCAGGTCGTGCAGGATCGCTTCGACGCTCGCGCGCTGTCGCGGCCAGTCGGGATTGGAGGCGTCGAGCACGTGGACGAGCACGGCCGCGCTCTCCAGTTCCTCGAGCGTCGCCCGGAATGCGGCGACCAGTTCCTTCGGCAGTTCGGTGATGAAGCCGACCGTATCGGCCATGCGCACGTAGACGCCGGGGGCGACGTACACGCGCCGTAAGGTCGGGTCCAGCGTAGCAAACGGCTGATCGGCCACGAACGCGCCCGCCGCCTGCGTCGAGTGCGCGAACCGGTTGAGCAGCGACGACTTGCCGACGTTCGTGTAACCGACGAGCGCCACGAGCGGCGTGGCGCCGGCGGGCGCGCGGCGCGTCGCGCGGGCCCGGCGGACGTCTTCGGTCGCCGCGCGGAGCACGGAGATGCGCTCCTGGATGCGCCGCCGGTCAGTCTCCAGCTTCGTCTCGCCGGGGCCGCGCGTGCCGACGCCGCCGCCGAGCCGCGACAACGCCGCACCGGCCCCGATCAGGTTCGCCTGGCGGTGACGGAGCTGCGCGAGTTCGACTTGCAGTTGCCCCTCGCGGCTGCGCGCGCGCTGCGCGAAAATGTCGAGGATGACCATCGTCCGGTCGACGATCGGCAGCGGAACGACCTTCTCGAGGTTCGTGCGCTGGCGCGGGCGCATGTCGTTCAGCACGAAGATTTTCGTCGCGCCGAGCTCCTTGGCGATCTCGGCGATCTCGCGCGCCTTGCCGCTGCCGACGAGCGTCGCGGGATCCACGGCGGGTAAGCGCTGCACGACGCGACCCACGACGGTCGCACCGGTCGCTTCGATCAGCGCCTCGTACTCGGCGAGCTCCGCCTCGAGGGTCTGCGCCGCTTCGCGCAGGTCGACCGCGACGACGAGCGCGCGGTCGGCCTCGGGGCCGGTCGGTTGCGAACTACGGGCCATGACCGTGAAGGTGCGCGGCCAGCCACGCGAGACCTTGATTGTAGCGCGGGCCGGGGCGCTCCAGGATGGCCGCGTCATCGAGCACGTAGACCCGCCCCGCCCTGACCGCGCTCAGCGCGTTCCACGGCGGCTGGTCGAGCACGGCGGCGAGGCCGACGGTGCGGTCGGTCACCAGCACGTCGGGCTGCGCGGCGACGAGCGCCTCCGCGCTGTAGCGTCCGTACGCTTGCTGTAGGCCCGTTGCGGCGTTGCGCCCGCCGGCGAGATCGACGAGATGCGCGATGTACGAGCGGTCGCCGGCGGTGAAGATCGGCGCTGCGCCCAGCACGACGAAGGTGCGCGGCCGCGCCGCGCCCCGCACGCTGCGGACGATCCGAGCGGTGCGCGCGCGCAGCTTTGCCGACAGCGCGGCAGCTTGCGGCTCGTGCCCGCTGAGTTTTCCGAGTTGCGCGATGTCGGTGAAGATGTCGTCGTACGAATCGTCCGCCAATAGTTCGACCCGTAGTCCGAGCCGACGGAGGTCGGCCGTCTGCGCCGCCTGCGCCGGGATACCGACGACGACGTCGGGATGCAGCGACAGCACCTTCTCCGCGTCGACCGACGCAAACGTCGAGACGTGCGGCAGCTTCATCGCGGCGGCGGGATAGTCGGTGGCCTGGGAGACGCCGACGACCTGCGCACCCGCCCCGATCGCGAACAGGTCCTCGGTCAGCGACGGAATCAGCGACACGATCCGCGGCGCGCGCGGCGTGGGCGTAGGGGCCGGCGCCGCGGCGGCAACGCCGGAGCAAAACGTGAGGGCGAGGGCGGCGACGACGGGGCGAGCTAGGCGGATCACGGCCGCACGCGTTTCGCCGCCCGCCCGCCAAGCCCCGGGCCGCGCCCAGCTACAGGAACCGGCTCGTTTGCCGGGGTAGCGCACCAACGGCACGCAGCGCGGGAAGCCGGTGGAAAACCGGCACGGTCGCGCCACTGTAAGCGGGGAGCCGCCGCACGTCACTGCCGCAAGGTGGGAAGACGCCGGCACACGGCCACGATCCGCGAGTCAGGATACCGCAGCGAGCCCGCAGCCTTCGGCTGCGCCTGCATCACTCCACCTCGCGAAAAGGTAGGCAAACGTGATCGACGTGCGGTTTCTCCGCCATCTTCCCGGAGCGTCGTGCGCGCTGTTCGCGCTGACGCTCGCGCACGCGTCGGCAGCGCCGGCGCCCGCGCCGTCCCCTTCTCCCGCCGCGTCCGCGACGCCGCTGCCCGAAATCGGCCACGTCGTAACCAGCGACCGCCAGCCCGAAGCCGCCAACGCCGCCGCGCGTACGACGTACGTCGTGCCGAAGTCCGAGATGATCGCGCGCGGCTACGCGTCCGTGGCCGACGCGCTGACGTCCGTTCCCGGCGTCGTCATCGAACGCTACGGCGCCTACGGCTCGGCCGCGAACGTCGGCATCCGCGGCTCGTCGTCGGCCCAGGTGCTCGTGCTGCTGGACGGCCGCCCGATCGGCAGCGCCGAACTCGGGACCGTCGACCTCGGGGCGATCTCGACGAGCGGTGTCGAGCGGATCGAGATCGTCGAAGGCGGCGGCGCGACGCTCTACGGTGCCGGCGCGATCGGCGGTGTCGTCAACATCATCACCGCGCGGCCGGCGAGCGCCCCTGCGTTCGTCAAACTGACCGCCGGCTCGTTCGACGCCACCGGCGGCGACGTCGAAACGCGCAACCTCTCGTTCGAGCACTCGCTCGCCGGCAACGATTACGGCTACCTCGGCATCACCGTTCCGAGCGGCAATCGCATCAACGCGGACGCGGCATCGACGACGGCGCGCTTTCGCGACAACTGGACGGCCGGCGCCTGGCAGATCGCGGGCTCCGCGGGCATCTCTCAAGAGCACGAGGGCGTGCCCGGGCCCGTCACGCTGCCCTACGCGTCGCCGCCGCCGAATCCCGCACTTGCGAGCTCTTACCAATCGTCGACGACGCGGCAGAACGACGTGGACGAGGACGCGCGCTTGGCGTTCTCCCTGCAGCGCGGCGACGCCACGACGACGTTCGACCTCAGCGGCACGCGCGACACGTTGCTGTACTACTCGTCGCCGGGCGACCCGGCCGGCTGTTACACGCTGGCGGGGACGCCGTGTAACGACCTCAACGTCGAGAGCCGCCTGCAGTTCTCCGCGCGGCAAACCGTCGCGACGGCGAGCGACCGCCTGATCTACGGCGTCGACCTCGCGCGGGGGACCGCCCGCATCGACGCCGGCGACGGCGCGCCGCCGGCGCACGCCTTCGCGCAGACCGCCGCTTACGCGCAGGACGCCGTGCAGGTGGGCCGCGCGAGCGTCTACGGCGGCATCCGCGCCGAGCGCGACGGCGGCCAGGGCGGCGCGATCGCACCGTCGGCGGGCGTCATCGAACCGCTCGGCGGGGCGTTCTCGCTGCGCGCCAACGTCGCCGACGGCTTCCGTGCGCCGACCGCAGTCGATCTCTACTACCCGGGCTTCTCGAACCCGAACCTGCAGCCCGAACGCACGCAGTCGTTCGATGCCACGGTCACCGACGCGCGCCTACTCGGCGGCACGTCGCTCGCCTACTTCACGACCGCGGGCAACAACCTGATCGTCGTCAACCCCGCCTTCAACTACAGCCTGGCGCCCGGCCCCACGAACGAACCCGTCATCAACGCGCAGCACACCAGCGTCGCCGGGTTGACGCTCGACGCGAAGACGCTGCCGCTGCGCGGCTTTACCGCGACCCTCGGCGTGACCGATCTCTACCGCGCGCTCGACCTGACGAGCACGGCAACGCGACTGGTCGGCAGGCCCGTGTTTTCGACGAGCCTCGCGCTCGAGTACCAAGACCCGCTGCCGCGCGCCCTCGTCGCGCAGTTCGGCGTCGTCGCTACGGGGATGGGCGCGCGCAGCCAACTCCCGGTCTCGGGGCCCGTCGACCCGACCCAATATGCCGCCGCGTACACCGCCGTCAACGCCTACCTGCGGCTGCGCGCGACGCCGCACGCACTGGTCACCCTGCGCGCGCTGAATCTCGGAAACGAACGCTACTCGGCGATCGCAAGCCCGCCCTACGGCGGCTATCCCGCACCGGGCCGCGCGTTCGCGGTCGAGTTGTCGACGCGATGACCGCGCTGCGGCTGGGCCTCGTCGCCGCAGCCGCACTGGCCGCCGTCGCGATCGGCATCCTCGTCGGCGGCGTTCCACTCGCCCCCGCGGACGTCGCCCGCGCGCTCGCGCATCCCGCCGGCAGCGACGACGCCGCCGTCATCGTCTGGACGCTCCGGCTGCCGCGCGTCGGCGTCGCGGCCGTCGTCGGCGGCGCGCTGGCCATCGCCGGTTTTCTGTTACAGGGGATGCTGCGCAATCCGCTCGTCGACCCGTTTCTGACGGGCGTTAGCGCGGGCGCGGCGGCGGCGATCGCCCTCGGCGTCGCGGCGGGCGTCGCGGCGCCCTTCGTGCCGGCGCTCGGTTTCGTCGCCGGGCTCGCCACGGCGCTCCTCGTCGCCGCGCTGGCGCGCCGCGGCACCGGCATCGACGCCGAGCGCCTGATCCTCGCCGGCGTCTCGCTGTCGGCGCTGTTCTCCGCCGTGGTCGCGCTCGTGCTGACGAGGCTGGGGCCGTCCAGCGCCCAGCAGATCCTCGCATGGCTGGCGGGCTCGCTCGCCGGCCGCACGTGGGGGAGTCTCGCAGCGGCGGCCCCGTACGCGCTGGCTGGGCTCGCCCTCTCGGTCGCGGCCGTGCCCGCCCTCAACGCGCTGCGCATCGGCGAGGCGCGTGCCGGCGCGGCCGGGGTCGACGTGGCCCGCATGCAGTGGCTGCTGCTTGCAGCGGCGACGCTCCTCACCGCGAGCGCCGTCGCGTTGGCGGGGATCGTCGGTTTCGTCGGCCTCATCGTGCCGCATCTGGCGCGGCGGCTCGTGGGCAGCGACGGCCGCGTCGCGCTCCCGGCAAGCGCGCTGCTCGGGGCTGCGCTCGTCATCGTGGCCGACGCCGCCGGCCGCTCCTTGATGCCGCCCGCGGAGATCCCGCTCGGCGTCCTGCTCGCATTCGTAGGCGTCCCCGCGTTCCTCTACCTCTACCTCGGGCCCACCGGGAAGGCCCGGCTGTGGGGCGCCTGACGGCGGCCGGCGTCCGCCTCACCGCGGGCGCCCGTACGCTCCTCGACGATGCATCGTTTGCGGCCGAGCCGGGCCTGCTCACCGCGATCGTCGGGCCCAACGGCGCCGGGAAGTCGACGTTCCTGCGCGCGCTTGCGGGCGTCGCGCAGCCACAGGCCGGGCGCATCGAGCTCGACGGAGCCGCGGTCGCCGCGCTCCGGCCGGCGGAACGCGCCCGATCGATCACGATCCTCGTCGATGAGACGGTCGAACCGGCGCTCACCGTGCGGGAGGCCGTCGCGACCGGCCGCTTCGCCCATCACCAGTGGTGGGACTGGCGGCGGACCGACGACGACGCCGCGGCCGGCGCGGACGCGATCGCCCGGGTGGGCCTCGCCGCTCTGGCCGACCGGCCGTTCGGCACGCTGAGTTCGGGCGAGCGGCAACGAGCGTGGATCGCGCTCGCCCTCGCCCAGGGCGCACGGGTGATGCTGCTGGACGAGCCGACCAGCCACCTCGACGTCCGCTACGCGCACGAAGTGCTCGCGCTGCTCCACGCGATCGCGCGCGACGGGGCGACCGTCGTCGTCGTCCTGCACGATCTCAACCAAGCGGCGCAATACGCCGATCGCGTCGCTCTCCTCGCCGGCGGGTCCATCGAAGGGCCGGCCGGGGCTGAGGCGGTCCTCCAGCCGGCGATCCTGGAACGAGCCTACGGGGTCCGCTTCCTAGCCGTGGACGTCTGCGGCGTCCGGCGCGTCTTTTCTACGGGGAGCGTCGCGCGGTGACGGGCCTACTGCGCTTTCGCAGCACGCTCCCGCATCGGGTGGGCGTCGCCCGCGAGCACCCAACCGTACCGTCCGCGAAACGGTCCGGACAGCACTTTCACCCCGACGACGTCCTCGTCGGAGGACGAATACTTCGGATGGGCCTGCCCGGCCGCGCACGCGATCACGAGGGCCTGCGTGCCCGGCCGTACCAGCATCGTGTGAGCGAAGATGGCCTTCGTGTCGCCCCACTGACCGGCGGCATAGTCGACGAGCCGCGGCCGCGAGTCCCAGACGAACACGTCCGGGTCCACTGCGTCGGAGGCGAGCACGACGTGCCAGCCCACGTTCACGGAGCACGGAGCGGCAGCGGCGGGCTCTGCCGTCACGAGAGCGAACGCTAACAGGCCGGCGGCCGCCCGCGCGGAGGCGGCGCTACTCGCCGCGTTCACGCCTTGTTTGCGGCGGGGGGCTGGTGGGCATCACGGTCAGCCTTCGTTTCCCACGACGGCCGAAACCTCCGTCCAACCGAGTAGGTCGCAGGTCAGACAGCAATGCAGAGATTCAAGCGCTTCGTTCGCCCGCTAGCAACGCTCGCGGGCGTAGCGGGCGCCACGGCCGCGGTCAACCGCGGCCTGCTGGCGAGCAGCGCCATCCCGATCAACTACCTCGGCGGTTCGCAGCGGCCGTGGAACTGGCGCGGCTATGAGATCTTCGTGACCGAGCGCGGCGAGGGCCCGCCGCTGCTCTTCGTCCACGGCGTCTACGCCGGCGCGTCCTCGTTCGAGTTTCGCAAGATCTTCGCCCCACTCGCGGTCTCGCACAAGGTCATCGCCTTCGATCTGCTGGGCTGCGGCCTCTCGGAGATGCCCGTCGTCGACTACTCGGCCGACGTCTTCGTCGACCAGATCGTCGACGCGCTGGAAAGCCTGACCGACGAACCGTGCACGCTCGTCGCCTCGTCGTTGGCGGGGGCGTTTGCCATCCGGGCCGCGGCGCGGGTGCCGGGCCGAGTGGCGCGGCTCGTCGTCATCGCTCCGACGGGGCTCTGCGGGATCCTCGACGGCTCGCCCGGCGCGGCCCAGCGCGCGATCGGCTCGCTGGTCCGCTCGCCGGTCGCCGGCGAGGCGTTCTTCAACGCGCTGGTCTCGCGGCCGTCGCTGCGATCGTTCCTGCAGCGCCAGGCCTACGCGGACCCCGCCGCGGCGACCGACGAAGTCGTCGATCACTACTACGCCGTCGCGCACCAGCGCAACGCCCGGTTCGTGCCGGCCGCGTTCGTCAGCGGCGGGCTCAACTGCAACGTGGCGCGCGACCTGCCGTTCGTCGAATGCCCGCTGCTCGTGCTCTGGGGGGAGCGCTCCGCGCGGACCAATCCGGTCGCGAACGCGCGCGAGTACGTGCGGCTCGCGAAAAACGCCACGCTCGTCACCTTCGGCCGGTCGGGCTTATTGCCTCACGAGGAGGAACCGGAAGCGACCCAGAGCGCCATCGCGACCTTCGCGGCCGGCGGGCGCTAGGGAGCCCCCGGCGCGCCTGCGAACGGCGCGCATGGTATGGCAGCCCTCGACCCCGGCATCTTCAAAAGCTACGACATTCGCGGAATCTACCCGACCGAACTGAGCGACGACGCGGCCTATCTGATCGGACGCGCGCTCGTGGAGCAGTTCGACTTGCGGTCCGTCGTCGTCGGCCGCGACATGCGCCCGTCCGGCGTCGCCCTCTTCGAACGCTTCGCGCGCGGCGCGACGGAATCGGGAGCCGACGTCGTCGACGTCGGCCTGGTCTCCACCGACGCACTCTACTTCGCCGTTGGGAAGTTCGGCTTCGGCGGCGGGGTCATGATCACGGCATCGCACAATCCGGCAGCCTACAACGGCATGAAGATCACGCGCGACAACGCGCAGGCGCTCTCGCTGGACACGGGGCTCGGCGCCATTCGCGACCGCATCCTCGCAGGTATCCCGCCCGCTACCGGTCCCCGCGGAAAAATCGAGCGCCGCGACGTGCTCGACGACTTCGCACGGCATTGCCTTTCGTTCATCGACGTGGCGACGATCAAGCCGTTCAAAATCGCGATCGACGCCGGCAACGGCATGGCCGGCAAGACCGTGCCGTACGTCTTTAAGTCCCTCCCGTGCGAGATCGTGCCGCTGTACTTCGAACTGGACGGCAGCTTCCCAAACCACCCGGCCAGCCCGATCGAAGCCGAGAACATGGTGGACCTGCAGCGGGCCGTGCGCGAGCACGGCTGCGACCTCGGCGTCGCGTTCGACGGCGACGCCGACCGGATGTTCCTCGTCGACGAAAAGGGCGACCTCATCGGCGGCGACATCGTAACGGCGCTCGTCGGCCTAAACACGCTCAAGCGGCAGCCCGGCGCGAAGATCCTCTACAATCTGATCTGCAGCCGCAGCGTGCCCGAAGCGATCGCACGAGCCGGCGGCGTTCCCATCCGCGGACCGGTCGGACACTCGCTGATCAAGAAGATCATGCGCGACGAAGACATCGTGTTCGGCGGCGAACACAGCGGCCATTTCTACTTCCGCAACAACTGGTTCGCCGACTCCGGGATGATCGCGTTGCTGCAGTGCCTCGAGGTGTTCAGCGAGGCGGGCAAGCCGGTCAGCGAGGTCGTCGCCCCGATCGACGATCGCTCCCGCTCGGGCGAGATCAACTCGCGCGTCGACGACGCGGCCGCGACGCTGCGCGCGCTGGAAGCGGCGCATCCGGGGGCGGAGATCGACCACCTGGACGGCGTCACCATCTCGTATCCCGACTGGTGGATGAACGTCCGGCCGTCCAACACGGAGCCACTCCTACGCCTCAACGTCGAGGGCGACACCCCAGCGTTGATGGAGCGCAATCGTGACGCCGCGCTCACGCTCATCCGTTCCGGCGCGCTAAGCTGACGCTTCCTAGGAGGCGGCGGAGCCGACCCGAAGTAGCGGGTGCGAGCGGGTCGGGCAGCCGCGCGCAGGAGGCTCTTCTGACTCGTTCCTACATCCTCGGACCCGCGCGACTGGCGCTCGGGGACGGGACCCTCCAGTACGGCCGCCTCGCGATCGACAACGGGTACATCTCCGACGTTCTCGCACCCGAGGGCCCGGCCGACCTCGCCGTCCCGGACGGCGCGACGGTGGCGCCCGGCATGATCGACGTGCACACGAACGGGGCGGGCGACTTCCTCTTCAACCGCGATCAAGGGAACGCCGTCAAGGCAGCCTCCAGAGCGTACGCTTCGACCGGTGCGACCGGCTTCGCCGCGACCATCATGACCGCGCCGTGGGAGTCGATGCTCCACGTCGCGAGCGAAGTCGCCGAGGCCGCGCACGAGTTGGCCGAGGAACAGGAACCGTCGGGCGCGCGCTGTCTCGGCATCCACTTCGAGGGGCCGTTCCTCAATCCGAAGTTTCGCCGCGTTCATCGCGCCGATTGGCTGCGCCCGGCGACGGTGGCGGATGCGAAAGCGCTCATCGAAGCCTCGCGGGGAACGATGGTCATCTCGACGATGGCGCCCGAGGTCGATGGCGCCGGCGAGGTGGCTCGCTTCCTATTCGACCAGGGCATCGTCTGCGCGGCCGGCCACACGTCGGCCAAATACCGCGACGGTATGCTCGCGATCGGCCTCGGGTTCCGGTCCCTCACGCACGCGTTCAACGGCATGGCGCCGCTGGACCACCGCGACCCGTCCATCCTCGCATCCTTCATCCAAGAGACGCGCACGACGGTGCAGGTCATCTGCGACGGGTACCACGTCGCGCCCGTGATGATCGACATCCTGCATCGCACGCTGGGCGACCGGATGGTCCTCGCGACCGACTACATGGCGCCGGCCGGCAACGGCTATCGCGTCGAAGGCGGCGTCGTCCGCTCGGAGGACGGGACGATCGCCGGCAGCGCCCTCCAATGCGATCAGGCGGTCCGCAACCTTATCTCGTATGCGTCGCTCCCGTTCGAACGAGCCATCGTCTGCGCGACGGCAGCGCCGGCGCGGCTGCTCGGGGTCGACCGCGAGCGGGGCACGATCGGCCGCGGGAAGTGCGCGGACCTGTCGATCTGGAGCCGGGACCACGAGGTCATGGCAACGATCGTGGCCGGGGTACCGGTGTTCGGCGGCCACCACCTCGCCCCAGAGCCCGCACACATTCCCGGCTAACCAGCGCCAAGCGTGATCCGGCGGCGGCTGCCGCCCGTACGAGCGTGCAAGGGCTACCGCCGTCATGGAGGATGTTCATGTCCGTTTTTCGCCGCCTGCTCCCTTGTCTTGCCATAGCGGCGATTGCCTTACAGGCAGCGTTCGCCGGCATGCCGGCCTCGGCCGAGCCGCAGGCGTTTCGCGGGGATCCCGCGCTCAGGCCGCTGGTTACGGGCCTGCCGCGCCTGCCGCTGCGGCTTCCCGCCCACAAGTCGCACGGCAAGATCAAGCACGTCGTCATCATCATGCAGGAGAACCGCGGGTTCGACGACCTCTTCCAGGGCTATCCGGGCGCCAACACGCAGTCGTACGGCTACGACTCCAACGGCCACAAAGTCACGTTGCAGCCGATTCCGCTGGAAGCGCCGTACGATCTCGAACACGACTTCTACAGTTACCTGACGGACTGCAACGGCAGCGGCAGCGTCCCGGGCACGAACTGCGCGAACAACGGCTTCAACAACGAATACACCGGCTGCGGCTCGAGTTGTACCTACCCCCAATACGGCTACGTTCCGCATAAGGAAACGACGACGTACTTCGACATGGCGAAGCAGTACGTGCTGGCCGATAACATGTTCACCTCGCACATCGACGATAGCTTTATCTCCCATCAGTACATCATCTCGGCCCAGGCTAACCACTCGGTCTATTTCCCATACGGCTCGTGGGGCTGCGAAGGCGGCCCGTCCGACCTGATCTACACGCTCAACTCGGACCGTTCGATCGGCTCGACGCAGCCGATGTGCTGGGACGTGACGACGCTCGGCGACGAACTCGACACGGCCGGCCTCACCTGGCACTTCTACGCAGGCTCGCCGAACGGCGACGGCGGCATCTGGAGCGCCTACCAGAACATCCACCACATCTACTACGGCCCGGACTGGTCGAAGGACGTCATCAACCCGCCGGCCCAGATTCTCACCGACGTCGCGAACGGGACGCTATCGACGGTGACGTGGGTGACGCCGACCTACGGAAACTCGGACCACGGCGGCGTGGGCTCGAACACAGGCCCAGCATGGGTCGCGTCCGTCGTCAACGCCATCGGCCAGAGCCAGTTTTGGGATTCGACGGCGATCTTCGTCTTCTGGGACGAGTGGGGCGGCTGGTACGACCACGTCGCGCCGCCCTACGTCGACTACGACGGCCTCGGCTTCCGCGTTCCGATGCTGATCATCTCGCCGTACGCGAAGAAGAACTACGTCTCGCACGTCCAGTACGAGCACGGCAGCATGCTGCGCTTCGCCGAGGACGAGTTCGGCCTCGGCCAGATGTCGGCCGCCGACACGCGCGCCAACTCGCCCGCTGCCGACGCGTTCGACTTCACTCAGCGGCCGCGTCGCTTCAAGACGTTCTCGGCGCCGCGCGTGCCCCTCCATCGCGGCTACTCGCATCCGCCGCCGGGCGTCGACCCCGACTAGCCCGGTTGCCACCACTCCGCTCCGCAGAAGGGTCCCTCATGCGCGACGTCAGCCGCCTGCTCTCGTTCCTCGTCATCGTGCTCGCGGCAGTCGCAGGCGCGACCTCCGCAGCCTTCGCCGTACCGCAGGCGTTTCGCGGGGATCCGGCGCTCAAGCCGCTCGTCACCGGGCTCCCGCGGCTGCAAATCCCACTGCCGGCGCACAAGTCGCACGGGAAGATCAAGCACGTCGTCATCATCATGCAGGAGAACCGCGGATTCGACGACCTGTTCCAAGGCTATCCGGGCGCCAACACGCAGTCGTACGGCTACGACTCGAACGGCAACAAGATTGCCCTTGCGCCGATTCCGCTCGAGGCCAACTACGACCTCAATCACGACTTCCTCAGCTTCATCACGGACTGTAACGGAACGGGCAGCATCCCCGGAACGAACTGTCAGAACAACGGCTTCAATAACGAGCCCACGGGCTGCGGCCGCGGCTGCGTCGACCCGCAATACGGCTACGTGCCGGCCTCGGAGACGACGACGTACTTCAACATGGCCGGCCAATACGTGCTCGCCGACAACATGTTCACGTCGCAGGCCGACGACAGCTTCATCTCACATCAGTACATCATCTCCGCCCAAGCCAACCACGCCGTCTACTTCCCCTACGGCTCGTGGGGATGCCAAGGCGGTCCGTCGGACCAAATCGCGACGCTGAATCAGAACCGCACGTTCGGCGCCGGCGAGCCGATGTGCTGGGACGTCACGACCCTCGCCGACGAATTGGACACCGCAGGCTTGTCGTGGCGCTTCTACGCCGGCAATCCGAACGGTGACGGCGGCCTCTGGAGCGCCTATCAGAACATTCACCACATTTACTACGGTAAGGACTGGGCGAACGTCATCAGCCCGCCCGGCCAGATCCTGACCGACGTCGCGAACGGCTCGCTCTCGACGATGACGTGGGTGACGCCGACCTACGAGAACTCCGACCATAGCGGCTTCGGGAGTAATACGGGCCCGAAGTGGGTGGCCTCCGTCGTCGACGCGATCGGCAAGAGCAAGTACTGGAAGTCCACGGCGATCTTCGTCTTCTGGGACGAATGGGGCGGCTGGTACGACCACGTCCCGCCGGTCTATGAAGACTACGACGGGCTCGGCTTCCGCGTGCCTATGCTGATCATCTCGCCGTACGCCAAGCAGAACTACGTCTCGCACGTCCAGTACGAGCACGGCAGCATGCTGCGCTTCGCCGAAGATGAATTTGGCCTGTCGCAGATGTCGGCCGCCGACGCCCGCGCCAACTCGCCCGCCGCCGACGCGTTCGACTTCGCGCAGAAGCCGCGGCCGTTCAAATCCTTCGCCGCTCCGCGGGTTCCGGTGCACCGAGGCTACTCGCATCCGCCGCCGGGCGTGAACCCAGACTAGCGTCGCCGCGAACGAGGAAGGGCACGATGATCGACCTCAGGCGCCTGCTCGCGCTTCTGGCACTATCGGTTGCGACGGTAGCCGGCTCGACCCTGGCTGCGAGCGCAATGCCGCAGGCATTCCGCGGGGACCCGGCCCTCAAGCCGTTGGTCACCGGCGTCCCGCGGCTCCCGCTGCGCCTACCGGCGCCGAAGTCCGGCGGCAAGATCAAGCACGTCGTCATCATCATGCAGGAGAACCGTTCGTTCGACGATCTGTTCCAGGGTTATCCGGGGGCCAACACCCAGTCGTACGGTTACGACAGCAACGGCAACCAGATCGCACTGCAGCCCGTCCCGCTCGAGGGCTCGTACGATCTCGATCACGACTGGCTCAGTTTCATCACCGATTGCAACGGCAGCGGCAGCGTGCCGGGGACGAATTGCCAAAACAACGGCTTCAATAACGAATATACGGGCTGCAACGGCTGCGTCGACCCGCAGTACGGTTACGTGCCGGCCGACGAGACGACAACCTACTTCGACATGGCCGGGCAGTACGTGCTCGCCGACAACATGTTCACCTCGCAGGCCGACGACAGCTTCATCTCCCACCAGTACATCATCTCCGCGCAGGCCAACCACTCGGTGTACTTCCCATCCAGTTCGTGGGGCTGCCTTGGAGGATCCTCAGACTACATCTATACACTCAATCAAAACCGCTCGTGGGGCAACACGCAGCCGATGTGCTGGGACGTCAACACGCTGGGCGACGAGCTCGACGCCGCGCACAAGACCTGGAAGTTCTACGCGACCAACGTCCAGGGCTACGACGGCAGCGGCCTCTGGAGCGCCTACCAGAACATCCACCACATTTACTACGGCAAGGACTGGGCCAATATCGTCAATCCGCAGAAACAGATTCTGGCCGACGTCGCCGACGGCAAGCTCGCAACGATGAGTTGGGTAACGCCGACGTTCGCGAACTCCGACCACGCAGGTTTCGGCAGCAACACCGGACCGAAGTGGGTCGCCTCCGTCGTCAACGCCATCGGCGAAAGCAAGTATTGGAAGTCCACCGCGATCTTTGTGTTCTGGGACGAATGGGGCGGCTGGTACGACCACGTCCCGCCGGTCTACGAGGACTACGACGGACTCGGCTTCCGGGTTCCGATGCTGATCATCTCACCGTACGCCAAGCAGAACTACGTCTCGCACGTCCAGTACGAGCACGGAAGTATGCTCCGATTCGCCGAAGACGAGTTCGGGCTGCCGCAGATGGCGGCATCGGACACTCGCGCCAACTCCCCCGCCGCCGACGCGTTTGACTTCACGCAAAAGCCCAGGCGCTTCAAGACGTTCGCCGCCCCTCGCGTCGAGGTTCACAAAGGCCTCGGACGCGTCCCACCGGGCGTCGATCCGGACTGATCGACGCCGCACCGCCGCCGCCGCACAAGGACATCGCATGCCAGCTTTCAAACGCCTTCTCCTCAGCTTGACCCTCGCTGCGGCCGCCGTCGCGGCTTCCGCCGGCAGCTCGGGCGCAATGCCGCAGGCGTTTCGCGGAGACCCCGCCCTCCGGCCGATGGTGACCGGGATCCCGCGCCTGCCGCTGCGGCTGCCGGCCAAGAAGTCGCACGGCAAAATCAAGCACGTCGTCATCATCATGCAGGAGAACCGCTCGTTCGACGACCTGTTCCAAGGTTACCCGGGCGCCAACACGCAGTCGTACGGTTACGATTCGCGCAACGACAAGGTCACTCTGGCCCCGATACCGCTGGAAGCCCCCTACGACCTCAACCACGACTTCGACAGCTTCATCACGGACTGCAACGGAACGGGCAGCATCCCCGGCACGAACTGCAAGAACAACGGCTTCAACAACGAGTACACAGGTTGCGGCCGGTCTTGCGTCGACCCGCAGTACGGCTACGTGCCTGCCTCCGAGACGACGACGTACTTCGACATGGCCGGGCAATACGTGCTGGCCGACAATATGTACACGTCGCAAGCCGACGACAGCTTCATCTCCCATCAGTACATCATCTCCGCGCAGGCCAACAGCTCGGTCGAGTTTCCGCGCGGGAGTTGGGGCTGTGGGGGCGGCCCGTCGAACACGATCACGATCCTCAACTCGAACCGGACGTTCGGGAACCAGCAGCCGATGTGCTGGGACGTGACCACGCTGGGCGACGAGCTGGACACCGCGGGCCTACCGTGGCGCTTCTACGCGACCAACGTCAACGGCTACGACGGCAGCGGCCTCTGGAGCGCGTATCAGAACATCCACCACATCTACTACGGCAAGGACTGGGCCAACGTCGTCAACCCGCAAAGCAAGATCATCACCGACGTGGCGAACGGCTCGCTGGCCGCGGTGACGTGGGTGACGCCGACGTTTGCAAACTCCGACCATAGCGGATTCGGCAGCAACACCGGCCCGCAGTGGGTCGCGTCGGTCGTCAACGCCATCGGCAAGAGCAAGTACTGGAAGTCCACCGCGATCTTCGTGTTCTGGGATGAGTGGGGCGGCTGGTACGACCACGTCCCGCCGGTCTATGAAGATTACGACGGCCTCGGCTTCCGCGTGCCGCTGTTGATCATCTCGCCGTACGCCAAGCAGAACTACGTCTCGCACGTCCAGTACGAGCACGGAAGCATGCTCCGGTTCGCCGAGGACGAGTTCGGCCTGCCCCAGATGTCTGCGTCGGATACGCGCGCCAACTCGCCCGCCGCCGACGCCTTCGACTTCACGCAGAAGCCGCGGCCGTTCAAGTCGTTCTCGGCCCCTCGCGTGCAGGTCCACAACGGATCGCCCTACCTGCCGCGGGGCGTCGATCCGGATTAACTCCTCGCTGCTCGACTCACGAAAGACGTTGCATGTTCGATTTTAGACGGGCCGTCGCCGGCCTTTGCCTCTCGGCGGCCACGCTTGCGGCGTCGGCCGGAGTTGCCCGCGCGACGCCTCAAGCGTTCCGCGGCGAGTCCGCCCTACGACCGCTGGTGACCGGCATCCCTCGACTGCCGGTCAGCCTCCCGGCGAAGAAGTCGCACGGCAAGATCAAGCACGTCGTCATCATCATGCAGGAAAACCGTTCCTTCGACGACCTGTTCCAAGGCTATCCGGGCGCCAACACCCAGTCCTACGGTTACGACTCCAACAACAAGAAGATCGCGCTACAACCCGTACCCCTCGAGGCCCAGTACGACATCAATCACTCCATACGCGAATACTTCGTCGCCTGCAACGGCAGCGGCAGCGTGCCGGGCACGAATTGCGCGATGAACGGCTTCAACAACGAGCAGCCCAGCTGCCTGCGGAGCTGCGGCTCCGACCCGCAATACGGCTACGTCCCGGCCTCCGAGACCACGACGTACTTCGACATGGCGGGCCAGTACGTGCTGGCCGATAACATGTTCACGTCGCACATCGACGACAGCTTCATCTCCCACCAGTACATCATCTCGGCACAAGCCAACCATGCCGAATACTTCCCGCTGAGCAGCTGGGGTTGCGAAGGCGGCGCCTCCGACACGGTGGGCACGTTGAATCCGAATCGGACGTACGGCCCGAGCGAGCCGATGTGCTGGAACGTGACGACGCTCGCCGACGAACTCGACGCTGCCCACATGACGTGGCGTTTCTACGCCAGCGCGGTCTCCAATGGTGACGGCGGGCTCTGGAGCGCCTACCAGAACATCAAGCACATCTACTACGGTAAGACCTGGAAGAAAGACGTCATCAGCCCGCAGACCCAGATCCTCACCGACGTGGCGAACGGGACGCTCGCGAACGTGACCTGGGTGACGCCGACGTTCGAGACGTCGGATCACAGCGGCTTCGACAGCAACCAGGGCCCGGCGTGGGTCGCGTCGGTCGTCAATGCGGTCGGCACGAGCAAGTTCTGGGACTCGACGGCCATCTTCATCTTCTGGGACGAATGGGGCGGCTGGTACGACCACGTCGCGCCGCCGTACGTCGACTACGACGGCCTCGGCTTCCGCGTTCCGCTGCTCATCATCTCGCCGTATGCCAAGCAGAACTACGTCTCGCACGTCCAGTACGAGCACGGCAGCATGCTGCGGTTCGCCGAAGACGAGTTCGGCCTCGGGCAACTCTCGGCATCCGACGCGCGCGCCAATTCGCCGGCGGCGGACGCGTTCGACTTCACCCAGAAGCCGCGCCCCTTCAGTTCGTTCGCGGCGCCGCGCGTTCGGGTCCATAGGGGCATCCCCTACGTCCTCCCCGGCGTCCACCCCGACTAGCGCGCTACGCGCAAGAGGAGCTCTATGGAACATGCCAAGCGCGCACTGGTCAGCCTAACCCTCGTGGCCGCGACGCTGGTCGCCGCTGCCGGACTTGCCGGCGCGACGCCGCAGGCGTTCCGCGGCGACCCGGCGCTGCGGCCGGCCGTCACCGGCATCCCGCGGCTACCCATCAGGCTCCCCGCGCACTCCTCGCACGGCAAGATCAAGCACGTCGTCATCATCATGCAGGAGAACCGTTCCTTCGACGACCTGTTCCAAGGCTATCCCGGCGCCAACACCCAGTCGTACGGTTACGACTCCAACGGCAACAAGGTCAATCTTCAGCCCGTGCCGCTCGAGGGATCGTACGACCTAGAACACGACATCAACAGCTACATGACGGACTGCAACGGTTCCGGCAGCATCCCCGGCACGAACTGCGCGATGAACGGGTTCAACAACGAGTCTACCGGCTGCGGCGGCTGCACGGATCCGCAGTACGGCTACGTCCCGGCCTCCGAGACCACGACCTACTTCAACATGGCTGGCCAGTACGTGCTGGCCGACAACATGTTCACGTCGCACATTGACGACAGCTTTATCTCCCACCAGTACATCATTTCAGCCCAGGCCAACCACTCGGCCTATTTCCCCAGCGGATCGTGGGGCTGTCAAGGCGGGGGCTACGACGTCATCTACACGCTCAACCAGAACCGGTCGTTCGGTGCCACCCAGCCCATGTGCTGGGACGTCACGACGCTGGCCGACGAACTCGAAAGCGCCCACAAGACGTGGCGCTTCTATGCGAGCAGCATCAACGGCGACGGCGGCATCTGGAGCGCCTACCAGAACATCCACCACATCTACTACAGCAAGTACTGGCAAAAGGACGTCGTATCGCCCCAGAAGCGCATCCTGACCGACGTCGCGAACGGGACGCTCGCCAACGTGACGTGGGTAACGCCGACGTGCGCGACGTCCGACCACGCCGGCTGCGGCAGCAACGAGGGGCCGGCGTGGGTTGCGTCCGTCGTGGACGCGATCGGCACGAGTAAGTTCTGGGACTCGACGGCCATCTTCGTCTTCTGGGACGAGTGGGGCGGCTGGTACGACCACGTCGCGCCGCCCTACGTGGACTACGACGGCCTCGGCTTCCGCGTGCCGATGCTGATCATCTCCCCGTATGCCAAACAGAACTACGTTTCTCACGTGCAGTACGAGCACGGCAGCATGCTTCGCTTTGCCGAGGACGAATTCGGCCTCGGGCAGATGGCTCCGGCGGACACCCGCGCCAACTCGCCGGCCGCCGACGCGTTCGACTTCACCCAGAAGCCTCGACCCTTTAGCTCGTTTACGTCCCCGCAAATGCACAAGCACTTCCTCGACGAACCCGAAGACCACCGGGTACCGGACGCGGAATAACGTCCCGGCCGCCCGCTCCACGAGGACCACCATGCTCCGACCCATCCGCTCGACGTTCGCACTCGCCGTCGCGCTCGGCATCTGCTGGGCGGCCGTCGTGCCCGCGGGGGCCACGCCTCAGCCGTACCAAGGCGACCCGGCGCTGCGGCCGATCGTCACCGGGATTCCGCGACTTCCGCTTCAGATGCCGGTCGCACGCCAGACGGCCGGTTCCTTGAACCTCATCCAGCACGTCGTCATCATCGTCCAGGAAAATCGCTCGTTCGACGATCTGTTCCAGGGCTATCCCGGCGCCAACACCCAGTCGTACGGGTACGACTCGAGCGGCAACAAGGTCGTGCTGCAGCCGGTCCCGCTCGAGGCCAACTACGACGTCGAACACGATCTCTACAGCTACTACGACGCGTGCAACGGTTCGGGTAGCATTCCGGGCACGAATTGCAAGATGAACGGCTTCGACAAGGAACAGGCGAGCTGCAACCCGTCGTGCGCCCCCGATCCCCAGTACGGATACGTTCCGGCCTCCGAAACCACGCCGTACTTCAATATGGCCAGTCAGTACGTGCTCGCCGACAACATGTTTACGTCGGACGTCGACAACAGCTTCATCTCGCACCAGTTCATCATCTCCGCCCAGGCGAACCGCGCGGTGATGTTCCCGAGGACCTACTGGGGATGCACGGGCGGGCCGTCGGACACCGTCCTGACACTCAACCAGAACCGCACGTACGGGCCGGAAGAGCCAGTATGCTGGGACGTTACGACCCTGGCCGACGAGCTAGACAAGGCGGGCAAGTCGTGGCGCTACTACGCCAGCACCGTCGACGGAGACGGTGGCATGTGGAGCGCTTATCAGAACATCAAGCACATCTACAACGGCCCGGACTGGAGCAAAGACGTCATTAGCCCGCAGAAGCGCATCCTCACCGACGTCGCGCACGGCCATCTCGCCAACGTCACGTGGGTGACGCCGACCTGTGAGAACTCGGACCATAGCGTCTGCGCGAGCAACAAGGGGCCGAAGTGGGTCGCCTCGGTGGTCGACGCCGTCGGAAACAGCAAGTTCTGGAATTCGACCGCGATCTTCGTCTTCTGGGACGAGTGGGGCGGCTGGTACGACCATGTGGCGCCGCCATACGTCGATTTCGACGGCCTGGGCTTCCGCGTACCGATGCTGATCATCTCCCCCTATGCCAAGCAGAGTTACGTCTCTCACGTCCAGTACGAGCACGGCAGCATGCTGAAGTTCGCGGAGGACGTCTTCGGACTGCCGCGTCTCTCCGCGGCGGACACGCGGGCCAATTCACCGGCCTCCGACGCGTTCGACTTTACCCAAAAGCCACGGCCGTTCAGCTCGTTCGCGACGCCGTCGACGCACCGTTACTTCCTCGATGAGCCGGAGGACCACCGGCTTCCCGACGCGGAGTGATCCGCCGCAGGCGCTCCATGGCAACCCGGCGTTGAGGCCGCTCGTCAACGCGCCTCCCGGCGTGAACCCCGACTAGGCTTCACCTCCCCCACACCGCTCGTTCCAGAGGTCTACCATGCTCGGATTCGTACGCTCGACGTTCGCGCTCGGCATCGCGCTGGCCGCCTTCGGCGCCGGCGCCACGGCGGCGGTTGCGACGCCTCAGCCGTTCCAGGGCGATCCGGCTCTGCGGCCGATCGTCACAGGAGTCCCCCGCCTTCCGCTGCAGATGCCGGTCTCGCGGCAGACCGCCAGTTCGCTCAACCTCATCCAGCACGTCGTCATCATCATGCAGGAGAACCGCTCCTTCGACGACTTGTTCCAAGGCTATCCGGGCGCGAACACGCAGTCGTACGGATACGACTCGAGCGGCAATTACGTCTCGCTGCAACCGGTACCGCTGGAGGCGCCCTACGACCTCGAGCACGACTTTTACAGTTACCTCCAGGACTGCAACGGATCGGGCAGCGTGCCCGGCACGAACTGCGCGATGAACGGCTTCAACAACGAATACACGGGCTGCGGTTCGGGCTGCGTCTACCCGCAATACGGTTACGTTCCTGCGTCCGAAACGCAGACCTACTTCAACATGGCGGGCCAGTACGTGCTGGCCGACAACATGTTCACGTCGCACATCGACGACAGCTTCATCTCCCATCAGTACATCATCGCGGCTCAAGCCAACTCGGCGGTCTACTTCCCAAGTAGCTATTGGGGCTGCGACGGCGGCCCGTCGGACGTCATATCGACCCTCACGTCGAATCGATCGGTCGGGCCGACGGAGCACATGTGCTGGAGCATCAACACCCTCGCCAAGGAGCTCGACGCGGCCCATAAGTCGTGGCGCTTCTACGCGAGCGACGTAACCGGCGACGGCGGCATTTGGAGCGCCTACCAAAACATCAAGTACGTACGCTACGGGACCGACTGGACCAAAGACGTCATCTCGCCGCAGAAGCACATCTTGACGGACATCCAGGCCGGCCACCTCGCCAACATGACGTGGGTCACACCGACCTGCGCGACCTCCGACCACGCCGGCTGCGGCAGCAACCAGGGCCCGGCGTGGGTGGCCTCCGTCGTCGACGCCATCGGCACGAGCAAGTTCTGGGACTCGACGGCCATCTTCGTCTTCTGGGACGAGTGGGGCGGCTGGTACGACCACGTCGCGCCGCCATACGTGGACTACGACGGCCTCGGCTTCCGCGTGCCGATGCTGATCATTTCCCCGTATGCCAAGCAGAACTACGTCTCGCACGTCCAGTACGAGCACGGCAGCATGCTGAAGTTCGCCGAGGACGTCTTCGGACTCGGACGCCTGTCCGCCGCCGACACGCGGGCCAACTCGCCCGCCGCAGACGCGTTCGACTTCACGCAAAAGCCGCGGGCGTTCAGTTCGTTCGCCTCCAAGCGGACGCAGCAGTACTTCATCGACGCACCGCCCGACCGGAGGGTCCCCGACAGCGAATAGGAGGGCCTCGTCCTCCATATGGACCGGAGGGGCTCGGCGACCAATGCCAAACCCTATGTGTCCACATCTGCGGAGGTACGCGAGTGTTCCCAGCGAGTTTCGATTACCGGCGTGCGCGCTCGATCGACGAGGCGCTCGGAATCCTCTCACAGTACGGCGGTGACGCCCGCATCCTGGCCGGTGGTCAAAGCCTAATACCGGCGATGCGCTACCGGCTCGCCCGCCCCGCCGTGCTCGTCGACATCAACCCGATCGACGACCTCTCGTACATCATCGAAGACGGCGACACGCTGCGCATCGGCGCGCGGACGCGCGACAGCGACCTCGAACGTTGGAAGGCGCTCGCCGGCTATCCGCTCATCGCCGACGCGGCAGTCCTCGTCGCCGATCCAGTCGTCCGTCAGATGGGAACGATCGTCGGCAGCCTCTGTCACAACGATCCGGCCGGCGACTGGCCGGTCGTGGCGTTGACCGGGCGCGCTTCTCTCGTCGTCAGGGGCGCCAATGGCGAGCGCACGATCCCCATCGACGACTTTCTCGTCGACTCGTATGCGACCGCGGTCGCCGATGGCGAGATGGCGACCGAGGTGCGGTTTCCGCGGCCGGGGCCGGGCAGCGCCGGCGCATACTACAAGATGGAGCGCAAGGTCGGTGACTTCGCGACCGCCGCCGCAGGGACGCGCGTCACGCTCGCTGCGGACGGGACGATCGCCGATGCCGCGATCGCGATCGGCGCGGCGGGTCCGAAAGCCCTGCGCGTCGCCGCCGCAGAGGCGTTGCTGCGCGGACAGAAGCCGAGCAAGGAAGCCGTTCGCGCGGCCGCCGACGCGGCCCGCGCGCTCGCCGATCCCACCGCCGACAACCGCGGATCGGCCGAATACAAGAAAGAGATGGCCGCCGT
>Ga0182016_10001070_pt1 | contig 33515 bp, 34 predicted proteins | sample 712S2MmetaG_FD_120491 | JGI IMG/M metagenome (GOLD analysis project Ga0182016, IMG submission 120491) | Permafrost microbial communities from Stordalen Mire, Sweden - 712S2M metaG | ecosystem: Environmental > Terrestrial > Soil > Wetlands > Permafrost | place: Sweden: Stordalen | collected...
CAGGCCGTCACGGACGGCAAGGGCCATCTGTACGTCGACCTGGAAGACAAGGATCAGGTGGCGGTGGTCGACACCAAGACCCTGACCAAGACCGGCGCCTACAGCCTGGGCGACAAGTGCGGCGGTCCTGGCGGCTTGGCCTTGGATGAGAAGAACCGCGTCCTGTTCGTGGCGTGCCACGAGCCCGCCAACATGGCCATGCTCAACGCCGACACCGGCGAAATCCTGTCCGTGCTGCCTATCGGCGCGGGCGTTGACGGCGCGGCCTTCAACCCCAACACCCTGGAAGCGTTGAGCACCCAGGGCGATGGCTCCTTGACGGTGATCAAGGAGCTCAGTCCCAAGAGCTTCGTGGTTGAGCAAACCGTGAAGACCCAGGTCGGGGCGCGCACCGTGACGCTGGACACCCGAACCAATCATCTGTTCACCGCCACTGTCGAATTTGGCGCCGCGCCCGCGCCCTCCTCGCCGGCGACCTCCGGGGGCCGGCCGGCGCGGGGTCCGATGCTCCCTGACTCCTTCACGATCTTGGAAGTTGGCAAATAGCTCTGCGTTCGGCTGGGTGGGTCTCGGTCAACCGCCCAGCATGGTCGCCACATAGTCGCCGATGGCCAGGGAGCTGGTCAGGCCTGGGCTTTCGATGCCGAACAGGGCCACTAGGCCGCTCAGGCCATGCCTGTCGGACCCGTCAATGCGAAAGTCCGGCTGGGGCTCGCCGGGGCCGTGCAGCTTGGGCCGGATGCCGGCATAGTCCGGCGACAGGGCGCCGTCGGGCAGGCCGGGCCAGAAGTGGCGGACGTAGCTGTAGAAGCTGGCCGCGCGGGCCGGATCCACGTCGTAGTCCTCGCGCGTCACATACTCCAGGTCGGGTCCGAAATGGGCGCGTCCGGCCATGTCGCGCTTGTAGTGGATGCCCAGCGCGCCGGGAACGGGCGGTGGATAGACCAGGCGCTGGAACGGCGCCTTGCCGTGCAGGGCGAAGTAGACGCCCTTGCCGTAGTGCAGCGTGGGAATTTCATCCGCCGGGTAGCCTTCCACGCGGCCCGCGGCGTCCTGGGCGCCCAGGCCGGCGGCGATAACCAGGCGCTTCACGCTCAGGCTCGCAGGGTCAGCCCCGCCCGTTTGGACCTGAAACCCCTCCGCCAGGGGCTCGGCGCTTTCGAACGGCGCGTCCAACGCCACCACCCCGCCGTTCGCCTCGATCTCGCCCTGCAGGGCCACCATGTAGCCGTGGGTGTCGAAGATGCCGGTCTGCGGGGAATACAGGCCCATCACCGCGCGGGCCTGCGGCTCCAGGGCGTGCACCTGCTGGGCGGTGAGCAGGGCCAGGCCCTCCACGCCGTTGGTCGCGGCTTGGCGGTGAATCGCCTCCACGCGCTCGACCTCGACGTCGTCGGTGGCCACCACGATCTTGCCGCAGCGCTCATAGGCCACGCCATGCTGATCGAGGAAGGCGTAGAGCGCGCGGCGGCCCTCCACGCACAGTCGCGCCTTGAGCGAGCCGGTGGGATAGTAGAGCCCGCCGTGGATCACCTCGGAATTACGCGAGGAGACGCCCTGGCCGATGTGGCGTTCCTTCTCCAGCACCACCACGGACAGCCCGGCCTGGGCCAGCCTATAGGCCGTCGCCAAGCCTACCGCGCCTGCGCCGACCACCGCGGCGTCAAAGTCGTACTGCATCGTCATGGGCTCACCCTAACAAAGTGGCTTGCGCGGGACAGGCCCCAAGGCAGGATGGTGACGGTTTTCAGGAGGACCCCATGATCGAGCTGGTGATCGACGCCGTGCGCAAGGATCTGGGCGGTTTCGAGGTCGGTCGCGTCCTGCCTTTCGCCAAGAAGCGCATGGTCGGGCCGTTCGTGTTCCTCGACCATCTGGGTCCGGCGCATTTCGCGCCCGGATCGGGCATAGACGTGCGACCGCATCCCCACATCGGCCTGTCCACCGTCACCTATCTGATGCAGGGGCGCATCTTCCACCAGGACAACCTCGGCTATCGCCAGGCCATCATGCCGGGCGAGGTCAACTGGATGACCGCCGGGCGCGGCATCGTTCATTCCGAGCGCACTGAACTGGCCCAGCGCCAAAGCGGCCAGGACATGCACGGCCTGCAGGCGTGGGTGGCCCTGCCGGTGGAGAATGAGGAGGATGAGCCGGCCTTTAACCACCACGGGCCCGAGGATCTGCCCACTCTGCAGACCGGCAAGCTGTGGGCGCGGCTGGTGGCCGGCTCGGCCTATGGCGCCCAGGCCAGGGTCAAGACCCACTCGCCGCTGTTCTATGTGCATTGGCAGATGCAGCCGGGCGCGCAGGGGACCTTGCCGGGCGAACACAAGGAGCGGGCGGCCTATGTGGCCGGAGGGACCATTAGCGTGGATGGGCGGCAATTCCACGCGGGCCAGATGATCGTGTTCGAGCCGGGGGCCGACCCGCTGATCGAAGCGGTCAGTCCCGCCACGGTGATGCTGCTGGGCGGCGAGCCGCTCGGCCAGAGGTTCATCTGGTGGAACCTGGTGTCGCACAGCATGGACCGCATCGAGCAGGCCAAGGCTGACTGGAAAGCCGGACGCTTCCCCTTGCCGCCCCAGGACAACCAGGAATTCATCCCACTGCCGGAGACCCCGCCGCCAGCCCCGCCCTCATCCTGACGCGCGTCAGGCGTCGCCCACCGCCACGTGCGCCTTATGCCAGTACTGGGCGCCGGTCCACAGGGTGATGGCCGCGGCGATCCACAGCAGGGTGTGCGCCAAGGTGGTGAAGGGGCCCAGCACCGCCGGCTCGGAGGGCAGGGGCCAGGCGGCCCAGGTGCCGACCAGCAGCTCGCCGCCCACGGCCACCAGTTGGATGGTGGTCTTCCACTTGGCCAGGAGCGTCACCGACAACTTGATGCCGCGCGCCGCCACGTTCTCGCGCAGGGCGCTGATGGCGAATTCGCGGAACAGGATCAGCGCGAAGGGGATGGCGATCTGCGGCTGGGGTCCCAGCGCCGCCAGACCCAAAATGACGCCGCAGATGAGGATCTTGTCGCCGATCGGATCGAGGATCGCGCCCCAGGTGGTCACGGCGTTCAGCTTTCGCGCCAGCCAGCCGTCGAAGAAGTCCGTCACCGCTGCGACCACGAAGGACACGAAGGCCCAGCGCTCGAGGCTGAACTGGGTGTCGGGCGTTAGCTGTTCGCTCAGGATCGGCACGCCCCCGGCCGCCGCGGCCAACAGCAGGAAGCTGATCACGCCCGCGGCCACGCGCATGCCGGTCAACAGGTTGGGAATGTGTTTGACGGCGGATGTCATGGCGTCCTCTTCGTTGCGGGAGCGGACTGAATCACGAATTGCGCGCCGTGACGATCAGATCTTGCTTGGCGGCGCGTTGGCTACCTCGGCTTTGCGGCTTTGCCGCGGCGCAGCTTCATGCCTTCGGGCGTCAGACCCGCGATGGGCTCGCCTTCCCACGTGATCACGATCGGCTTGCGCACCAGCCGGGCTCGGATCACGATCCTGCGGCCAAACTGGCTGCGCGCCCACCGCCGTGAACCGGCAAGGTCCTGCCCGAAGCGGGCCGGCGCGAGAGACTCGATCTCGCTTTGCCTGATTTGAAACAGTTGCCGCCCGAACAACCCCTGAATAGAAAAAGAATCAAAGCGATATTCATAGCGAATGAGTATGCGTGAGACGATTTCCCGCACCAAAACGAAAATTAACAGTGCGCCAAGACAGGCCAAGGCTATGGTTTTCAAGTGAAACATCTCCCCCCGGCGCCTCCCAAAATATTCCACGCGACGGATTCAAGGTCACTTAAAGGCAAATCTGGCGCCAGTCCGATGCTTGCGCAATGCAGGCCGATCTAGAGCGCGATGGGTTTAGGCGGAATCGCCTAAACGCTAAATCGTGCTCTAGATTTAAATATGTAGAGCCGGATTCAGACTTTGAGAGAAGCCATCCGGCTCTAGGCGCGGTGGAAAAAATCATAAATTCTTTTCGCCAGCGCTTCCGATACGCCCTCGACCTTGACTAGATCGGCGGGCGAAGCGCGCGAAACGCCGCGTGCGGACCCAAAGGCATGCAGGAGGGCCCGTTTGCGGCTGGCCCCCACGCCCTCGATCTCATCCAGCGGATTCTTTTTCATCTCCGCGCTGCGCCGGGCGCGGTGGCTACCGATGGCGAAGCGGTGAGCCTCGTCGCGCAGGCGCTGCAGGTAGTACAGAGCCGGGCTCTTGGGCTCGAGCATGAAGGGCGGTTTGCCGGGCATGAAGAACCGCTCCAGGCCCGCATCCCGGTCCGGCCCCTTGGCCACCCCGACCACCACCACGTCGTCCACCCCCAGGTCGGCCATCGCCTCCAAGGCCGCCGCCAGTTGGCCCGCGCCGCCGTCGATCAGCACCAGATCCGGCCGCACCGGCGTTTCGCCGGCTTCCTCTTCCTTGGCCAGGCGCCCGAACCGGCGACGCAGCACCTCACGCATCATGCCGTAGTCGTCGCCGGGCGTGAGGTCGTCGGAGCGGATGTTGAATTTGCGGTACTGGCTCTTCTGCAGGCCGTCGGCGCCGGCCACGATCATGCCGCCCACGGCGTTGGTTCCCATGATGTGGCTGTTGTCATAGACCTCGATCCGCTCGGGCGACGCTTCCAGGCCGAAAGCCTCGCACACGGTCGCGAGAATCTTGGTCTGGGCCGAGCTTTCCGCCAGCTTGCGGCCGAGCGCCTCGCGGGCGTTGGCCAGGGCATGCTCCACCAGCCGGCGCTTCTCCCCCCGTTGGGGCGTGGCGATCTCCACCTTGCGGTCGCCCTTGAGGGTGAAGGCCTCGGCCAACAGGGCCTGGTTGGGGGCGGCGTGCGACAGCAGCAGCAGCCTTGGGATCGGCTTGTCCTCGTAGAACTGACCCAGGAAGGCGTCGAGGATTTCGCCTTCCGCATCCTCCTTGTCGACCCTGGGGAAATAGGCGCGGTTGCCCCAGTTCTGGCCGGCGCGGAAAAAGAACACCTGCACGCAGGCCTGGGCCCCTTCGGCATGCACCGCCAGGACGTCGGCCTCCTCCACGCCGTCGGGGTTGACGCCCTGCTCCATGGAGATGGCGGCCAAGGCGCGGATGCGGTCGCGCAGGCGCGCGGCGGTCTCGAACTCCAGGGCCTCGGCGGCGGTGGTCATCTGATCGGACAGGGCTTTGATCACCGCGCGGCTCTTGCCGGTCATGAAGTCGTGCGCGGCGCCCACAAGTTCGCCGTAAGCCTGGGTCGAGATGAGGTTTACGCAGGGCGCCGAGCAGCGTTTGATCTGATGCAGCATGCACGGTCGGGTCCGCGTTTCGAACACGCTGTCCGAGCAGGAGCGCAGCAGGAAGGCCTTCTGCAGGACGCCGACCGTGCGGTTGACGGCCCAGGTCGAGGCGAAGGGGCCGAAATAGTCGCCCTCGAGGGTGTGGGCGCCGCGATGCTTACGAATCTGTGGTGCGGGATGATCGCGTCGGATCAGGATCTCGGCGAAGGACTTATCGTCGCGCAGCACCACGTTGAAGCGGGGCTTGAGCTGCTTGATCAGGTTGGATTCCAGCAGCAGGGCTTCGGTTTCGGTGCGGGTGGTGATGAACTCCATCGCCCGGGTCAGATGGACCATGTGGGCGATGCGCTGCGTGTGGAAGCGGCCCTGGGCATAGTGGGTCACACGCTTCTTCAGCGACTTGGCCTTGCCCACGTACAGCGCCTCGCCGCCGTCGCCCAGCATGCGGTAGACGCCCGGCGCATCCGGCAGGCGTTTGGCCTCGTCCTGAATGAGGGCCATGCCCTGCAAGCTGGACCCTTCGGCGATGACGCGGTCGTCGGTCATGGCCCGGATATAAGGCCATTTGCGGCAATCCTCACCCCGGATGTCGCTTGCGCCTGCAGCCCACGGGCAGCGCCGCTCAATGCATCTTGGGGGGTTTCAGGAAGGCTTTGCGGTCGCGAGAGCGGACGGTGACGGGAAATACGTCGCCGTCGCGGGCCAGGGTCAGGGGTACGTCGACGCCGGCGTCCCCGAGCGACCATAAGGCGTGATAGAACTCGGCCAGGGTCGTGACCTCCTCACCGCCCACGGCCAGGACGATGTCGCCCTGGGATAGATCGGCGCGGTCGGCCGGTCCGTTTTTGCTGGCGCCCACGACGACGACGCGGCCGCTTACCTCCTGGGCCAGGACTCCGAGCCACGGGCGCGCCGTCTTGCGGCCTCCCGAAATGAGATCGTCGAGGATGGGCGGCAAGAGCTCGATGGGCACCGCCATGTTGATGGGCGCCGCCTTGCCCGCGCCCGTTTCCTGCAACATCTGCAGCGAACCTATCCCCACCAGCTTTCCGGTGGGGCCGATCAGGGCCGCGCCGCTCCACAGGGGGTGCCCGGGCGCCGTGAACAAGGCCTCGTCCAGCGCATATTCCCAGTAGCCGGCGAACTCGTGGCGCGCCACCAGCTTGGCGGCGATCGAACGCCGCGCCAGGCCTCCGCCCGCCATGATCAGCTTGTCGCCGGCCAATACTTCACGGGAATCGCCGAGCTCCAGGGCCGGCACGCCCAGTCGGCCCAGCACCCGAATAAGACCGAATCCGGTGACGGCGTCGAACCCGGCCACATGTCCGGCGACGACTCTGCCCTCGGCGGTCTGCAACCATACCTGCTCGGCCTCCGTCACCAGATAGCCGATGGTCAGGACCAGGTCCTCGCCGATGGCCACGCCATGGCCCACCCGCAAGGTGCCCAGCGTCTGGGCGGTGAAGGCGTCTGCGGGAACATGAGCGCGCAAGCCGACGGTGGAGGAGATCGTCCAATCCAGATCGAAGGGGAAGTCCTCCGGCTGCGGCTGCAGGCGGCTCGCCACGCTCCACTCTTCAAACCCGTAGGTCATGCCTCAACTTTCGAAACCTTCGACACGCTCCATATGAGGCCATCGGGCCAAGGCTGAAAGAGGGCGGTGATGAAGATGCCGCGCGAACCCTAGGCGAGATGCAGGGCGAGCCAAACGGTGGGCCCGTCTGCGCAGGTCCAGTCCACGCGGTGGCGCCGCGCGGCGGGGATCAACAGCCAGTCGCCGGGCCCCAGGGCCAGAGCGGGCTCACCCTCCAGCGTCAGTCCCGCCGCCCCGTGCAGCAGCAACACCCATTCCTCGTGATCCTGGCTAAGCCATTGCCCTGGCGACGTGGCATGGCCGGTGGAGACGATCCGCTCCAGCCGCGCGCCGGGCCGGCGCAACAGCAAGTCGAAGCGTTCTTCTGCGAGATGGGCGGGCAAGTCCGACAGCAGGTTGGACGGCATGGTCATCAGGCCGCGCGCCAAGCGCGGGCGGCGCCGTGCGTTTGCGCCGCTTTCAGCATCGCGGCCAATAGGAGCGCCGGCTTGATGGGCTTTTCGACCACCGCATCCATGCCGGCGGCTAGATAGCCCTCGGCGTCTCGCGGATCGGCGTTGGCGGTCAGGGCTACGATGGGCAGGTCGGCGGCGCTGGGATGACCGCTCTCGCGGATATGGCGCGTGGCCGCGAGCCCGCCCATCACAGGCATCTTGATGTCCATCAGGATCAGGTCGAACGCGCCCGCGAGCGCCGCGTCCACAGCCTGGGCGCCGTCCTCCACGCTTTCACTCGTGCAACCGAACATGGCGCACAGGGTCTCGGCCACCAGGCGGTTGGTGGCGTTGTCGTCGGCGACGAGCACGTGCAGCGGCGGAAGAACGAGGTCGTCGGGCGCCGGGATCGCGACGTCGACGCCTTCTGCGGGCGCTTGGCCCAGGACGGCGCCGAACACCATCGCCAGGCCGCCTCCGGCGTTGGATTCGGCGTGGATCGTTCCGCCCATGCGTTCCACTAGCTCGCGGCAGATCGACAGGCCCAGACCAGCGCCGCCCAGAGCCCGGCCCGCTTCGTCCTGGATGAAGGGCTGGAAGATGGCCTTCAGCTTGGGCTCGGGCACGCCCATGCCGGTGTCGCGGATTTCGCAATGGATGCGAACATGGTCGTTCTCGGCGCGAGCTTGCAGCCGCACGCTGACCTCGCCGGCCTCGGTGAACTTCAAGGCGTTGCCGGCCAGATTGTTCAATACCTGCTTCAGCCGGACCTCGTCGCCCACAGCCCTTAGGTCGTCGGGACCGTCGTACTCGACCCGCCAATTCAGGCCCCGTTCGGCCGCCTTGGCTCCCCAAAGATTGGAGACGTCTTCCACCACGCCTTTCAGCCGGAAAGACGCCTGTTTCAGATCGAGTTGGCCCGCGTCCATGCGCGAGACGTCCAAGGCGTCGGTCAGCAGCCTCAGCAAGGTCTCGCCGGAATCCAGAATGGTGCGGACGTAAGGCTGCAGTTCCGGCTGCTGCAGCCGCCGGGCCAGGATTTCGGCGATCGACAGCACCCCGTTCAAGGGCGTTCGAATCTCGTGGCTCATCACCGCCAGGAACTGGGATTTGGCCCGCAAGGCCGCCTGGGTTTCGGCTTGGGCCGCCTCCAGGGTCTGGGCCAGGCGGGTCATCTCCACAGCGTGGGCGTGGTTGGCGCGGCTGGTCGCCTGCAGCAAGCCGAGGGCGCTGCCCATGCCCACATAGAAGCCGTCCTTCACAACCACGAAGCCCTGCATCAGCTCGGAGGGCCGCTCGGCCAATACTTCGCCGGTGAAGGTCGACAGGCTGGCCGAAGCGTCCACGATCACCGGGCAAGCGTTCATCAAAACGGATATAGGCCGTTGGGCATAGAGCGCCCGCCCGTATTCCGCCGCCATGCGCAGGAAGAAACTGTTGCGTTCAACGATGCCAACCGGGCGGCCGAGGGGGTCGACCACGGCGATGGCCAGAACGTCCGGTTCGCATTCGAACCGCTGATACAGCGCCGCGCCCGCAGTCGTCGCCAGGGCCGGCTTCACCGGCTCGGCCAAATCCAGTACTTGTGCCATACAGCCTCCGTCGTCTGGTTTAGACGGCGGAACGATAATTCCAGGTTAAGCCGGCCAATGTCACAAAATCATTACATGATAACGACTTCGAGCATCAGATAGTTCGTGATCTGACAATCGAAATGACCGAATTATTCTGATTAATTATTTTACAATATCACGGTATATTTGCATTATTCGGCGGGAACGTACAGCTCGCCCCCTCCTTGGCGGAACTTCTCGGCCATCTCGCCCATGCCGGCGTCCACATCGTTCTGGGCGGCGGCGCTGGCGCGGATGTCCTGGCTGATCTTCATCGAGCAGAACTTGGGCCCGCACATGGAACAGAAGTGCGCGGTCTTGTGCGCCTCCTTGGGCAGGCTCTCGTCGTGATATTCGCGCGCGGTTTCCGGATCGAAGCCGAGGTTGAACTGGTCCTCCCAGCGGAATTCGAAGCGCGCCCGGCTCAAGGCGTCGTCCCAGGCGCGGGCGGTGGGGTGGCCCTTGGCCAGGTCCGCGGCGTGGGCGGCGATCTTGTAGGCGATCACGCCCTGTTTGACGTCCTCGCGGTCGGGCAGGCCCAGGTGTTCCTTGGGCGTCACGTAGCAAAGCATGGCGGTGCCGAACCAGCCGATCATGGCCGCGCCGATGGCGCTGGTGATGTGGTCATAGCCCGGCGCCACATCGGTGGTCAGCGGCCCCAGCGTATAGAACGGCGCTTCGTGGCAATGCTTGAGCTGCTCGTCCATATTGGCCTTGATCTTGTGCATCGGCACGTGGCCGGGCCCTTCGATCATGGTCTGGACGTTGTGCTTCCAGGCGATCTTGGTCAGCTCGCCCAGGGTGCGCAGCTCGGCGAACTGGGCCTCGTCATTGGCGTCGGCGATGGAGCCCGGTCGCAAGCCGTCGCCCAGCGAGAACGACACGTCGTAGGCCCGCATGATCTCGCAGATGTCCTCGAACCGCTCATAGAGGAAGTTCTCGCGGTGGTGGGCCAAACACCACTTGGCCATGATCGAACCGCCGCGCGAGACGATGCCGGTCACGCGCTTTGCGGTCAGCGGGATGAAGGGGAGCCGGACGCCCGCGTGGATGGTGAAATAGTCCACGCCCTGCTCGGCCTGTTCGATCAGGGTGTCGCGGAACACCTCCCAGTTCAGGTCCTCGGCCACGCCGTTGACCTTCTCCAGCGCCTGATAGATCGGCACCGTGCCGATGGGGACCGGGCTGTTGCGCACGATCCAGTCGCGGATGTTGTGGATGTTGCGGCCGGTGGACAGGTCCATCACCGTGTCGGCGCCCCAGCGGGTCGCCCACACCATCTTATCCACCTCGTCGGCCACCGACGACAGCACGGCGGAATTGCCGATGTTGGCGTTGATCTTGACCAGGAAGTTGCGGCCGATGGCCATCGGCTCCAGTTCGGTATGGTTGATGTTGGCCGGGATGATCGCTCGCCCGCGCGCCACCTCGTCGCGCACGAACTGCGGGGTCACGAAGTCGGGTATTTCCGCGCCGAAGCTCTCGCCATCGCGGATCGCTCCGTCGTTTTCCTTGCGGCGCAGGTTCTCGCGGATGGCCACATATTCCATCTCTGGCGTGACGATGCCGCGCCGGGCGTAGTCCATCTGGGTCACGCCGGCGCCGGCCTTGGCGCGGTAGACCCTGCGCGGGGCGGAGAACTGCGGGGCCAGGTGCTCGCCCTTGGCGAAGCCGTTGTCCTCGGGCTTCACGTCGCGCGGATTTTCGACGATCTCCACGTCGCCGCGCGAGACCACCCACGGTTCGCGCACCCGGGCCAGGCCCTGGTGGATGTCGGTCGATACGGCCGGATCGGTATAGGGACCGGAAGGGTCGTAGATGGTGACCGGCGGCTCGTTGGCGGAAGGGTGCACCGCCACCTCGCGGAAGGGTACGCGGATATCGGGCCACAGGACCCCGTTCTGATAGACTTTGCGCGAACCGGGCCGCTCGCCGGTGGCGACCTTGGACATCGGCGTCTGGATATTCACGGGGGAACCTTCCCTGCAGTGGTCGGGTCCTGTGGCGAGAGATGAAAAGGCGGGCGCTCTCTGGCGCCGGTTCCCATCCCTTCGCCGGCATGACCCGGATCAGGTTCAGCGGGTCGCCGCTCCAACAGCGCGGCCTCTCAGTCCCTGTGGCGGGACCCCCCGGAGAACAACGCGGCCAACCTAATCCAAGACGCCGGGGATGCAAGCCTAAGCGGGCCGATCAGGGCGAGAGCGGCGGGACTGTCGCCGTTGTAGACGCTGATGCTCGAGGCCGAGCGCCACGGAGGTCTGTCCCCGGACATAGGACTGACTTTTGGCGGATGGCGTCAGGGCGAGGGCCAGAACCAGCATCATCAGGATCAAGCGCATGTCTAAGACATGCTTCCGGCGCGGCGGGGTTCCTGCGTGGCGGAAGGATTTGACGAAAATCCCGTGACCGCTAGCCGATCGGAGCCTGAAGCAGTTCGGCCGAGGCGGTCTCGATCCGCTCCTGCAAGGTGCGCATGAACTCCACCCGCTTTAGCCCGGGCGCGATAGGCTCGAGGATCTGCACCACCATCACGCCCGGCTTGATGGCCAGGCCCTGCGCGTCCAGGCACACGCCCGAGTTTGTCGCCACCGGCACGCAGGGCAGGTTCAGTTCCCTGTATAGGGCCGCCACGCCGGGTTTGTACTCGGTCGGAGCGCCGGGCGGCCGGCGCGTGCCCTCGGGAAAAATGAGCAATTGGCGCGGTTCGGCCATCAGCCGTTTGGCGTCGGCCACCAGATCGCGTAGGGCCTGGGCGTGTGCGTCCCGGTCCACCGCAATCATCTTGGCCTTGCGGCTAAGCCAGCCGAAGGCTGGAATACCGGCCAGCTCCTTCTTCATCACGAACAGCATGTCCGGGGCGTAGGTGAACGGCGGAGCGATATCGAACATGCTCTGGTGCTTGGCCGCGATCAGATAGGAGCCTTCTGGCAGGTGCTCGACGCCCCGCACCTCAAGCCGCACGCCCCCGAACAGGCGCAAGCCGAACACCATGAGCGCCGCCCAAACCTTCAGGCCTGAGCGCATGGCGGCCCGCGGGAAAGGAAGCAGCAGCAGGAACAACGCTATCAGCAGGAAGGTGACGCCATAGACCCAAGCGCCGTGCAGAGCGGTGCGCAGCCTCACGAGGCCTCGCTGGACTGGGCCTGAGCCGCTGCGGGCGCCTTGGATCCAAGATGCAGCACCGTCTCGCGCCCCAGAATAATCAAGTACTTGGTGTATTCCACCATCAGTCGCCGAGCCTCGTGCTGGTTACGCCACCAGCTGCGCGCGTCCAACTCGTTGGTGGCCACCGGATAGGGGATCAAGGTGGTGTCCGGCAAGGCGCTGCGCAGCTCCAGGAGGGCGCGCGGCATGTGGTAGTCGGCGGTCACGACGATCAGATCGTCGTATCCACGCGCCCTGACCCATTGGGCGGTCTCGCGGGCGTTGCCGACGGTGTCTTCGGCTTCGAAGCCCAAATCCACGCAGCAGTTGTAGAGCGGCGCGGCCACGGCCCGCGCCAGGCGCTGGATGTCGGCCCGCGTCGCGCCGCGGTTCACGCCCGAGACCAGCATGCGCTCGGCCTTGCCCTGGCGCAGCAGACGCATGCCCGCCTCAATGCGTTGGCTGGACATGCCGGTCAGCACCACCACACCTTCGGCATGGGGCGGCTCGGGCGCTGGCGTGGAATGGGCTACGCGCGCGGCGAAGGCCGCCAGACCCACGCCCCATACGATCACCGCCAGCAGTATGACGGCCAAGCTTCTCACGCCTTATCCATGTCCTTACCCATGCTTCAGGCCATTTCCTTCAAAAGCCTCATCGCCGCGTCCCGCGCCGCCACTACGGCCACCAGGGCGGCGGCCAAGGGGCAGAGCGGCAACACCAAAAGGTCGCTCCACGCGATCGGCAGGATCGGCGTGAGGCCCCCGTCCCCGCCCAGAACGCGGGCGGCGGCGCCGATCATCGCCGCGACGGCGGCGGCGAACAAGCCCGCGCCTGCCGATAGCAGAGCGAAGCGTCGCTGCACCAGCGCCGCGATGAAGCGATCCTCAGCGCCTGACATGTGCAGCACCTCGACGATTTCATGCCGGGCGGCCAGGGCCGCACTGGCGGCGAAGGCGATCATGGCGGCCGCGGCGGCGGCCGTCAGGACGAATAGGCCGAGCGCCGCCAGACGCACCAGGGCCCCGGCGCGTAGGATGTCGCCGATCCAGACGCTGTGATCGTCGACCGTGGCGTCGATGCCCTGCGCCTTCAGCGCCCGATCCAGATCCTGAGCGGAGGCTGGATGGAGCTTGTCCAGCTCCACGGCGACCAGGCGCGGGATCGGCAGGTCCTCGGGCAGGGCGTCCTTGCCAATCCACGGCTGCAACAGGGCCATAGCCTTATCGCGGGTCAGGGCCTGCACCTCGCCCACGCCCTTGACCCCGGCCAGGGTCTCGGCCGCTCGCGCCGCCGCGCCATCGGCGCTTTCTCCTCCCGTGGGCCGCACCAGCACGGTCGCGGAGTCCTGCAGTTGTGCGGTCCAGCCGCGCGCCGCCCGATCACCCGCCAGGGTCCCAAGCGCGGTGAGACAGGCGAAGAAGCACAGTACGGCGATAACGAAGGCCAGGGCTCCGTCGCGGGCGTCGCGGGCCGGGAGCAGCGGGCCGGGACGCCAGCGACGCAGGAAGGCCGATGCCGCCTGATCGGTCATGCATCGCCTCCATTCGCTAGGCGGCCATTGTCCAGCCTCAATGCAGGCATCCCGGAGCGGGCGACCAGATCCTGGTCGTGACTGGCGATCAGCACCGTCACGCCCAGCCGGTTCAGCTCCACGAACAGTTTCAGGATACGCAGGCTGAGTTCATGGTCGACGTTGCCGGTCGGCTCGTCGGCCAGGATCAGGTCAGGCCGGCTCACAACCGCCCGGGCGATGGCCAGGCGCTGCTTCTCGCCGCCGGACAGGGTTGCGGGCATGGCGTGCAGCTTCTGGCCCAGACCCACCCAGCTCATCAGCTCGGCCACGTCCAGACGGTAATCGGCCGGCTTGCGTCCGGCGATACGCAGCGGCAGGGCCACGTTGTCGAAGGCGCTCAGATGGTCGAGCAGGCGGAACTCCTGGAATACGACCCCGATCCGTCGGCGCAGCGCCGGCAGCATTCGGCGCTGCGCGGTGGCCAGATCCTGGCCGAACAGGCTGATCAGGCCGCGCGAGGGACGTTCGGCCATATAGATCAGTTTCAGCAGCGAGCTCTTGCCCGCGCCGGACGGACCGGTCAGGAAGTGAAAGGATCCGGACGGCAGCGAGAAGGAAATGTCGCTTAAGGTCTCGGGCGCTCGTCCATAGCGCATGCCGACCCCGCTGAAGCGCAGGATAGGCGCGGGGGCGCCGCTGCGCCCATCGGCGTCGTGGCCCGCGGGGGCGATAGGGAACTGGAGCGCTTTTCTGGACATGAGGCCGGAAATCGGCGACCTCCAAGAGGGTAGCTGGAGCGACCGATTCGCTGGCCATGATACTGAGCTGTCCTAACTGCGCCACCCGCTATTTCCTGCACGACGTGCTCGTGGGGCGGGCCGGGCGCACGGTCAAGTGCACCGCCTGCGGTTCGACCTGGCGGGCGGAGGCCGTGGAGGATGATGAGGCCCTGCCGCTGCAGGAGCCCACGCCGGAGCTTGCCGCCCCGTCGGAGCCCGTCCCAGCCACGCCCGCCCTAACTACGCCCGCCTTGAGCGAGCTGCCCGCGGACCGCCTGTCGCAGGCCTTCCGCGCGCGCGCCCAGGAGCAGCGCAAGGTGCGTGAGGCCGCGGCCTCCGGCGCGATCTGGGCGGGGTTGGCTGCGGGACTGGTCCTGGTGATAGCCTTGGCGGCGGTGTTCCGCATCGACGTGGTTCGTCTATGGCCGCGGACCGCCAGCGCCTATGCGGCGGTGGGCTTGCCGGTGAACCCCACAGGACTGCTTATCGAGCAGGTCAAGGCTGCGGCCGGCGCCGACGCAGGCCGCCCGGCGGTGATCGTGTCGGGCGTGATGCGCAACATCGTCGACCGAACGGTGGACGCGCCGCAGCTCAGGGTCAGCCTGCTGGGCAAGGACGGCAAGGCGGTGGCGCGCAAGTTGGCCGACGCGCCGGCGCCCGACCAAATCCATCCTGGCGAGACCCGCCATTTCTCGATCAGCATGCTTGACCCGCCCAAGACCGCCAGCGAGGTGGAAGTGTCCTTCGCCCTGGACGCGCAGCGGGCCTTGCCTCACCCTGGCCTGCCAAGCCCCACGCTGCGCGGGCCGGTAGCCGCGCCGGCGACGAAGCCGCTTGGCGCGCCCGCCCCGACCGCGGCGTCGGAGGCCAGGCCTTTGCCCCCCAACTCTCCCTATGCCCTCCCGCCCAAGGCGTCCGTGGGATGACATGAATCCGGAGCCGTTGCTGACCGCGGACGAGATCGCCGACTGCATCGAGCGATTGGCCAAGGATATCGCGCCGCGCGTCGAGGACGACACCGTCGCGGTCGCCCTCCTGACCGGGGCTCTGTGGTTCGCCGCCGACCTGACTCGCGCCCTGGCGCGGATGGGCCGGCGCCTATCTTTCGACGCCCTGTGGCTGGGCTCATACGGCGAGGGTCGCGTCTCCAGCGGGCGTTGCGAGGTGCGCGCAGGCCTGCAGCGCCCGGTGAGCGGTCGCAAGGTGCTGCTGATGGACGATGTGTTCGATTCCGGCCTGTCCCTCAGCGAAGGCGGGCGGCTTTTGTACGAGGCGGGCGCGCGCGAAGTCCTCTACGCCGTTTTCGCCAGCAAGCCTTGGCCCAGCGCCCGTCCGCTCGAGCCCGATTTCGTGGGCTGGCACGCGCCGCCGCGCTTTCTGGTGGGCTATGGCATGGACGTCGCGGGCGACTGGCGGGGCCTGCCCTACATCGGGGCGCTTGACTAGTCTGAGGCCTTTGGAACCCTAAGCCCTCGCATGGGTTTTCCTGGGTGAATAGCTTTGCGCCAAGGGTGACCGCCATGAACGTAGCTCGTTTTGAAGACTCATTCCGCCGAGGAGCCGACCGGCGACTGGCGCCGGTCGCCCATCTGATCGATGACGGGTCGGACCTTGTCCGCGAGAAGCTCGACGAAGCTTCGGACCTGATCCGCGGCGCGGCCGCCCAATTGCTCGAAGACAGCCAAGCGCTGATCCAAGCCAAGCTTGGCGAGGCGACGGAGTTGGCGCAGCAAGCGCGCAAACAGGCCAAGGCCGCGTCCAAGGAAGCCCTTAAGGCGGCCTCGGCGGGAGCGGAACATTCGTACGAGGATATTCGGCGGCTGAGTTCGGGTAGGCCTCTGGTCGTAGCCGGCGTCGCTTTGGGACTGGGGCTGGCTCTCGGCTTGGCCCTGCGCGCCCGCAGGCCCGCGCAGGCGGTTCAGAACGCCCAACCCAAGCCGCAGCCCGCCGCCGAGCGTACGGCCCGGCCTAACTCGGCGAGCGTTCCCTCTCGCCCCAAAGCTCCGCGCTCGCGCAGGAACGGCAAGGCCGAGCCGGCCGTGCCGACCCACTGACCAGGGCTCTAGGCCAACCAGGGCGCGAAGGGCTCGCGGGCCAACATCTCCTCGTAGGTGGGACGCGGGCGCGTCACGGCGAATTCGGCGCCGCGCACCAGCACCTCGGGCGCGAGCGGACGGCTGTTGTATTCGCTGGACATGGTGGCGCCATAGGCCCCGGCTGTCATGAAGGCCGCCAGATCGCCGGGTGCAAGCGGCGGCAGCAGGCTGTCGCGACTGAAGGTGTCGCCGGTCTCGCAGACCGGGCCGACCACATCCATCGCCGACAGGTTCGCCCCCGCGCGCGGAGTCTTCACCGGCCTCAGGTCGTGGAAGGCGTCGTACATGGCCGGCCGGACCAGATCGTTCATGGCCGCATCCACCACCAGGAACCGCTTGCCCGCGTGTCCGTCTTCATTCGGACGCTCATGGATGTGGATCACGCTGGTCAGCAGTACGCCGGCGTTAGCCGCGATGACCCGGCCCGGTTCGAACACCAGATCGATGTCCAGTCCGTCCAGCGCCTCGTCCACCATCGCGGCGAATTGCGCCGGGGAGGGCGGATCGGGCTGATCGAAGTAAGGCGCGCCGAGACCGCCGCCGAGGTCCAGCCGCTCTACAGGCAAACCCTGCGCGCGCAGGGTTTGCACTAGGCCGCGCATCTTGGCGAACGCCGCGCGCATGGGCCTAAGGTCGGTGATCTGGCTGCCGATATGGCAGGCCACGCCGATGGGATTGAGCGAGCGGGAGGCGTAGGCCTTGGCGTAGAGTCGCTCGGCTTCTGAGAAGGACACGCCGAACTTATTGTCGCTCTTGCCCGTGGCGATCTTGTCGTGACCGCCGGCCGCGATGTCGGGATTGACGCGGATGGTGACCGCCGGCCGCGCGCCCAACCCTTCGGCGATCTTGACCAGGAGGTCCAACTCCGGCTCCGACTCCACGTTGATTTCCGAAACGCCCGCCTCGATGGCGAAGGCCAGTTCGTGCGCGGTTTTGCCCATCCCGGAAAAGACAATGCGCTGCGGCGGCATGCCCGCGGCCAGGGCTCGGCGAATCTCGCCCTCCGACACGGTGTCGGCGCCCGCGCCGAGGCGGGCCAGGACGCGCAGCACCGACAGGTTGGAATTGGCCTTGACCGCGAAGGCCACCAGGGCGCGTCGATGAGCGAAGGCGGTCTGAAAGACGTTGTAATGCCGCTCCAGGGTCGCGGTCGAATAGACGTAGACGGGCGTGCCTACCGCCTCGGCGATACGGGCTAGCGGAACGTCCTCGCAATGCAGTTCGCCATCGCGAACCTCAAAGAAATTCATCGCGGTAGGGCGTTGGGATTGGCCTCGGGGTCCTGCAACAAATCGCCGGAGTTGGGATTGCCGAAGGGATTGGGCGCGGCGCCCGGGGTTGGCGCGGCGCGCTCGGGATCAAGCGCCGGATCGCCCTGGCCATGGTCGGGCGCGGGTGGGGCCGGATCGCCGCCCGTGTTGCCGGCGCGGTTGGCGCGGGCCTGCTCCTGCTCCCGCTTCTTCTCGGCGGCGTATTGGGCGGTGTCCTTCTTGCCGAACAGCGGTGCAGGCCGATCGAGCGAACCGACCTTGCCGCAGGCGCCCATCGTCAGGGCGCCGGTGAGGGCGAGGCAGATGGCCAGTTTGTTCATGAGAGGCGTTCCTTCCAGCGTTCAATCTGCGCGCGGACCTGGGCGGGCGCCGCGCCGCCGTAGCTGTTTCGGCTCGCCACTGAGGCTTCGGGCGAGAGGAAGGTGCGCACGTCCTCGGTGATCCGGGGCTCGATGGCCTGAAATTCCGGAAGTGGCAAGTCCTGTAGATCAACGCTCAGGCTCTCGGCGCGTTTCACCGCAGCGCCCGTTATATGGTGCGCCTGACGAAATGGCAGGTTCAAGACGCGCACCAGCCAATCAGCCAGGTCCGTGGCGGTGGAGTAGCCGCCGCCGGCGGCGGCCGCCATTCGTGCGCGGTCAGGCTGCATGTCCTGCGCCATGCCGGTCATGGCCAGGATCGACAGGCTGAGACTGTCGAAGGCTTCGAACACCGGCGGCTTATCCTCCTGCATATCCTTGGAATAGGCCAGAGGCAGGCCCTTCATCACCGTCATCAGTCCAACCAGCGACCCAAGGATACGTCCGGCCTTGGCGCGCACCAGTTCGGCGGCGTCCGGGTTGCGCTTCTGGGGCATGATCGAGGAGCCGGTCGTGAAGGCGTCCGACAACTTGATGAAGCCGAACTGCGGGGTGACCCACAGCACGATCTCTTCCGCTAAGCGAGACAAGTGGGTTGCACAGATGGCGGCGGCCGATAGGGCCTCCAGCGCGAAGTCCCGCGCCGAGACGCTATCCAGGGAATTGGCGGTAGGTCGCGCAAAGCCCAGGGCCTCGGCGGTCATGCGCCGATCGATGGGGAAGGGCGAACCGGCCAGGGCCGCGGCGCCCAGGGGGCTTTCGTTCATCCGCTCGCGCGCGTCGGCGAAGCGTCCGGCATCGCGGCCGAACATCTCCACATAGGCCATTAAATGGTGGCCGAAGGTCACCGGCTGGGCCGGCTGCAGATGGGTGAAGCCCGGCATGATCGTGTCCGCATTGGCATCGGCCAGGGCCAGCACGGCGCGTTGCAGATCCTGCAGTTGCAGGATCGAGCGCTCGCACGCCTCGCGCACCCACAGGCGGAAGTCCGTCGCGACCTGATCGTTGCGCGAGCGCGCCGTGTGCAGCCGACCGGCCGCCTCACCGATCAGCTCCTTCAGCCGCACCTCCACGTTCATGTGGATGTCTTCGAATTCCTCGCGGAAGGGGAAGGTCCCGGCGGCCATCTCGTTCTCGATGGTGTCCAGACCTTGAAGAATCTTGTCCCCGTCGTCCTGGGAGATCACGCCGGTCTTGATCAACATGGCGGCATGGGCGCGCGAGCCCCGCAAATCCTGTGGCGCCAAGCGCTTGTCGAAACCGATCGATACATTGATCGCCTGCATCAAGTCAGCGGGCTTGGCCGAAAAGCGTCCGCCCCATATGGTCTGGCCCGCGTCGGCGCCAGAGTCCGGAGCCGGGCGGTTGGTCTTATCGGAGGCGTTGTCGGTCATATGAGCGAGGGTCCAGCAGAGCCGGTGAAAGCCCAGGAAGTGAAAGTACAGAACGCGAAAAGACCGGGCGCGCAAGCGCAAGGCAAAGCGCGACGGACGCCTTGGCTGTTCGGTTTGGCCACGGTCGTCGTCGCGGCGGTTCTATACGTTATCGTGGCCCATGGTTTCAAACCCGCAGACGGGAATCTGAAGGACCTCGCCACCGGCGCCATGGCCAAGCTGCAGGTTCCCGATGCGCCGCGTGGGGAGCCGGACGCCTCGTTCTCCGGTCCCAGCAGCCAGATCCTGCATCTGGCCGACTTCAAGGGTCAGGTCCTGGTCGTGAATTTCTGGGCCACCTGGTGCGCGCCTTGCGTGCAGGAGATGCCGACCTTGGCCAAACTTCAGTCTGCTTTCGCCGGCCAGCCGGTGAGGGTCATGGCCATAAGTCTGGACCGGTCCGAAGATACGGCCTTCGCCCAACGCTTCATACTCAAGCATGCGCCTCTGGCCTTCTATCAGGACCCGAAGTACGCCCTACTCTTTTCGCTGGATCCGCGTCCCGCGGGCGTCCCCGTTACTGTGATCTTTGACCGAAACGGACATGAGCGCGCCCGTTTGGAAGGCGCGGCCGACTGGAGCTCGCCGCAGGCTAAGGCTGTGCTCAATTCGGTCCTGCAAATACGAAGCTGATCCCCTTTTGGGTTGACCAAATCTCAGGTCCGCGTTCTTCTACTTGCCGCAATCGGCGTTCTTGGCTTTCGCTATCCTTCTATGCAGGCGTCCAAACCCTGCTCTCCGGACTAGCCTTCCAGAATTGAGATTGCCCGGGGCTCGCCGCCTGGGCGGCCCTCAAACTGGAGCGGCTCGTCAAGGAGACAGCGATATGTCCAACGGAACCGTGAAGTGGTTCAACACCACCAAGGGTTACGGTTTTATCCAGCCCGAGGACGGAGGCGCGGACGTATTCGTCCATGTCAGCGCCGTCGAACGCGCCGGCCTGCGCGGCCTCAACGAAGGCCAGCGCGTTAGCTTCGAGCTGCAAAAAGAACGCGGCAAGACCGCCGCGGTGAACCTGAAGGCGCTTTGAGGCCAGAATTCGAGCCTTGGGCGATGCTGGCTCGCCGGGTCGGCGGCCCTTTGGTCCTTTGCCCGAACTGTCTGGTTAGAAGCCCAGCTCCGCCTTGAGCTGGGATGCGCTCACGCCCCGGGCGCGGATATCCGCCAGGGTCTCGGACAGGTCCCGCTTGGCCAGGCGTTTTCCATCAGGAGCCGCCAGCAGGGGATGGTGCCGATAAATGGGGGACGGGACCTCCAGCAGGGCTTGCAGCAACCGCTGGATATGGGCCGCTTCGTGCAGGTCCTCGCCGCGGATCACATGGCTCACGCCCTGGATCGCGTCATCGACCACCACGGCCAGATGATAAGCTACGTCCGCGTCCTTGCGCGCCAGGACGGCGTCGCCCGCCAGCGCCGGCCGGGCCTGGATCACCCCGCGCTGGCCGTCCGGACCGCGGCCTTCCTCCACAAAGCTCAACGCGTCCCAGGCTGCTCGGCCTAGGGCGCGGCGCGCGGCGCGGAGCGATAGGCGCCAGGCGAAGGGCTCGCCGGCCGCAAGTCGCGCGGTCTCTTCGGCGGGCGCTAAAGGCGCGCCACGATAGGCGAGCGCCGGGCCATGGGGCGCGCGCCCGATATCCTCCAATATTTCGCGGCGGGTCTTAAAGCAGCGGTACAGCAAGCCCCGGGCCTTAAGGCGTTCCAGCGCCTGGGCGTAGTCGTCCATGTGATCCGACTGCCGCCGGATGGGCGCCGCCCAGTCCAGGCCCAGCCAGGTCAGGTCTTCGATGATCGCCGCCTCGAACTGGGGCCGGCTGCGAGCGCGGTCTATGTCCTCGATGCGCAAGAGGAAACGGCCCGCCTGCGCTTGTGCGGCTGTATGCGCCGTCCAGGCCGAGAAGGCGTGCCCCTTATGCAGACGCCCGGTCGGCGAGGGGGCAAAGCGGGTGGTGAAGCTGCCGACCATGGCTCTAATCCGACCGTGTCCGTCCTTTTGCGCGCCCCGTCATGCGGATGTCTTGGAATCGCGCCAAGGGTACTTGGCAACTCGTTGATTCCGGCTTCAAAGTCGCAATCCGCATCCGTGTGGCGATTCAGGAATTCGTCTGCGCCTTGTGGCAGGCAAGGCGCGAATTTCTGAATCTCCAGCCACACTAAGGCATTTTGATTCTAGTGTGCTTTTGAGAAACTGAAGTTCGCTCCACGCTCGACCCAAGACCCAGGCGAACTTCAAATTCAGCACACTAGCTGGCGTATGGAAGGAGGCTCGTCTTCAGTCCAATCGTTCGCATAATCCCAGGCCTTAGAGGCCAACCGGGAGGGCCCGACGATGCAGGTGCTTAAGCGCCCTCCGTCCGGATGCCCGGCTTTGGTGCTGAATGCGGACTATCGTCCGCTGTCCTATTATCCCCTGTCCTTGTGGCCGTGGCAGGAGGTGATCAAGGCGGTGTTCCTTGATCGTGTGGACGTGATTTCCACCTACGACCAGGTGGTGCATTCGCCGTCCTTCGAAATGAAGCTGCCGAGCGTGGTTTCGCTCAAGCACTATGTGGCCCAGGATCGGCCCCCCGCCTTCACCCGCTTCAACTTGTTCCTACGCGACTCTTTCAGTTGCCAGTACTGCGGCTCGCCTGAGGATTTGACCTTCGATCATCTGATCCCACGCTCACGCGGCGGGCGCACGACCTGGGAAAATATCGTCACTGCCTGCGCCCCCTGCAATCTGACCAAGGGCGGACGCACCGCGCGCGAGGCCCAGATGCACCCCTTCCGCCATCCCAGGCGTCCCACCAGCTACGATCTGCAGGACAATGGCCGCCGCTTCCCGCCGGGCCACCTGCACGAAAGCTGGCTCGACTACCTGTATTGGGACATCGAACTGGAGGCCTGACGGGCCTGGATTCTGACGGTTTAAAATCAACCGGGAAGAAAGGGCGCCGATCCGTCGCCGGCGCCCTTATGCCCGGTGCTAACGCGGGTGGATGCGGGTGATCTTGGTGCCCTGCAGGGTCAGATCGGCCATAAGACCTCTGCCGTTGAAGGGGAAGGCCACCACGTCCTGGCTGACCGTGGTGGTGTCGGCCGCCGCCGCCGCGCCCTGGTTGATCACGGTGATGCTGGGCCCGGTGCCGGCCGAGAAACCGTCGCTCTTGCGCAGGTAATCAAGCGAATCGGGGGTCATGAAGAACAGCACGTAGCTGAAATCCTGGCCGCCCACCTGCAGGCCCCAGGACCCGCCGGTGAGGTTGTAATAGCCCTCGGGACGGCCATGCACGAGCAGCACGCCGTTGCCGGTTTCGGCGCCGAACACGAAGCCGCCCTTGAGGATCGAGGGGAAGACGAGGGCGGCCTGGGCGTGACGGGCGAAGAAGCGCGCGCGGGGCTCGGTCTGTTCGAGCAGATGCAGGGACTCGACACCCTTGGCAGCCAGTTTTTCGCGGTCGTCGGCATGTGCGACCGAGGACAGGAGGGGCGCCATCGGGCTGGCCAGGACCAGCGCAGTGGCCGCGAGAGAACGACGGGTGAGATTCATGGAGGTATCCTTATGGCTGTCCAAGACGAGACCGAAACGCGCCGGCGGGCGATGCGTTGCTAGAGCTCGGCCATTTCCCCACATATTGAAGCCGAACCTGTCCGGTTTATCAGGCTGAGCCGCGCCGCCTATTGCGGCCGCGGACCCGGCGGGCGTGGCGGGGGCCCCTGCTGGGGTTGCGTGGATGTCGAAGCCCGAGAATGGTGGGGCTTGGCGTTATGCGGCCAAGGTTTCTTGAGCGTTGCGGCCGGTTTGGAGGCGACGGCCTTGACCGGAGCGGAATGGGTCGCAGGGAGGCGGCCCGGAGCTGGGCGCTTGGCGGAAGGCGGCTTGGCCTTGATCCTATGGACAGGCGTTGGCGCAGAGGCCTTGGGCGCGGAGGCCGCTGCAACCGCCGGCGACGCGCCGGGGGGCCCCGCCCCGCCCGTGGCCGGCTGGTCGTGCCGTTGTTTGCCCCAGAAACAGGCGGTGCGCTCCACAGTGTCCATGGTGGCGTCGGGCTCGGGCGTCAGCCAGGCGCCGCCGCCGTCCTTCTCGTCGAAGCCGCCCTTGCGGTCGCCCCGGGCGAAATACAGGCTGGACTGCACCTGGTACTGGTCGCGGTCGCAGGCGAAGGCCTCGGTCTGTAGAGCCGCGCGCCAGCCGGCGGCGTTGGCGGCGTCGGGCCTGAGCACCTCGCTGAGCACCTCGGTGGTCACCTGAGGATAGCGGTCCGCCTGCAGGGCGCCCACCGACACCAGCATCACCACATTCGCCGACCAGGCGCCGACCACATAGCCCTGCTTGGGCAGGTAGCGGTCGATCCACGCCTGCACCACGGGTTTGGAGGTGGAGCTGGCCGGATAGGGAAGGTCCAGGGCCGTCACCTGAGCAAGGGCGGGGCCGGAGGTGAGCGCTATCACCGCTAGGGCGATGCCACAGATGCCGCGTCCCGCGTCGGCGCCCATGCCGGTCAGATCTTCTCGGCGGTCATGATGGCGGCGCGGCATCCGGCGCGGATCACCGCCGTCAGCAAGGGGTAGGCCGGCGCCCCGTGGGCGCCCTGGGCCACCGCCTCGGCCTTGTGAACCAGTTCGTCGTCGCGAAAGCGCGACAGGGCGTCGGATAGCGCGGGCTCGGTGTCTCGCAGTTCATTGATTTGGTCGGCGTAGTGTTCCTCGATCACGCTTTCCACCGCCTCGGTGCAGGCGTGAGCGGCGCTCTCTCCCATCAGGGCTGTGCCGGCGCCCAGGGCGAAGGCCGCCAGCCGCCACACCGGCGACAGCAGGCTGGGCCGCGCCCGCCGCTCGGTCAGCAGGCGATCGAAGGCGGCCAGGTGTTCGGCCTCTTGCGCGCCCAAGGCCTCCATCCGCCGGGCCAGGCCCGCGGTGGCTGGCGAAGCCGCGAACACGGCCGCTTGGGCGCGGTAGATATGGACGGCCGCCACTTCGCCGGCTTGGTCCACCCGCAAAATCTCGTCCAGTCGCGCCTTGGCCGCTCCCGGACCCGGTCGGGGGGGGATGGGCTTGGGCGGGACAGGCTTGGCCTTGATGGGCTGGGCGTGCGGGTCAGTCATCCTGGCGTCCTGTGCGTGTGGCGGCGGCGAGACTCAACGCCACTAGGCCCAAGGAAACCAGCACGTTCCACCCGGCCATGGACAGGCCCAGCATGCGCCAAGCGGCCTCGTCGCACCGCGGCGCCGCATATTTGGCTCCGTTGAGGAAGGCGTGCAGGTCGGCCGCGCCTACCGAACCTCCCCCGCCGCTGCACGTGGTGGGGCCTGGCCACCATTTCCACTCCGCCCCGGCGTGGTAGGCGGCGATGCCCGCGCCGGCGAGGAACACCAGCGCCAATACCGCGTCGGCCGCCCGGCCCAGTCCATCAATCGGCAGATAGGTGAGGGCGAATCCGACGATGCCGACCCCCAGCGCCGCCCAATAAACGTCGCGCTGATAGTAGCACAGGGTGCAAGGGGCCAGGCCCCCGAAGCGCTCGGAGGCGTGGGCGATGGCCAGCATCGCCGCCGAGGCGCAGGCGGCCGCCAGGGGCCACAGCTTCAGAACAGGTCGGACCACGGATGACATGTCGCTGTGATAACGCCCGATGCGCGCTAGCCCAAGCCCCCTTCGTTGGCCGGGCGCCCAAGTCGCGCTCAGCAGGCGCGGGAATGCTCCATAAGGCTGAATCCATAGACCACCGCCGCGAGGGCGACCAAGGCGCCGATGACCAACGCCGTCAGATGCCGGTCGATGATCGCCTTGGCGTGGGGATGCTGCAGCAGGGCCGCCTCCAGGAAGAAGCGTCCGCCTCGCGTCACCATCGAGGCGGCGACGAACGCCAGCAGATTGAAATGGGCCAGCCCCGAGGCCAGGGTCACCAGCATATAGGGTACGGGCGTCAGGCCCTTCACCAGGATCACCGCCAGCCCCCACTTGGCGAAAAGGCATTGGAAGGCTTGCAGGGCGTCGGCATGCCCGGACATGGCCAGCAGTTTCAGGGCCGCTGCCGACGCCAGATAGCCAATGGTGTAGCCGATGCATCCGCCAAGCACCGAAAACAGGGTGCACACCCCCGCATACAGCCAGGCCCGCTCGCGCCTCGCCAGCACCATGGGCGCCAGCATCACGTCGGGCGGCACGAAGGGGAAGGTCGCCTCCACCGTGGCCACAGCCGCCAGGGCCGGCAGGGCAAAGCGGCCAGCGGCCAGTTTCATGGCCCAGTCGTACAGCGGACGCAGCATGGGGTCTCCTTGGACGCGCCCTAAGCGCCTAGAGCACGATGGGTTTAGGCGGAATCGGCTAAACGCTGAATCGTACTCTAGATTCAAATATGTAGAGCCTGAATCAGGCTCTAGCAGGCTTCGCCGCCATCGTCACGGCGACGATGGGGCCGCAAGACATGAAGCGCCAAGCTGCCGCAGGCCGCGCCAAGGGCGATCAATCCTTTGCTTGTCGGCTCATCCCCCGCTGATAGGCCACTCGGCGAGCGCGAAGTGAAATTTGATCGTGACGGACAGCGCCGTACTGCTTATAGCCTCCGCCGCATCTCCATCGGCTTGCAGCTCATCGAAAGCGCCGACATTTATCAGGCCGCCAAGAACTGCCGAGTCAGCACCGAGGTGATCAAGAAATATTTCGCGTCAAATATCAAGAATATATTTGATATATTGTCGACGTGGTCCAGCAATTAAAGGTTAGAAAAAGGAAAGACAGTCTATTTATGGCGGATGGGGAAGGGTAGAGCTAAAAACCTTGCCAAGACACCTAGGCAAAGCGTACGTCCGCCGCTATAAGCCGTAGCTGTATGCCCCTGTGGTGGAATTGGTAGACGCGCCGGACTCAAAATCCGGTACCGCAAGGTGTGTCGGTTCGACTCCGACCGGGGGCACCAACTTCTCTCTAAGAAGCTGTCTTGAAATTCGTAGAGAGCTCCCCGTTTGCGTGAAGCCTTTCGGCGCGCGAGCCATGGACGTGGCGAGCGACCACGGTGAGAAAGGCGTCAGCATCGAAGGGCTTGGAAACGAAGTCGCTCATGCCGCACGCCAGGCACGCCTCCTGGTCGCTGGTCATGGCGTTGGCGGTCATCGCGACGATGGGCGTGGAGCCGGCGGCTCCACCGAGCGCACGAATACGCCTGGTGGCCTCGAACCCGTCCATGATCGGCATGTGGACGTCCATGAGAATGAGATCGTACCGCACATGTTGCGCGGCGTTCACCGCCTGGGCGCCGTCGGCCACAGCCTCGACGCTGTAGCCGGCCGCCTCCAGAAAGGTTGTCGCCAATAGGGTGTTGATGGCGTTGTCTTCGGCGACCAGGATCCGCCCCTGGACCGCTGGCTCCGCCGGTTGCGACGTAGAGCATCGTTCGACGGCGAGGTTTGGCGAGGTCTCGACAATCAGGCGCGACAGGCAGCTGACGAGGGCTTGCTGGCGCACCGGCTTCGTCAGAAAGGCGTCAAAGCCCGCGCTCGCGGCCCGGTCCGTGCTGAGCGGCACGCCGATGGATGAGGCGAGGACCAGCCGGGGTTGATGCAAGGTCGCGTCGCCGCGAATCCGTTCGGCCACGCAGTCGCCGCTCATTCCCGGCATCATGTGATCCATCAGGATGATATCAAACGGCAGGCCCTTGTCCTGCGCGCGCCGCAGCATCTTCAGACAGGTCTCGCCGTCAGCGGCCTCGGCGACGATGGCGCCGTCGCCCTCTAACTGCCGCCGAAAGATGGTCCGGTTGATCTCCATATCGTCAACCAAGAGAATACGGACGCCGGTCAGTTCGACCGGGGGGGCCTGTTCGGTTTTCCAATCCTCGCCCGGCTCCAGCTCGATCTCGACCCAGAAGGTGCTGCCGCCGCCGCTGCGATCCTCGACGCCGATATCGCCGCCCATCAAGGCGACCAGTTGGCGGCAGATCGAAAGACCGAGACCCGTTCCGCCAAATCGCCGCGTGATCGACCCGTCGGCCTGCTGGAACTTCTGGAACAGCTTGCTCTTGGCGTTCTCAGTGAGGCCAATGCCAGTGTCGTTGACCTCGATGCGCAGGCCGACGCGGCCCTCGGCCGCCTCGGTCGACAGGACCTCAATGGCGACGTACCCGCGCTCGGTGAACTTCAAGGCGTTGGACAACAGGTTGAGCAGGATCTGGCGCAGGCGCGTTGGATCGCCCCGAAACGGCCGTCTTGCGCCGGTATCGAGATGACAGACGACCTCCAGTCCCTGATCGAGCGCCCGCGGCGCGAGGAGTTCGACGACGTCCTCAACCACTTTCTCAAGGCTGAAATCGATGATCTCGAGTTCGACCTTCCCCGCTTCGAGCTTCGAGATATCGAGAATATCGTTGATGATTCCCAGGAGACAGTCGGCGGAGGTCTTGATGGCGTCGGCAAATGTGCGCTGTTCCGGGTCCAAATTCCCGCGCAGCAGCAGGCCGGTCATGCCCAGGATCCCGTTCATGGGTGTGCGGATCTCATGGCTCATATTGGCCAGGAACTCGCTCTTGGCCTTGTTCGCCGCGTCCGCTTCATCGCGCGCTTTGGCCAGCCACTGCTCCCGCTCGCGGAGTGCTTGACCAGACCGATAGAGCTTCATCTGGTCTTCGACCACATGGGCCAAGGAAATGAGGTTGCGGCGCTCGTCCAAGGTGAGGCGGCGGGGCTCGCGGCCAACGATACACAGGGTGCCGAGGTTGAGGCCAGGGGTCGGCGCTAGCGGGACGCCGGCGTAGTGCCGCAACCGAACGATTTTCGGACCTTCGAGGGTTTGCACCTCGAAGCCTCTCGCCAGGTTTTCGAACTGCGGTTCCAGCGCGATGTCCGGCGCCTCATAGAGTTCGTCCTGCAGAATGGCCCAACTACAGAAGGTATTGGCTCGAGGAAGAATCCCGATCACCGCCCCTTCGGACGACAGGAACCGCGTCACCTCCTCATCGACCAAGGTGACCGAAACGGACAGACCGCCCAGGAGCTGTTTTGTGATCAAGCAAATGCGCTCGATCTCATCCTTACGCTGATCGTAGAGGAAGTCATAAACCCTGAGGTCGTTCAGCCTCGCGACCTCGAGGGCTTGCGCGGCTGAATCCGCCATCTATCGTTTCCCATCGGCGCCCTATTTAATCCAGGGTACGCGGGAGGACCTTTATATCTAGTTTATCGTGGCGGGCCTCCGCACAGACGGGATCGCGTCGGGATATCCGGTGCGCCGCGCGGCAAGCATTAAGGATTAAATTGAGTCGCTCGGTCCGCGCCGCCGCGCGAAGGCCTTAACGATGCCGGCCTTTTTGCGTTCTCCGGCGCCGGTTGTGGGACCACGCTCCAGTCCCGGCTTTTGATGGTGCGTTATTTTCCTCTTCTAATCCGTTAGTAAGTAGCCCCGACGACAGGCTTGTTCGACGGCGACACGTCTTTGCGCTTATCATAGATTCGAGCCCCGCAACTGATCGCCTCGGCCTTCGGCGTAGACCTGCACCGATAGCGCGAAGGGGGCGCGCCAACACATCTGGGTGTTGCGAGAAGCGCTAAGAAGAATGACCGGGCGACTTCTTTTTTCGTCGTTTGGCCGGTGATAAAAGCGACAATGAAAACGGTTATATTGCGGGCATAGTGTGGATGCGCACGCCTCGGGGTGCCGCAGTGCTGCGGCAAATACGCTCGCGAGGTGAATTGTGTCGCCGTGTTACAGAGTTTAGCGAATAGCTACCCTAGTTCCACGGTATCCCCAAAAAAACGTCGCAATAATGGGGAGGGGTCATTCTGTGGGGTCAAACTGGTAGGTGGGGTGGAGGGGAAGCTATGCGTATCGTCAGAGGGCCTTTGTTCAAGCCGCTTGATGTCGCTTTGATTGTCGGATTCGCCATGGCGTTCGTGCTGCTGACCAGCTTGCGACTGGCCTGAAGCTGACAGGGGCTTTAAGCCGCTGCGGTGTGCCGCGAGCTTGTGGTCGTGCGCGAGTCCAGAGCTGTATTGATGGCCTGCAATAGCCGTTCGGGCTTGATCGGCTTTTCCACGACACAGCACATGCCGACCGCCAGATAGCTGCGCGCGTCTTCGGGATCGACGTTGGCCGTCAGGGCAACGATCGGGATTTGGCCGAGGGGGCCGTCCAGGGCGCGGATCGCCGCGGTGGCCGCGATGCCGTCCATACGCGGCATCTTGATATCCATCAGAACCAGGTCGAAACGCCCGCTCTTGATCGCTTCGACAGCCTCCGCGCCGTCTTCGGCGCATTCGGAGGTGCAATCGAACATTTCGCATAGGGCTTCAGCCACCAAGCGGTTGGTGGCGTTGTCGTCCACCACCAGAACATGGGCCGCTACCGGCGCCGCGCCGATGCTCGGCGTGGCCGAGGCTTGGGCCACCGGCGCCAGCAGGTCGAAGGTTATGGTCACGCCGTGGCCGACGTTGCTCTCCGCGCGGAGGGAGCCGTGCATGCATTCGATCAGTTCCCGGGTTAGCGACATGCTCAGGCCCGAAGCGGCGCGCGTGCCGTCGGATGTTTCCCCGCGGTCGAAGATGGCGGCCAGTTCGGCGGCGGTCCGGTTCGGTCCGGTGTCACGCACACGGCCTTCCAGCACCACTTCTCCTCCTTGAAGGCGCGCCTTCAAGCTCGCTTCTATGGCGCCGCTGCGTGTGTAGCTCAGGGCTTTGCCGATCAAGTTATCGAACACTTGAACCAGGCGGCCTGAATCTAGCACCACCTCCAGGTCCGGGTCTCCGTCATAGGAAACCAGCAGGCTCACGCCGGCCTGCTGGGCCTGCAGGGCCCATGAATCCTGCAGGCGATCGGCCACGCCTCGCAGAAGTGTGTGCTCGGGATAAAGAACCAGGAGTCCCTCCTCCGCTCGGGTAAGATCGATGGAATCGGAAAACAGTCGCAGCAGGGCCTCGCCCGCGGCGCGGATCGAGCCCGCCTGGGCCAGGGCGTCGGCGCCGATGGGCTGCCGCTGCAGCAGTTCGGCCATGGCCACGATCCCGTTCAGGGGCGTGCGGAATTGCTGGCCCAGCAGCTCGATGCACTTGTGCTTGTACTCGCTCATGGCCGAGGACGCCCGTTCGGCGTCGACGACGGCGCGGACCGCTTGGTCAATCCCACGAGCTTCCAGGGCGCGGTCGCTCAGAAGCCGCTCGACCAGCGCCGCCAAGGAGCCCGTGCCCAAATAGGCGCTATCACGGGTTACCACGAAGGTGTCGCATCGCCGGCCGGGGTCCGCCAACATGGCTCGGCAGACGTCCTCGGCGTGCGTCGTCGCGTCCACGATCAGAAGATCAGAAATCACCAGGGCGCTGATGGCGCTGTCGGCGAAGCCGGCCGTCATGGCCTTGCTCACCGCCTCGCGGTCGATCACGCCCGTGACCTGGCTGTCGGCCAACACCGCGAAGGCCTGGGCTTCAGGACACGCCAGAAAGCGCTCGCTGACGTCAGCCACCGAGGCGTGCGCAGGGACGAAAAGCGTCTGATCGGCGAAACTGGCGATAAGCGTCATTGGGGTCACTGTTGGCGGCTACATGGGCAGTTTCCCCGATTATCTTTGAAGAGATGTTAAACGTCGGCTGGAAAAATCCATTTTTTGAGTTGATCGACACCGAAAATCTTAGGCTACGGTGGAAATACGATCGAGGCGGATCAAATATCGGCTATGTCCGTGGTTTGTTCTTCGATCCATGACAAAAATGCGGTGTTCGATCCCGTATTAAGCAGCGGGGAAACCACAACGCAGGGCGTTTCGTACGGGTGCAGGCCAAGCAGGGCGTCTTTCAAGAGGCTTGACAAAGAAGAGCGTGTTTTCAACAGCATAGGCACTTCGTGCTCCCGCTGTAGCGCACCATCCCACATGTACATCGCTGTCATTGGGCCCAGAATATTGGCGCAGGCCGCCAGACGCGCTTCTATGACCCGCTTCGCGGCCGCCTCTGCAGTTTCGGCGTCAGGCCAGGTGGTGTAAACAAGGGCCATCTCTTCCATTTTTTGGCTCCCGATCCGCCCTGCGCACCCTTGGGCAGAGGATTATCAACCGGCGGGCAGGACAACAGGTCGCATGTCGGACGCTTATTCGCCAGTTGGGGCGCTGGTCCTGTTTTCAGGCGGCCAGGATTCCACTGTCTGCCTTTCCTGGGCGCTGGACCGCTACGAATGGGTGGAGACGGTCGGCTTCGACTACGGTCAAAGGCATGTGGTGGAGATGGCGGCGCGTGAACGGGTGCGGGCGCAATTTCTCGAACGTTTTCCTCATTGGGCGCCCAGGCTGGGGCCCGACCATCGCCTGGACCTCCAGGGTTTCGGGGCAATAGGCCAATCGGCCCTAACCGAGGATCAAGCCATAGAAATGACCGAACGGGGCTTGCCGTCGACCTTCGTGCCCGGTCGAAATCTGGTTTTCTTCGTCTACGCCGCCGCCCTGGCCGAACGACGCGGCCTGCGCCGGCTGGTGGGCGGCATGTGCGAGACCGACTACTCCGGCTATCCCGATTGCCGCCGCGACACCCTGGACGCCATGCAGCAGGCGCTCAATCTCGGCATGGAGCGCGACTTCGTCATTGAAACGCCCCTGATGGCGCTGACCAAGGCGCAGACCTGGGGTCTGGCCAAGGCTTTGGGCGGTGAGCCTCTGGTGGAGCTGGTCCTCGAAGACACACACACCTGTTATCGCGGCGAGCGGGCCGAGCGACGCGCCTGGGGCTATGGCTGCGGAACATGCCCCGCCTGCGTCCTGCGCGCTTCGGGCTATGAGAGCTGGAACGCGGGGGCCCGCCCGGCGCTGGGTCTCGCACCGTGACCTACAGCGTCAAGGAGATTTTCCTGACCCTTCAGGGAGAGGGCGGGCAGGCGGGCCGGCCAGCGGTGTTCTGCCGCTTTTCCGGCTGCAATCTATGGTCCGGCCGCGAGCGGGACAGGGCCCAAGCCGTCTGCACCTTCTGCGACACGGATTTTGTGGGAGCCGACGGGGAGGGGGGCGGACGCTTCGACACCGCTGAAGCCCTGGCCGACGCCATCGCCCAGGCCTGGGGGCCGCAGCGCGAGCATAGGCTGGTGGTGGCCACTGGCGGCGAGCCTTTGCTGCAACTCGACGAGCCCTTGATCTTGGCCCTGCACGCCCGGGGCTTCGTGATCGCCGTGGAGACCAATGGCACGATCAAGGCGCCTGACGGGCTCGACTGGATCTGCGTAAGCCCCAAGGCCGACGCGCCCTTGGCCCAGACATCAGGCCAGGAGCTGAAGCTGGTGTTTCCGCAAGAGGGGGTCGATCCCGCGCGGTTCGAGGCGCTGAAATTCGAACGGTTTTATCTGCAGCCCATGGACGGGCCCGATCGCGATCAAAACACCCAGGCGGCGATCGCCTATTGCCTTAGCCGCCCTCGGTGGCGTTTAAGCATGCAAACCCACAAATATCTGGGCATTCCCTGACGCGCCCATGCCTTGATGTGCATGTTGGCGAACGCCCCTAGCGGACCGATGAACGAACCTCTGTTTGAAATCACCAAGGCGGCCCATTTCGATGCCGCCCATTCCCTGGCCGAAGGTCCCCCCGACAGCCGCTATCGGCGGCTGCACGGCCATTCCTTCCGCGTGGAAGCCTCAGTGCGCGGCTCGCGCCAGGGCGAAGTCGGCTGGGTGACCGACCTGGGCGCCCTGGACGGGGCGTTGAAAGGCCTGGCGGCGGAGCTGGACCACGGCATGCTCAACGACAAGCCCGGCCTGGCCAGCCCCACGCTGGAAAACCTGTGCCTCTACTTCGCCGAGCGCCTCAAGCCGCTTTATCCGGGCCTCAGCCGCGTGATGGTCTCGCGTCCGACCATTGGCGAAAGCTGCACGCTGCAGCTTTAGCGCCTGATCCAGGCTTCAAGAGCAAGCCCTCAAGCTCTAAGCCGCGTCCACCAGCACCACTTCGGCGTCGTTGAGCGCCGTGATGACGATATGCGCCTCCCCCGTCACAGCCACGCCGTCGCCCTCATCCGCGCGTTGACCGTTGATCTCCACCGAGCCCTTGGCGGGCACGAGATAAAGATGA
>Ga0182016_10001071_pt1 | contig 33473 bp, 27 predicted proteins | sample 712S2MmetaG_FD_120491 | JGI IMG/M metagenome (GOLD analysis project Ga0182016, IMG submission 120491) | Permafrost microbial communities from Stordalen Mire, Sweden - 712S2M metaG | ecosystem: Environmental > Terrestrial > Soil > Wetlands > Permafrost | place: Sweden: Stordalen | collected...
AGCCGTTGGCCGTTCTGCGCAAACAGGCGCGGGGCCAGCATCGCAATCAGGATCAGCAAAGAGGTGCGCTTCATAAGTTGCCCTCCAAGGCAAAAAAGTCCCGGTACTTCTTGCGGCATGCTCACGCGCAAGCAGTTTGTAGTTGGAAATCCCCGAGTTAACCTCCTGAACACAAGGGGGGCTCGAAAGTTTCGCAAGATTCGTAAACTATTTTTTCGGAGGTAACGTCAAATAACGCCATCGCAAAGAATTCCGCTTGTGGATCGCGGGGCCCAATGGGCGCGACGATTTGCTTTTGTCCTGAATCAGGAAACGCTGCGGCTCCAGCGACGATTTCCTATCTTGCTGCAATCAGCTGGGTGCCCCATCCATGCGACGTTGTTCTTTTTGTCGCATGGGTGGGACAGAACAAACGCCGGCTCGCCCGCAGCTCACGCCGGATCGTAGTTGAGATTCTGTCCGAGCCAGCGCTCCACTTCGGCCACGCTCATTCCCTTGCGTGCGCTGTAATCTTCCACCTGATCGCGATCGATCTTGCCCAGGCTGAAGTACCTCGATTCGGGATGCGCAAAGTAAAGCCCACTGACGCTCGAGCCGGGCCACATGGCAAACGATTCGGTAATCTCGATGCCGGTGTTGGCCTTCACGTCGAGCAACTGCCACAGCGGGCCTTTCTCGGTGTGATCGGGGCATGCCGGATAGCCCGCCGCCGGGCGAATGCCGCGATACTTTTCCTGAATCAACTCCGCAGGCGTGAAGTTTTCTGCGCGGCCGTAGCCCCATTCGTCGCGCACGCGCTTGTGCAGGCACTCGGCAAAAGCTTCAGCAAGACGGTCGGCGAGAGCCTCCGCCATAATCGCGTTGTAGTCGTCGTTCTTCGCGCGGAAGTCGTCGCACAGTTCCTTCAAGCCAATTCCGCTGGTCACCGCGAATGCGCCCATGTGGTCGCGCAGCCCGGTTTCCTTCGGCGCAATAAAATCCGCAAGCGACCGGCAGGGCTCGCTTCCTTCCCGATTCGCCTGCTGGCGCAGGAAATGAAATTGCTTGATCGCATTCGCGCGCGACTCGTCCGCATACAACTCCACGTCGTCGCAAACTGCATTCGCCGGGAAAAATCCATACACGCCGCGCGCCCTGATCAGATTTTCAGCAATCATCCAGTTCAGCAGCGCATTCCCCTCGGCAAAAACCTGCTTCGCCTGCGCGCCCTGTTCCGGGTGATCGAAGATGCGCGGATAAACGCCCTTCAATCCCCACGTGTGAAAGAACGGACTCCAGTCAATAAACTCGCGCAGTGTGGCCAGCGGAAACTTGTCGAGTACCTTTACGCCGGTGAACTCCGGCTCCGGCAAATCCTGCTGCCGCCACTCGATCGGCGTACGCCGCTTGCGCGCTGTTTCAATCGGCACACCTTTCACGCGCGGCCCCGCATGCGCCTTGCGCAGCGCATCGTAGTCCGCGCGATGCTGCGCAACAAACGCTGCTTTGCCGTCGTCGCTCAAAAGGCTCGTGGTCACCGGCACGGCGCGGCTGGCATCGAGCACGTGCACCACCGGCTCACTGTAGCTGGGAGCAATCTTGACTGCGGTATGCGCGCGCGTGGTCGTTGCGCCGCCGATCAGCAACGGCAGCTTGAATCCCTGCCGCTCCATCTCGCGCGCCACGTGCACCATCTCATCGAGCGAAGGCGTAATCAATCCGCTCAGGCCGATCACGTCGGCCTTCTCCGCCCGCGCGCGCTCCAGAATCTTCTCGCACGGCACCATCACGCCGAGATCGATGACTTCAAAGTTGTTGCAGGCCAGCACCACGCCCACAATATTCTTGCCGATGTCGTGAACGTCGCCCTTCACCGTGGCCAGCACAATCTTGCCCTGCGCCTTCACCACCTGGCCCGCGGCAATCATCTCTGCCTTCTCCGCTTCCATAAACGGCGTCAGGTGGGCAACGGCTTTCTTCATCACTCGCGCCGACTTGACCACCTGCGGGAGAAACATTTTGCCCGCGCCGAACAGGTCGCCGACCACGCCCATGCCGTCCATCAGCGGACCTTCAATCACCGCCAGCGGACGGCCCAGCTTGACGCGCGCTTCTTCGGTGTCGAGCTCGATGTACATGTCGATGCCCTTGACCAGCGCATGCGAGAGCCGCTCCTCCACCGTGCCGCTGCGCCACTCTTCGGTCTTCTTTTCGGCAACTTCCGCGCCGGCTGTACCTTTCAGCGCTTCGCCTTGCTCCACAAGCCTTTCGGTCGCATCCGGCCGCCGGTTCAAGAGAACGTCCTCCACCAGCACCTTCAGCTCCGGCTCAATCTCCTCGTACACCTCCAGCATGCCGGCGTTCACAATGCCCATGTCCATGCCGGCTGCAATGGCGTGGTAGAGAAACGCCGCGTGCATGGCCTCGCGCACCTTGTTGTTGCCGCGAAAGCTGAACGAAATATTTGAAACGCCGCCGCTCACCTTGGCGTGCGGCAGGTTGGACTTGATCCAGCGCGTCGCGTTGATAAAGTCCAGCGCGTAGTTGTTGTGCTCCTCCATGCCCGTGGCCACGGTCAGGATGTTCGGATCGAAGATGATGTCCTCTGGCGGGAAGCCAACTTCATCGACAAGGATTTTGTAAGCGCGCTCGCAGATGCGAATCTTGTCTTCGAGGCCGGCCGCCTGTCCCTGCTCGTCGAAGGCCATCACAACTGCCGCCGCGCCATACTTCAGCACTGTGGCTGCGTTCGAGCGGAACTTTGCCTCACCTTCCTTCAGCGAGATGGAGTTCACAATCCCCTTGCCCTGCACGCACTTCAAACCCGCCTCGATCACTTCCCACTTCGACGAGTCCACCATAAACGGCACCTTCGCCACTTCCGGCTCGCTCGCCAGCAGGTGCAGGTAGCGCGTCATCGCCGCCACGCCGTCGATCATGCCCTCGTCCATGCAGATATCGAGTACGTTGGCGCCGTTCTCCACCTGCTGTCTGGCCACGGCAACGGCTTCTTCGTATTTGTCGGCCTTGATCAGTTTGGCAAATTGCGGCGAACCGGCCACGTTGGTTCGCTCGCCCACCAAGATAAAGACGCCGAGCTGCTGCACGAAGGGCTGCGAACCGGAAAGCCGCAGCGGCTTGAATTCGTTCTCCCCGCTCATGCCTTGACCCCGCTCGCGTCGAGTTCTGCACGATGCGCCATCCAGTCGCGCGGAGCCTTGCCCTCGAGAGCCTTGGCGATGGCCGCAATGTGCTCCGGAGTGTTGCCGCAGCAGCCGCCCGCAATATTGATGAGCCCGCCCTCGGCAAACTCGCCCAGGTAACGCGCGATGTCCGCAGGGCCCAGGTCAAAGCCCGTCGCCGACAGCGGATTTGGCAACCCCGCATTCGGATAGCACGAAACCGCCACGTTGGCTTTCTCTGCGAGCTCCTCGAGAAACGGATACATCAGGTCCGGGCCCAGCGAGCAGTTCAGTCCCACAGCAATCGGCTTCACATGCTCCACCGCAATCCAGAACGCCTCAATTGTCTGCGCGGAGATCATGGTCTCGCCGCCGCGGCCCACCGCCGCTGAAATCATGACCGGCAGCTCACGGCCCTCGGCGTCAAACACTTCGCGGATCGCCACCAGCGCGGCTTTGGCATTCAAGGAATCGAAGATCGTTTCCACCAGCAGCAAGTCCACTCCGCCGGCCATCAGCGCGCGCACCTCTTCCGCGTACGCCGTCTTCACCTGGTCGAAGGTCGCCACTCTGAAGCCCGCATCGTCGGCGTCAGGTGAGTTTGAGAGCGACACCGTCAGCGGCCCGATCGCTCCCGCAACAAATCGCGGTCGCCCCGTCGCCTTCGCCACCTCGTCCGCCACTTCGCGGCACTGCCGCGCCGACTGCTCGTTGATCTCCCACGCCAGGTTGCGCAAAAACTCGTCTTCAATCACCTTCTGGTAAAACTCGGGATCCTTCCGACCACCGTGTTCGCGCGGGTCCTCCACAAAAAACTCGCTCTGCGTAATGCTGGTCGCGCCAAAGGTGTTGGTCTCGATGATGTCCGCGCCCGCCTCAAGAAACCGCCGGTGAATGTCCTTGATCATCTTGGGCTGCGTCAGCGAGAAAAGGTCGCCGTTGTTCAGCAGGTCCTTTTTCGCGTCCTTGAATCGATCCCCTCGGATATCCGCCTCCGTCATCCCGTAGGTGCGGATCGTCGTGCCCATCGCCCCATCGATAATGGCGATGCGCTTTTTCAAAATCTCGATTAGAGGATGCTTCTCGAAATCCGTCAAAATTGCTCCCGGCCCCCACCCCATTTGATTCAGCGCGGACGCCTGGGGTTCGAGCCTTGCCGGCCGACTATGAAAGCATGGGGAAGCGGCCTACTATCAAGAATATCCGACCCACCCCCAGCCCTCCGCCGGTTTCGCGGCAAACGGACCCACACGGTCACTGGACAGTCGCCAATCCGCGCTCAACGGCGCCGCAGACTCGTCAATGCCAATGCTCTAAACTGGAAGCTGGACACTCAACAATGAAGTTTTTCGGCGGCAAAGACCCTACACCCAGCTCTCCCGATGAGGAAAACGAAGAGGCATCGCCCTCACTCGGGCTCTTCGCGCGCATGAAGCAGGCCGTCTCGCGCACCCGCGAGTCGCTCTCCACCAGGATTGAAGGCATAGCCGCGCTCACCCGCGTCGTTGACGAGCAGGACTTCGAGGCGCTTGAAGCTGCGCTGCTGTCGAGCGACATCGGCCTCCAGACCACCACCGCCATCCTCGATGCGCTCCGCGAACGCGCCCTCCGCAAGGACATTCAAGGCGGCGATGAGCTGCGCGCGCTGCTCAAGGAGCAGATGATCGCGATCCTCCGCGCACCGCAAGGCGAAATCCCCTCGCCAGAGACGCCGCCGAAGGTTACTTTCTTAGTGGGTGTTAACGGAACCGGCAAAACCACCACCAGCGGCAAGCTCGCCGCCTGGAGCCGCGCCCAGGGGAACTCCGTGCTCTTGTGTGCCGCGGATACATTCCGAGCCGCCGCGATCGAGCAGCTTGAAGTCTGGGCCGCCCGCTCCGGCGTTGAAATGATCAAGACAAAACATGGCGGCGATCCGGCCGCCGTCCTCTACGACGCCATCTCCGCCGCCAAGGCCCGCAACATCCACGACCTCTACGTTGACACCGCCGGGCGCCTCCACACCAAGACCGGCCTCATGGACGAACTCGACAAGATGCGCCGCACCGCCGCGCGTTTGATTCCCGGAGCTCCGCATGAAGTGCTGCTGGTGATGGATGCTACAACGGGCCAGAACGGATTGCAGCAGGCGCGCTTGTTCACCGAGTCCGCCGGGGTCACCGGCATCGTGCTCACCAAGCTCGACGGCACCGCCAAAGGCGGCATCGCTGTGGCCATCGCCAAGGAGATGAATCTCCCGGTGCGCTTCGTAGGCGTAGGCGAGAAAATGCTGGACCTGCTGGAGTTTTCGCCGGAGGCGTTTGTGGATTCGCTGCTGGAGTAAGATGTCAAGCGGGGAAGCCACTGGTGGGTATGCGGTTTTTTTTATTCGTCTTCGAATCCGTTTCAATCTTCTTTTTCGCTATGACGCCAATCGCCATTGCGTGGGGCTGGATCAGATGGGCGCGCCGCGAAAAGCAGTGGGCAGTCCTGTCCGTTCTTTCGTTGGTTGGGTTTACTCTCGCCACGGCGTCCGCTCTGCTTGCAGTTTCTTCGTCTATTTACGGTCGATTCCTTGGCGGGTTTCCGTATTATGACCCCAGACTCATGAGGATTTACGCGGTTGGAGCGCTGCTTTCTGCATCTGCATTGATTTTGTCGCTTTTAGGCGTCTGGCGCTTCAGCTCGCTCAGGTGGGATGCGCTCTTCTGCAGTTTTGGAACGCTTGTCTATTGGTTTGCAATGGCTGAAGCCGAGTAAGTCCGTCTTCGCCGCGAACAGCCGGTGCCCCATCCATTCGGCTCTCTTCAACGGAAAGGATGGGAACGCAGGGCGAAGCTTCGCACTGCGGGCACAGTGCTCATAGCCGGCTCTTCGTCTTTCCGCAGATTAGTCGCGGCGGCTCAGGGCGCTAATCACCCAGCCGGCCAGGACGCCGATCACGAACACCAGGCCAACGCTCTGCAATGGCTTCTGCTTCACCGTGTGGCGAGCGTCGTCAATCGCATCTTCGGCGGCGTGGCGGCCTTGCTTCAGCGCCCGAACAGCCGATTTGACTCCGTCATCCACTGCCTCCGTGACGGTCTCCCTGATTCTCGTGACTTCCTTGAGAACATCCTCAACGGTTGCGGGCATATCCAGCTTATCGATCATGTTTGCCATCGGCTCTTCCTTTCGTTTCGCAGGCGCGCCGTGTATAGAGCGGACCGCGTTTTATTAGCTATAACCGGTTGGATGTGGATTGGAGCCCACCCGTTGTCCCGGCACGGCCGTTTTCCGGGCGCGCCTGCATGCGGCGCAACGAAACTGCTATAACTGAAATCCAAGACACAATGACCGACCAGGACATTCAATGGATGCAACGCGCTCTCGACCTGGCCCGCCGAGGCATCGCGCTCACTTCGCCTAATCCCGCCGTCGGCTGCATTGTGCTCGAACGCGAAGGACAACTCGCCGGCGAAGGCTGGCACGAGTACGACCTCCTCGACCACGCCGAAGTCGTCGCGCTTCGCCAGGCAGGCCCGCGCGCCAAAGGCGGGACAGCCTACGTCACGCTCGAGCCCTGCAACCACACCGGCCGCACCCCGCCCTGCACACAGGCGCTCATCGCCGCCGGCGTGGCCCGCGTCGTCGCCGCCACCATCGATCCCAATCCCGCCGTGGCCGGCCATGGCATGGCTACCCTGCAAGCCGCAGGCATCCAAACCACCCTTGGCGTCTGCGAAGCAGAAGCCCGCCGCCTCAACGAGCCTTTCGCCCGCTGGAGCCAGACCAAGCGCCCCTTCGTCCTCATGAAGGTGGCTATGACACTCGACGGCCGCATCGCCCCGCCGGCCGGCCTTCACCACGTGCGCGAGCCCTACTGGATCACCTGTGAAGCCGCGCGCGCCGCCGTGCAGCCTCTCCGCTGGCAGGCTGACGCCGTCATGGTCGGTGTCGACACCGTCCTCGCAGACGACCCCATGCTCACCGACCGCAGCGGTCTCCCCCGCCGTCGCCCGCTCCAGCGCCTCATCCTCGACTCCGCCCTGCGCATGCCCCTCGAATGCAAACTCGTAAACACGGCGCACAACGACGTCACTGTCTTCACCGTATCGAACGATCAGGCCAAGGCAGCCACGCTGCGCGCCCGCAGCGTCCGCGTCGAAATTCTGCCAGCGGATGCGGGCCGCGTCCCCCTCGACAAGGTTCTCGACCAGCTCGGGGCAGAAAATATCATTTCGCTGCTCACCGAGACCGGCACGCGCCTCAACACCGCGTTCCTCGCCGCCGATCTCGTTGACCGCGTTCACCTCTTCGTTTCTCCGCAGATCATGGGCTCTGACGCCGTCCCCGCCTTCAAAGGAATGCCCAACCCCATCCAGATGGCCGAAGTCGAAGTCCTCCGCTACGGCAACGACCTTGGCCTCTGCTCCCTCTTGAAGAACCCCTGGCCCGCCTGATCGAACTACCGCACGATTGCCCCAGTCCCTTAGTTCCAAGTCGCTGGTCCCTCGTTCGCTTGGTCCCTGAACTCTGATCCCCGACCCCTCAATGTCCGTTTAAACCACTACAAGAAGCACGCTAAACACATGCAAAATACTCTTAAATACACGAAAATACCGCCTGAATAGTGCTTCTTGCTCAAAAAGCCTTCTCTGGTCCTGGTCACTTCACCCCAAAACCGTCGTGCTGGTCCTGGTGACTCCATTACCCCTCACCTGCACCTGCCGAACCGTCGCGTCCTGGCTGCTGTTTTAGGCGCAAATCTGCAACGCACGCGCGGTGGAAAACTTGTGCGCGCAAAATGCGCAACCTGAGAATCCCCCCATTTCTAAACCATTTCTAATGATGTCTGGCTCATTTTCGACCACGCCGCGCACCGCCCTCTCAGCGCTTTCTTGTTGATCCAGAGCAAGTTCCGCCCAGCGCCTTAATTGCTCCTCATGCCCGCCCGAAACCACGCCGATTTCCTTCGCGTGCGGCAAAGTTCCTGAATCGAACCAGTTTCCCGATTCCGGAATCCAGGCCGCTCACGACTGGAGATTGTTGAGAGCCCCTGCCGGCCCCCGCCTTCTCCCCAACACAACTTGTCAACCGGACCCCGCTCATCCGGGGCCACAGGAAATCCTTGCCATGAAACCCACGCTGCTCCTCCTCCTCGCCGTTTGTCTTTGTGGATGCGCCTCGTCCTATCACATGGACGCCGCGCCACAGACCATGAATGCCGTCTCGCTCAAACCGCAGGATTGGCAATTCTTTTATGGCACGGATCTGGAAGCCAGCCCCTCGGCATCCACCCAGGGAGCGTGGGCCTTTCAGTTGCCTGACCAGCCCGGCGCGGTCGACTATCTTGAGACCCCCTTCCAGACCACCAAGACTCCCGCGTCCATCACCATCACCTTCGAGGTCGATTCCACCGAGGCGCAATACAACGGCACCGTCGACCCCACTGACACCAATCCCGCACACTTCCATCTCTTCTTCGAACGCAAGGACGATGGCTCGCTCAGCAATCCCGAATATCGCTGGTGGTGCGGCCAGAGCGGCTATCAACTCGGCTCCAACGATAACCACGTCCTCACCATCACCTGCCCGCTCACCTACGACCACTGGACCGACGTGTACGGACAGCAGGACGCAGCCGGCTTCCAGGACGCGCTCAATAATGTAGCGTGGGTAGGCATCACTTTCGGCGGAAAAAACTACTTCGGACACGGCGTAAACCTCACCGGCGGCCAGTCCCAATTCGTCCTGATCAACTACCAGGTCAACTACTGACCCAATCGCTGATCCCTGACTCCTGCCTGGCGCGTGACTAACCGGTTTGGCTTCTTTGAAAACTTCTCCACGGCAAAACACTGGGAGGCCCATTCAAGCCGCGGCCTCATCGCGGCCTGAGCGGATGCAGACATTACTTCTTCTCCAACTCCGCACGAACTGACCGGGCCACCTGCTCCGCCTGGACGGCATAGCCCGCATCGGTAAAGTGCACGTCGCCGTTATGCAGGTCAGCGTGCTTCAGCATCAGCGCATGCTGATCGTCGATCGCAATCCCCTCGCGGACCATGATCTCCGCCGCCAGGCGATTGCGTTCGTCTATGCGCGCATTGGACGACTCACCTTTGGTGGAATCGTGAAGGACGGGTGTTGTGCTTGCCCACACCAGCGCGGCATGCGGCGCTCCCTCGCGCAGCGAACGGATCATTCCCGGCAATCCGCGCGCGTACTCCTGCTCCGTGTATCCCCACCCGTGCATTCCGTTGTTGAAGTGAATCACCGCGAACCTGAGTCCCATCATGGCGAAATAGTCTCGAAGTTGCCCGGGCAGGCGCTTGTCGCCACTGCTCGCCGAAGTGGCAAACAGATACACATTCGCAACCCCGTCCAACTCCTTCGCCGTCGCCGGATAGTATCCGCGCGTGATGGAGTCGCCGACAAGGAGTACATTTGGCAGAGCGGAGACTGGAGAATCTGGCCGATCGGTCCACGTCCACTCGATTTTCTCCGTGACGGGCAATGTCGCTTGCGCCCACAAGTGCGCAGCGCAAAGACAAACCAGTACCGACGAAACAACTCGCTTCATCTAGACCTCAATCTTGCTGCGAGAACAGCACGGCCAACAGAGTACAGGAGGGATAGCTTACGAAGGAAACCCTCGGTCTATCCACGGTCGGACCGCCCTTTTTTACACTTTGGCCCTCTCTTTTAGACGTTGGTAGTGGTATTTTCTGAATAAGCGGTACAACCGAAAGAAGGGCGGAGGCGGAAGGTCATGAAAGAAATCGTCTTTGAGGTCGTGCAGGAAGCTGACGGCGGGTTTACGGCCGAAGCACTCGGCGAGAGCATCTTCACGCAAGCCGACGATTGGGATCAACTCCGCGCGAACGTTAGAGAGGCCGTACAAGCCTTCTTCTTCGACACGGCTCCCCCGGCATCGATCCGTCTGCGGCTCGTTCGCGACGAAGTGCTGGCCGTCGCATGAAGCTCCCGCGTGACCTGAGCGGCGAGGCTCTGGTGAAGCATCTCTGCAAGCGTTGGGAATATACAAAGATCCATCAGGTCGGCAGTCACATCATCCTGCAAACGGAAAAACCAAGCTCTCATCGGATTGCCGTTCCGGCGCATTCACCCTTGCGAATCGGAACTCTCAACGCGATCCTCGCCAGCGTTGCCGCCCATAAGAATGTGGCAAAAGAAGAGATTCTCCAGGGCATTTGACAACCACCTCACGTCGAGATCTGGGCCTGGGCAACTATCGCCGCGTTTTTCATCTACTCTACGAGTTAATGGCTGCTGATCCTCTAAGACTTGAGCATTTCTGGTCATAATTTCGTTGGTGGCTTTCGTTTATCTTTTTGAGCGCGAGGGCTTTTCGTTCCTCGAATGTCGTTAGATGGTTATACCTTGACAAGGAAGAATTGCATTGCGAACACGCGAGCCGCAGGTTTTCTGGATTATGCTTGCCACCAACGGAACGACCCAGAACGTAATCGACCTGTGCAGATGCGTACGCAGCACGAGAGATTAGAATATCCTGTCCGCAGTATTCGCAATAACCATTCGCCCGGTCAAAAACCAAATGCCAAATGTCGGCTGGAACTATCACCTGGTTTCAGACCTCGTTGTTATGACACAGACGCCATAACATACGAGCGAAGCTCCTTGGTTCTCCAGTGCATATAGGTACTTTGGCTCTATGAAAACAATCGCGGGCCGCTATTCCTTGATGCGCTCGTCGCGCCGTCGAGAATTGGCTCGCATCTCGAAATGATCAACAGATTTCCAGCGACCTATCCCTCAACGCAAAAACGCGGACCCACAAGGTCCGCGTTTTTGTTTCCTCCGATTAATGTTGCCGCTTACGCTTTGACCGCGACCGGTACCGCCATGCGCTCGCGCACCAGCTCATGCCCGCGCGCGAACAGTTCTTCCACCGGCAGCTTGCCAGCGTTGACATCGGCGAGGATTGCTTTCTGCGCGAGATACTCCTTGTTCACGATCCCGGCCTTGGACTGCAGCATGCGCCATGCCTTGCGGCGTTCGACGCAGAACATGACCAACTGGCGGCTCAACGCGTAGTAGACCGTTTTGCCGTCCTGCTCCTGCTTGATGTAGACGCCGAAGTCGGGGATGTAGGCGCGGTGGCCGGGCTTGACGTAGTAGCGGTAGACCACATCCTGCTGCGTGATGCGCACCAGCATGTTCTCGAGCGGAATCATCTTCTCGGCCTGTTCGGGCTTGATCTTCTTCAGGTGATTGCGGAAACGCGCTTCCGTTGTGCACCAGTGCGCAACCGTGTAGCGCGAGATCTCGCCGGTCTCCTTCGACTTGGTCTCGTACCAGTCCAGATCGATCGATGGATTGCCCTTGATGTCGAGCGCCTCCTGGTAGGTCTCGCCCAGCCGCGGATTGAAGACGAACTCCGGTGCGCCGCGCGAGTCGCGCACGCGCTGCGCCTGGTGGAGAGCCATGTCGTCCGCAACGCCGTGCTCCGGCTGGCAGGTGGTGAATGCCTGCAGGAACATGGTGCCGCGATACTCGAGGCCATCGAGAATCGAGCGGTAAAGTTTCGGCGCGTTGGCCATGGAGACCTGCGCCACAAAGGGCGATCCGTGCCCGGCGAGGAAGGTCTCCGCCACCGTCTTCTTCTCAGTGTTCTTGCCCTGCGTCGCGGAGCCGAAGGTATTCATATCGCCGCCGCCCAGCATCGGCGTCGAATCGGAGTTCTGGCCGCCGGTGTTGGAGTACACCTGCGTGTCGAGCATGAGCACCTTGACGTTGGGCCGGTTCTGCAGCATCACCTTCGAGGTGTTCTGGTAGCCGATGTCGCCGATACCGCCATCGCCGCCCACCACCCACACCTTGGGCAGCTCCACGATTTCCTGGTCGGTCATCAGCGCGTCAGTAAAGTGCGTGAAGTGGTAGTACTCTTCTTCGTTGATCACGTTGCTTTCGCGCGTGAGCAGAATGTCCGCGAGCCTCTCAGGCAGCACCGACCGGCGCGCATGGTCAACGATAAAGCTCTCGCCCATCAGCCAGCCCACGGTCACGCCATCCTGGAACAGCGAGTTCATCCACGGATAAGGATGCGGGTTGTTCGGCGCGGTTGAACCGTAGACCGTATTGCAACCCGTATGCGCGGCCATCGCCATCACGCTCATGCCATTTGCGAGGCGTCCGTCCACCGGTTGAAGGTTTTTGTGGTTGAATGCTTCAGTCAGCAGAACCGCCGCAATCGCTTCAACAAGCTGCGCGTCGGTCACGACGCCATTCGCTGCCTCGTAGGCCGCGATGCGCGCCTTGGTGTCCTTGACGTCTTCGCCGCCCAGGCCCATCACCAGGTGCAGAATCGCCTGGCGCAACAGCGCGTACTCGCCGGCATTCTTTTCTTTCAGCGCAGCCAGCTTCGCCGCGCCCGTCTTCTCCAACTCGCCGGCCTTCACCACAAAGCGATCGCTCTTGGCGTGGAACACCGGGCGCATGTAAGCCTCGGTGACGGCGGCAATGGAGCGCAGCACGCTCTTTTCGCCGCAGCCAGCACAGGCGCCGTCGCCGGCCACCAGCGCGTCGTAGTTGGTGCGCACCATGAGCATGTTGCGCAGCGTGGCCGTCTTTGAGTCGGCCGGATTGGCGCCGTTGTAGAGGCCAAGATACTTTTGCGAGGTGTCAGGAAGCAGATCGAGGAAGCCGGTTCCTGTCTCGTGCTCGGCATTCACCTGCTCGGTTTCCGGAACCATCTTCAGCGCCTCGTGCTCGCCGCAAGCGGTCACGCAGGCTGCGCAGCCCTTGCAAAGATCCGAAACAAAAATCGAGAAGATGCCGCCCGAACCGGGGGCCTTGCGCTCCGGCGACGAGAAGATGGCGTTCACCTTCTGGTAGGCCATGGGAACCTTCTCCATGATGGCGAAGAACTGTTCCTTCGACGCCGCGGAGAATCCGTCTACCTGCTCCACCACTTCGCGCAAAATCTTCGGCAGCGGCGTTCCAGCCTTGATGTCGGCAAGCATGCGCGTGCGGGCCTGTTTTTCAATCTCAGGCAGGGCGCGCAGCATTTTGGTGCGCTCCACGCCATCGGCCACGTAATAGGAAATGGCCGTAGACAGCAGCGTGCCCAGATCCTGCGAGGTGTTGGGCAGCGCCGTGTCAGGGCAAACCGAGATGCACTCCATGCACTGCGTGCAGTTCTCGGGAATGTAAAGCGGAGTTTCGCGGCGAGCCACGTACTTTGAAGCCGTGTCCCCGGTGGCGGCCGCAATAATGCCCATCGCCGAGAGCGGCGTGGCTGGCTGATCGTAGCCGAAGTTGGAGCGGAACTCCGCATCGAAGGCAGCAATGCTATCGATGGGTGCGCGCTTGCTTTGGCCTGGAGGAAGCGGTGTGGAACGGCAGCCTGTGCCGCACGATCCGCCCGCGGTGGCCAACTCGAGAATCGGCATCAAGGCCTGACCGCGCAGCGTGGAGTGATCGGCAGCCGAAAGCGCTCCGATCTTGATCTCCTTGACCTGGTCGTAACCCTGCAGCATCACTTCCATATTCGACTGCACAACGGCATCGCCCAGTTTGCCGAACTTTTTCACGTACTGCTTGTGAACAACCTCGCGATACTGCTCCTGCGTGATGCCGAACTCCTCGAGCATCGGGCTCACCGCGAAGAACGCGCCCAGAAACGCATTCCCCTGCATGCGCAATTGCAGATCGGCGCGGTCGGTGGCCTTCTTGGCGATGGCGAAACCGGGCAGTGTGAACACGCGAATCTTTTTGTCGATAATCTGCTTGCGCGCCCACAGCGGCAGGTTCTCCCATGCGTGCTCGCCGTCCACATCCGACTCCCACACCAGGCTGCCGCCCTCCTGCATGCCATCCAGGGGATTGGTGTGCGTAAAGGCCTTGGGATCGCAGCAGAGCACCACGGTCACATGGCGCAGGTCGCAGTTCACGCGAATGCGATCCTTGGCCGCAACCATGAAGTAGCTGGTCGGCGCTCCCTTCTTCTCAGATCCGTACTTGGGATTGGCGCTGACGTGAATCACTTCCTTGGGGTTGCCCAAGTCGTCCTTCAAACCGTCGCGCTCAAAGAGCAGATCGTTCAAATCGCCAAGAATGGCGCCCAGGTTCTTGCCCGTCGTGATGGCGCCCCATCCGCCGATGGAGTGGAACCGCACCGCAACCGCGCCCTGTGGCAACAACGAAGGAGTCTCATCGCCCACCACTGCATAAGGGTGGTCGATGCCGAGCACCATAAACGAAACTCCATCCGCCGCCGTCTTGCCGTCTTTGCGTGCACGCCCCGCGGTCGCATACTCATACGCGCCGATAATGTGCTCTGGGCGGAAGTCGCGTGAGCCGAGTCCGTACGTTCCACCAAAAATCGTCGGCACTTCATCCAGCGAGACAGAGGGCAATCCCTCGGCCGACGGACGTCCTTCCGTCTTGATCGCCTTCGACAGCGCGGTGCGAATATCCTTGCCCAACGGATTGTCAGGCGACATCGCTTCGTCGGTCCGCTCCAGGATGATGACGTTCTTCTTTCCCCTCAGCGCGTTCACAACCGCAGCCTCGGGGAAGGGGCGAATGACGTTGACGTGGATGGAGCCGACCTTGACGCCGCGTGTCTCGCGCAGGTAATCGACCGCAGCCTCAATGTTCTCCGCAGCCGAACCGAGTGACACAAATACGGTGTCGGCATCTTCGGTCTTGTACTCGGTGAGCAACCCGTACTTGCGGCCCGTCAGCTCGCCGAAATCCTTGTATGCGGCCTCAAGGAACTCCAGAATCGGCTCGGTGAAGTTGTTGCGCCGCGCCACCACGCCATTCATGTAGTGTTCCTGGTTCTGCACGGGCCCGAGCAAAACGGGGTTGGCCAGGTCCATCATCTTTGGAACGCGGCGGCGCGTCGGCCCGAACAGGGTGCGCTGCGCTGGGGTGGGGCAATCAATGATGTCGTCGGGAGCGCCAAGGTACTCGCGGATCAGCTCCGACTCATGCTTGTAGAAGGTACGCTCAAGGTGCGTCGTCAGGAAGCCGTCCATGATGTTCATGCCGGGCGTCAGGCTCAGCTCGGTCACGCGGCGCAAAATCAATGCCTGGTCAGCCGCCTGCTGCGCGTCTTTGCCGAACAGCATGATCCAGCCCGTGTCCAGCGCGCCATAGATATCGTCGTGCCCGCAGTGCACATTCAAGGCATGCTTGGTAAGGGCGCGCGCGCCCACTTCAAGCACCATGGTGGAACCCTTGCCGGGCGCGTGGTAATACTGCTCCACGCCGTAGACCACGCCCTGGCCCGAGGTGAAGTTGACAACGCGCTTGCCGCAAACCGAGTGGGCAATTGCGCCGCCTTGCGCCGCATGCTCGCCCTCGGTCTCAATGGCGATCGTGTTGTTGCCGAACACATTCAGGTGGCCCTCAGCATAAGCCTGCTGGAACAGTTCGCCGCCCTCTGTGGAAGGCGTAATCGGATAGAACACGCCGGCGTCGGCAATTCGCGTCTCGGTGTGGTACGAGACCAGCTGGTTTCCGTTGGCTGTGATGCGAATGCCCGGATAGCGAGCAGCAACTGTCATGAATCCCTCTCAATGAGTTCTGTTCTTGTATGGTTCAGTTCATTGCCTTGCACACCAGGCTCCGGAGGTCTGAGCCTTCATACGTGCGCAACGTCGTCGCGTCTTTTGTCCATCGTTTTCAGTTCGCATTTTTCTTGCGATCGCCTGAAACGATTCACCAGTGCAAGTGTAATGGCCGGTACGGAACAGAGGGAACCTGCGGGGAACGGTGCCCCTCAAAGTGGACGGCCTACTGACAAGTATGCACCTGAGCAAGGCCGCGTGTATATCAGGATAGAGTATTAAATACCAATATATGGGACTGCTAGGCCCGGTCTCTTTTTGCCACTTTTCTGAGCCCGTTATTGCCTGTTTCCAGGGCTTGTTCTCGTCTCTTTTTCAGGGCCGGTCCTGGGCCGCGCGGCGCGCCTTTTCCTGTGCGGCGTATAATTGCGCCCGTCTGTCGACAAGTCAATCTCCACGCGTCTTCCCGCCGCTGTTTTGGTCTTCTTCACCTTCGAACAAACGACCACGGCGGTGGGAGTTTTTGTGATGAATATTGGCTTGATTCGCCCTGCGGTCCGGGCCTGACTTGTTGTCTTTGGCAAACACCTTAAACAAACCAGGAAGCGACACGAAATGGAAAATTCCCAGTACGCCACTTATCCCAGTCTCAAAGAACGCGTCGTCCTCATCACCGGCGGCGCTACCGGCATAGGCGCATCCGTCGTCGCCCACTTTGCGCGCCAGGGCTCGCGAGTTACCTTTGTCGATGTGCAGGACGAACCTGCACAACAACTCGTCGACTCACTTGCGTCGGAAGGTTGCCCGAAGCCGCACTACATTCATTGCGACATCACCGATCTCGACGCGCTCAAAGCGGCTGTCCATCAGGTCCTCGCCACCCACGCCACTATCGACGTCCTGGTCAACAACGCCGCCAACGACCAGCGCCATTCCATTGAAGAGGTCACCCCCGATTTCTGGGAGCACTCCCTTGCCACCAATCTGCGTCCGCACTTCTTCACCATCCAGGCCGTGCTGCCTGCCATGCGCAAGGCCGGCCGCGGCTCCATCATTAATATGAGCTCCATCGCCTGGATGATCCCCAACCTCAACATGCCGATCTACAACACGGCCAAGGCCGCCATCGTCGGGCTCACGCGCGCCTTCGCTCACGAGTGCGGCGCCAGCAACATCCGCGTCAACGCCGTGCTCCCCGGCGCCATCGCCACTGAACGCCAGCGCCGCCTCTGGTATACCCCCGAGTATCTTGAGAACATTCGCAGCCGCCAGGCCCTTCCTCACCAGATTGAGCCGGAAGAAGTGGCGCGCCTCATCCTCTTCCTCGCCGCTGACGACTCAAGCGCCATTACCAACCAGAGCTACGTGGTTGACGCAGGCTTCGTGTAGAACTCATGGTTCTCCCGCGCCTGAATGCGCACCACAGCCGCCAACTCCGCCAAACCGCCGATGCGCTACCATTAAGACAGGATTGGGGCTACTGCATGTTTGTCGTGGTTTGGCAGTTCGAAATTGCCGAAGATAAAATCGCAGGCTTTGAAGCCGCTTACGGGCCTGAAGGCGCATGGGCCAAACTCTTCCGCACCTCGTCCCACTACCTCGGCACCGAGCTGCTCCGTGACGCCTACATCCCAGGCAACTACCTCACCATCGACCGCTGGGCCAGCGAAGCCGACTTCCGCGCTTTCCGTAAGCAACACGACCAGGACTACGAAGTCCTTGACCGCACCTGCGACTCGCTCACCAGCCGCGAAACCCGCATTGGCGCCTACACAGCCTGAGGCCAGCGGACTGAGCTACTCCAGCACCAGCAGATTGCGGCTGAACTCTGCCCCCGCCATATATTTGAGTCCCCGGTCAAAGGTCACCAGGACTCCATCTTCCTTGATCGCCAACCCCAGCAGATACGCGTCCGTCACCTGCTGATGCCCGAAGATGCGATCGGCAAACGGCGCCGTCAGCGCCGCCCAACTGTCCGTAATCGGCCAGAAGCGATAGCCGGGACGCCTGGCAAGGTCTGCCAGAACTGCCGCCGCTTTTTCGAAAGAATGTGGCGGATTGCGCGCAGACGGATTGGTCGTTACCCTTACAAGTCCAGACTCTGTCAGTGCACAGACTCCCAACTCTTTTCCATCTGACGAATCAAACCATTCTTGTGCCTTCCTGTAATGCACGTGCTCCGTATCCGTGAGCGCTATCAAGACGTTCAAATCAAGCAAAGTTCTTGGGATCAAACTCCTCCTCCTCAGCCGCTTTCACCATCTCCGAGGTGAGCACCTTCCCCGTCGGCGGAAACATCGGAAGGCCGTTAGGCGACCGCAGTATCTCCGGCGGGGAAGCCGGAGGCGCAGTTTGTGCTTTGCGAATCAGCTCGTCAATCGCCGCGCCCAGAGAGATCCCTTTCGCCCGCGCATAGTAGGCGACAAACTCATGGGTTTCGTCATCAATTGTTACCGTTGTCCTCATGATGCAATTATTGCATCATTTTCAACTTTGATGCAATATGGTTCACATGATGCTCAATATAATCTTCGATGCAATTTGTCTAATTTGATGCTATTTATATTATTTGATGCAATATATTTTATTTGATGCTGCGCCCAAGTCTCGATGCGCTCGCTAGGGTTCTGGACGGCTTTTCCACGTCAAATTGAGCCATTAGGTGCCGACCATCAATTTTCTCCTTTTATTCGCTATTTTCTTCTGTCCTTTGTCTGTCCCCCGCTGCTACAATCCATTCGAAATTCAATTTAAGCCCGACCCATTTCAGGCCAGAACTGGCCCAAAATGGACTGCTGGGCGACCTTTTTTGAGGAGTCCTCCCAATGGCCATTGCCGACGATCGCACAAAAGCGGTAGAACTTGCCCTTTCTCAGATCGAAAAACAGTTTGGTAAAGGGTCGATTGTCCGCCTTGGCTCGCGGGAAGCTCTTCTGCCCATTGCGGTCATCTCCACCGGATCCATCAGCTTCGACGCTGCGCTCGGTGTGGGCGGCATTCCCCGTGGCCGCGTCTCTGAGATCTATGGCCCTGAGTCCTCGGGCAAAACCACCATCTGCCTGCAGATCATCGCGGAAGCACAGAAGGCCGGAGGCTTGGCTGCCTTCGTCGATGCCGAGCACGCCCTCGACCCCGGCTACGCCAAAAAACTCGGCGTCGATGTCGACAACCTCCTCGTCTCCCAGCCCGATAGCGGCGAACAGGCTCTCGAGATTACCGAGGCCCTGGTCAAGTCCGGCGCCATTGACGTCCTTGTCGTTGACTCCGTCGCCGCCCTCGTTCCCAAGGCCGAGCTTGACGGCGAAATGGGCGATTCCCACATGGGCCTCCAGGCACGCCTCATGTCCCAGGCCCTCCGCAAGCTCACCGGCAGCGTCTCCAAGTCCCGCACCGCCCTCATCTTTATTAATCAGATTCGCGAGAAGATCGGCGTCATGTTCGGCAACCCCGAAACCACCACCGGCGGACGCGCGCTCAAGTTCTACTCCTCGGTCCGCGTCGACATCCGCCGCATCGCCGCCATCAAGGAAGGCGACGCCGTCACCGGCAACCGCACCAAGGTCAAGATTGTGAAGAACAAGGTGGCAGCGCCGTTCCGCGAGGCCGAGTTCGACATTCTGTATGGAGAAGGCATCAGCCGCGAGGGCGACGTGCTCGATCTCGCCGTTGCCAACAATATTGTTGAGAAGTCGGGCGCCTGGTACAGCTACGATGGCGAGCGCATCGGCCAGGGCCGCGAAAACACCCGCACCTTCCTGAAAGAAAACAAAGATATCTTCGCCAAAATGGACGCCGCCCTCCGGAAAGCCCTCAATATCGGCGCCGTGAAAGCCGAAATCCCGGAAGTGCCGGTCGCCGGCCCGGCGGAAGCCAAGGAAGCTGTGCGGGGGCGCAAGGGATAGGAGTGTCTTGTAGCTTCTGACTCTCAGCTTCCAGTTCCCGGGCGGGCATCACGCCCGGGGCTCGGGCAGTGGGGTCTTTGAACCCGCAGAATGTTCCTCATCCTTCCCATCGCGATGCGCTCCCGGCGCATCGCCGTCTTTCGCACAGCCTGCCGCAACTTCGATCGCGCAAGGCGCTTGACGTGATTGAAAATCATCTCAACCGTGTTCTCCCGAGCGGAGGTGATTGTGCGTAGTTCAAGTTTGCGAAAGAAATTGACATTGATTCTGCTTGCGGCTGCCGCATGCGTGCCGGGCCTTGGCCTTGCGGCTGAGCAGCGGCTCAGCGTACCCAGGGCTGATGGAGCCCAGACTCCGCTGCTGGTGTATCCCACAGAGGGCGTTGGCGCGGATTGCGCTCCACTTGCGATCATCTCGCATGGAGCCGGCGGGTCAGAGGAAGGATACGCGTACCTGGCGCAGGCCATGGCGAAGCTGGGGTACACGACCGTGGCGATGGGCCACCGTGAGAGCGGATTCGCCGCCTTGGCTGCCGATGTGCGGGAGTATGGCGTGCTGCCCGGCGTCACGCGCCTGGTTGCAGACCCCCATGCGGAGCAGGCGCGGCTGCTGGATTTGGACGCGGCGCTGAAGTGGGCCGATCGGCAGTGCCGCGCGCCGTTTCTCGTGCTGCTGGGCCACTCCATGGGCGCGGAGACGGTGATGCTGGAGGCAGGCGCGAAGAACACCATCGGCGTGCCGTCGCCACCGGCCGCGCAAGACCGCTTTGACGCCTATGTGGCTCTGTCGCCCGAGGGGCCGGGCGTGGTGTTTGCAAACGACTCCTGGAGCGGGATCAGAAAACCCGTCCTGGTGCTGACCGGGACGCGCGACGAGTCACTCAAGGGCGGCCCGGGGGCCCGGCTTGCGCCGTGGAAGAATATGCGGGGACTGCCGTCGCATTGCCAATGGATGGGCGTGATTGACGGAGCCACGCACTTGAATTTTGCGGGGAACGGATTGGGATACGAATCTGTGGAAGCCATGGTCACGAAAACGGTTGGCGAGTTTCTTGAAGGGGTGCGCGCGGGCAGCTGCGCTTTGCCTGCCGCCACCGGCGGAATGAAACTCCAAGCCAAATAGCAGGCCGGCGCGGACCACTTGACCGGCAAAACATGCGCGAGGCCCGCGGCGTTATACTGTCGCGTCTTCTGATTCGCGAGACGAAGCGCAATCTAAACACAGTTTCAAGCAAGACCTGCGCGCCGGGTTGACTGATCGAACGCCGGCAGCATGATTCAGGGAGGAACAAATGAAAGCCTTTACACGCCGCAACTTGTTAAAGACCGGCCTGCTGGCTCCAGCCGCGGCCGCAGCCCATGGAATGAAGCCTCTCGAGGCCGCCGTCTCCGCCACCAGCGAAACGGCAGGGCCGCTTTCGACCACGAATGACGCCGCCCCCACGGAACTCGCCGGTGGCCAGCGCGAGCGCATGTTGCTCGATTTCGGCTGGCGTTTCCACCTCGGCAATGCCAACGATGCCGACAAGGATCTCGGCTTTGGCAGCGGGCGGTCGGGCAACTTCCAGAAGACCGGGAGCTTTTTGCCGGCCGGCAGCATGGGCTTCGACGATAGCGACTGGAAGCCGGTGGATCTGCCCCACGACTGGGCGATTGAGCTCGAGTTCAAGAACGACCCGGCGCTCTTGAGCAAGGGGTACTATCCGCTCGGCCGGAATTATCCTGAGACGAGCGTCGGTTGGTACCGGCGCGTATTTGAGCTGGACGCGGCCGACGACGGCAAGCGCATTACTCTCGAATTTGACGGCGCCTACCGCGAGACGCTGGTCGTGTTCAATGGCTTTTACATCGGAAAGCACAGCGGCGGGTACGATCCCTTCAGTTTTGACGTGAGTGACTTTGCCAATCCCGGCGGCCGCAACGTGCTGCTGGTGCGCGTTGACGCCACTTCGAGCGACGGATGGTTTTACGAGGGCGCGGGTCTCTATCGCCACGTGTGGCTGGTCAAGACCCACCCGGTACACGTAAAGAAGTGGGGAACGTTTGTAAAGTCAGAGCTCAAGCCGGGCGCTGCCTCTCTTTCCATCCGGACGGAACTCTTGAATGACAGTCCCGTGGCCGCGAGCGCGCGCGTGGTGTCCACTGTGCTCGATCCCGACGGCAAGGCAGTAGGCAAGGCAGTGACGGCAACCGTCGAGATTTCCCCAGTGAGCGAGGCTGCGTGCCAGCAACAGATACCGGTGAGCGGGCCGCGGCTGTGGTCGCTGGAAGAACGGAATCTGTACACGCTGGTTAGCGAGGTGCGCGTGGGCGGCGAGGTTGTCGATAGCTACCAAACGCGCTTCGGCATCCGTTCCATCAAAATGGACCCATCGCAGGGGCTGCTGCTCAACGGCAAGCCGGTCAAGGTGAAAGGAACCTGCAACCACCAGGATCACGCGGGCGTAGGCGCGGCGCTGCCTGACGCAGTGCAGTACTACCGCGTGCGCAAGCTCCAGGAGATGGGCTGCAACGGCATGCGCACGTCGCACAATCCGCCAACGCCGGAGCTGTTGAACGCCTGCGATGAACTCGGCATGCTGGTCTTCGACGAGACGCGCATGATGTCGTCCAATCCCGAGGGACTCAGCCAGTTTGAAGATCTTGTGTGCCGCGACCGCAATCACCCCAGCGTCTTCATGTGGTCCATGGGCAACGAAGAAGGCACCGCGAATATCGACAAGGGCAAAAAGATTCTCACCGCGATGAAGGCCGTGGCCACGCTGCACGACGGCTCGCGCCCAGTCTCAATTGCGCCCACGGGCGCCATCGGCACCGGCGGCCTTGAGGTCTGCGACGTGGTGGGCTACAACTATATGGATCCCGGCGCAGAAGACTTCCACAAGGCGCATCCTGACCGGCCCATCATCGGCACTGAGACGGTAAGCGCCGTGTGCACGCGCGGCATCTACGTCACCGATGCGGAAAAGGGCTATGTCAGCTCGTACGACCCGTACACAACCACGGGGCGTGCATCGGCTGAGGGCTGGTGGCGCTTTTGCGACGCGCGGCCCTGGCTGGCCGGCGGATTTATCTGGACCGGCTTCGACTATCGTGGCGAGCCCTCGCCCAACCCCTGGCCGAACATCGGTTCGCAGTACGGCGTGATCGACATGTGCGGGTTCCCCAAGGACACATTCTTCTACTACCGTTCGTGGTGGACCGCACAACCGGTACTGCATCTGTTTCCACACTGGAATTGGCCGGGCATGGAAGGCAAGCTGATCGCCGTGTGGGTGCACTCGAACATGGACAAGGTCGAGTTGCTGGTCAACGGCCAGAGCCTGGGCACTAAGGAGATGAAGAAAGACCAGCACCTGGCATGGAACGTTCCTTATGCACCGGGCGTGATTGAGGCGCGCGGCTACAAGGACGGAAAACTCGCGCAGACCGTACGGCGCGAAACCACCGGCGCTGCAGCTGCGCTGGCCGCGGCAGTAGACCGCGCTGAAATTGCAGCCGACGGCGAAGACGTAGCCATGGTTGCCGTGGAGGTTCGTGATGCGCAGAACCGGCTGCTGCCCAATACCGACAACAACGTCACCTTCAAAGTGACAGGCGCGGGCAAACTCATCGGCGTGGGTAATGGCGACCCCACCGACCACGCGCCCGACAAAGGCTCAAGTCGCAAGGCCTTCAGCGGCCTCTGCATGGCGCTCATCCAGTCCACCAAAGAGGGCGGCAGCATCACGGTGGAAGCCACGTCGCCGGGACTCACGGCGGCCAGCGTGACCATTGCGGCAAAGGCGGTCAAGCTGCGGCCACAAGTGGCGCCGTGGGAGCGCAAATCGCCGGCGGGCACGGGGGTCAGCGGCTTGTGGCGGCCACAGGAAGGCGCCGCAACGCAGATCTTCACTCTTGTGCAGGACGGCGGCAAGCTGAGCGGAACGGCGGAAGGCGTGGCTGGCGGATGGGCCGGTGGCGCAGATCAGGCGACTCCGCTCACGGACGGGACGATCGATGGCGACCAGGTCAGCTTCAAGGCCGGGAATATGGCGTTCAAAGGCAAGGTCAGCGGAGACCGCATCGAACTGACGCGAACGTTTAACATGCCGCCGCGCAAATCCTTCCCGATTCCACCTTCCGACGAACCGAAGCCGGCCATCGGCCCTGCGCCGGATGGGACGGATCCGTCGTTCTCGCCGGGAAGGCGGCCCATGGCTCCCGTGCCTGTGGTGCTGCTGCGCACACAACGATAAACACGCGAACCTGGGCGTTCAAAGGATTCCGGCGGGTGTGCCTTCACCCGCCGGAGTTTTTTCTGACAAGAGCAGCCAACTTTTCCGTTGCGATTTGAGGGGAATGGCAGTACCTTTGCTGCGAGATTTCATCCCACCTCGGAGCGTTTCAAATGCTCAACGTTACGCTGATCTTGCAGACCACCCCCGACCCAGCACAGATTCAACACATCGTGATGGCCATGATGGCGATCCTGCCGGTCATCATTCTGGTGTTTCTTGCCATCGTCATCACTCCCTACTGGTTCATTTGTAAAAAGGCCGGTTTTTCGCCCTGGCTTTCGCTGCTCAATGTCATTCCGCTAGGCAACCTCGTGCTGATTTATGTGCTTGCCTTTTCTGACTGGAAGGTGATCCCGGCGCCCCAGGCCTATTGGCAGCCGCAGCAGCCTTATCCGCCGCCACCGCCGACGTTTCCACCGCAGACCTAGGGGCTTTTGGAAACTCCCGGGGCGCGTCTCAGCAGATGACGGGAACGGGAAGCGCGAATGCTAGCATCGTAGATAGAAAGTCACTTATACGATGCCTGAAACAACCTCCTCCTTCGACCGGCCATTGCGGGTCCGTTTTGCTCCCTCGCCCACCGGGTTCCTGCACGTCGGCAGCGCCCGTACCTTTATCTTGAATTGGCTCTTTGCGCGCCACAACGGCGGCGACCTGGTGCTGCGCCTTGACGACACGGATGTGGAGCGCAACACCGACGCGAGCGTGCAATCCATCTTTGAAGGGTTGAAGTGGCTGGGCCTGAACTGGGACGAAGAATACAAGCAGTCCGAGCGCCTTCAGCTGCATCGCGAGAAGGCCGAAGAGATCTTCGCCAAGGGATTTGCCTATCGCGACTTTACGCCGGCGCACGCGGGCGACGAGAAAACTTCATCAGCGCAGGGAGCCTGGCTTTTCAATCCCGGCATGCGCGAAATGTCGCGCGAGGAGAGCGACCGACGCGCCGCCGCAGGCGAGCCCTTTGCGCTGCGCTATCGCGTGCCCCGCAGTCCAGACTCGGGTGTCGCCCGCATGCTGCACTTTAACGACAGCGTCTACGGTGCGCAGTCAAAACTCGCCAACGAAGTGGAAGACTTCGCGCTGCTGCGTTCCGATGGAATGCCAACGTACCACCTTGCCTCCTGCGCCGATGATGCCGATCTCCGCATCAGCCACATCATCCGGGGCCAGGATCACCTGACCAATACCTTCAAGCACATCCTCATCTTTGAGGCGCTCGGCGCAGAGCCGCCCCAGTTCGCGCATCTCCCCTTGCTGGTGGCGCCCGATGGCACCAAGCTCTCCAAACGCAAGCACGGCGCGGTCGTTAGCGTCACCACCTATCGCGATGCGGGCTTCCTTCCCTCGGCCTTCGTCAACTTCCTCTGCCTGCTTGGCTGGTCGCCAAAGAACGATCTCGAGTTCCTCTCGATCGACGAGTTGACCGCCCTCTTCACTCTCGAAGGCGTCAACCGCGCCAACGCAGTAATCAATTTCAGCGATGCCGATCCTTTCGACCCGAAGGCCGTCTGGCTCAACGCCGAACATATTCGCGCGCTGCCCGTGGACCAGCTCAGCGAATGCCTCGCGCCATTCTTCAAGCAGGCCGGCTTCAACGTTTCGCCTGAAAAAACTCTTGCCGTCGCGCCGCTCATCCGCGAGCGCATCAAGCTGCTGGGCGATGCCCCTGCAGCCGCCGACTTCTTCTTTCTGCCGGAGCTCGCGCCCTACGATCCCGCCGAGTTGATTCCGCAGAAGGGTGATGCCGCTTTAGCCATGCGCGTCCTCAAGCTGGCGCAGGAAGTTCTTGCAACCACGGCCTTCGACCACGACTCGCTCGACGCGGCCCTCCGCGCTGCCGCTGCACAACTTGGCTTAAAGGCCGGCCCCATGTTCCAGCCCATCCGGGTTGCCGTCTGCGGACGCAAGAACGCGCCGCCGCTTTTTGAAACCATGGTTGTGCTTGGCCGCGATGTCTGCCTCGACCGCATCCGCAAAGCCGAAGCCAATCTGCAACCGCTGCTGTGAGCCAAGCCGCTAGAATTAGATAAGGATCGCCGCTATGACTGAAGCCAATAAAGAACCGAAGGATGTACCGATTTCCACCAACTTCCTCAGCGAGATCATCGCCGAAGATGTGCGCACCAAAAAGTTCGGTGATGCGCAGGTGCAGACCCGCTTTCCTCCCGAACCCAATGGCTATCTCCATATCGGCCACGCTAAAGCCATCTGTATCGACTTCGGACTCGCCGACCAGTACGGCGGCAAGACCAACCTGCGCTTCGACGACACCAACCCTGAAAAAGAAGAACAGGAGTACGTCGATTCCATCCAGGCCGACGTGCGCTGGCTGGGCTTTGAGTGGGACCGCGTCTGCTACGCGTCAGACTACTTCGGCCAGCTCTACCAGTGGGCGCTCCAGCTCATCAAGGACGGCAAGGCCTACGTCGATGACCTCACTGCCGACGAAATTCGCCAGCACCGCGGCACGCTCACCGAGCCCGGTAAGGACAGCCCCTACCGCAATCGTACGGTCGAGGAAAATCTTGATCTGTTTGTCCGCATGAAGAACGGCGAGTTCCCTGACGGCACGCGCGTACTCCGCGCCAAAATCGACATGGCCTCGCCGAATCTGAACATGCGCGATCCCGTGATGTACCGCATTCTTCATGCGGAGCACCACCGCACCGGTGACGAGTGGTGCATCTATCCCATGTACGACTACGCGCACGGCCAGTCGGATTCAATTGAGCGCGTCACTCACTCCATGTGCACGCTTGAGTTTACTGACCACCAGCCCCTCTACCGCTGGTATATTGAACAACTCGGCATCTTCCCGTCGCAGCAGATTGAATTCGACCGCCTCAACATTACCTACACCTTGCTCAGCAAGCGCAAGCTGCTGCAGTTTGTGCAGGAGAATGTTGTCCGTGGCTGGGATGATCCGCGCATGCCCACGCTCTCCGGCTTCCGCCGCCGTGGCTTTACGCCTGATGCGATCCGCGCCTTCTGCGCCGCCATTGGCGCTTCACGCACCAACGGCACCACCGACATTGAAATGCTGGAGCACTTCCAGCGCGACGACCTCAACCGCCGCTCCTCGCGCGCCATGGCTGTCCTGCATCCGCTCAAGCTGGTCCTCGACAACTACCCCGAGGGCGCCGAAGAGATGATGGAAGTGGCCAACAACCCTGAGGATCCATCGGCCGGCACGCGCCAGGTTCCTTTCTCGCGCGAGCTCTACATTGAACAGGACGATTTTCGCGAAGTGCCTCCGCCCAAGTACTACCGCCTGTCGCCGGGCAAGGAAGTGCGCCTGCGCAATGGCTACTTCATCACCGCCAGGAGCGTGGTGAAAGACGCGGCGGGCAACGTGGCCGAAGTGCACTGCACGTACGATCCCGCGAGCCGCGGCGGCAACTCGCCCGATGGACGCAAGGTCAAGTCAACCATCCACTGGGTATCGACCGCGCACGCCATCTCCGCCGAGATCCGCATCTACGACAAGCTCTTCACCAAGGCCGATCCCGGCGATTTTGCTGAAGGCGGCAGCGTGCTCGACAATCTGAATCCCAACTCGCTTGAGATTCTCACCGATGCAAAGCTTGAGCCTTCGCTCGCCAACGCAAAGCAAGAGGACCGCTTCCAGTTCGAGCGCGTCGGCTACTTCACGGTCGATCCCGACTCGGTGCCGGGCAAGCTGGTCTTCAACCGCACGCTGCCCTTGAAGGATTCGTGGGCAAAGATCGAAAAGAAGGCGGGAGCGTAAAGTTGAGTTGAAAAGGCGGAGCACAGACTTATGCGCTCCAGTACCTTCCAGCGAGCCTCACGCAACAAGAGGGAAAAGGAACGATGCGTGTTCACCGATTCATTTCGCTCGCATTTTGCGCGGTATTAATCCTGCCAACCGCTCGCATTTCCCGCGCTCAAGACGCAGCCTCTGCGAAATCTTTCATCAAATCGATCTTCAAACTCTACGAGAACCACGGGAACGGTACCACATACAGTTCGCTCTATTTTCACTCTTCGCTTCTTTCCCTAATTCGTGCGGACCTCAAGGCCGAAAACGCCGCATCGGAGGTCGCGGAGGCACTCGACGCCGACATCGTTTGTAGTTGCCAGGATTGGGGGGGTGGAATCCGGGTCCGTACGATGGACGTAAGACTTATGAAGCCTGGACGCGCTCTTGCGGTTGTAACCTTCCTCATTGGACCGCCCGGGAACGGGTCAGAAAGCAATTTGTACAGGATGCAATACACACTGGTGGCGGAGCGTGGCCAGTGGCGCATATACGATATTGAAGACCTGTCCCCCGCACTTGAACCGACAGAACCTAGGTCACTTCGCAAACAAATCCAAAAAGATATTGAAGATTTCGCTCATCCGCCGGAGCCTTAGGAGCACTCGCACGCAGCCGCTTGGCCTAGGTCTCGATTTTCAGATCTGAGCTTTTCGCGAAACTCGCCTACGGAATCAGAAACGTTCCCGGAATCCCCTCATCCAGCGTGACCAGAACCGCTGCATTGGCAACCGCCAGTTGTACGAGGTGCCCATCCGTGGTCTGCTTTGGAGATTTTGCCCACTTGGGCAGGGCTGAGATGTCATTCCCGTCGTTGATAAATTCGAGAGGCAGTCCTTTCCACGCCTTCAGTTCCTGCAACAGGGATTTCGCGTGCGCAACGTCCATCCCATAGGTTCGAACATTCCCAAGCACACGGACAAATCCAAGCTCAGTGATCGAACACGTCAGAAACCGATCACCCTTTCGAGATCGAATCCACGCTCCAACCCGATCATGGAAACCATGCCGCCTGAACCCGTAGGCGATGAGCACGTTGACGTCGAGGAGGTATTTCATGGGAAGTCAACGAGCAGTTCACGGACCATTTCGCTTGTAAGAACCGGTGCATCGGGTCCCGCGTCAATGACCGGGAAGCCGGTGATCGGGTCTTTGATGATTCGAGCCTTGAAGTGCTTCCGCTTTGGCGATGTCAGCACAATCCGATCGTTCTCGACGGCAATGTCGAGCGAATCGCCTGCGCGAATGCCAAGCTTGCGGCGAAGCGGTCCGGGAAGAACGATTTGGCCTTTCGTCGAAACCTTGGTCTGCATGGTAAGACAATCTTACCGCAAAATGGCTTTCTTGTTAATGGGTTCGACTTTTCCCTGTTCCCTGTTCCTTTGCTACTTGCCAATCACATCAATGGCGACAGGAATCGTTTTCGGCGGAAGGCACTGGGTCTCATTGCAGGCCTGGTAGTGCAGCTTCGCTTCAACCAGATGATTGCCGGGAGTGGAGACGATGCGCGCCTGCACTGAGAAGTCGCCGGAGTACACGCTCAGCTTCGTCTTCGGGTCCGCGGGTAACGTGATCAAGATACCCGCCGGATACTCGGCCTTGTCGAGGCGCACGCCCGCGCCATCTGGAATGGAGAAGGTGGTCGGGATCAGGTAGTCTTCGCTGGGCGTGTGCGAGTTGATGTGCAAGCCCGAAGCGATGCGGAAGTGGAGCGTAACCGGGCTCGGCTTGCCTGCGGCCACCGTGACCTGCTCAGGGAAGAGATATGCGACAGCGTCCGCTTTGAGCAGCGAGCGGTTCTGGCCGTAGCCGTGAAGCGAACCCAGGACAAGGAGCCCAAAAGCGATGAGTGCCGCGCTTTTCATTGCCGTCATCGAAACTCCTATCCGCCCGGGGGAGCGCGCTGTACGACGCAAATCCCTCAGAGTTCAGGTTAAAGATTCAAGTCGCCGTTGTCCATTGCCGCACCTGGCGCGTCGCACGGGTCCGCAATGCCGGAAATCGGCCAGGCGGTCACCTTTTTACGCCGCTTTAACAGGAATGTTGCCTACGCCATTTAAGAGTGATGGGACGGGAACTTCGGAAGGACGCCAGAGCCTGCCTGTGCGAAGGCACCTCAAACGCGATAGACTTTCCATCACGGCGCCCGGACGGGAATATGGCTGGAACCACCAGGAAACCAAAGCTCTTCAACGGCCGCGACCACTCATGGATGCAGTTCAACCGGCGTGTCCTTGAAGAGGCTGAAGACGGCTCCAATCCGCTGCTGGAGCGGGTGAAGTTTCTCGCAATTACCGGCTCAAATCTCGACGAATATGTTGAGATCCGCCAGGCCGGGCTCATGCAGCGCATTGAAGACGGCTATCGCCAGACCGGCTTCGACGGCCTCAGGCCCGACGAGTCGCTGGCCACGCTGACAGCCGACATTCACTCCTTTGTGGCCGCCCAGTACCACTGCTGGGACCAGCAACTGCTGCCGGAATTGCGCAAGCATGGCATCCGTCTGCTCGACTGGGTCGAGCTCGACGCTGAAGCCCGCACCTTTGCGAAAGATTATTTTCAGCGCGAAGTGGACCCACTGCTGACGCCGATCTCGATTGATCCCGCGCATCCGTTTCCGCGCGTGCTCAACAAGGCGCTGTGCCTGGCGCTGCTGCTGCGCGCCAAACGGCGCAGCTCCGGTCCGCAGGTGTTGGGAGTGGTCACCGTGCCGCGCGCTCTGCCGCGCTTTGTCCGCCTGCCCTCCGCCGAGGGCTCTTACGATTACCTGCTGCTGCAGGATCTGATCGCGCAACACCTGGCCGGCATGTATCGCGGTTACGAGGTGCTGGCGCATGCATCGTTCCGCGTAACACGCAACTCCAACCTCTACTTCGAAGAGGAAGAAGCCCGCTCGCTGCTTGAGACCATCCGCGTTGAACTGCACAACCGCCGCAAGGGCGATGCCGTCCGCCTCGAGATTGAATCCGGCGCGCATCCTGAAATCATTGAGCGCTTGCGCGTCAACTTTGAGCTCGATGAGGACCAGGTGTTTCGCGGTGAGGACCCGGTGAACCTTTCCCGCCTCATGTACCTTTATGAGGATGTAAAGCGGGCCGACCTCAAGTTCCCGCCCTTTACGCCGCGCCCTTTTGTATTTAGCCGCAAGTCCACCAATATTTTTGACGAGCTGCGCCAGCACGACGTGCTCCTGCACCATCCGTACGATGCCTACGATCCGGTGGTCGAATTCATCGAGCAGGGCGCAAAAGATCCCCTCGTGCTGTCGATGAAGCAGACGCTCTATCGCACCAGCCACGATTCGCCGGTCTTCGGCGCGCTGATTGAGGCCGCGGCCAGCAAGGAGACCACGCTGGTGGTGGAATTGATGGCGCGCTTCGACGAAGCCTCGAACATTCGCTGGGCGCGCAGCATGGAAGACGCGGGCGTGCAGGTGTTCCACGGCGTTGTCGGCCTCAAGACGCACTGCAAGCTGGCTTTGCTGGTGCGCCGCGATGAAGATGGACAAACCCGCCGCTATTGCCACCTGGGAACGGGAAACTACAACCCAGTGACGGCGCGCTTCTACACTGACCTGAGCCTGCTCACCTGCGACCCGCAGATAACCGACCGCGTCCACATGGTATTCAACTACCTCACCGCGCATGCCGAGGTGGACGACTACAGTCCGCTGCTCGTTGCGCCGCTCACCATGGCCGAAAGTTTTCTGCGCCTCATCCGCCGCGAGCAGGAACATGCGCAGGCCGGCCGGCCCGCACACATCGTGGCCAAGATGAATGCGCTGCTCGAACCATCGGTGATTGAGGCGCTCTACCAGGCTTCGCAGGCGGGCGTCGAAATCGACCTGATCATTCGCGGCCTTTCCATTCTTCGTCCGGGCGTAAAGGGACTGTCAGACAGAATCCGCGTGCGTTCGATTGTGGGACGTTTTCTTGAGCACTCGCGCATCTATCATTTTGCCAACGGCGGCAACGACGAAATCTATCTTGGCTCGGCAGACTGGATGCCGCGCAATTTGTTCGAGCGCTGCGAGGTCGTGTTCCCGGTGCGCGATCCGGCGGCGCGCGCGCGCATTCATGACGAGATTCTGCCCGCCTACCTTGCCGACACCGTCAAGGCGCGGCTGCAGCAGCCGGAAGGCAACTACATTCGCGCATCCAAGTTGCTCAAGGACGCGCCTGCGTTTTCAAGCCAGGATTTCCTGATGAAGCTTGCCGAGGGCAAGGTGGATCTCGACGCAATTCCCGCCGCGATCCCCGCGCGGCCACCGGCGAAGGGCGCGACCCGCAAGGCGAAAGCTGCCGACTGACGATCTGCGGTCATTCGCTCCACCTGGCAGAGGATTCCCTTTTTTCGCACCGGGCCCGTACTGGAATCTGCACACAGCTTATTTCTATTCAATTACTTTCATGGGAAAATATTTTAAGATCGGCGCGTTGAAATTGAATGGATCTATTTCCAAGCTTTTATAAAGAAGCCAATGATCAAGAGCGTCAAAGCCAAGCCCCAAGAATTGAGGCCCAGGACACCCAGTCTTCATTCGTGAACAGACCGAGCCGGTTGTGGGCCACCCGCGTGGGATCTACTTTCCAACTATGCTGGCCACCGCGAACTGCGCTGAATAATCCTTGGGGTCATTGAGCAGCTCCACAACCTCACTGCCATGCTGATAAACGGCTCCCATCAGAATCTGAGGGGCAGAACTCGTCAGGTTCCCCACAACTTCCAATGTCGCCTTGTCGAACTCGAAGATGCCGTCGACGTAATGCGCGGGGCCGGTGCCTTCCCGCGCCTTCTCGTAGGAAACCAGCCAATATGGCCCGTCGGACGGGACTAACCCGGCAGAGACAGCGCCCTGCGGCAAAACCAGGTCCCACTCCCGCACTACTCCTGCGGGATTCAGCTCGTCCAGGAGCACGCCTTTCTCTGCTTTATAGACTACGAGCAGGTTGTCACCATAGGGAAAAACCGCAAGGATTCGGCCGGCAGGAAAAGAAAAAGATTGATGCTCCTTCTTGAGACCGATGTCGGGATTGTCCTGATACAGCTCCCTTTGGAATTCTCCCTTGTCGTCGTAGACGCTCAGGTGTCTGCGCATCGAACCGCCGCCGGGGTAAGTGCTGTAAGCGATCAGAATCTCCCCGTTTGCAAATGCGCCCATGGCGGATACACCCGGGCCCACGTCCACCGCGGCAATCTTCTCGAGCCTTCCGTCCAGATCGTAAAAGACAAGAAACGAGTGCGGGCGGGTATCCGGGGCGTTCAGCTTTTCATCGTTCGTGATCGCATGCACCAGCAGAACAACCTGATTCTTAGACACCGCAATTCTTCCGTCCGAGACCACGCCACTCAGCCCCGGATAGGAATCGTCAAATCGATTCGTCTCCTGCGCCGATTTGACCCGCACCATCACCGGATCGAGGCTAAAAGGATGAGCTGCATCGGGCGGGCCCGTCGGTAAGTGCACATAGCGCACCAGCATCCCTCCGCCCTCCAGGGGCATTGTCGGTGCGAGGGTGGGCATCCCCGGCGGGATGCCCGCGATCTTCTCGCGCTTCTCCACCTCGAGCGTCAGGTCGGGAATAGCGGCCGCAGGGGGGACGTCTCCGGCGGTGTCCGCGCCCTTCTGATCTGATTCAGGTTTCTGTTGCGAAGCCGCCAAACCAGCCGAAAGGCCCAAGCAAACGGACAGTACAGCCACAGAGCGGAATCGTAGCATTGCTTACTCCAGGTGAAGCTTTTCATACAGCCTTAGCGGAAATTTTTCCGTTCGCGATCCCGCTAGGGGCGCCGAGGAAAGGCTTACGAGGTCGCCCGAACAAGCAGCGG
>Ga0182016_10001072_pt1 | contig 33467 bp, 38 predicted proteins | sample 712S2MmetaG_FD_120491 | JGI IMG/M metagenome (GOLD analysis project Ga0182016, IMG submission 120491) | Permafrost microbial communities from Stordalen Mire, Sweden - 712S2M metaG | ecosystem: Environmental > Terrestrial > Soil > Wetlands > Permafrost | place: Sweden: Stordalen | collected...
CGAGGTCTGAATTCCCGGAAACAACTTTTCGGGATGTTCCCAGCCAATGGCGAAAAAGAGTCCCTGGCCGAGGCAAAGCAGCACGGTGAGGTAGCGTCCGTATTGAATAATCTTCGAGCGGCCGCCTTCTTCACGCGCCAGCTTGCTCAATTTCGGCCAGACCGCCGTGAGCAACTGGATGATGATGGTGGCACTGATATACGGCATGATGCCGAGCGTGCCGATGCCGCAACGCTCCAGCGCGCCGCCGTTGAACGTGTTCAGCAATCCCAGCGCGCCGCCGCCGTTTTGCGAATGGGTGGCGAAATAATTGTGCAGCGCGGTGCCGTTCAAGCCGGGCAGCCGGATCCAGGCAATCAGCCGGCAGACCGCCAGCACGCCGAACGTGAACAGAATGCGGGATTTCAGCTCCGGAATCTTGGCGCAGTTGCCGAACGTGTTGAAAATGGAGCGGAACATGTATCAGTCCGGCGTCAGGCCTTCACTGCGGGTTTGCGGCTCACCACTTCACAGGTGCCGCCTTTGGCTTCAATCTTGGCCTTGGCCGAGGCGCTGAACGCGCTCGCGATCACAGTAAGCTTTTTGGTCAAATCGCCGGTGCCGAGAATCTTGATGCCGTCGGAAGGTCCTTTGGACAGGCCAACAGAGCTCAGCGCCGTTTCGTCCACACGCGCGCCGTCGTCGAACTGGTTCAGCTCGGCGACATTGACCGCGTTGTATTTCGTCGTGAACCGGGCGTTGTTGAAACCGCGCTTGGGCAAACGGCGGAAGAGCGGCATCTGGCCGCCTTCAAAGCCGGGGCGGATGGAGCTGCCGGAGCGGGCCGTCTGGCCCTTGCCGCCGCGGCCGGCGGTTTTGCCGCGCCCGCTGGATTCGCCCTGGCCGAGCCGCTTGGTGCGATGTTTGGAGCCGGGACGGGGTTTAAGATTGTGCAGTCGCATAAAAAATCAAGCTGTTGCGGGAATCGCCTCGGGAGCCTTCGGCGCTTCCACTTTTCTAATTTCCAAACCGCGGCTCTTGTAAATCGTTTCACGGAGACGCATGCTCAACAAACCCTTGAGCGTCGCCTTCACCACGTTGGCCGCATTCTTCGAGCCGAGAGACTTGGTCAAAACGTCCTTCACCCCGGCGGATTCCAGCACCGCGCGGACTTTTTTGCCGGCGATGATTCCGGTTCCCGGCGAAGCGGGCCGCAGCAAAACCTTCGCGCCGCCATAGGCGCAATAAGCCTCATGCGGAACGGTCGTGTCCTTGAGGGCAACGGTCACCATCTGGGCGCGGGCCATTTCGCCGCCGCGACGAATCGCGTCCGCGACTTCCGCCGCCTTGCCCAAACCGATGCCAACCCGGCCCTTTTTGTCGCCGACAACCACCAGCGCGCCGAAGCTGAAGCGGCGTCCACCCTTGACGACCTTGGCGGAACGGTTGATGAAGACAACCTTCTCGACCATGTCATCGCCGGCGCCACCACCAAATGAATTTCCCGGACGGTCGCCCGGAGGTTTACGGCGGCCGCGATTTTGCTGGCCGCGCTGCCCGTCCCCACCCGATTTATTGATTTCAGCCACAGTATTTATTCAGGTTAAAATTTTAATCCCGCTTCGCGCGCCGCATCCGCCAGCGCCTTGACCTTGCCGTGATATCGCATGCCGCCACGGTCGAACACCACTTCCTTGATGCCTTTTTCCATGGCGTTCTTGGCCGCGAGCGCGCCAATCGTTTTGGCGCCCTTCACGTTCGCCGCCACGTCTTTGGCCACGGTCTTGCTGACGGTCGAGGCCGCCGCGAGCGTCTTGCCGGCATCGTCGTCAATGAACTGGACGTGGATGTTCTCGTTGGAGAAACACACCGCCATGCGCGGACGGGCGCTGGAGCCGACCACTTTCTTGCGGATCCGCCAGCGGCGAAGCTGCTTCAATTTCTGTTTTTTTTCCGTTCTCATTTTGATGCGTCACGGATCTGGCCGTGAACTAAATTTTACTGGACGGTCTTGCCTTCCTTGCGCTCGACGTGCTCGCCAACATAGCGGACGCCCTTGCCCTTGTAAGGTTCTGGCGGATAATAGGCGCGGATTTCAGAAGCAACCTTCCCAACCATCATCTTGTCCGGGCCCTCAATGGTCAGCTTGGTGTTTTCCTCGACGGTCACCTTGATCTGATCCGGAATCGCGTAATTCAACGGATGCGAATAGCCGAGCGACAGGTTGACGACCTTGCCGGTGACGGCGGCCTTGAAACCGACGCCCTGAATCTCCAGCTTCTTGACAAATCCTTCGGTCACGCCCTTGACCATGTTGTTGACGAGCGCGCGGCTCAAGCCGTGCAGCGCCCTGGCCTGCGCGTCCTCGCCGTCGCGGGTGACGACAATGTTGCCGCCCTCGACCTTGAGGCTGGTGCGCTGCGGCAGTTCCCAGTTGAGCTTGCCTTTCGGCCCCTCGACTGAAACTTTCTGCCCTTTGATCTCCACCTTGACCTTCGGCGGAACGGCAATCGGTTGTTTTCCAATTCGCGACATAACTTTAAAATTTTACCAGATGTAACAGAGCAGTTCGCCGCCCAGGTTTTTCTTGCGCGCCTGCACGTCCGTCATCACGCCCTCGGAAGTGGAGACAATCGCCACACCCAGGCCGCCACGTACGCGCGGGATTTTGGTGGCGCCGACGTATTTGCGCAGACCGGGCTTGCTGACGCGCTTCAGGCCTTCAATGACGCTCTTCTTGCCGTCATACTTCAGCTTGATCTTCAGCTTCTTCAGCGGCTTGCCATCCACCGACACCTCGGTGACATAGCCCTGCTGCTTCAAAACGTTCGCCACATTCTCCTTGATGCGCGAATGCGGCAGTTCAATCGCCGGCAGCAACGCCCGTCCGGCATTGCGGATGCGGGTCAACATATCAGAAATCGGATCGCTCATAAAAATTACCAGCTGGCTTTGGTCACTCCGGGAATCAAACCGTTCAACGCCGCCTCGCGGAACGTCAAACGCGAACAGCCGAACTTGCGCAGATAGCCCCGGCGGCGGCCGCTGAACGAGCAGCGGTTCACCACGCGTGTCGGGCTGGCGTTTTTCGGCAGCTTCGTCAGGCCGACGTAATCTTTTTTCGCCTTCAATTCGGCACGGAGCGCGGCATATTTCTTCACCACTTCCTGCTTCTTCTTATTGCGTTCCAACCATGATTTCTTGGCCATAAAATTATTTCTCCGCGAACGGAAATCCCATCAGCTTCAGCAAATCCAGCGCGCCGGCGTTGTCGCCCGCGTCGGTCACGATCGTGATGTCCATGCCCTGCATCCGCTTGACTTTTTCCAGTTCAATCTCCGGGAAAATCGCCTGGTCATGCACGCCGAACGTGTAGTTGCCGCGGCCGTCGAACTTGCGCGGCGACAACCCGCGGAAATCGCGGATGCGCGGCAGCGCCGTGGCAACGAGCCGGTCAAAAAATTCATACATCGCATCCTTCCGAAGCGTCACGCGGCAGCCGATGTTCTGGTTTTCACGCAGCTTGAACTGCGCGATGCTGTGGCGCGACTTGCTGATCGCCGGCTTGCGCCCGGTGATCTGCGACAAATCTTTGGCCGCGTCTTCCAACGCGCCCTTTTCCAACGAGGCGCTCACGCCCATGTTCACGACGATCTTCACCATCTTCGGGATCTGGTGAACATTCTTGTAGTTGTGCTTTTCCTTCAGGGCCGGCACCACTTCGTTTTTGTATTTTTCGTAAAGTCTGGCTTTCATTTTTTGGCATCACGGATTTTGCCGTGACAAGTTCTTTTAGTTCGCCGCTGCCGGGGTCGCGCCGCGCTTCGTGGCGCGCGCATCAAAATCCACCGCCGTCATCACGTTGGAAACGTGAACCGAGCCTTCGCGCTCGACGATCGCACCCTGCGGATGCTGCTGGCTCTTGGCCGTGTGCCGCTTGATCATCTGCACGCCTTCAATGATGACGCGCTGTTTTTCCGACATGACCGCGATGATCTTGCCGCGCTTGCCCTTTTCTTTTCCGGCCAGCACGACGACTTCGTCGCCTTTTTTCACATGAAACTTCATAAAATCCTTAAAGCACTTCCGGCGCGAGCGAGATGATCTTCATGAACTTCTTGTCGCGCAGCTCGCGCGCCACCGGCCCGAAAATGCGCGTGCCCTTCGGGTTCATTTCCTTGTCAATAATCACGCAGGCGTTGCGGTCAAAGCGCAGATACGAACCGTCGGCGCGCGGAATGATCTGCCGCGTGCGGACGACCACCGCGTCATGCACCTCGCCCTTTTTCACCGTGCCATCCGGCGAGGCAACTTTGACGTGAACCTTGATGACGTCGCCGATCCCGGCATAGCGCTGGTTCTTGCCCAGCACGCCGATGTTCCAAACGATCTTGGCACCCGTGTTGTCCGCCACATCCAAACTGGAACGAATTTGCAACATAAAAATTTATCAGGCCGCCACCGGGGTTTCCTGCACGGCGCGCTCGACGACTTCCACCAGCCGCCAGCATTTGGTCTTCGACAACGGCCGGGTCTCCTCGATGCGCACGCGGTCGCCGATTTTGGCCTCGTTCTTTTCGTCATGCGCGTAAAGCTTCTTGTAAGCCGTGACAATCTTCTTGTATTGCGCGTGCGGAAAACGGCGCTCCACCTTGACGACGATGGTCTTGGCCATCTTGTTCGAGACGACTTCGCCGACGCGTTCCTTGCGGTTGCCGCGTTTCACTTCCGGTTGTTTGATCGTTTCAGCCATACAAAAAATTAAGCCGCCTTGTTCCGCAGTTGCGACATGCGCGTTTCAATGCGCGCGATGTCCTTGCGCAGCGTGCGCAGCCGCGCCGGTTTTTCGAGCTGCGCGCTCGCCTGCTGCAGGCGCAGGTTGAACATTTCGTGGCGCAGGTCGCGGCTCTTGGCCGACAGCTCAACCAGCGTCATGTCTTTGGATTCAGCAAATTTCATATCCGTTTAATTCGCGTGTTGGTGCCGCGACACAAATTTTGTCTTGATCGGCAGCTTCGTGGCCGCCAGGCGCATGGACTCGCGCGCAATCGCCTCCGTCACGCCGTCCACCTCGAACAGCACATTCGCCGGACGGATGACCGCCACCCAGCCTTCGAGCGGCGCTTTGCCCTTGCCCATTCGGGTTTCAAGCGGCTTCTTCGTAAAGGATTTCTGCGGGAAAATGCGAACCCACAATTTTCCGTGGCGCTTCATGTTGCGCGTGATCGCCACGCGCGCCGCCTCGATCTGCTTGGCGTCCATCCAGCAGCGCTCCAGCGCCATCAGGCCGAATTCGCCAAACGCCACCGTGTGGCCGCGCGTCGCCAGGCCCGTGCGGCTGCCACGGTGCATCTTGCGAAACTTCACTCTTGCGGGTTGCATTGCCATAACAAAAATCTTTTTCTAAAAAATCAGCTAACAACGGTTTCAACCGGTGCCGACGGCGTGGGCGGCACGATCGGCGTCGCCACGACGGCTTTCTTCGGCTTGTTCTCACCTTTGCAAATCCAGCATTTTACGCCGAGCTTGCCATACATCGTCAACGCTTCCGCGAAGCCGTAATCAATCTCCGCGCGCAACGTGTGTAGCGGCACCCGGCCCCAGTGATAATTTTCCGTGCGGGCGATTTCCGCGCCGCCCAGCCGGCCGGCGCAGCGAATCTTGATCCCCTCCGCACCGAAATCCTTGGCGGTCTGCAAAGCTTTTTTCATCGCGCGGCGGAAGGAAACCCGGCGCTCCATCTGCAGCGCGATGTTTTCCGCAACCAATTGCGCGTCGAGTTCCGGCGTCTTCACTTCGACGATGTCCACGTAAACTTCCTTGCCGGTCATTTTGCTCAAGTCTTCCTTGAGCTTGTCAATTTCCGAACCCTTGCGGCCGATGACCACGCCCGGACGCGCCGTCATGATGGTGACGCGGCAACGGCTGGTCGCGCGTTCGATCAAAACCTTCGGCACCGACGCGCCTTCGAGCTTCTTGCGCAGGAAGTCGCGGATCTTGCGGTCTTCGGTCAGAAGCGCGCCAAATTCTTTCTTGTTGGCATACCACTTCGAGCGCCAGTCTTTGTTGACCGCGACGCGCAAGCCGATTGGATTAACTTTTTGTCCCATACCAATTATTCGTCCGAAACCGTGATTTTGATGTGGCAGCGGCGCTTGAGGATCGGACCAGCCGAACCGCGAGCCTTGGGCTGAAAACGCTTGAGCGTCGTGGCGGCTCCGGCAACCGCTTCCTTCACGCGCAACGTCTCCGGCTTCAAATTCTTGTTGTTTTCCGCGTTGGCGATCGCGGAGCGGAGCACCTTGGAAACGAGCCGCGCGCCCTTGCGTGGAACGATCTGCAGCACCGCCATCGCTTCGAGCGCGCCCAAGCCCTGGACCTGCCGCACGACCTCGCGCATTTTCTGCGCGGACATCGGGACGTTTTTGAGAATTGCAAAAGCTTCCATAAAACTATTTGGCCTCCGCCTTGGCCGTGTGCGCGCCGTGTTTCTTGAACGTGCGCGTCAGCGAAAATTCGCCAAGCTTGTGGCCCACCATGTTTTCCGTGACGAACACCGGGTTGAAAATCTTGCCGTTGTGAACGTTGAACGTCAGGCCGATGAAATCCGGCGTGATCGTCGAGCGGCGCGACCAGGTCTTGATCGGCGTCTTCTGGTTTGAAGCCTTCGCCTTCTGGACTTTGTCCAGCAGGCTGAAATCCGCAAACGGACCCTTTTTAATCGAACGTCCCATAATAAATTATTTGTTTTTCATCGGCAGACCGTTTCTCTGCACCACGATGAAACGATTCGAGGATTTATATTTCGCGCGCGTCTTGCCGCCCTTGGCGACAAAGCCCCACGGCGACATCAACTGCTGCCAGCCGCCGCCGCCCTTGGATTTGCCCTGACCGCCGCCGTTCGGATGGTCCACCGGATTCCGCGCCATGCCACGCGTGATGCCGCGATGACCGCGATGCCGCGTGCGACCAGCTTTGCCCAAAATTATGTTTTCGTGTTCCGTGTTGCCGATCTGGCCGATCGTCGCGTAACACTCTTCGTTGATCTTGCGGATTTCGCCGGAGGGCAAACGAACCTGCGCGTAACCTTCGTCGCGCGACATCAACGTCGCCGCACCACCCGCCGAGCGAACCATCTGTCCACCGCGACCGGGAGTGATCTCAATATTGTGGATCGCCGTGCTGACCGGAATCGCCTTGAGCGGAAGCGCATTGCCGATTTCGGGAGGCGCCGACGGACCGCTGGAAATTTTTGCACCAACCATCACCCCAACCGGCGCGATGATATAGCGCTTCTCACCATCCGAGTAATCGAGCAGCGCCAGACGCGCGGAGCGCATCGGATCGTATTCGATCGCCGCGACGGTCGATTCGATGCCGTGCTTGTTACGCTTGAAATCCACGAGGCGGATTTTCTGCTTGTGTCCGCCGCCGATGCCGCGCGCGGTCACGCGACCATAGTGGTTGCGGCCACCGGATTTTTTGCGCGTGACGACCAGCGACTTCTCGGGCGTCGTCTTTGTAATGTCGCTAAAGTCCGCGATGGTAATATATCGCGTGGACGGCGTTAGCGGTCTAAATGTTTTAACTGGCATAATGACTAAAGTTTTTTGTCAGCAACTTTTGAAGTTGGCAGGCCATCATTCCTGTCCCTGCTGGGAATCAGTTATCGGTCCGCAAACATGCTGTCCAAGCGACCTTTCGGGCGACGAGGAGCGAACAAACTATCAAATGCGAAAATGAATGCAAGAGGTTTTTTGAAAAAATTTAGGATGCGCGTTCGACATAAAATTTCAACCAGACTACGGACATTCCGCCTGTTGACGTTTCAATGCCGGAACTGAATCTGCTTGCTGACTTTGGCCAAGTCTTTTTCCCAGTCACCCTTGTGCGCCAGCGGGTCGGCGTCCGTGCCCCAGAGTTTTTTCACCATCTCGCGCTGCGGCACGAACGGACATTTCGCCTTGGGATTTTTATGAATGGCATCGAGTTGTTGCAAGGCAAGCTCGGCGCCGGTCATCAAGGAATGTATTTTATGCTTTTCCCGAAGATGATGCGCCGCGTCGTCAAGCGCGCCCCAGCGCTCCGCGTCCGTGCGGCCCCACAACGTCGGCTGCGTATCCAGCCGCGCCAGGTTCCACATCGCGATGCGGATCTGCCGCACCGGTTTTCCCTGCCCGCCCATGATGCTCCGAAAAATTTCCTCCAGCGCCGCGTTGATGACGGAGTTGCAGAATTGCGGATGTTGAAAACGATGCGACCCTCCGGCCTCGGAAAAATCGTCGAAGCGGATCGTCAGCGACAGTTCGCGCGCCTGCAACTGTTCGCGGCGCAACTGGCCGGTGAGCCGCGTCGTCTCGCTCAACGCGAACGTCAGCGCCGCCTCGTAATCCGGCTCGTCGTAAGGCAGCGTGGTGTTGCTGGAAATCGTCGTGCGGTCCTTCACATCCAGCAGCAGCGACTCGTTCCACAGTCCATTCGCGAACAGCCAGAGCTGTGTTCCCCAAATGCCGAATTTCTGTTTGAGCAACGGCGACGGCAAATTTGAAACGTGGCCGAACGTTAGCGCACCAAGCGCCGCCAGCGCGCGCTGGCGGTTCTTGCCGATGCCGGAAAGTTCGCGCACGGAACGGTCCTTCAGAAATTCTTTTTCCTCACCCGGCTTGATTTCGATGAATCCGGGCTTGGCCGCGTCCGTCGCGAGCTTGGCCAGCCGCGAGGAATTCGCGAGTCCGGCGGACACGGGAATTCTCACCTCGCGCGAAATCCGCTCGCAGATTTCCTTCACATATTTTTCCGGCGACGTGTTTCGGAATATGTGGCGGTCCATCGTCGTGAAATCGAGGAAGCCCTCGTCAATCGAAACCGGCACGAGCGTCGGCGCATATTCCTCCAGCACATGAAACATCTCCGCCGAAATCCGGCGATACTCGTCGTAGTGCGGCTTGCACAAAACGCCGCGCGGGCAAATCCGCTTCGCCTCAAAACACGCCATGCCGGTCTTGACGCCAAACTTTTTCGCCACACGATTCGCCGCGATGACAATGCCGTCGCCGCGCCGACCGCCGCCGACCCACACGGGACGCTGGCGCAAATCCCGGCCCTCTTTCATGGCCAGCGCGATTTCGCAACTGGCAAAAAAACTGTCGCCATCCACATGCAAAATCCGGTTGTTCGTCAGCGTGTTCAAAGCAGATGAAATTAACCCGTCGTTCGCCGCCGCGCCACGTCGAATTGTTCACAACGGCAGGCAACCGGACGATTTTGCCGGAATGGCATGGACAATAGCTGTCCAAGCCAATGACAAAAGATGATGAGCATTTCCGGACGAAATAGGTTTAACTAGCAATGGCTGAAATCAATTTTCATCCACCTATGAACGAACTAATGCAAAATCTTCTGAAACTTCAAGCGCTCGAATTCGACAAACCGGCGGAGCGTGACCCGGACAAACGCATCGCGGAATTGCGCGCCAAAATCCCGGCACCGATTCTCGGGCACTACGACCGTCTGAAGGCACGCGGCAAAAAAGGCACCGCCGCCATCCGCAACCAGGTCTGCACCGGCTGCCACGTGCAAGTGCCGCGGGGCACGGTGCTGACGCTCATGCACGATGACGACATCCAAATTTGCGAGAACTGCGGACGCTATCTTTATCTGGCTGAACCGGCGGAATCCGCGCCGCCGGCCGCAGCGCCCGAAAAATCCAAGCCGCGGAAGAAACGCGCGGCGCCGGCGCCCGCCGCTTAAAAACTAAAATTCAAAACAAAAAAGGCCGGCGAAAAATCGCCGGCCTTTTGCTTCTCAAATATTGATTCGACTAGGTCAAAACGATCTTGTCGCCGTCTTTCAACGTGACGATGGCTTTTTTCCAGTTTGAGGCGCGACCGGCCTGCGCAGTGCGCTTGCGGCGGGCCTTGCCCTGGACGTTCAGCGTGTTGACCTTGGTGACCTTGACCTTGAACAGTTCCTGCACGGCCTGCCGGATCTGCGGCTTGGTCGCAAGTCGGTCGGCCACGATGGTGTATTGGTTATACTTTTCGCTCTGGCGCGTGCCTTTTTCCGTCAGGCGCACGGTCTTGATGATTTCAAAAGGGTTCATGTTATTCTTTCGTCAGACGGGCTTCGACTTGTTCAAACGCGCTCTTGGTGAACAGCAATTTGTCCGGACGCAGCACGTCGTAGGTGTTCAGTGAATCGCCCGTCGTCATGGTGACGTAGGAGATGTTGCGCGAGGCCAGCGCGAGATTCTTGTCCGCCGCCGCCACAATCAGCGTCGTGCCCTGCAATTCCAGCACGTCAATGAGGTGGGAGAAATCCTTCGTCTTGGGTGAAGACAATTTCAGATCGTCCACGATGATCACGTCGCCCAGCTTGATACGTTCGCTCAAAGCCTTGCGCAACGCAAGCGAGCGGGTTTTCTTGGAGATTTTCTTTGTGAAATCGCGGGGCTTCGGACCGAACACCACGCCACCACCCGCCCACAACGGCGAGCGGACGGAACCGGCGCGGGCACGTCCGGTGCCTTTTTGCTTCCACGGCTTCTTGTTGGAACCCTGGACTTCGCCGGCGGTCTTGGTGCAGGCGGTGCCGCTGCGTTGCGCCGCGCGATACGCGGTGACCGCATCATGCACGGCCTGGGTGCCGCGGCCGTTTTCAATCATTTCGAACTTCACTTCGAGTTCGCCCTGATTTTTTCCTTTGAGATCTTTAATGGCAATTTTCATGGCGCGTTATTTCTTGGGTGCAGCGGCGGGAGCGGCGGCAGGAGCAGCGGCCTTTTTATCGCCAGGTTTTTTCTTGGTGGAAATGCTGACCGGCGGCTTCCAGCCCTTCGGACGTTTCTTGGATTCGCGGATGACGACGTAGTCGCCTTCGGCTCCGGGAATCGCGCCTTTGATGAGCAGCAGATTGTCGGTTTCGCGAACCTGGACAATTTCCAGGTTCTGCGTGGTGCGCGTCACCTGGCCCATGTGACCGGGCATCTTCATGCCGCGCATGACGGTGCCGGGAAACAAGCGCTGGCCGATGGCACCGGAGCGGCGATGCCAGCCTTTTGCGCCGTGGGTGGAATCACCGCCGGCAAACTTGTGACGTTTCACAACGCCCTCAAAGCCCTGACCCTTGGTCGTGCCGATGGCGTCAATGAAATCACCGACCGCAAACAACGTCGGTCCGACGATGTCGCCGGGCTTCACATCCTTGGAAAAATTGCGGAACTCGCGGATGCGTTTCACCGCCGCGCCGTTTTGTTTCTTGATGTGGCCGAGCAACGCCTTCGACAGGCGCTGTTCCTTCTGGTCGTCGAAGCCGAGCTGCACGGCATTGTAGCCGTCCTTGCCCGCCTGCGTTTTCACCTGCAGCACGCGGTTGGGGCCGCAGAGCACAACGGTCACCGGGGTGACGTTGCCGCTGGCGTCATAGACGCGCGTGTGTCCGAGTTTTTTTCCTAAAAGTCCGAGTGGCATGGTGTTCCTTGAATCAAATTTTGATGGTGATGTCCACGCCGGCGGGCAAATTGAGTTTCTTCAATTCGTCCACGGTCTTGGCCGTCGGGTCGAGGATGTCAATGAGCCGCTTGTGCGTGCGCTGCTCGAAGGTTTCCTGGGATTTTTTGTCCGAGTGCGGCGAGCGCTGAACGGTGAAGCGTTCGATGCGGGTCGGCAGCGGGATGGGCCCGGCGACGCGGGCGCCGGTGCGTTTGACGGTGTCGGCGATTTCGCGCGCCGATTGGTCTATGACGCGATGGTCATAGGCCTTGAGCCGGATTCTGATGCGTTGTGCAGCCATATAAAGAGCGATTGTATAGTTATGGTTGTGTTTGTTAAGTGCGAGCCGCCGGTTTCTTGGCGGCCGCGTCCAAAATCGTAGTCAATACACTATTCGGAACCTGCTGGAAGGTCAACGGCTCCATCGAATAGGAAGCACGGCCTTTCGACAGCGAACGGATCGCCGTCGCGTAGCCGAACATTTCCGCCAGCGGCACCTGCGCGTTGAGAATGGTCTGGCCGTTCTTCGCCTCGATGCTGACAATTGTGCCGCGACGACGGTTGATGTCGCCAAGCAGATCACCCTGATATTCGTCGGGCGTGGTGCATTCCACTTTCATCAGCGGTTCGAGCAAGATCGGACCGGCTTTTTTGAAAGCGTCTTTCAGAGCGAAAATACCGGCCATCTTGAACGCGAGTTCGTTCGAGTCAACTTCATGGAAGGAGCCGTCCACCACTTCGCACTTGATGTCAATGACCTGGTAGCCGGCGTAAACGCCGCTCTTAATGGCTTCTTCGATGCCGTCAATGACCGCCGGAATGTATTCCTTCGGAATCGTGCCGCCGACGATTTCGTCAACGACCTCGACGCCTTTGCCTTTTTCATTCGGCTCGACGGTGATGCAGGCGTGGCCGTATTGACCGCGGCCGCCGGACTGACGGATAAATTTGCCTTCGCCTTCGGCCTTCTTCGTGATGGTTTCACGATACGCGATCTGCGGCGCGCCGGTGTTGGCTTCGACTTTGAATTCACGCTTGAGCCGGTCAATGATGATTTCCAAATGCAATTCGCCCATGCCCGCGATGATGAGCTGGCTGGTTTCCTCGTTGGTGAAACAGCGGAACGTCGGATCTTCTTCGGCGAGACGTTGCAGGCCTTCGGACATCTTGTCGCGATCCTGTTTCGTCTTCGGCTCGACGGCCATCGAGATGACGGGTTCGGGGAACGTCGGCGGTTCGAGCGTCACGTCAAAATTTTCGTCACAGAGCGTGTCACCGGTCGTGATGTTGCGCAGACCGACCAGCGCGGCGATGTCGCCAGCGTAAACTTCGTTGATGTCCTTGCGTTCGCTGCCCTGAATGACCATGAGGCGGCTGACGCGTTCGCGCTTGCGGGTGCGCGGATTATAAATGTTGTCGCCCTTTTTGAGATGACCGGAATAAACGCGAAAGAAAACCAATTTGCCCGCGAACGGATCGGTCCAGAGTTTGAACGCGAGCGAGCAGAACTTGCCGTTGTCGTCCGCTTCGACCTGGATTTTGTCCTCCGTGCCGGGGACCAATCCTTCGGCGCACGGAATGTCCAGCGGGCCGGGGAGATAATCCACGACCGCGTCCACCAAAACCTGCACGCCCTTTTTCTTGAACGCCGAACCGCACAGAACGGGAACCAATTCAATCTTGCAGGTGAGACGGCGGATGGCGGCCTTAAGCGCCGGCGCGGTGATCGGTTTTTCCTCGAGCACCAAATTGGCGATCTCGTCGTCCTTGTTGGAGACGGCGTCAATCAATTCCGCGAGCGCGGCCTTAGCGCGTTCCTGATCTGCCGGAGCAATGTCCCGGATCTCGTAATTAAGGCCTTCGTTGGCTTCGCCGGGTCCCCAATAAATTGTCTTCTGGTTGACGACGTCAATGACGCCCTCAAAGCCGCCTTCGACGGGCTTGCCTTCAAACTCGCACGGGCCCTGGCCGAGCGGCAGGAAAATGGGGAAGGCATACGCGCGCAGCTTCGTGCGCATGTCGTTCAACGCGTTTTCGAAATTCGCGCCGATGCGGTCCATCTTGTTGACGAACGCGATGCGCGGAACGTGATACTTGGTCGCCTGCCGCCAGACGGTTTCGGACTGCGGCTGCACGCCGGCCACGCCGCAGAACACGGCGACCGCGCCGTCAAGCACGCGCATGGAACGCTCGACTTCAGCCGTGAAATCCACGTGTCCTGGCGTATCAATGATGTTGACGCGATGCGTGATGTCTTTGAACGCCTTGTAAATCTTGTCTTCGCCGGGCTTGGCGCATTTCTGCGTCCAGAAGCAGGTGACGGCGGCGGACGTGATCGTGATGCCGCGCTCGCGTTCCTGTTCCATCCAGTCGGTCACGGTGTTGCCGTCGTCCACGTCACCAATCTTGTGGATCAGGCCGGTGTAGAAAAGAATCCGCTCGGTGGTGGTCGTCTTGCCGGCGTCAATGTGCGCGGCAATGCCGATGTTGCGCGTCCGCTCCATCGTATATTGACGGCCCGGCGCATTCACCGATTTCACTGTTTCTGTCGCTGCACTCATTTTCTAAAAAATTAAATTGTTCTAGCCGACTAAAAACGCCCCGGCACCTTGCCGGAGCGCAAATTCAAAACCAACCCAGCACTACCAGCGGAAATGTGCGAACGCCTTGTTCGCCTGCGCCATCTTGTGAACTTCGTCGCGCTTGCGAATCGCGTTCCCCTGCCCTTGGTAGGCTTCCAATATTTCCGCCGCCAGCGCCGCCTTCATCGGCGTGCCTTTGCGGGCGTCCGCGAAATCCACAATCCAGCGCAACGCCAGCGCGTTCTGCCGGTCGCTCGGAATTTCCAGCGGGACCTGATAGGTCGCGCCACCGACGCGGCGGGCCTTCGTCTCGATGCGCGGCTTGGCGTTGTCCACCGCGCGCTGCAAAATTTCAATCGGGTTGCTCGCCGGATTTTTCTCCGAAATGCTGTCGAACGCGCCATAAACGATGCGTTCGGCGGTGCTCTTCTTGCCGCCCTGCATGATGGTGTTCACCAGGCGCGCCACGAGCGTGCTCTTGAATTTTCCATCCTTGTTGACCGGGCGGCGGGTTGCTTGGCGTCTGCGGGACATAGTTTCGTTAAATCGTTAAAAAGTTAAACCGTAAAATTATTTCGCGGCGGGCTTGGCTTCCTTCGGGCGCTTCACGCCGTATTTCGAGCGGCTCACGCGGCGTTTTTCCACGCCGGCGGCGTCGAGCGTCCCGCGCACGATGTGATAACGCACACCGGGCAAATCTTTCACACGGCCGCCGCGGATCAACACGATGCTGTGTTCCTGCAAATTATGCCCCTCGTCCGGGATGTAGGCGATGACTTCGTAACCGTTCGTCAAACGAACCTTCGCCACTTTGCGCATCGCGGAGTTCGGCTTCTTGGGCGTGCGCGTCATGACCTGAATACAGACGCCACGGCGGAACGGCGAGTTCTCCAAGGCGGGTGACTTGGACTTGTAATTGACTTTGTTGCGGCCCTTGCGGACCAATTGATTGATTGTCGGCATTGCGTCTTAAATTTATTCGCCCAATATCGCGGCACAACCTGTTCCGGTCAAATGGAGCGCGGAATATATCAAACCCAGATTTCCTTGCAACATTTATTTCAAGGATTTTGGCGGTGTCGGAACCGAAACTGCAATTTAAGCATTACCGCTTGGAAAACGCCGGCGAAAAATCACCGCATCCGGCAACAAGAAGGCGCTGGCGAAGAGGTGCCGCGCCGGAGCAGGCTCGACTTGCTGCGAATCAGTTCCAACGCCGCCAGCAAACCGCGAACGGGCCGTTTCGTCAAAGGCGAACCGGCAACAAGCCGGTGACATTTTTGAAAACCAAAATTATTGCACGGTGAAATTCCCCGCCTGCCACCGCGCCGAAGGCGGACGAATTGAAACGAATTTCATGAATGAACTCAAATTGAAAGCTGGCTGAAAACAGGCAGATGAACCAGGGCTTAATTCGGCGTCACGGTGATGACTTCCCAGGAACCCCATTCATTCCAGTCGCCCCCGTCCGCCACGCCCATTTCCGCGCCCATGCGATCCTGCGCGGCGATTTTATTGTCGGCGACAATTTGGAGATAGTTCTGATAATCGTTCGCCGTGCCGAGAAAAATCCGGTCGTGCGCCACGTCCGGGAAAACATAGTAGGTCTTGCCGTTGCGCTGAACCGTCGTGATTTTGCCCGGCGACAACGCCTTGAGCTTTTGCTCCTGCTTGGGCGTGGTGACCGCGACCACCTTGAAGCCAGCGGCGGTGAGGAACGTTTCCGTGTGCTTGGTGGTGGCGCAACCGCCAATCAGCAGCAACAACATGACGCAGGTAAACAGTCTGACCGGGTTCAGGAATGGCTTCATGGTTTTCAATTTGTGCGCTGACATGCTGGCAATTGTTGACAGCCATGCCGCCGGAGTCAACTCCTGCCTTAAAGGGAACAACACACTTAAATCTTTGTTGATGGTCACCACCGTCAACACCCTCAGACTAACGCGATCGCACCGGTGAAACGTCTGCCGAAAGGATCAGTTGCCGGCCGGCGCGGAGATCGGTTGCGGCATTTGTTGTGGCTGGCCGTGAAGCCGCCACCGCAGGTCACCGGTCATCAAATAGACCGCCATGGCCGCGAGCATGACAATCACGCAGAACCAAATCCGCCTGTCACGATGCGCACGTCTCCAAAAAGGCGGATGGCCGTGATCAATCGGGCCGCCATTCGGATCTCCGTGCGATTTATGGTCGTGCTTAAATTCATTCATAATTCCGTTAATCCAAGGCCCGTGCTAACTGCTGGCGACGGTTATCTCAGACCATGCATGGTCTTGGGAAAAAATTGTAGCACCGATGGACGTGGCTGGAAATGGGGTGAAACCCGAATCAAAAGCAAAATGATACAAAGAAGTTTTGCTGCCTGACAGACCGTCAGCCGCCGGAGAAAAGAAAAGAGGCCGGACACAACTCCGGCCTCCAAGAGAACAACACACTTAAAATTTTCTTGTTGGTCACTGCCACCAACAAGAACAGAATAACAAAACGCCGGATTCCGGCGAGTCACCAGTTCTGGGGACACGGGTCAAAATTTGTCCCCAGTGAAAAACCCATCAGATCCGGCGCAAAACCAGTTCCACCTGCCGGGCATGCGACGCCAGCGACCCTTCCGTCCACAGCACAAAATGGGAGCGCACGATTTTTTGTGCAACCGGCAGTTGCGCCGCGATGCGCTGACGGCCCTGCTCCACGTTCCAACCGCGCGCGGTCAGCCGTTCGTGCTGGGCGGCGGCCGAACAGGCGCAACAGATGATTTTTTCAAAATGTGATTCCGCCCCGGTTTCAAACAAGAGCGGAATGACCACGAGGGCGAGCGCGCAATCCTCCTTGCGCCAGGTTTCGAGCTGCGCGCGCCAACCGGCGCGGATGCGCGGGTGCAGGATGGCTTCGAGTTTTTTCCGGTCGGTTTCGCAGGCGAAAACGATGCGCGCCAGTTCGTCGCGTTGCAAGGTGCCGTCGGGAGCCAGGAGATGGTGGCCGAACGCGGCTTGAATTTCCGCCAGCGCCGGCTGGCCGGGTTGAACGAGCTGCCGCGCAATTTCGTCGGTGTCCACCACGCGGACGCCATGCGCGGAAAAGAAACCGGCGGCGGTGGATTTGCCCATCCCCACGCCGCCGGTCAAACCGCAAATCTTCATGACCCGGCTACCAGCCCTGCTTGGAGCGGTAGAACCGCTGCGGGTTGGTGGTGTAATTGAAGTTGGTATAAGTGAACGGCGGCGTGCCCGTGTAGATGTTCACCCAGCTCGCAGAACTCAAATTCGTGGACGTTTGAACGATGACCGGGTAGCTGGCGCTGGTGGTCAACACCGAGGTGTTGGGCAGCAGCACCCCGCTGACCGTATAGGTGAATCCATTGGTGGACAGCACTGGCGGTTGCACCATGATATTGGTCTGCGCCATGACGGTGGGACTCACCCAAAGCAAATGACTATTATTCCAACCGTTGATGGTGGACGAAACCGGCACACCGTTGCTATAAGCATTTTGGTAGTAAATGACCATGTTCGGGCTGATGGAAAGCGCCGAGGCCGTCTTGGTGGCGGAGTTCAGCGTGGCGGCGGTGTTGATCAGAAACAGATTTTTTACATACAACGCGTTGTTTGCACCGGTGCCGCTGAAGGTAAAGAGACTATGAGGCGGTGCGCTGCGCGCATCCAGAATCAGCCCGCCCAATGACGCATTGTTGACGTAGCCGAGGGCAGATACGCCCCGGTTTGCGCCGGCCCAGGTGTTGACGACATTTTTATTGGTGGAAGCAAGCACCGAAATGGTTGTGCCGATCAGGTCGCCAGAAGCCGGCAAAACAGGCAGATTCAAACCTTTCAAACTGGACGCCTCCACCGACCAGAAGTTGGCCGCCCCATTATCCGTCAATAGATTGGTCGCTTGCAGGGTGAGTGACCGACCCGCCTGAATCTGAACATTGCCCGCCACTAGATTGCTGCTAGCGATGGCAATATCGCCGGCTGCGATAATGAAACCATTGGTCAGGACGGCGGATTGCGATTGCAGGAAGAAATTGCCAAAGCCGTTTGCAATGACTCCGCTATTCATGAAATAATTGGCATAGATCGTCGAGCCTTGATCCGAGAGCAGGCCGCGATTGACGAATGCATTGTAATTTGTTGCCGGCGACGGACCGCCAAAAATACCAGCATTGGCCAGGGTGATTTTCCCATTGTTCGTCAGCCAGAGAAGATTCGGCAGTGAATTGCCGAAGAAAATATTGAAGTTGGTAATGTTCAACTCTCCATCGGGCGAACCGGCTCCATTGGTCGGATAGCCGGCATTGCTGGCCAGCGTCAGGCTTTTGGCATCAATGTAAACGCTGCGCATGATGTTCATCACATCACAGAGAACCAGGTTCGTGCTGTGCAGCTTCAAATCCTGAATTTGCGGGGCGGAGAACGGAACGAGCGAACTTTCCACGATCATCGCCCGGAAATCATTGGTGACGCCATTCGTGCCCGTGTAGAAAAACTCCGTGCTCCAGAGCTGAATCGTCCCGCTCCAAGCCGGAATGACTGACTGCACCAAGTTGCTCACTGTGAGGAATCCGTTCGTGACCCCCAAGTTGATGTCGCTGTAGGGTGAGACGATCGTCGCCCCCGAGGTGCCGTCAAACTGGTTGGTGCAAGTGAGCGACAAATAATTCTGTCCCGTGATGTTGGCCAGCGCCAGATTCAGTTCGCGGCTGGCGGTAATTTGCGTTCGTCCCGCAATATTGGTCAGCGCGCCGCTCGGGTTTTGGGCAGTTGGAGCGGTGCTCACCGACGTTGGAACCACCTGCACCAGCGCATAGGAAAAGGGATTGGTAACAACCCCGGAAATAAACGGCGGAACCGCGTTAGTGATGCCCAGCTTCGTGCCAATTAACACTGTCGGATCCGTAGAAAATGCAAAATTATCGGGAATGCCGTTAATCAAAGCGACATTGGTGGAGACACCCAAAACATAGTCATTGTTCAGGATCAGGTAATTGGTTTTTAGCAGACCGGTCGTCGGATCGGTATAAACCCCCTGCCATTCCACATTGCCCGTCCCGGTGCCCAAGGCGACTTGTCCAAAAGAGGCCTGGGCGTTCACATTTGCATTGGTGTCGTTGCTCAAAAATATCGAACGATAGATGATATTGTTGCTGGAACTGGAGTTGGTGATATAGGAAGCCTGATAAACATCCGTTAGCAGCGAGGGCACAATAAACATATTTGGCCAGGACGAGTAAGCGCTGGTCGTTGTCAACGCCACGCTGGGATCCCAGTCGCCATTGGTATCGGTTCCAAAACTTCCGTCGTTAGAGAAAAAGCCGCCTGAACTGCCCGCACCAACTGCACCGACTGTGACTGTATTTCCCATGGTGAGCGTCGCATAAGACAAATCCAAATTCTGGCCGGTCAATTGAATCAAGCCATTTGCACCCTCATCCAATGTGCCGGGATTGACGATGTTGATCGCGTTGACGATTAACTCGCCGGTGATAGATTGCAATACCCCGCCGCTCCCGCCGGATCTTATTACAAAGGAAAATGACGGCACTGTTATCGTGCCAGGGTTGTAAAAATTGGCTGCCATGGAACGAAAACCGCCGGAGAGCGTGTCAAACAGGAAGCCGCTCGACGAAATCATCGTGTCGTTGTTGGTGTAATTCAGCGTGTCCGTGGTCTCATAAGTCAAGAAACTATTGGCCGAGAAGTAACCGTTATTGATGAAGTTGGTCGCGTCAATGTTGCCGGGGTTGGTGACCACGGCGTTATTGATGTAATAATCCTGGCCCGCCGGCACGGTCTGCGCCAGCAGCAAGCCCGCCATCCCGCAGAGCAGCGGCCATTTCATTATACGATTCATCAGGGGAAAATTGCCGTTCATTGGATGGTAAGCGAGTAATTCCACTGCACTGAACGCGCATTGATGTCGGTCAGTTGCAAGGTGAAGTCAAAGGTGCCGGTCTGGGTGGGCGTGCCGGTAATCACACCCGCAGACGACAGGGTGAGGCCCGGCGGCAAGCTGCCCGTCGGTATCGTCCAAGTAAATGGTGGAATAAAAGATCCGCCGGTGGCGACAAAGGAAGCGGTGTAGGAAACGTTTTTCGTTCCGTTCGGCAAAGTTGCCGGAGTAATCTGCACCAAGATCTGGTTGGCCAAATTGGCGATGCTGGTGCCATTGGGATAAATTACTGGGTCGTTGGTGCTGCCGTCGAACGATCCCCAAGTCATAGCCGACAAGTCGTTGGTCAACTCATTTCCCAGATTAACATTTAGATAGATGTTTCCACTTTTGTCAAAAGTGAACGTGGTGGCCGGATCAATGGTTCCCGGTCCATCCAGGTTCGGCAGCGCGTTGGCCGGGTTTAAATTGATATTGCGGGATGCATAGCTGACACCAATGGGATAGCTCCCCCCACCGCTCGCCAAATCCGCCGCGCTCATCAGAAAATCCGGAGCCGTCACCACACGCTGGAACGTCTGATTGATTAGCTTGCTGTTGCTGATCAGATGCATTGAATAGGTGTTGGTGATGGGCTGGTAGTATTGGCCGATCAGCGAATCGTAACTGGTCTGGACAAACCGAATATTGCCAATGCCCTGATACAAACCAGGTGCATTGGTGGTCGCCCCGCCGCCGGATGAGCCGGCGCAAATCGGCGCCTCCACGACATAAATGTGGGTGTAGGACGTGGTGACGACGTATTGCAAAGCAGACTGCCCCAAGGTATTCGTAGCCGAATTCGTGGCCGAATAAATCACATTGGTGGTATACACCGGAATGGTAGCCAGCGTTTGAATAATCAGATTTGTCCCGCAGGCGTTGGTGTTGATGTAATAATCGCCGGTCACCACATTCGGCTGATTGACGAAAGAAATAGCCGTGTTGGTAACGAAGGGTGAGCCGACCGGCGCGCTGGTGTTCGGCCCAACCGTCACCGTATAAACCGTGCCGACACTGCCGCCGCTGTTGGTGGTGGCAATAACATTGGCAAAAGTATTTGAATAGGTCGTCACCACCGACCAGGTGGTCACCGGTGCGACGACCAGGGTTTGTGACCCCGCCGGCGCACCAATGAGGTTGGTGTAGTAGGCGACATAGGTCGTCGTAGGCAAATATGCAAAATGAGCGGTGGAACTGGTGATGATCAGCCCAGGAAATAAATTTGAAAGCGTGGCTGGATCATTGGTCAGGGCGGCCTGGGCAAAGGCGGTGTAGTTGGAGGTGTATAGCACGAAAGGCTGGCCGTAGTTGACTCCGCCCGTCCCGGCGGAGCTCAACAAAAGGCTGCCGGAGTAGGGCGTTTCCCAATTGATATTGTTGGTGGTGAGCAAATACCGCAAGCCCGCCTCGTCATCCCGCGTCAGACCGAGATAATAACCGCCAAACTGATAAGTGCTGACGCTGGGGTTTACAGTGCTGGCCAGAGCCGTGGACCCGTCGGCCAGGCTATCCACCTGGATCGGGTTGGCCAGCGCCAGCGGATTAGGGCCAGTGCAAGCTTCCGCAATTTGATAAGTCCAAAGCGTCCCGTTGATGTAAGATGAATACTGGATTTGATTCAATGGGGAGGCGGAAATGTCAAAATTTCTTTGAACCACCGTATACACCATGCCCTGCGGACAACTGGTATTGGGCTGCAAAGCCCGGTCATGCAACGTCCAAACATAACGAACCGGGTCGGTCAGACCCAACTGCTCCATCATCATCCCCAGGGTTACGGACTTCAAATCCATCATCTCATAGACGCTCGCAGAATAATTGATGGCCTGTGAATTCAACGGGAATTCGGTAAGCGCGGTGCTGTAACCATCCACATTTGTCAGGCTGCTATTCAGGACGGTGAACGACTGATTGATGGCCACCACGCCGTTGGAGCCGAAGAAGTCCAAAAAATTGGCGTCATAGGCGTAATACATCACCGGAATGTTGCGACGATATTCCTCACCCAGATTTTTTGGCGCCAGCAAGTCACCATTCAAACCATAGCCAATCGTGGGCACCTGCCATTTATCTCCCAGAGTTCCAATCGGCCCGCCCGGTGAAAAAGCCCACGCCGCCTGCTGGCCAAACGCCAGCAACAGAATCCATGAAATTTTTTTGAATAATTGCAACATACTGCTCGATTTATTGACGCAACAACAACACGCGGTAATAGCCCGCCGCACTGCCACCGACATAAATGGAATCACTGGTCCCGTGCGCAAAATGCGCCGCGCCCACATTGGTCCACGTCACCAAGTTCGGCGACGACTGCACCTGATACATTGCGCCCGCCTGGGTGTTCAACCAAAACAAGCTCATTCCATTACCGGTGTTGACCAGCGAAGTCCGCAGCCAGGTGGACGGATCCAGCGGATTGCCACCGCTCAAGAATAACTGCCGAAGATTCAAGCCGCCGGCCGTCAGCGGCGCGTTCACACTGGCCGGCCAGTTGGCAACGGTGTTGCCGTAATACTGCTCAAGCCATTCCACCGGGACACCGTAATAATTGCCGCCGCTCCAAGTCGTGCCGCTCGTCGCAGGCGAAATCGGCGAAACCATTCCGTTCGTGGTCACATATTCCAACTGGAAGGAATGCGTGCTGCTGGCGGCCAGACCGTTGGCAGCAGTCATCGTCCAGATGTTGCCCGTGGTCACGCCCGCCGGCACGCCGGCACCATCCACAAAGACTTCATAATTGGAAACGGCGATGCCCAGCGGCAACGTCCAGGAAATCTGCAACTGCGGCTGATAGGCACCGTTGGTGTCCAGCGTGAAGGGCGCATAGACAAACGGCGCGGCCATCGGCGACAACAGCGCCGCGACGTTGAGATAACGCTGGGCGAACAAATCAAAATTATTCGGTGCGCCGGTGTAGCTGGACCACGCCACCAGAAACTGGCCCGCGCCATCCGACGTGACCACCGGCTGGATCTGCCGGCTGATGGTGGTGGTGTTCACCTGGAATTCGCCGCCCACCGGCGAAGCATTATTATGGACAAACTGCCCAAACACGCCTTCGCGGGAACCATCCTGGCCCATGCTCGTCCAGACGATCATGTAGTCGGATCCAATCGCACTGAGACGCGGCGCGTATTGACTGCCTTGCAAATGCGAATTGACTCGCAAGGTGGTGCCGCCGGCACCCGTGCTGGAAAATGATCGTGCATAAACATCCCAGCCATTGGTCGGGTTAACCATGTCACGTGCGCCCCAAGCTACCATGAAACTGCCGTCGGCCGCCGCCGCCACGGCGGGATTCGCGCAGGGATTGGCATCGGTGTTCACCGGAAATTCCGCCGACGCCGGCACGCCGTTGCTCGCATAAAGCCGCGCGTAGATGTCCACGCTGGCCAAGCCAGTCTGATTGGGGGACACTCCATTGGTTTCGTCAATAGCAGTATTAAAAGTCGCCCGCTCCTGTTCTGAAACCCAGGCCACCACAAAGCCGCCGTTTTTCAACGCGGCCACTGCCGGCGTGCGCTGGTTGTAACTGGTAAATTGATTTATCAGGAATTCGTTGCTGATCGTCTGTCCGGTCGGCGAAAGGATTTTGCCATAGACATCCTGCAAGCTGTTGGAACTGGCCTGGTCAAAGCTCGCCCACACCACCACGACGTTGCTGTTGTTGAGCGTCGTCACGGCGGGGTTGATCTGAAAATTATTGGTGAAAGCGCTGACCACCAGATCGGTGGTCGTCAAAAAGGTGTTCGCCGGCGTGAGAAAGCGGGCGAAAATGTGCTGGTAGCCCATTTTGCCGCCCTGCCAGACAAAAGCCGCGCCGCCGTTCTTCAGCATCGCGACGCGCGGATTTTGCTGGTCGTTCGTCCCCTGCTGGTTCACGCGAAACGCGCTCAAGGAACCGGACAGCGTGCTGTCCACCCGGCGGGCGCTGATACCCCAGCCGCTGCCGTCTGTGATGTTGTCCTGCCAGACGAAAAAGCCACCGGCGGGGGTCACGGCCGCATCCGGCATGACTTGGTCGCCGGGCATGGAGCCGACAATGGCATATTCCGTTCCATTCTTGGCGTAATAATTGGTCTGCGCTCCAACAACGGCAGGCAGCATGAGCAGCAAACTCCAGCAACAGCAAATGACAGCCCGATGGGCGAACAACAAGGACATAATTGAGTGGGCAAACTTTAATGGCATCCGGGTGCTTTGTCCAAAAATTCTTTCGCCGGCGCAAACGCGGCCAGCGCGTTTGTCCGAAGTCGTCCCGTTATTCCAGCTTGGCAAATTCATCGGTCTTACAAATTCAAAATCTACAACAACACCGCCTGCCGGTCCGCCGGCATTTCCAAGGCCTGCAACATCCCGTTGAAGCCCCACTGGCGGAACAACTCCGCCAACCGCCCGGCCTCCGCCGGTTTTCCCGTCAACTCTGCCGGCGAAAAATCGCACGGCAAATCATCCTGCAACCGCACCAGCTTCAGGTTGCGCTGGACGGCGGCCGCCGAAACCCGCAACGCCGCGCGCAATTTTTCCGACTTCACCTCGGCCAGCCGGGCATAAACCCCGGCCACCGAACCGAACCGATTCAACAGATCGGCGGCTGTCTTCGGCCCGACGCCGGGAACACCGGGAATGTTGTCCACGCTGTCGCCCATCAGTCCCAGCCAGTCCACAATCTGCGCCGGCTCAACGCCGGTCTTGGCGCGCACCTGCTTCTGCGTCCAAATGGTTTCGCTTTTGTCGTTCGGATTCAACAGCCCGACATTCGGCGATACCAACTGCATAAAATCCTTGTCCGCGCTGGCGATGACAACCGTCATGCCGGCGGCCGTCGCGTGCCGCGCCAGGCAGGCGATATAATCATCCGCCTCCACGCCGTCGCGCCGGAAGGAGGCGACACCCGCCGCCTGCAAATAACCAACCATCCCGTCCAATTGCGGCCGCAAATCGTCCGGCATCTCCGGGCGGTGCGCTTTGTATTCCGGCAAATCCGCCACCCGCGCCGCGCTCAATCCGCCGTCCCAAACGACCACCAGATGCGTCGGCTGCAGCGACTCCCGCATCTTGGCCAGCATTTTAACAAACCCGTAAATGGCGTTCGTCGGCTGGCCGGACGGAGAACGCAATTCGCGAATCGCAAAAAAAGCGCGATAAGCGTAGGCGTGGCCGTCAACAATCAACAAACGGTTCACAAATCATTATCAGTCTCCCCGTCAGCGTCACTTACGGCTTCGCGGCAGCACCCAGCGTCACCGGCTCGAACTTCTGGTTGGGAGCCGTTGGCTGTGTCGGGATGGCCGTCTGTGCGAACGGCAGTTCGTCATCTGAATGCACCCGGTTGCCGGCCGGATCCACGATGGTGGCCGTCACAAAAATCATCAGGTTCTTTTTGTCAACTGACTTGGAGGAACTTTGAAACAGGTTGCCCACCAGCGGCAGATCGCCGAGAACCGGAACCTTGTCTTTGGTGCTGGCGGTGTCGGATGAAATCAGCCCGCCGATGACGATGGTCTGGTTGTCCCAGATGTTCACCGTGGTGACGACTTCCTTGACGGTAAAGGCCGGCAGAACGACGGGCAGCTGGATATAGTTGGCGCTTGCACTGCCGGTGGTCGTCGCAACGGGCGGTGGGTTCTGATAACCGGCAAACTCAGTATCCGCCGGAATCAGCGTCAGATTCATGGTATAACCATCCGACAACACGACCGGAACCACGTCCAATATCGGGCCGGTTTCCACTTGCTGGGTTTGCGGGGTAACGGCTGATGTTCCCGCCTGAATGCCTTGCGCATGGGCATTGCCGGCGGCAACCATTCCAATGCATAGCAACAGCCCGGTAAACGCCCGTTTGAAAATGATCTTCGCTTCGTATGTATTCATGTTTGCTTTTCGTTAAGTTATGGAGTCGTCGTTCCCGACGTTTGGGGCGCGGAGCCCTGCTGGAAGTTGTATCCGGTAATGATCGTCAACAACTGCGTCGCCCGCATTTCGGTCTGGCGTCCGCTGGTGGTCACCACTTCGGGTTCGGCCAGCGTTTCCGCGCCGGTACTTTGTTCGAGGGCGTTGATCACCACCCGGAAATTCGGATCGGTCATAATGCCGGTGATGGTGGTGAGCGCGGGCGCACCGAGCGGGTTGCGGAGACCGCTGGTTATATTTTGATCCGTGGCCGATCCAGCAATCTGGCTGGCCGTCGTATTGCCCGGGAACGAGCCCAACGGATTGGCCGAGGAAACCGGCACGTTGAGCGACGGCGCGCTGCCGCCGTTGGCGACGACATTGCCGTTGACATAATTGCCCAGATACCAGTCAAAGCCGAGCGCCGACTGGTTGGCTTGGTCAATCTGGATGAATCTGGCCTTGATGTGAATCTGCGGTGCCACGCGGTTCAACACTTCGATGGCATTTTCAATCGTGTCCAAATCCTGTTGCGTGGCGCGCACAAATAATTCGCCCAAACGGTCATTGAAGAACAGGCTCTTGCCCGGCAGTTCCAAATTCACCCCCAGCGTGGAAAAAAACAGTCGGGCTTCCTGGCTGATCGTTGAAGTTCTATCCACGGTCGTGATAAACTGCAAACCGCCGTTGCCGTTCAAAGCACCACCGCCGCCGGCAGCCCCGCCGCCAAGACCACCGCCGGTGGTTCCGCCGCCGCCAGTTGTGCCGCCACCACCCTGACCTTGTGAGCGAAGACCGCTTGATCCGGGTGCCACATTCACAACCGGCACCACCGCGCCACTTTGGCCTTGGCCGCCACTGTTGCCGCCACCACCACTGTTGCCGCCACCGCTGCTGCCGCCACTGCCGCCGCTGCTTGAATTATTGTTTTCACCAAAGCTCATGGCGCTCACGCTTTGCAGACCCTGCACGAAGGTGTTCGGATCCACCCGGAAATGCCGGCTATACAACATCGGGGTCTCTGCTCCCTTGGCCGAGAAAACAATGGCATAGTCTTCAATGCTGTATTTGATGGGATGATCGGCCACTTCACAAATGGCGTCCAAAACATCCGCCAGCCGGACATCCGTAAGCGCGGGATTGATTTTGATGACGACCGTGTTCAAGTCAATTGGCTCATTGCCGCCAGCCGCCGCCGTCTGGCCTATCGGCAAACCTGTGGCAGGATCCACCGCTGCCGCACCGGGGTTGCCAAATCCCCCCTGCACTCCGCCGGGCGCTCCAGGCTGGCCGCCAAAACCACCGCCCGCCGCAGCGGCGTTTGGCCCCGTCGTGGCAATGGAAGTGTCGCCGTTGGGATTGATCAAAAAGTTGATGCCTTTTTTGTCCGGGTCAAGGCGCTTGGTCTGCTCGCTCAAGCTGCGGATGACTTCGCTCAAAGGCAGGCCGTCAAAGATCACGCTTTCCAACCGGAAACGGTCAAGTTTGCTGATGATGCCCTGACGACCGGAGCCGGTGTAAACCAGGTTGGTCGTCGCATACGGATTCGGCGACGGCAGGGTCGTGTTGGGCTTGGGTTTTTCCCAGGCCTTTTCCACATCAACGATGCGGTCCGCGCTGACCACTTCATGGGCGCGGCTTTCACGGGCATATATGGCCTGCTTGGTGAGCGCCAGATAATAATTAGCTCCCCGATTGTCCGGATCCAGTTTCAACGCGGCGTTGAACTTGGCGGCGGCCTCTTCCAACTTGCCTGCTTCGTAAAGGATTTTGCCATCCTGCACCAGCGTGGCGGCGTCCTTCTTGTCATTGACGATGGCAGGAATTTGCTCGAGCGTCTGCGCGTCAGGCACCTTGCCGCGCATGGCGGCAATCATCTGGTCGTTCTGTTTTTTGAAGGCGATGGCCGCCTGGTTTTTGGGATCCACTTTCAAGACGCGCTTGACCTGCGTGTCCGCCTCGCGCAAATCGCCGTTGGCCTGCGCCTGCCGGGCAAGCTGCATCCGCGTGGACACAAGGCCGGAAATGGTCTGCGCAGTCTCTGCGTCAATGCCCGAACCGATCTGCTGGGTGAGCGCATAGGCCTCTTCGTAATATTTTGCGGCGGTGACCAGATCGCCCCGGGCGGCGGTGCTTTTGGCGTCCGCCAGTTTTTGGCGCAGCACGATGGTGTTGGCCTGGTTCAGCACGGCCTGATTGACCGCCATGTCGGCGGGGGTGGTTTGGGCTGACAGGGCGGCGGCGGAAGCCAGCAGAAAAGCGAAGCCGATGGAGAGTGAAACTGCTTTAGTCATGTTGTGGTTTCAAAGTGATTTTGAAGCGGAATATTTTGGCGTAAATTTTTTAAAAATCAAGGCGCGTATCGCAAGGTTGTTTTTTTCTGGTTTGACTGGTCGAATAATACCACCTCGCTGTCATCAATGGCAACGACAATGTAATCGCCGCCGCCAAACGAAATTCCCGCGCCCACGCGCTTCGCCGGAAAATTTTTCTTCTCGGCATCGTAGCGCAAATCCGCCGCGTAGGCGTCGGCACGCTGATACGGCCTGCCCGGGGCGATGGAAACTGTCTCGCCCGTGTCCGCCAGTTTCAAGACCAGTTCGTCCGGGTTTTCCGCCGCACCCTTCACCTGAAGCAGGGTGAACGCATCCTTTTTCGGATCATCCAGCGAGACGAAGCGTTGCTGCTTGCGGCGTTGCGCGAGATTCGCCGCGCCCTCGTGTTCGACGCCGACGACATAGCGCGGGGCAAGTCCGTTCGTCACCACCGAATCAAACGAAATCACAAAATACAAGGGAATGATTTTGGCGACCACCACCGCCGCCGCCGGCTGGCTGCCGGCCTTGACCGGGATGAACGCGCCGTCCGCGGCCTTTTTCCATTCGATCGGGTTGAACAGTTTGTTGGTGCTTGAAAAATCGAAGCCGGCCGCCGACTGCACCCGCAATGTCACGTTGGTTTCCCTCGCCATGTCCACCGTCGGCAGCGGCGTGGGGCGCGGGTTGGTCACTTGGTTGTGCGCATCTCTTAATGCAGCCTGTTCACTGGAAATCACAAACGGCAGGAACACGAGAAAACCGATCACACCCAGCAGCACGGCGCTCAAGATGATTTTATCGTAATTTTTTTTGATGAAATCCATGGGCTTATTTCTTGGGCAGCGGTTTCACAATGTCAATCGCCAGCGTGATCCGCAGCAACTGTTCGTTCAACACCGTCGGCAGTCCGCCTTTTCTGGCCATCAGCGCCGCCGGCTGGCCCATCGGCGCCGTATTGTCACCCGCCGCCGCGCCGGCCGGCTGGACATTGATGCCCTTGACAATGAAGCCGTGCGGCGACGCGGCAAAACCGCTCAACACCGACGCCAGTTCACCGCTGAAGCCGCGGAACGTCACCACATAAGGCGTTATGACCGCAAGGTTGTTGTTCACCGGGACATCGTTGATATAGTCGGTCTGCGGCCCGGCCGTGTCGTCGTCCGACACCCGCACGCGCTGGATGCCGTCGAGTGAGTTGACGCGCGACGCGAAGAGCACTTCCGAAATGGCCTTGACTTCGCCCAGTTGGACGGCGAGCGCCTGCAGGCTGTCGGGCGCGAACTTGACAAGCGAGCGTTGCGCTTCGAACGAAAAACCATACTTCGGCGGCAGGAGCACGCTGGCCGTTTCCGCCTCATGCTGCAACTGATCAATCATCCGGCGCAGGGCGGCCGCATAATCTTCGCTGGTCACTTCCGGCGAGTCGGGAATAGGCGCAATCGGCTTGAAAAAATCCCCGGTCTGGTTGATCCAGTCGCGAACGATGGCTTCCTGCTCCCTAGCTGCGGCGATGTTGTCCACCTTGGCGTTGCCGGGGCCTGGCTTCTCGTCGCCCAAAGTCTTGAGCGTGCCATAAATCTCATTCAACTTGTCGAATGTCGTCGCGTTGTGGCTCCAGCTGGCGTAGTCATAATAGCCCGCCGCGCCCAGCAGCAGCAGCGCGATGATGCCGCCGATGGCGAAAAGTAGATTTCGTTTGATCCAACCCATATTACAATTTTAGTGGATTCAGCAGCGTGACGGTGACACCGAAGGTGAACGTGCCGTTGACATCGGGTGTGATCTGGCCGGTGAGTGCCGTCCCTTCCGGCTTGAAATAATTGGTGGAACTCTTCAGTTGATTTTCAACCGCGTAAGCGATTTCGCTGTTCGCCGAAGGATCCACGCTGGTGAGGTCCACGGCACGGCAAACCAAAGAGATGACGCTGCCCGGCGCAGCTTCTGCCGTACCGCTGGCATCTGCGGCTGGAGCGACCGCCGCCGGCATTCTGCCAGCATGACCACCTCCCGGCGCGCCCATCGGTGGCGCATAAGTGGTTCCGCCGGACGCCGCGGCCAAGCTCGAATCCGTGGACAACTGCTCAATCCAAATGCCCGCCTCCACACCCGGCTTTTGGGCGGACAACTTCTTCTTGATGTCATCCTCCGAACGGATCAGCGCGCTGCGCAATTCCTCCAGAGTATCGCCCCAGTAATAACGATCCTCCATCCAGGCGGTGATCTGCGCCGCATTATTTTTAGTTGTCTGAAGTTTTGAATATGCCTGTTTGAACCGGTCCGATTTTTCGGTCATCTGCGAAACCTTGGGCTGGAGATCCTCAATTTCCATCTCCTTGGCCTGCGCCAGTTTTTCATACAGGAACCCGACGGCAAAGGCCACCAGCACCAAGCTGAACACCGTCGCCAGAAAATACGGCTTGCGCTCGTTGAACGCCTGCCAGCGCAGCGTGCTTTCCGGCATTAAATTCATTTCCACCGGGCAGTGCGCGAGGTTCCGCAAACCGAGGCCGACGACTTCGCCCAATGAATGCGCCACGCGCGCCAGTTCTTCCAGGTTCACCGCCGGATCAATCTGAACGTTGCGGAGCGGATTAAAATACTCGACGGGGATGTTCAGCTTCTCCGCGAAAAATTGCGCCGTATAGGGCATGATGCTCGCGCCGCCGGACAGGAACAATCTTTGCGGCTGCGCCCCGCCCTGCTGCCCGCGGTAAAACTGGATGGTCTGGTTGACCTGGATGTGCAGCTTGGTCATGAACTGCCGCGCGATTTTGGAGATGGCCGCCTGATGGGCGTTTTCCGGCTCCTCATACGCGCCGCCCAGACTCACAAAACCCTCGGCGATTTTAATCTTGTCCGCCTCGTCAAATTTCAATTTCGATTCGTTTGCAAAATCCTGCGTGATGGTGTTCGCGCCGAGATTGATGCTGCGGGAGAAAACCTTGCCCTTCTCGAAGAACAGCAGGTTGCTGGTCTTCGCGCCGATGTCGAGCAGCATGGTGCAATCTTCCAGATCGCCGTAATTATACCGGAACGCATTGCATAGCGCCGCCGGCGAAGCGTCGCACAGGCTCAACTTCAACTTCGCCGAAGCTGCCACGCGGAACAGGCCTTCGACCACGTCCGATTTGATGGCGACCAATAATACTTCCAGCTCGCCGCTCGCCGCCGAACCCAAAATCTGGTAATCCCACACGACTTCCGCCAGCGGAAACGGCACGTTCTGCTGCGCCTCGTATTGGATGATCTGCGTCACCTTGGTGGCGTCCACCGGCGGCAGCTTGACGAACTTGGAGAAGACGTGGAAGCCCGGCGCGCAGACGTTGACGTTTTTGGACTTGATGCCCTTCTCGGCGAGCGTTTCCTGCAACGCCTTGAGGATGGTGGCTTCGCGCGTGGCGTCCTGTGAGCCTTCCAGTCCGAGCGGTTTGATGGCGAAACTTTTGAGGGATAATCCGCCCGCGTCGTTCGTCTCGAACTCCGCCAGCTTGAGGCTGCCCGCCCCAAAATCCACCGTCAGAAATGTTTTCGTATTCAGCATCGCCGTTACAGCTTGACTCGTCGCCAGCCAATATGGACAAAACATTTATGTTTTGTCGTGGCAGCCCTTGCTAACTACGGCAAAATTAGCAACGGGTCAAACAGATTTCACCAAAAAGAAGAAAAAAGTTTTCTGCGCGGCAAAAAACATTGCGCCGCGCCGCCAACTTTGGCTTCATCCTTGAGTGCCGATTCAACCGCCAGCCAGCACGACGACAAACCGCCGCCGCCTGAATGTTTTTTATTCCGGTCGCGTGCAGGGCGTCGGATTCCGTTATACGGTCAAAACCGTCGCCGCCGGTTTTGAAGTCACCGGCATCATCCGCAACCTGTCCGACGGGCGTGTCGAACTCGCCGCCGAGGGCACGCGCGAGGAACTGGCGGCTTTTCGCGAGGCGATAATTGGTGCAGGACTTGCTGGATTTATCCGCGACGAGCAGGTAACTTGGGCCGACGCTAAAAATGAATTTAGCGGCTTTGAAATTTCCCGCTGACTGACATGAGATACGCCATCATCGCTGACATCCACGGCAATCTGGAAGCCTTCCAGACCGTTTTGGAAGACATCAAGACCCAGAACATCCAGCAAATCGTCTGCCTTGGCGACGTGGTCGGCTACAACGCCAACCCCAAGGAATGCCTCGACATGGTGCGCGCCATGAACATCCCTGTCGTCAAGGGCAACCACGACGAATACTGCTCCAGTGAAGATCATCTCGAAGGCTTCAACCCGCACGCCGCCGAGGCCGTCATCTGGACCCGCAACCAGCTCACCACCGAGGACCGGCAATGGCTGCGCGACCTGAAGTATTCCCGCATGGTCGCCAATTTCACCATCGTCCACGCCACGCTCGACGCGCCGCAACGCTGGGGTTACGTTTTCGACAAGCTCGCCGCCGCCGCCAGCTTTCCGTATCAAAACACCGCCGTCTGCTTTTTCGGCCACACGCATGTGCCCGTCGCCTTCATGCGCGACACCGTCGTGCGCGGCGGGACGTATTCCAAATTCAAGATTGACCCGGCGAAAAAATATTTCATCAACGTCGGCGCCGTCGGCCAGCCCCGCGATAACAATCCCAAGTCCGCCTACGTCGTCTATGACATGGACGCCGGCACGATTGAACTGCGCCGTCTCGACTACGACATCGCCGCCACGCAGGCCAAGATCCGCGCCGCCGGCCTGCCCGAACGCCTCGCCGAACGGCTGGAATTCGGCCGGTAATTTCACGGTGACAGGTGACGGGTGGCAAGTGACATGAACCGCGCGCAAACAAAAATCTTGTCACTCGTCACGGGTCACTTGTCACTTTTTTGAAAATTTTAATTCTCAAGCCCAGTTCGCTCGGCGACGTGATTCAGGCGCTGCCGGTGCTGCGATTGCTGAAGCTGCATTTCCCGGAAGCGGAGATTTTCTGGTGGATTGATTCCGCGCTCGCGCCGCTGCTCGAAGGCGATCCCGACTTGGCCGGCATCGTCCGCTTCGAGCGCAAACGCTGGGCGCGTCCGCAGCACTGGCCGGAGATGTTCCGCAGCATCCGCTGGCTGCGCGCGCAAAAATTCGACCTGGTCATTGACCTGCAATGCCTCCTGCGCAGCGCGGTGTTCGCATGGCTCGCCAATGGAAAAAAACTCGCCGGCCTGGATGAAATCCGCGAAGGCGCGCGCGGCTTTTACGACCTCGCCGCACCGCGCAAAAGTTTTCACACGCACGCCGTGGACTGGTATCTCGCCGTGCTGCC
>Ga0182016_10001080_pt1 | contig 33387 bp, 22 predicted proteins | sample 712S2MmetaG_FD_120491 | JGI IMG/M metagenome (GOLD analysis project Ga0182016, IMG submission 120491) | Permafrost microbial communities from Stordalen Mire, Sweden - 712S2M metaG | ecosystem: Environmental > Terrestrial > Soil > Wetlands > Permafrost | place: Sweden: Stordalen | collected...
GAAATGCCGACGGTGAAATTGGCTGCTGTCCCGGATATCTGCACGGAAGCGGATGTTGAAGGAGCGTGCAATGCATCGCCGCCATAAGTAGCGATGACCGAGTACGTTCCCGCGGGCAAGGCAGGGACGATTGTGGCTACACCGCTTGAATCGAGACTGGCGGTCCCTATAACATTGCCGGCACTCGCAAAGGTCACCGTCCCGGTGGGAACCGGTCCAGAACTCGAAAGAGTTGTTGAAATGAGCACGGTCTGCGGTGTGTTGCCGCCGACAGAGGACATGGTCAGATTCGTAGAGGTGGGTATTGCCGTTATCGTCTCGGAAAGACTTGACGAGTTGCTGGCCGCATCGTTTAAGTCGCCGGAATAACTGGCAAGGATGGTATGCGAACCTACCGGTAACGATGAATCGGTAAATGAAGCGGCCCCATTTGCATCCAATGGCGCAGTGTTGACCGCAATGCCGTCCACCTTAAAGGTCAGGCTGCCTGTTGGTGTTACTCCGTTGCCGCTGACCGTCGCGCTGAACGTCACGGGAGACAACACCTGGGCCGGAGATGCACTGGAAATGAGAGAAGTTTGGGTTGTGGCCGCGGTGACAACGAGCCCGAGAGTCGCCGAGGTACTTCCCTTATCGTTTTGGTCACCACCGTATGTTGCAATCAGGCTGTGAGTCCCGGGCGAGAACGCGAGGGAAATTGTTGCAACCCCATTTGCTCCGACCTGGGGCGAACCCAATATCGTGGCGCCGTCTGCAAACGTCACGGTTCCCGTTACGGTTCCAATGCCGGAACTGGTGGCGATGGCTGCGGTGAGCGTCACCAAAGTCCCTGCAACCGCGGGCGCGGGGCTGGCCTTGATCGTGGTTGTCGTCTGCGTGACGTTGACCACCTGCGTGATTCCGTTCGAGGTGCTCGGGCCAAAGTACTGATCGCCAGCATAGGATGCTGTGACGGTGTGCGATCCTACCGCAAGATTCGCGGTATTGAATGTGACGGAATTTGCGCCTGCCGCAAGAGCCTGCGTGCCTATTTGCTGTGTTCCGTCGAAGAAGTTCACACTGCCTGTCGGTGTCCCGGTTCCGCTGAAAGTGAGCTTAGCTGTGAAGCTGACCGAGTTTCCGTAGGTCGAGGGATTGGGCGTGGAACTCAGGATGGCCGTAGTGCTGGAGACTACTTCCAGATTGACGACGGGACTGGTGCTGCCGTTGATGAATTTTGCCGGGTCCCCGCCGTAGACGGCAGTGATGGAATGCGCGCCTTGAGTCAGCTGAGAAGTTGTTAGAGATGCCACTCCGCTCGCATTGATGGTGACTGTGTTCAACAGGTTCGCACCATCGAGGAACGCCACCTGACCGTCTGGTGTAACCCCGCCACCGCCCGCGATTGTAACGGTTGCCGTAAACGTAACCGCAGAACCCAGGGCTGCCGGGTTTGGACTGGCGGCAAGGCCGACCGCAGTATTTTCATTTACTACTTGTGTAAATGGCGAGGAGGTACTGGGGTTATGTTTCGAGTCTCCGCTGTAAGCTGCCGTGATCACGTGCGATCCAACGGAAAGCGTCGATGTAGAGTAGGTGCCGGTGCCCACGGAATTGAGAACGACGCCGGACTGAAGGACGGTGGCGCCGTCGTAATAGGTCAAAGTCCCGGTAAGCGCACCTGTACCGGCTCCGGTCGCAACAGTAGCAGTGATGGTGACAAGCTGGCCGAAATTGGAGGGATTCTGGCTGGAAGAGACATTGATTGTAGTTGAGTTAATTGAGGGTGCATCGCCGGCGACCACTAACACCAGAGGGCTGTCGTCCGTCTGGCCATCAACGGTGATTTTCGCAAGCAGCGGATTCCCCGGCGCTGTCGGTACGAATTCAGCCTCAATGACGCATTGTTCATCCACGGTCAAGGGCGATGAAGACAAGCACGTCGTTGCCGGGCTGACGATTGCGGAGTTTGCATCCGGCGTCAACGAGGTAAGCGTCAAGTCAGCATTGCCATCGTTTTCAACTGTCTGCTCGCCAGGCGAGGAAGTGTCGCCGATGGTTGTTGGAGTAGAGGTGAGATTGATCAGCGCCAGGTTCGCTTGAACCTGAGCTATGCGCATGTTGTAGTAGTCGGCAACATAGAGGTTTCCGTAAGGATCCAGCGTGATTCCTTTAGGACCGTAAAGGTAGTTCGAATAAATCGTGTTGTTTTTAACACTCTGCCCGACTCCCCCTCTGGTCACTGTACTAATCAGGCTGGTTGAAGCGCTCACCTTTCGGATGGCGCTGTTTTGAGTGTCGGAAATATAAACGTTTTGAGCCGGGTCGACGGCGACTGCCGAGGGAGTCTGAAGCTCAGCCAGGGTTGCCAACTGACCGTCTCCCCGAAAGGCAGGAGTGCCGTTGCCGGCGAAGGTTGAAATGGTCCCGAGGGGCTTGACCAGACGAACGCGATTGTTCGCCGAATCGGGAATGTACATATTCTGCTGCGCGTCAAACCCCACTGGATATGGGTAGTTCAACTGGGCGGCGACGGCCTGACCGTTATCGCCGGACCATCCGCCGGAACCATCGGGATTCTTCATTCCCGTTCCCGCGACAACGATGATTTCGCCGGGCGAAGTGCATGTCACGCCGTACAAGGTGACAGATGCGGCGGCGCATATGGCGCGAATCTGATGATTGAAGGTGTCGGCGATATAGATGTTTCCATTTCCATCGGGGGTTACGCCCCAGGGCGCATCCAGAGACGCGGCGGTGGCCGGCCCGTTGTCGCCGGAACTCCCCGCAACCCCATTTCCGGCAATGGTTGAAATGATGCCATTTGCGGCAGTAATCTTGCGCACTACATTGTTTATCGTGTCGGCAATATAGAGATTGCCGGCACCGTCAATCGCGATCCCTCCGGGAGAATTAAGCATGACTCCCGGCGCATCGGCCGGACCATTGTCGCCCGCGAATCCGGCGGTTCCGTTACCAGCAATAGTCGTCACGTATCCAGCCTGCGGATAAGGGACCGAGCCATTGATGGTCTCTCCCGCGCCGGAGCTGACCATTCGAATCCGGTTATGCATGCTGTCAGCGATGTAGGCGTTTCCTTGGCCATCGAATACGACACTGGAAGGAAGATCGAAGGAGGCATGCAAAGCAGTTCCCCCATCCCCCACACTGGTCCAACTGCCGTTCCCGGCGAAGGTCGCTACGTTCCCCGTGGAAAACACTGCGAGGCCGGCTGAGCCAACCCCTTGCAGCATTGCGACTCCCAAGGTGTTCCGATTACCGTCAAGTAAAACGACTGCTCCGGGACGAGACCCTGGGAATTTTGGCGTGAAGCCGATCTGTTCAACGCAAGTTTGGCCAGACGCTGGGAAACTCGCCGTGGTGCAGGATCCGCCGGCGTCGGTGTAATCCTGATTTTTAGCTCCAAGCGTAAGGACAGCCAGCGAGCTCACCTGCCCGGCAAGTGTTGCCGTAACCGTCACGCTTTGTTGGGCCGATTGACCGACCGGGAGACTTCCAAAACTGGCTTGACCAAATACCGGGACTGCACCTGCCAGCACGGGCAAAATCCAAACAGGCAATGCGCGAAGGAGCACTGCCCTGACCTTACTCGCCAACGGAGTCAAGAAATCAGACGCGCTCATAGCGGAGCTCCGGAATGAAGCACAGGAAATAGCAAGCAAAAAACATGGATCGGGCATTCTTCTTATGTGCCTATGCATACGATGGTCCTTTCATCCGCTGTCGGTTCGATTGGACCGGCGCTCCGATGCTGCAACACGACGGGTAGATATTCAATCACCATGCCCATTCCTGAGCTATTCCGAGACATTTTAAAACTGTATTCTCGTTACCTTTTAGGGCGAAGTCCATTGCACCAAAATCAGCGAGACTCCCACACATTTGGGATAGACATATCAATGGAGACTCATCCCCCATAGATACTCTTGTCAAGTACCAAGGCGCGCTAACCAGGCGATCGTTCGCCGAATCGAAAACTGCCTCAAAATGCAACATGCAACTTCTCTAACTGCCATTGAGCGGGGCAAAGTTCGTTGCTGCCGGAAAGCACGGCAAATGCACAACAACGGAGTAGACCGAAGGGGCTGCTGCGGAGATGGAATGGCTTTCTTGGAGCCTTCTTTGGCAACTCCCGGTTTTGTATGAGTATTGCAGCCGGGGAGTGAGTTGAGGCCCGCAGGCATATTCCTCAAAGGTGGTATTGAAGGTGCCGTCGTATTCAAGATAGCTTCGATTCAGAGGAAGTAACTCTGACGGAGCCTGTGGTTTTTGGGGCTCCGTTTTTTTTTGAGCTGATTTTGCCTCGCATTGCGCATTGCCTTCTCCACTCATTCGCTCCTAGCCTCAATTCTCATTGATGTGGCCAAGACGGAGAATTCTTGGTAGAGGAAAGCCTCTGAGGGCCAGGAGTCCCTCAGGACAGCTGGTCTGGAGACCAGCGCTACGGTTTTTCACCGGCCGTGAGAAATCCAGGGCAGAACCGAAAGTGGGGATATCTTGGACGCCAGAAGGAGGTGGAAGCCGAGTCAGCAATATGCATTTCACACTGAACAAATGGCCGCACCCAGCCGATACAATGCACAGCGAGTTTGGACCGCGCTCCTCGGATTCGTTTTGCAAAGTGCAGGGGGCCAGCAATGCTAAAGTACGATGGTAACTATTTCCGCCGTAACTAACTGTGTACAAGCGTGATTTTGATCACAGCCGGTGGTTGCGATGTGCGGGAGAATTCATTGGGGTTTCACGAGACTCGGGGAGGAGCGCGAATTGGCAAGCTCGATACAGCAGATCGTAGAATTTGGAGATCGCTCCGCATTGTTGCCCACGACTTGCCCGGGAATCTCCGGAAGCAAGGGGCAGCTCTACGAATTCCCAATTCCGGCATCCAGGATTGAATCGGAAGGCGTCGAACTTCGAGAAGGGGCAGGATGCGCGCGGGGTATTCGGCTGGCTCTTGCGTTTGAAGGTGCGCTTGGCATCGGTATCTACCTGGTTTGGAATTTTTGGCACTTGGTGCGCTAGGGCGAGAGCATCAATTTCGATTCATTGCTCCACACTCCACAATGCAGCCGGATGCTTGTGCGAGTTTTTGACGATCTTCGTGGCTTCCCATATATCAACCGCCCATGCTCAAGCTGCGACTATGTAAGTGCGCACGAACATGCTACTGTGCGGAGTAGGTGTAGTCGTAATAATGCCAGGTACCGGCGATCTTCGAGTATAGGCGCACATAGACCGTCCCGCCACCGCTGGCCGGCAGATCGCTCACTGTTTCAGTTGTGGCCGTTGTTAAGCCCGGATAATTCAGGTTCGCCGAGCCCGGACCGTTGGTACCGACCCAAAGTTCATACTCCGAAACACCGACGCCACCCGACCACGAGAAAGCTACGCTGGAACCTGTCAGTGTACTTCCAGGAGTTGGATACGTGAGCGCCGCGGGAATCATCTCCGGGTTGTAGATGTAGTCGTTAAAGTGCCAGGCTCCAGCAATCTTCGAATAGAGTCGCACGTAAATAGTCTCGCCGTTCGTCGGCAGACCGGTGACCGTCTCAGCATCGGAGGTCGTTAGACCGGGGTAGTTGAGATTACTCGAGCCCACGCCAGCGGTACCCACCCAAAGTTCGTACTCAGTGGCAGCGGACCCTGGCGACCAAGCAAACGGAACGCTCGAAGTGGTCAGATTACTGCCTGGAGTGGGAGTGGTGAGCACTGCGGGAATAATCTCGGCTGTGTAGGCGTAGTCCTGGTAAACCCAAATTCCATCGATCTTCGAATAGAGCCGCACGTAGAGGGTCTTTCCGTTTGTCGGTAGTCCTGTGACCGTTTCAGATTCGGAAGTGGTTAGACCAGGGTAGTTGAGATTACTCGAGCCCACGCCAGCGGTGCCTACCCAAAGTTCGTACTCCGAAACACCGGTTCCGCCAGACCAGCTGAAGGTCGCGCTCGAGCCGGCAAGGGTACTGGCAGGCGTGGGAGAATTGATCGAGCCGGAGGGCTGGAATTTCCAGAGATCATTAAGATATCCGCCGGTGTTGCCGGCATCCTCGCCCAATCCGCCAAAAAGCCAAAAAACGCCGCTGCTGTCGATCCAGTTTGCTGCGTAATATCGGCTTCCTGGGAAATCACGGGCGGCCGGCTTCCCTGGGACCCCGTACACGCCGGCCTGTCCATTGTTGCCTGGCGTCCTGCTCCCACCCATCCACGTCCATTCATTCGTAGAAGGACTGAACGCCCACAGGTCGCCGAGGCTGCCAAAAGTATCGTTGGCATCGTAGCCCGACCCCCCAAATAGCCAAAGTCGGTCGTCGTTGCCGGTCCAGCCAATCGCAGTCTCTCGACCTCCTGGGGTATTGGCCGCGGCGGGTGTTTCCAACGCGCCATAGGTCCCTGGCTGGCCGCTGTTGCTTGCGACCGTGCTGCTTCCGATCATCCAGGTCCATTCGTTAAGAGTTGGGTTGTACTTCCACAGGTCGTTGAGATAGCCAAAATCACCGTCGGCATCAAAGCCACCGCCGCCAAAGATCCAGATATTGTCGCTGCTGTCGATCCAGTGCCCGGAATAGCCGCGTCCTCCTGGCCAGTTTGCGGAGTTGGCCTTTTGCGGCGTGCCATAAACCCCGGATGGGCCGCCGCCATCGATCGCGACCGTATCGCTTCCTCCAATCCAAGTCCACTCGTTGGAGCCAGGATTGAACCTCCATAGGTCGTTGAGATAGCCAAAATTGCCGTTGCCGGCAAAGCCATATCCGCCAAACAGCCAGAAATTGCCGCTGCTGTCGGCCCAGCTCGTAGAAAAATACCGGCTCCCTGGGATGTTTGTGCCAGCAGGCGTCCCCATCGTGCCGTACACTCCAGGCTGGCCGAAATTGCTGCCGATGGTGCTGCTTCCCCCCTCCCACGTCCATTCCTTTGTGGAAGGACTGAACTGCCACAGATCGTTCAGAGTGCTCAGGGCTCCGACGGAATCGTAACCGTAGCCCCCAAAGAGCCAGAGATTGCCAATGCCGTCAATCCAGCTCGAAGGCACCGCGCGGCCTCCGGGAACGCTTCCGTTCGTCGGCGTTCCCAACGTGCCGTACACTCCTGGCTGGCCCCCGCTGTTGCCGATGGTGTTACTTCCGCTCATCCAGGTCCATTCGTTCGTTGAAGGATTGAGCTCCCAAAGATCGTTGAGATAGCTGACGGCTCCATTGGCATCGAAGCCATAGCCCCCAAAGAGCCAGAGATTGCCGCTTTGATCGGTCCACAAGGCATCGGCTCCACGGCCTCCGGGGATATTTGTTGCAGCGGGCATTCCCGGCGTGCCATATACGCCCGGCTGGCCTTCATTCGCGCCCGGCACCGTGCTGCTTCCGCCCATCCAAGTCCACAAGCCGCTCTGCGCGGCACAGGGTCTTTCCCCGATGCACGCAACTACCGTCAGTAGGAGGTAGAGCGCAACGCAGCGGCCAACCTTCACAAGACGATTTGGAATTTGAGTGCAGCGGTGGGATGAACTGGAGGAGGAGAATGGCCGGGAAGAAAGAGACATGGGGGTCGCTCCTTTCGAAAGGTCATCTAGATTAGTTTGGGATCGGTTCACCAATCTGAAAACGTCCGGCTGACTTCTGTAAGGAATATCCCGCCGACTGCCTGGGACACAAGTATCTGAATAGCTACGTCTACGGTACGGCGTCGACTTTCATCGATCATCCATCGTGTCGAAAACACCGAGTGCCCAACTTCGGAGATCGCTCACCGCCGGGTCTTTTGGATTACAACGCTCGCATCTTCGTGAGAGCTGGAGTTCGAATCCGAATATTATGACTAACACTAAAGGAACATTCCCGAAGAAAACGATGGCCCAAAAGATTAGTCACCTTAGTAAGTGCTTACATTACAACCGGAAGAAAGGTGCGCTCTAGAAACGCTGAATAGGGTGGAAGTCCTTGCCGGGACTTGACAATATCGAGCGCAATAGCGCAATTTGGCGAGCATTGATGCAATTTGGCGCATCTTGGCGTGAGGATCGATCCGGGTCCTGGGTTAATATCTCACTTACATCAGGTACTTCCTCTAAACGAACTTTTGGTTGAAAGAATTCTGAGTCAGGTTACCATCTGCTAACAGAATCTTCTGAATTGCATTGAGTCTTCCATATCTTTACAAGAAGCTCATGCAAACGATCGCTGACGAAGCCCTCTCTCTCAATCTGCACAGGACCTCTGCTCGATTGGCAGCAACCAGTGTTCACTCTATGCGTTGAATATCAGTGTGGGAATCAAAGCTTGCTAAGCGAGCATGGCGAAGCCTCGTCCAATTTGCCCACTGTCCGGAAATTGCCGGATAAGAGCACATCGGACGAATGCGATTCCGACTAAGTGAGCAGACCAGGAGAATCACGATGCACCGTTCCAGCCATCGACAATCCGAACGATACGCAAAAGGTTCTCAAGTATCGGTTTCCTCTTTTGGAGCAGTAGAGCGCGGGCACGAGTGGTATGCGGTATTCACCCTACCTCAAAACGAACATGCGGTAGAGAGGCGTCTTCGGGTTTTGGAAATCGAGTCCTTTCTTCCGACGTTCGAAGTTACACGTGTCTGGAAGAATCGCCAGCGCGCCAAGATCAACATACCTCTATTTCCAACTTACCTTTTTGTCCGAATGGGTCTCGCAAACCGGTGGCGTGTTCTGGATTCACCCGGGGTTGTGAGCATTGTTGGAAATTCGAATGGTCCGACTCCGATTGCAAGCGAGGAAATAGAGTTTCTTCGGTCTGATTTTTGCAAATCCAAGGCTGAACCGTATTCGGAGGTTTCGATGGGCGAGAGAGTACGAATCAAGTATGGACCGATGAGCGGGGTCGAAGGCGTTCTAGTCAGAAAGAAAGGCGCGCTCAGATTTGTGCTTAACCTTGAGTTGATCAACTGTTGTGCAGCCGTAGAGGTTGACGCAAAGGATGTGGAGCCCATTCCGATCTAGTAGCGTAACAATGTCAAAAATAAACGAATTAACCTGATAATCGGCCTTCCTTAACAACACCAAGGCCGGAATCCCACCCCTCAAAACAGGTCATTGGAAGTTCACTTTGTCAGACGTAAGAGTAATACAGAATCCTCGCACTTCAAGTGCCAGAGGCCGAATTGTCCGATCCGCAGTGGCTCTGTTTTCGCGGCAGGGTTACCGAGGCACCAGCAGCCGCGATATTGCCCGGCTCGCAGATGTCAGCGAAGTTACCTTGTATCGCCAGTTTGATCAGAAGGAGGACATCTTCTGGTGCGCGCTCGATTCCAGTTTCGAGGACATCAAGCCGAGACTGCAATCGCTTGGCAAGAGTTGGGAAGGGGAACATTTGCCTGTTGTGCTGCCGCAGATCATGTCAATTCTGATTGATCTGGTTGAGTTTTCTCCGCAGACGGTCAGGCTTGTTGCGGTTGCGTTACTGGAGCTTGGGGCGAAGGCGAGGATCATTTGCCACACGCATCTTGAGCCGCTGTTTTCACCGATTTACTCCTATTTGTCGGCTAACATCAACACGAAGCAATTTGGAAGCCTCGATCCTGCAACTGTCACCGCAACAATCATTCTTTCGGTTCTCATTCAGCCTGAAGTCGCGAGCCTTGCCAGTGAGTCCGGGTTCATGAATCTAAACGATCGAAGATCCATCGAATCGTATTCGGATTTTTGGCTTTGCGTGCTTGAGCCATTATTCGCCCACCGGCTACCCGAATTGGAATCTTACGCAAATCGGAAATAAGTCAGCAAGCTAACACAGGAGACAATCAATGACTTCTATAGGTGTGAATGCATCGCCGGTGCTGACGGAATCACTTGCCGAGAGCACGATGAGTTCAACTCATACCGTGCATGGGTCGATCTTGAGCCGCTATCACTGGGTGCTCACGCTGTTTGAGGTTTTCGGCGACGGCCTGACAGTTTTCGGCGCTGTTTTTGGAAGCTATGCAATTTATCGCCGACTGCACCTGGGCTTGCAGGTCAGGTATTCGTTTAGCGCGCTGTGGACAGTAGCAATCGCGATAGCCGCGCTTTATGTAATCCTGCTTGACCGAGAAGGTGCTTACTGCCTCGGCAATAGTCTTTTACGAATCAAGGAAACAGAAAAATCGCTCAGGGTTTCCGCCCAGGCTTTCCTTCTCATCTTGCCTGTTACGTTCTTCACGAATATCCAACTCTCGCGATGGGTTTTTGTCTTCGCTCTTGTATTGGCGCCGGTTCTTCAGATCATAGAGAAGCAAATGATGCTTACTGCGCTGCAGAGTCTACGATCTTCCGGCGACGGGGTGAAGAGGGCCATCATTTACGGCGCAGGAGCAAATGGAAGGCGAGTTTTTTCGGCACTCATTCGTTCTCCAAAAGTGGGACTTCGGCCGGTTGCATTTGTGGATGATAATCCTGGGCTGAGCGGCCAGGAAATATTCGAGTACGCCTATCGCCGCGACCAGTCCCTCAAGGTTCTCCCCGAACCGATCACCGTGGAAGTGCTTAAAAAGCATCAGTGCGATTTTCTTATCCTTGCAATCCGCAACATCGCTCCGGCCAGATTCGCTCAGATTGTTGAATTGGCTCGAACTGCCGAAGTTCGTCTTGCATTCATCTCCGGGCAGAATTTAGAGACGGACTTACTGACTGAATACGCAGATCTTGACGGCATAATGCTCAAAGTGGTCGGACGTCAGCCGAAGAATTGGTACTATGCTTTAGCCAAACGCCCGTTCGATCTTATCGGCTCTCTCGCGCTCATCGCGCTCACGGCTCCGATCTGGTTGATGATCGCAATTGCAATTCGGCTTGATTCGAAAGGTCCGATCCTGTTCAGCCAAAAGCGAGTGGGGGTAAAAGGCAGGAACTTCGATGTTTTCAAGTTTCGATCCATGTATGTCGATGCGCCTAAGTACGGGTACTCTCCTAAGGATTCGATTGATCCAAGGATAACTCGAGTGGGACGGTTTCTCCGCCGCACCAGTCTCGATGAGTTACCGCAGCTTCTGAACGTGCTTAGAGGCGAAATGTCGCTGGTCGGTCCACGTCCAGAAATGCCATTCATTGTTGAGAATTACAGTGCACTGCAGCGGCAGCGGCTGCAGGTCACTCCAGGAATTACGGGCCTATGGCAATTGAGCGCGGATAGGTCCGAGTTGATTCACGAGAACATTCAATACGATTTGTACTACATTCACCATCGCAACCTCTTTATGGACTGCGCAATCCTTATTCATACCTTGCTTTTTGCGATGCGCGGGGTCTAGGAGATCTTATGAACATTGCAGTAATTGGATCTGGTTATGTTGGTTTGGTAACCGCAGCTTGCCTTGCTGAGTTGGGACATCATGTCAGTTGCGTTGACATCGATCGCGAGCGCATATCTGCCTTAAACCGCGGAGAGGTTCCAATATTCGAAGAATTGCTCCCTGAACTGCTGAATCGCCATCGGGGCCAGTCGCTGCATTTTACCGATTCTCTTTCGGAAGCGATTGATGAGAGCTCGGTGATTTTCGTGGCGGTTGGCACTCCTTCGACCGAGAACGGGGAATCCGATCTCTCGTATGTCGAGGCGGTGGCGCGCGATATTGCTCGCCACGCAACCAGCTACAAGGTCATCGTTGAGAAAAGTACTGTTCCAGTATGCACCTGCGATTGGATTCGAAAGATCGTCGCAAAGAGCGCACGGTTTGCCGGCTTGGAGGTAGTCTCGAACCCTGAGTTCCTGCGGGAAGGCTCGGCCGTTTCCGATTTCCTCTGTCCGGATCGCATTGTTGTTGGCGCCGATAGCGCCAAGGCTGCTCAACTTCTATGTGATGTCTACCGGCCGCTTACTGACGGCAGTTATTATCGCAGCGAAACCGCATTGTGCCGGAAAGAGCTTCCAGCAAAGCTCATCGTGACACAGACAAAGAGCGCTGAGCTGATCAAGCATGCGGCAAATGCATTCCTGGCTTTAAAAATCTCATTCATCAATGCTGTTGCGAATGTTTGCGAGAATGTCGACGCCGATGTGGTCGAGGTATGTCAAGGACTGGGGTCGGACTCGCGGATAGGCGAACGCTTTCTAAATCCTGGAATAGGCTACGGGGGGTCCTGTTTCCCGAAGGATCTTAAAGCATTCCAGCGGGTTGCATCGGAATCAGGTTATGAATTCCGCCTGCTGAAAGAAGTCACCGATATCAACGAAGAACAGCGGCGACGCTTCGTGCGGAAAGTACGCACCGCATTGTGGAACCTGACAGGCAAGCGGATTGCCGTACTAGGGCTGGCCTTCAAGGGCGGAACAGACGATGTACGAGAGAGCCCTGCCCTGGCCGTTATCCGTGATCTCATGAATGCGCGTAGTCAGGTCGTTGCGTACGACCCTGCGGCAATCAGTCGTGCTCGCGTGGCTCTCGCCGATTTAGCGGTCGAATATGCGAGCAGCGCTTACGAAGCCGCTAAAGATGCAGACGCGCTACTCATCCTCACCGACTGGGAAGAGTTCAGGACACTCGATCTGGGGCGCATTCGTTCTTTGCTTCGTCATCCAGTTGTCGTCGACGGTCGAAATATGTTTGATCCACAAAGAATGGTGGCAGCAGGTCTGCATTATTCATGCATCGGAAGACCGATTCTGGAACCAACGCTTCATCCCGAAGACGGGGAGGAGACGTTAGCCTCATCAGTTGTTCCAGTAGCATGAAACTCGCATTCTGGTCCAGACTTCCGAAACTTGGCGCGACCGCCAACTAACCCAGTACAAAGCTTACGCAGAGAGGAACAGGAGAAGTATTGATGCGAATTTTAGTCACAGGGGCGGCTGGCTTTCTCGGTTCACATCTTTGTGACGCGCTCATAGCGAACGGCCACTCCGTCGTGGGCCTCGATAACCTTTTTACGGGCCGCCTATCGAACATTTCACAGTTGAAATCCGAGCCGCGATTCGAGTTTCTTCATGCTGATGTTACGAAATCTTTCGATCCGGGCGCAGTGCAGTTCGTCTTTCATTTCGCCTGCCCTGCAAGCCCCGCCGACTATATGAATCATGGTGTCGAGACGCTTCAAGCAGGATCCATCGGTACGTTTAATGCGCTTGAGACTGCTCGTAAGCATCGTGCCACTCTCTTCCTTGCCTCCACATCCGAATGTTATGGCGATCCACTTGAATCTCCGCAAAAGGAGAGCTATTGGGGAAACGTCAACCCAATAGGGCCGCGTTCAGTCTACGACGAAGCGAAGCGCTTTTCTGAAGCTGCCACGATGGCCTACCACCGGTACTACGGTCTCGATACTCGTATTGTTCGTATCTTCAATACTTACGGTCCACGCTTACGGCTGAACGACGGTCGCGTGATTTCAAATTTCATTCGCCAAGCTCTCGGCGGCGAAGACCTCACGATCTATGGAAGTGGCCGGCAAACTCGTAGCTTCTGCTACGTGTCAGATTTAATCGATGGTATTCTTCGTCTTGCCCATTCACACGAGACGCAACCAACGAACATCGGTAACCCGGATGAGTTCACAATTCTCGAATGCGCACAGATGGTCTTGAAAGTCACAGACTCGAGGAGCAAACTTCGCTTCGAGGCTGCTGTCGAAGACGACCCTCAACAGCGCCGCCCAGACATTTCCAAGGCGAAAGCAATCCTGGGATGGCAACCGAATATTTCTCTTGAGGTCGGCCTTCGGCGATGCCTCGAGTACTTCGGAAAGGCGGCCTCGCTGTCTTCTAACGCTACGATTCCGCAGGTGGCACTCAGTCCGGAGCCCATTTAAGGGGAATTGCCTGAACCAAATGCTTCCGGAGAGAGTTGGAAGTCGACATAAAGAAGTGCTGTTGGGAGTGTCGAGCGTGAGAATCCGAGTGGGGTTTGCGCGCGGGAATCTATACGGACAAGGAATCATCCCGGTCGAAGGAGATTAAATGAGTGTTGCAATCATAACCGGCTCGTCGGGGCTGGTGGGCTCTGAGGCGGTCAACTATTTCGCCGCGTTAGGACTCGATGTTGTTGGAATCGACAACGGAATGCGAGCCAAGTTTTTCGGAGAATCTGCTTCCACTGGGTGGATGACAGAGCGGCTGAAGCGGGACGTACGAGGCTTCCGACATTACGAAGCTGACATTCGGGATTACGAGGCGATTTCGCGCATCTTCAGCGAGTTCGGCAGCGAGATCGCGCTCGTCATCCACGCAGCTGCTCAGCCCTCGCACGACTGGGCAGCCAGCGATCCGTTTACGGATTTCACGGTGAATGCAAACGGAACCTCTGTGATGCTTGAGGCAACGCGGAAGTTCGCTCCCAACGCGGTGTTCATTTTCATGTCCACCAACAAAGTATATGGGGATCGTCCCAACTATTTGCCCCTGGTGGAACTAGAGACGCGCTGGGAGATCGACCCCAGCCACGAATACACTCAGGGAATCCCCGAGACCATGTCGATCGACTCCACGCAGCACAGCCTCTTCGGCGCATCGAAGGTTGCTGCAGATGTTCTTGTACAGGAATATGGAAGATATTTCGGGATGAAGACCGCATGTTTCCGCGGGGGCTGTCTAACTGGCCCTAATCATTCAGGCACACAGCTTCACGGATTCCTCGCCTATTTAATGAAATGTGCGGTGACGGGCACACAGTACACCATCTTCGGTTACAAGAGAAAACAGGTGCGCGACAACATTCATAGCGCGGATCTTATTCAGGCGTTTCATGCCTTCTTCAAGAATCCCCGGAGCGGTGAAATATACAACATCGGGGGCGGACGAGCCAGCAATTGCTCAATGCTGGAGGCGATCGCGCTCAGTGAAAGGATCACCGGCAACGAATTCAATTGCAAGTATGTGGACGAGAATCGTCGTGGAGACCATATTTGGTGGATCAGCGACCTGAAGCGATTTCAGGAGCATTATCCGGAATGGAAGATCACTTTCGATGTTCAGCAGATTCTGCGTGAAATCTTCGAGTTGAATGTCGAAAGGTGGAATCGAATATGCGCAATTTAGGAAAGAAAAACATCATCGGCATCCTGATTGACGCGGTTGACTATGAAGGGGCACTGGAAGTGATCTTTCGCTCGGCTCGCGAGAAGAGAGGCGCAGCTATCTCTGCGCTCGCCGTCCACGGGGTGATGACGGGCGTCCTCGATTCCGAACAAAAGTTTCGCCTTAACCATTTCGATCTTCTAGTGCCGGATGGCCAGCCGGTGCGATGGGTTCTCAACTTGCTTTATAAGGCGAGACTGACCGATCGGGTTTATGGGCCTAATCTCACTCTCAAGGTTTGTGAGCGGGCTGCTGCTGAGAGCCATTCAATCTTTCTTTACGGGTCTACCCCTGAAATTCTTGGAGCCCTGACCCGGTCCCTCAACGAGAGATTTCCTGGAATCCAAATTGCGGGAACTGAACCTTCAAAGTTTCGGCGTTTGACGCCCGTTGAAAAGGTCGAGCTCGCGGATCGAATCGTCGCATCGGGCGCCTCGATCACTTTGGTCGGCCTCGGCTGCCCCAGGCAAGAAGGGTTTGCTTATGAGTTTCGCGAGTCTCTATCCATGCCGATCCTGGCGGTTGGAGCAGCTTTTCCATTCATTGCGGGCCAACTCCCGCAGGCGCCCAAATGGATTCAAGATTCCGGCCTGGAGTGGCTCTTTCGATTTTTCGCAGAGCCTCGACGCCTGTGGCGACGCTATGTGTACCTGAACCCTGCATATGTTTTCCTGGTCGCGATGCAGGCGCTCCGCCTCTACGGGTTTCCAACCGATGGGACGCGCCCCGCAGACGAGCTTCTGTACGGATAAATCACTTGAGGAGCCAGGGAGTCCAAATTGAATCGTAGTATTCCCGATGTCCTCAACGATTCTTTGATCACTGCCCCCGATTGGAGGCCAACGGATTGGGTCGATAGGATTCAGGGCCATGAAAACTCAACCGCGCTTACGGTCCAGATTAAAATGCTTTGTGGCTTGTATGCAAAGCGGGGATACGAAGATCACTACTATCGCGGCAATCTCATACCGGTGCTTGACGATCCTGAGATGAAACACAATTGCAGAACAACACTCTTCGGCGAAATTGATTTGGAGTGAGAGATCTCGATCAAACAGCTTGCCATTCAGATGGTGACCATTCGATTTATGGAACACTGCACTCGGCAAAAACCAAAACCTGACCGAACCACCTGGGAAGCAGCCGGTGGCTCTCTGGCCCACCGAAATTCAAAAACAACCTCGCTAGAGGAAATTTGGGGGATTCGTGATTAACAAATTAGTTCGAAACGACCTTAACCCGGGGTCGTCTTTAGCGGTCCGAACTCCGCAGAACCTGGACCGAATTTCAGCTCCAACCCATGACGATTCGGTTCTTGACGTCGGCGGCGTCATACGCGTTTTGTCAAGGCGTAGGAAGTTGATCTATCTGTCTGTTGTTGTTTTCACCGCATTGGCCGGCCTCGTCTGCATCTTCATGACACCTAGATATAAGGCAACCGCCACAATCGAGTTGCTGAAACAAGAGGAGGGCGCGGTGACTTCGGCGGCAGATGGCCAAACGCAGGCCGGGGCAACATCCGCAGAGGACTCTCTGAATTTCAGCTTGTCTCTGCAGACGGCAGTATCGACTCTTGAAACTGACGCCCTGGCACTTAGAGTTATTAAAGAGTTGAATCTCGCCGAAACCGAAGATTTCCAATATAACCCCATTATTAAGACAGAAGACGTCCGCCGCGAGATGGCTTTGCCGATAGAACAGGCACCTCTGAAACGCGAACACGTTTTGAAGCGTTGGACAAAGCACCTCAAGGTCGAGTCGATTCCAGGGACCCGAGCGATCACGATTACTTTTTCACATCCCGATCCATACATGGCTGCACAGATCGCAAACCGCCTGGTTTCGGATTACATCGATTTCCGTTACCAGTCCAAATATGAAGCAGCCGTCAAGTCTGCAGATTGGCTGAACAGCAAGCTTGCCGGAATGAAGGCACAGGCTGAAGAGTCAGCGAAGCATCTGGCCTCGGTTCAGAAGGACACTGGGATATACGGCTCGGACGAAGACCACAACATCATCGTTGGCAGGCTGGAGCAGTTGAACGCTGCACTTGCAGATGCACAGAGCAATCGCGCTGCGAAGGAAGCCATCTATAAACTCGCGACTACTGGAGACCCGGAACTTGTCGCCGGTCTTGTTGGAGGGGCAACCCAAAACAGCAGTTCCCTTTCCACGAATCCGCCTTATCTTCTGATCACTTTGCGCCAACAGGAATCCGAACTTAATGCGGAGTACGCTGAGGCCGCCGCCAAGTACGGTTCAGAAAACCCGAAGCTAGTGCAGTTGAGGAACAAACTTGAGTCCGCTCGGGCCGAGATAAAGGCAGAGACGCAAAAGATCGTGGGCCGTGCCCGTCAAGAATTCCTTGCCGCGCAATCAGCGGAGACCTCTGCGAAAAGGGCTCTGGATGACCAAAAACTCCTCGCTTCAACTATGAACGAGAAGGCTGCCGAATTCGGAATCGCTAAGCACGAGTCAGACTCCGTGCAAGAAATCTATCAGCACATGCTGGAATCTGCCGCACAAACACCAATTCTGGGCGCAGTACGCTCAACGGAAGTGAACAAAATCGACGATGCGGTTGCACCCGGAGTCCCTTCAAGTCCAAAGGTGCCCCTCTATCTGGCTGCGGGAGCCTTTCTGGGGATGTTCGTCGGCGTATGCGGGGCATTCTTTCGTGACTCTATCGACACAAGTCTGCGCGATCCCGAGGACGTAGAAGCGTTGACGAACCTTCCGGTATTGGGCGTTATTCCCCGGGCTGAGTCACTTTCAGGCAAGGGTTCAAAGAAGTCACTCGCGAAACGGAAGCAGAAACAACAAGGCTCAATCCTTTTACAACGTCAAGATTCAGCACCTCTTATAGTCCAAGGTGCACTCAGCGCTCGAGACTCTCTGGTCATGGAGGCTTTCCGGTCAGTCCGCACCTCGATCATGCTCTCGCGCCCAGATAATCCCAGGCGAGTCTTCATGGTGACAAGCCCTCTCCCAGGGGAAGGAAAGTCCTTCTCAGCATTGCATCTTTCATCAGTGCTTGCTCAGAGCGGTGGGGCGGTACTACTGGTAGATGCGGACCTTCGACGCGGGACTCTGAGCCGGAACCTTCATATGTCCTCTTTGACGGGTTTGAGTACGCTTCTTTCAAAGGATTCCGAACTTGGAAATTATCGCGATGTGGAGGGCGTCCCAGGGCTTACGTTTCTGGCTGCGGGTGCAAGCCCGCCCAATCCCGCTGAATCGCTCGGCTCGAAGAAGATGGCGCAGTTGGTTCAACGCTGGCGAGAGGAATACGATTTTGTCGTAATCGATAGTCCACCGATTCTCGCAGTGACCGATCCAGCGGTTCTTTCAACCATCGTTGACGGTGTGCTCGTAGTCGTTCGATTTGCAGTGAGCACTCAACAATCTATCAGTCGGGCAGTTCGCATTCTCCTAAACGTCAGAGCCGAATGTTTCGGAGTCTTGGTCAACGGTATAGATGTGAAGTCTAGTGAATACGGATATTACGGAGGTTACGGTCGAAACGGCGCCTATGGCAGTCCTGACGTAATTCCGGGTGAGCCGGCTTTGGCAAATGCCAGGGTCAAGGAGAGAGCATGAAGCATTCTTTCAAGTTAAAGAGCCAAAGCTGGCTGCTGGTATTCATAGTGTTGACATCTTCGCTGCATGCCGCTGCACAAGAGCAAAATCCACCAACGGCGGTACGCACAATTGATCATGCCGCTTCTGTGCCTGTGCTGATCGCTCCCGGAGACCTTCTTGAGATTTCGGTCTACGATAATGCGGACCTGCTGCAGGAAGTTCGCGTGGAAGAGAGTGGCGAAGTCAAAGTAAATAATATTGGTGCCGAAAAACTTGCCGGGCTAACTGCACAGCAGGCTGGCGCCCTGATCGCCAGAGAATTGGTTTCGCATCACATTCTAATCAACGCGGAAGTTACGGTTCTGATAGAGGAATACGCGACCCAAGGAGTTTCGGTCTCTGGCGAGGTTAACCACCCAGGGGTCTATCCGGTGCTCGCCACTCGAACAGTGCTTGACGTGATCTCTCTGGCAGGAGGTCTCACGAGCATGGCGGATACCAGTGTCACAATCAAGCATCGATCCGGGAACGAAGAAAGGGTCACTGTCAACCTGAAGACCGATGAAGCTGAATCGTCTCTGAATGAGAATGCACTGGTCTATCCGGGTGACTTGGTGGTTGTTCCGCGGGCCGGAGTCGTTTTTGTTCTTGGCGACGTTGGACGACCTGGGGGATTTGTGATGCAGGACAATGGCAAGATCACGCTGCTACAGGCGTTAGCGCAAGCGGGCGGCATGAATTACACAGCTAAAATGAGCAGCGCATATCTCATGCATAAGGGCGATAAAGGCTATGCACCGAACAGAATCAACATCGGTGATCTTGTGAAGGGGAAGCAGGCTGACATTCAAATGAGCCGCAACGATATTTTGTATATCCCCACCAGCCAGTTGAAGCATTTCTCTCAAGACACCCAAGCGATCGCCCAAGCGGCGGCCGGCGCAGCGGTATATCACGTTGTCCCTTAAATCGAAAAAAGGAAACCAAATTGACGGACTACTGGCGCCGATACGGCGCCAGTTCCAGTCGAAACTCGCCAAGAGCGCCACCTGGATGCTGCACGGCCAGGGGGTGCAATTGGCCGCCCAATTCACATACTTTGTTGTTATCGCTCATGTTCTGGGACCAAAGGGATACGGCACATTCGTCGCGTGCACTGCGGTTGTAATCGCGGTCGCACCGTTCAGTCCGATTGGCGCTGGCCAGCTTCTTGTAAAGTACTCGGCAAGAAACCAGGATGTGTTCCCGATTTACTTTGGCAATGCCATAATTATCACAGTGGGCTCCGGGTTGTTGTGGACACTTCTGTTACTTCTGCTTCGTCCCATTTTGTTCCCTTCTTCAGTGACAACGGTAATGCTGATAGCCGTTGCTATTGCGGACCTCATTTGCACTCAACTGACGGCGATTTGCAACCTTGCGTTCATGGCACTTGAGCGGCCCCGAGATTCAGCCAATGTCCTGGTCACGGCGGCGGTTCTTCGGGTGCTTGCTTCGCTTCTCCTCTTCGCCTTCGCGGCATCGCCGCTTCGCTGGGCGCAACTTTACCTGACTGCAGCATTGATCGCCGCCGTTTACCAGATTTTCTCTGTGATACGCAAGAGTTCCGTTCCTCGCCCAGATCTCAAACTCATTTACCCATCACTGCGTGAGGGGTTTCACTTCGCAACATCCCTGACCGCCCAGACAGTCTACGACAACATAGACAAGACTATGCTGGCACGGCTGAGCACGCTTGAATCGGCCGCCATTTATGCTGTCGCTTATCGTTTTATTGAAGCTTCAATGCTGCCCATCAGGGCATTGACCTACAGTACTTATCCAGAGTTCTTTCGTCAGGGCCAAGGCGGCGTCACGGCAACTTACCGGTTTGCGCGACGCATCCTGAATCGCTCGGTCCTTTATGGATTATTCGTAACCGTCGCACTGTTCGCTGGGGCTGGACTGTTGCCCCTCATTTTTGGAAAAGGATACGTTGAAAGCGCTGCCGCACTTCGCTGGCTTTGCCCCCTGCCGCTAATCAAGAGCGTTCATGCATTCCTCACGGACACTCTGACCGGAGCCAATTTCCAGGCGGAGCGCTCAACCATTCAGATTGGTGTCGCCGTATTCAACATCCTGATTAATCTGTGGCTCATCCGAGTTTATTCGTGGCGCGGAGCATCCTGGTCGAGCATTGTCACTGATTTTCTGCTGATGGCAACACTGTATCTGCTCATTCGATGGCACGTGAGAAGAGAACGCAACGCATTGGCGGGGGAAGTTTTCCCATCGAGTTCTGCAGAGGGGTAACAAGCATTTCACTCGAGACACAGAATCTTTTGAGGTGTCTTGAGCAACAGTTATCGGCAGCCTGGTGCCGAGTGGAGACTAGCATTGTTTTTCCGACTTGTGGAACGCGCTTTCGTGTTTTCGCTGCTCTTGTTCCTGATGGGCGCAGCAACCGCGATTCTTTACCCAGACCTCCGTGGAGAAGATGTGGCGTCTACGCAGGGAGTTCTGCATCCCCTCATCGTGATTGTCCAAGTGGCGGTCTACGGCTTAGGAGCGTTGCTGATCCTGACCCGCTGGAGGCGGGTGGCGGCAGCTTGCCTTAAGGTTCGCGCACTGCTGTTGCTCATGTTGCTGGCGCCAATCTCCGCAGCCTGGAGCATTTATCCGCTGCTTTCCTTGCGCAGAAGCGTTCTGCAAATTGTCGTCTTCCTTTGCGCGGTTTACCTCGGAGAGAGGTATTCGATTGAGGAGTTTGCGCGGCTGACCGCCTACGTCTTCTGCGTTGTGATTCTTGTAACGCCTGTGCTTTTCGTCGTCGCGCCCAATCTTGTTCTGGATCCCGACCATGCAAAAGCGTGGAAGGGGCTTTCAGATACGAAAAATGCGTTTGGATTGCACATGGCAATGGCCTTCGTGCTGCTTTTACTTGTCAGATTCAAGCGTGTTCCATGGCTCAGGTACATCTTCATATTCATGGCATTCGCCGAGATGGGCCTATCGCGTTCCATGACTTCCGTTGCGACCGGCGTTCTCGTCATCGTTATGCTCCCCTTGTGGGCGCTTGTGCGCTTGAATGCAAGACAACGTTTCGCAGCCTTACTGGCAATGATAATGACTGTTGCAGCAGGCGGTTATGTCCTCAGTCTGAAGATGGATGCCATCCTCAGACTGATGGGAAAAGACTCAACGCTAACCGGTCGAACGGATGTTTGGAAAGCTCTACTGGTTGCTATTGGGCATCATCCTTTCCTTGGCTATGGTTTCGGCTCATTCTGGACCGGACTGCGAGGCGAATCGCTGGACGTGATTGTGGCCTCCGGCTGGCTGGTGCCGGAAGCGCACAATGGTTATCTTGAATTATGGCTCGCGATGGGCCTGCCGGGAGCAATCCTGTTTCTAGTGGCACTTTGGTTTGCAATTCGTTACGCCATCCGATATATCCGTTCGGAGCCTCGTTCGGTCGCCTACTGGCCGGCCGCTTTCTTCTGCTTTTTCCTAATTCACAACATGGGCGAAAGCGATCTGATGAATAATGGAGCATTCTTTCTGATGTCGCTGTTTTTGACGATCAGCACTTCATTGGCTGTCCAAGTTTCAAGGATCAACATTCAGGCCCCCGAAGAAATGTACTCAGACACGTCGTCCGAGGAACGCGTTAGATTGTTGACGGTCTAGGAAAGAGGTAATCATTAGGACGAACCGCTCGAAGCGTGCGCAAGAACTCGCAAGACTTGCAATTCCCCAATTGGCGATCTCACAAATCAAGGCTGAAACGTGGAGGCTAGCAAGTGAAACCATCAACAGTGCTGTCCGGCTCGGTATCAATTTTTCCACTCTTGAGGAAAGTCAAGACGATTGATGAAAATGTGCCCCCAGAAGAAGTGGTAAAGCTCGCGATGGAGTGTCCTGCGATTCGACCACAACAAGTAATTACAGAGTTTGTCGAACTTGCTACTCTGGTGAAAAAGCAGCGCTGTAAGTACATACTCGAAATTGGGACCTATAGAGGTGGGACGCTGTTTGTCTTTTCTCAACTTGCCGCGTCAGACAGCACACTCATAAGCATCGATTTTTCGATGACATTCCTCGGCAATTTTTATCGTCTAGGCCAAAAGCCGGTCTTCCGCAAATTGATTCGCAAGGGGCAATCGCTATTCATGTTTCGCAAAGATTCGCACAAAGACAAAACCTTAGAGATCGTTAGAAAAACTCTGCAAGGACACAAGCTTGACTTCCTCTTTATCGATGGAGACCATAGTTACGATGGCGTACGCATGGACTTCGAAATGTATTCGCCGCTACTTCGCTCAGGAGGATTGATTGCGTTTCATGACATTGTTAAGTCCGAAGGTCCGGAGGAAGTACATAGGTTTTGGAATGAGGTCAAACAAAAATATTCCCACCAAGAACTCATCCATTCAAATGGCGGGAAGTCAATGGGTATTGGAGCGCTTTGGGTTTGACTCCTGGTTTCACTTACAGCATGGAACCCTCGTTCGGGAACCGGGGCGACCACCGCAAGTTGAACCTGGCACCAATGCCGGGTATCACTTCTCAAACGGTGTGAACCCCCTTTCGGGGGACCCAGGATCGAAACTATGAAAGTACTTCATGTGATGAAGGCTATTCCGTACCCTCCCCGAGATGGGTTTCGCTCTGACATCTGGGACCGTATACATAGCATGCGCCGTCTCGGCTATTTTCTGCATGTGTTGGTAACTATGCGAGAGGGAGAGGTGGATGAGGCTTCCCTGGCAAAGCTGCGCTCGACTGTGGACCGAGTCGATCTTGTGGAGCGAACGCCGAAGTTTCAGAGCTTTGCCACATTGAAACCGACTCTCATAGCCAGCAACAACTCGCTTGCGAACTTCCCATTGAGCGGCGAGTACGACCTAACCCTCGCAGAATCGGAACATGTTACCCCGATCTTTGATAATCCGCTATTACGAACGAGAATTCGAGTTCTCCGGGTCCACAACAATGAACGAAAATACATGTGGGAACTCGCCCGTGCCAACAAGGGGCCCAACTGGAAATTGTTCTTCGCGGCCGAGACTCTCCGTTACCATCTGCTCGGCGATAAGCAATATAAGAAGCTTGACGCGTTGTGGTTTATCTCGAAGATTGAGTTCGAAACCTACAGCCGTAGCCAATTGGCGCAGAAGGTTCAGCCGATGTGGCTCCCCCCGTCTTTAAACTTGAAGAACATGCCCCGACGCACTCGATCGGACTCGAAAAGAGTCCTTTTCGTTGGGGGGCTTGCCAACCCGTTGAATCAGGAGGGAATCCGCTGGTATCTAAGCAAGGTACACCCGAACCTGAAGAGTTTTCCTGACTACGAATTCGTGATTGCGGGCAGTGCGGGAAAATCGGAATCCGCGCGCCTGTTGGCACTCGAGGCGGATGGAATCGATCGCTGCTCGGTTCAACTTGACATCGAAAACCTAAACCCGCTCTATGACAGCTGCGCCCTGCTGATAAACCCGATGCGGAATGGATCTGGTGTCAAGATGAAGACCGTTCATGCTGTCCAACACAATATCCCGCTGGTAACAACCACGGTGGGAGCCGAAGGCAGTGGCCTTGTTGACCGGGAGCACATCCGGGTAGCCGATGAGCCTGAAGAGTTTCTTTCGGCCGTGTCGGATTTGCTCAGTAACCCGGCAATGGGAGATTCCATGTCCGATCGCGCGTATCGATATCTGGCCGCAAATTATAATAGCGACGAGAACATCGAGAGGCTTTTGAACTTACTCTTGGGCCCGTCAACCAAGGCCGAGCCAGTTCTCGGCTAGCACGAAAAATTGACGGGCTGCTCTTCACAAGAAGGATACGGCTAATGTTGATACGAGTACCGCTGTCGATTGCAATTCTAATTGCAAGTGTCCTGTATCCGATGCGGGCGGGTGATTCCCTGTCAGAGCCGACTAGAATCGAGGGACCGCAGGCGCCTGTTCCCTCGGACTACTTCGGGATGCACGTCCATCGGCTCCTGACGACCACGCCTTGGCCCACGGTCCGATTCAAGGACCAGCGTCTTTGGGATACGGGCACGACCTGGAGCTTTCTGGAGCCACGCAAAGGAGAATGGCACTTCGGGCCGCTGGACCGATTGGTACTGCTCGCTGCTGACCACGGAGTGAATGTAACGCTCACCTTTGGCCGCACGCCGCCGTGGGCTTCTTCCGCATCTGGACCCGGTATCGACCCAAAGAAGTCTGAGACCGCACCGCCGGCTTCACTCGACGACTGGCGAGATTTTGTGCGGAAGGTAGCAACCAGATATAAGGGCAAGATTCACGCATATGAGATGTGGAATGAGCCCAATCTGGCGCAGTTCTACACTGGCGATGTTCGCACACTTGTGTCGATGACCCGAGAAGCGTCGCAAATCATCCACTCGGTCGATCCATCCGCCCTGGTGGTTTCTCCTTCGCCTACCGCGGACTCAGGCTTGAGCTGGTTGAGAGAGTTTTTGGCTGAAGGCGGGGGCCAGTATGTGGATATAATTGGCTATCATTTGTACGTCATCCCCGATCCTCCGGAAAAAATCGCTGCGCTTGCAGAAGGTGTCAAGTCGGTGCTGGCAGAGGAACATGTTAATCGACCGTTATGGAACACAGAGACGGGTTGGTCGAAGCCGAAAGTTTTCGCCTCCGACTATGAGGCGAGTTCCTACATCGCCCGAGCGCTGCTACTTGCCTGGACGTCCGGATTTGACCGCTTCTACTGGTATGCCTGGGATAATCGAGAGTGGTGCACTTTGACTCTCACGAAAGATGATACACACGGCAATGCAAACGCGGTTGCATATGACACCGTTGAGAATTGGATGATAGGCAAACGGGTCGAAAGTTGCTCGCGGGAAAAAGACCACACTTGGGTTTGTAACCTCAAGAACGCAGATTCAGCATCGTTTATTTTTTGGAATCCGGACCGAAAAGTGCCATTCCATCCACCTCAGACACCAAACGGAAATGTGAGTTGGCGGTTGTCTGATCTGACCGGACAAACTAAGGATGTGAATGCTGGTCAACTGATGGCTGACGAGCAACCTCGGATGATTCAACTAGCCACGCGCAAATCCGATTGATTTTTGCGCCGGGACCGCGGTTGACTGCAGGTGTGTCAACGTTGCTTCTCGCCCGTTACTTCGCGAAACGGAATCGGCCATGATTTCTTTCCGTTCACACTATGTCATAATGAACCGAAGAACAAGACATAGAGTAGTCGACGACTGTTCCAAGAACAATCTGAGAATCTGACCTATGAAGTTCAGAAACAATCGATGAGTTTGAGCTTCAATCCCCGACTCCGACCGTATTCATTGATAAAAACAAAAGGAAACTCCATTGAACATCCTTAGTGCACACAACCGATATCTTTATCGCGGCGGAGAGGATGAATCTACCGAGCTTGAGAATGCGCTGCTCCGGTCACATGGCCATAATCTCATAGAGTATTTTGTCGATAACATCGATCTGAAGAATCAAATGCTTGTGGGAATTGGTGTTAGATCCGTTTGGAACCATGGCACTTATACAAAAGTCAAGGAACTTATTCGGGAAAATCATATCGACCTCGTAAAGGTTGACAACTTTTTCCCGCAGATTTCCCCGGCAATCTATTACGCGGCTCGTGCAGAACGGGTCAGCACTGTTCAGACTTTGAGAAACTTCCGGCTTGCTTGTCCTGGGGCGGTGTTTTTTCGTGACGGAGAGGTTTGCGAGGAATGTCTTGGCAGGGTATTTCCCTGGCCCGGTGTGTTGCATGGCTGCTACAAGAAATCGCGGGCGCTAACAATCGCTCCAGCTCTTATGGCTTCTGTGCATCGGGTGGCAGGGACATGGGCGAACCGAATTTCGGCCTACATAGCTTTGTCAGAGTTTTCGCGTGACAAATTTGTTGAGATTGGTTTGCCCGCGGACAAGATCTTCGTCAAACCCAATTTCGTAATGGACGGAGGCGTAGGACCGGGCGATGGAAACTTTGCCCTATTTGTGGGCCGTCTGTCTCCCGAAAAGGGCATCGACGTTCTTTTATCGGCGTGGAGGTCGATTGGGACTCGATTGGAATTGAAGATTGCAGGGAGTGGGCCGCTTGAGAACGATGTAAAAGCGTCCGCCGCAGTAAATCCTGCAATCAAGTATCTCGGACAGATTTCTCTTTCTGAGACCTATGAGCTTATGGGTAAGGCCACTGTGCTCATCTTTCCTTCGAAATGGTATGAAACATTTGGCCGCACTGTGGCGGAGGCCTTCGCGAAAGGCACTCCGGTCATCGCCGCCAATATTGGGGGCATGCGGACAATGGTCACCCACCAGCGAACAGGTCTTCATTTCAACCCCAGCCAGCCTGAATCTTTAGTGGAACAAGTTGAATGGATGCTTGATCACAATGACCGTTGGCGCGAAATGCGGGTTACTGCTCGCAAGGAATACGAAGAGCATTACACCCCAGAATGCAATTACGAGATGATGATGCGGATTTACGATGGGGCAACATCCCGGAACAAAATGCGTCGATGAAGGAGTAATTCGCCAGTAGAGTCTTGGCACTAATCCTCATGAATTCGAAAACAACTTATATCACGACCAGTTGGGATGACGGACATCCGCTCGATCTGCGGCTAGCGGAGTTGCTTTCAAAGTATGACTTGCCAGCTACCTTTTATATCCCACTTCGCAATGGGCGCGAGGTTCTTTCTTCAGCACAAATCCGCGAAATCAGCACCTCTTTCGAGATCGGCGGGCATACGTTGAACCATTGTGACTTGACCTCCGTTCCGAACGAAGTTGGGCAACGCGAGATCACGGAATGCAAGCATGCACTGGAGCAGATGACTGGCATGCCTTGCACATCTTTCTGCTTTCCTTTGGGTCACTTCCGCCGTGAGCATTTGAAGCAGGTTAAGAAGGCGGGATATCGCGTATCTCGCACAGTGGAGTTGATGTCTCTGGCGCCACCGAAGCTTCGGGATGGCACACTTCTAATGCCCACCACAATTCAAGCAGTACCTGCCGGGCTCCCAACTTACATCCGAAACAGCATGAAGCGGTTCCGCCCGCTTAATCTAGTGCGCTACCTCCAGTGCGAGAAAGGCGACTGGGTCTCTACTGCGGAGGCAGTTCTCGGGCAGGCACTCAAGGCGGGCGGAGTGTTTCATTTCTGGGGACACTCTTGGGAGATCGAGAAGCATCAAGCCTGGAAGGGTGTCGAACGAGTTTTCGCGATGCTTTCGCAAAGCAGGGGACGCGCCGTATTCGGTAGCAACTCTTCAATCTCTGGTGCCTTGGCCAATAATCATTGAGAAACTGTGATGCTTGCGGACGCAGCGGAGTAGCAAGAATCTAAGTTGAATTAGTCGTTATGTTGTTTCTTGGAAGAGATCGGTTTGAGACATGAAGGTCTTGGTTGCACACAATTATTACCAGGTTAGCGGTGGAGAAGATAGAGTGTTTCTCAATGAGAAAGCGCTCTTGGAACGCTATGGCCACCAGGTAATCGAATACCAGCGGCATAACTCCGAGATTGAAACTGGTGGCCTCCGGGGCTATGCAACGTTGCCGGCCCGCGCAGTCTGGAACTGGGACTCGTATACCGATTTGAAGCAACTACTGCTGGAACACAAACCAGATGTTGCCCACTTCCATAACATCTTTCCTCTTATTTCTCCGGCAGCTTATAGCGCTTGCTGGGATTGCAATGTTCCGGTTATTCAATCTTTGCACAATTCGCGGCTGATTTGCCCCGGAGGCGGGCTCTACTACAACGGAGGGTATTGTCAAAAGTGCGTTGGGAAACTCTTTCCATGGCCCGGAGTTGTCCGTGGATGCTATCGCAATTCCCAAGTGCAAACAGGAGTGGTTGGAATCATGACGGCCGTTCACCGGAGTCGCGGCACGTGGAGCGACTTGGTTTCGCGATACATCGTTTTCAGTCCGTTCTTTCAAAAGAAGTTCATCGAAGCCGGTTTCCCTGCGGAAAAGCTGGTCATCAAGCCCCATTTTACCGAGGACCCTGGCGCGAACAATTCCGTAGGGCGCTATGCGCTTTACATCGGGCGCCTAACGGAACAGAAGGGAGTTTCGACATTGATGCGTGCGTGGAAACAACTGGGTCATGTCCCACTCAAGATCTGCGGGGACGGCGATTTGTCAAAACAGGTTACCGCGCTTGCAGAAAGGTCCACTGGCAGCGTCGAGGTCATTCCGTTTATACCTCATGAGGAGATATTCGATCTAATCAAAGGGGCAGCATTCTTGGTATGGCCATCCGAAGTTTGCGAGACATTCGGATTGGTGGCGCTCGAGTCGTTCGCATGTGGAGTACCGGTCATTGCGACCAGAATGGGTGCGATGCCAGACTTGGTCGCCGAAAACGAGACGGGACTAACATTCACAGCCGGAGATGCAAATGACCTAGCGACCAAGGTCAAATGGGCATGGGAGAACCGTGAAGCAATGGCAAAAATGGGCGCCGCGGCACGATCCAAGTTTGAGGCCCGCTACACCTCAGGCCTCAATCACGATATTCTTATCCAGATATATGAAAGCGCCATCGAACAACGCAAGGCAGATGCGCTCAAAGGATAGAGTTACGTGATATTACTTCGGCTGCTTTAGAACGGGGATACTAACTCAATCGGGCATTAGGAATATGGATTGTTTGATTCAATTCAGGAAACTGGCAGCAGGAGAAATCAGACTCTCCGCCGATGAACCGAAGAGTATTCGAGAGATCAATGGTTGATATACATTGCCACCTGCTACCTGGAATCGACGATGGCCCAAGGTCTTGGGACAAAACTCTACAGATGTGCGAAAAGGCCGTAGCGGACGGCGTCACCCATATAGTAGCTACCCCCCATTGCAATCATCGATATTCGTTTGATCGCGAAGCCTCTCAGGAGAAACTGGAAGAATTGCGGTCGAAATTCGATCGCTGCGAGTTCAGCCTGGGCTGCGAACTGAACATATCGGAAAAAAACCTGTCGTCAGCGAGAGCGAATCCCTCCCTGTACACCATCAACTCAACAAGGTATGTTCTTGTCGAAATCGACTACAGCCGCCTTCCGAATCAAATTGAGAACGCTCTTTCCGAATTGATTAGCCTCGGTCTCGTGCCAATTCTAGCGCATCCCGAACGGATTCCTCTGTTTCAGAAAAGGATCGATCTTGTCGAGGAATGGGTGTCCTTTGGATGTATGACCGCAATTACCGGTGGGGCGTTGACAGGATTCTGGGGAAAGGAAGCCAAGAAGCTGAGCGAAGCGCTGCTGAGGGAAGACTTGGTGAACGCATTGGTAAGTGACGGGCATGATCCAGAGATCAGGCCGCCACTCCTCGAAAGTGGCCGCCAGGCGGCCGCTAAGATTGTTGGAGACAAGCGTGCCATGGACCTGGTTTCTACCAATCCACTTGCAGTAGTCCGCGGCGAGGTCCTTTAATTTCTCGACAACATCTTCTTCTTGGCACTCTGCTCGCAAAATCTGCCATCGAAATAAATGGTCCCAGATCGTCTTTCTTCTTGTTTGGCATGATGCCCGTTCGCATGCTCAAATCGATAATCAGCGCGGAGACTGTCTGCGGGATTCGCAAGAAGCTGGCTATGAACCTTGCGCAGTTCCGCCGCTAACTACGATGCACTTGTACTGCCCGAGTGCAGCCAAGTTGGATGTGGTAGGCAGCTGTCAACGAACAACCCCTACGAAAATGACAAACAAAACCCTCTGCGCTTTGCCTGACTGGCATTGCTGCAGAGGGTTTGTTGCTTTTGGAGGAGTTCCGGAAGTACGGCTCCGTAGTGTTTGGTTCCAAGTTCAGGTGCCATCGAAGCCACCCTACGCTGAGGTTCCTCACGTGAGAGACTCGGAGGCACTGAGTCAGTTCACATAATCGGGCGGTGCTTTCTAGAATGCACTGAATGTTTCCAGGAGGATCGGACTAGTAGATATTCCTACCGATCCGAGTGTAACCGGGACCACATCGCCATACAGATCGTGGTACTGAACAAGTCCTTGAGGAGCAGTGAAGGTTTTTGCTCCTACTGTGTTCCAGACTGCGAGCGCGGTGTAGCCGTTTGGCCGCGTATAGCCGCAGGTGAACGTAGTTGGATCCGCAGCGGTTGCTGCGCAGGGCTGAGTTAATGTCGACCCTTCAATCCATTTTGCAACTTGCTGGTCGGCCTCGCCCACTGGATTCAACCCTGCTGCGGGGCTCCAAAGAGAACCCCATATGGAATTGTCGTAGGAGTACCAGAAAGAGCCTTGCACACCCATCGAGTGCTCGAGCAGCAAGTGACGCCCGAGAAATGCGACCTGGTCGTTCTGATTGGTCAGGGCCGTGTTCAAACCCCAGCTGGATTCGGTGTCCCACAATGGCAATGAGCCAACGCCATTCTGATTCATTGCGAGTTGCTGCAATGTGACGGCGCCCTGAATCTGTTCCGGCGTTTCTCCGATCGCTGGATAGCCATGGAATGCTACGGCATCGATGGAGTTCTTGCCCCCTGCCGCGAGCCAATTGTTCAGCCAGGTGCTTCCGCAGCGAGGATCGTAGGTAGCGCATTCGGCGGGCGTCTCGAAGTTGATCGTGGTAGAAGGACTGAGGATGATCGCGTTCGGATCGACATTTTTGATGATTGTTTTGGCGTCTGAGGCCATCTGAACCAAGATGTTCGGATCTCCGCGCCAGCTATCGCCGATGTTCGCCTCGTTCCAGAGCTCCCAGTACCGAACCACACCCGGCCCCACATGATTGACAAGCTCGGTCACGAATTGATCCCAATCGTTCAGGCTTGCGGGCGCTTCGGCGCAACCCGAGGGCGCTCCAGTGCCTCCGCAGACGGCGCTCAGGGAACCCAAGGTTGAGTTGCTGTCAGTGCCGGCTTGAGCGTAGGTGAGCGAGGTCGGAGTCGGAGTCCCGGTTAACACAAAGGTTCCGTCAAAGCTGCTGTCTGTGACTCCTGAAACCGTAATGGAACTCTGATCGCCGGCTGAATTTGCGGGGCCCGAGAGCGTGACCGAACCTTGGACGCTGCTTATATAAGTGGGGTTGTAATACAAGCCGTGAGGCTCCGTCGTTGTTACCGTGACAACACCGCCCGAACGGCTGATCGATGAGATCTGCGAACCGGTGGGAATTGCCCAGGGCGGAGTGCCCACGAAAGTGTAGAGGAGTTGAGCGCCGTTGGCCTGAGCCAGACTGACTTCCCTGTCGAGGGTAATCCATTGGTAGGTTCCCAACGCTGGATTCAGGGTGCTCCAGTTCGTCTCAAGGCCCATCAACCTGAATGTGCCCACGGGGACGAGCGGCCATGGAGTACTTCCCAGCAGGCCGCTCGCGTTCATACCGAGGAAAGACGGTGTGGAGTTCGCACTGTTGATGGGGGTTTGAGCCGCAAGGATCGTATAGGTAGCTGAGGCTGCTGGACCTGCCCAACCTCCTGGGTACACGGCGATGGCTTGGAGGGTGGTTTTGCTGCTGAACGTGGCAGTATTGCTGAATGTAATTGGACCGGTGTAGACGGCGGACGCGGTTGTCGGAGCGGCTCCGTTGGTTGTGTAGTAAATGACGGCGCCAGGGGTCCCATCGATAATGCTGACGGTAACGGACTTTTCATACAGCCCGGAAGCGATGCTCAGGACTGGAGTGGCTGCGGGAGCGACTGTGTAGACGGCCGATGCAACCGCGCTGGGAGCTCCGCCTGGGTAGACTGCAATGGCCTCCAGCGTAGTCGTGGCGCCAATGGTGAGCGGGCCGGTATAGACCGCCGAAGCCGTAGTGGGCATGGATCCGTTGGTGGTGTAGTAAATGACCGCGCCCGAAGTGCCGTCGGAGATTTTAACCGTCGGAGGAGCGTAATAGGTGCCGGCGCCAGTGCTGAAGGAGGGTGTCAACGGAGGAGCGATCGTGTAGGTTGCCGAAATTACGGCGCTGGCCGAGCCGCCAGGATATACGGCGATGGCCTCAAGGGTGGTGGTGCTTCCGATCGTGATTGGAGCAGTGTAGACGGACGAGGACGGGGTGGGGGTCGATCCGTTTGTGGTGTAGTAAATCACCGAGCTGGATTTGGCGTCGGAGATGGTAACGGTAGGAGGCGCGTAGTAGGTACCCGTACCGGTGCTGAAGGAGGGTGTGGGGGTTGGAATAACTGTGTAAGTCGCTGAAATTACCGCACTGGGTGAGCCTCCGGGGTAAACAGCGATTGCTTGGAGGGTTGTTGTGCTGCCGATCGTGATTGGAGCGGTATAGACGGACGAAGAAGTGGTCGGGGTCGAACCGCTCGTGGTGTAGTAAACGACCGCACCCGAGGTGGCTTCGGAGATTTTGACTGTCGGCGGTGCGTAATACGTGCCAGTTCCGGTGCTGAACGATGGTGTCAACGGTGCAGAGATTGTGTAGGTGGCTGAGATCAAGGCGCTTGGGGAGCCACCTGGGTAGACTGCCACAGCTTCAAGAATGGTGGTGCTGCCGATTGTGATCGGACCGGTATAGACGGTCGATGCCGTAGTTGGCGTGGTTCCGTTGGTGGTGTAGTAGATGACCGCGCCGGAGGTGGCTTCGGAGATTTTGACTGTCGGTGGTGCGTAATAGGTGCCAGTGCCGGTGCTGAACGAAGGTGTCAACGGCGCAGAAATTGTGTAGGTGGCTGAAATCAAGGCGCTTGGGGAGCCACCTGGGTAGACTGCCACAGCTTCAAGCGTGGTGGTGCTGCCGATTGTTATCGGACCGGTATAGACGGTCGATGCCGTAGTTGGCGTGGTTCCGTTGGTGGTGTAGTAGATGACCGCGCCGGAGGTGGC